>Ga0187892_10000852_pt1 | contig 75986 bp, 68 predicted proteins | sample MA1701073metaG_FD_139345 | JGI IMG/M metagenome (GOLD analysis project Ga0187892, IMG submission 139345) | Bio-ooze microbial communities from a basaltic lava cave in the Kipuka Kanohina Cave System on the Island of Hawaii, USA - MA170107-3 metaG ...
CCGCAATTCAAACCCAGGTAAGGTTCTTCGCGTTGCGTCGAATTAAACCACATGCTCCACCGCTTGTGCGGGCCCCCGTCAATTCCTTTGAGTTTCAGCCTTGCGACCGTACTCCCCAGGCGGAGCACTTAATGCGTTAGCTTCGGCACTGCGGGGGTCGATACCCGCAACACCAAGTGCTCATAGTTTACGGCGTGGACTACCAGGGTATCTAATCCTGTTTGCTCCCCACGCTTTCGCGCCTCAGCGTCAGTACCCGTCCAGGTAGCCGCCTTCGCCACTGGTGTTCCTCCCAATATCTACGCATTTCACCGCTACACTGGGAATTCCGCTACCCTCTCCGGGACTCGAGCCATGCAGTTTCGAATGCAATTCCGCGGTTGAGCCGCGGGATTTCACACCCGACTTACCTGGCCGCCTGCGCGCCCTTTACGCCCAATGATTCCGAACAACGCTGGCCCCCTCCGTATTACCGCGGCTGCTGGCACGGAGTTAGCCGGGGCTTCCTCCAGCGGTACCGTCGACCACCGAGCTTATTCATCCCGATGGCATTCGTCCCGCTTGACAGGAGTTTACGACCCGAAGGCCTTCGTCCTCCACGCGGCGTCGCTGCGTCAGGGTTCCCCCCATTGCGCAAAATTCCTCACTGCTGCCTCCCGTAGGAGTCTGGACCGTGTCTCAGTTCCAGTGTGGCCGATCGCCCTCTCAGGCCGGCTACCCATCGTCGCCTTGGTGAGCCGTTACCTCACCAACTAGCTAATGGGCCGCGGGCCCCTCCGGTGGCGCTAGCTTACATGTAGAGGCTAGCTTTGATCCGCAGAGCTTTCGCCCCGCGGATGTCATGCGGTATTAGCTCTCCTTTCGGAGAGTTGTCCCCCACCTCCGGGCAGGTTACCCACGTGTTACTCACCCGTCTGCCACTGTACCGACGGGCCGAAGCCCGTTTTCTCGTTCGACTTGCATGTGTTAGGCACGCCGCCAGCGTTCGTTCTGAGCCAGGATCAAACTCTCCAGTTAAAACGTGGATCCGACGGATCGCTCCGCCGGCTCGCTAACGGGAAAGTCACGATTCGAGCGGCGCCGCACGAACGGCACCGCTCGAGCTACTGCGAAACGCAATAGCCCTCGCAAGACTGGCACGCTCTATTCAGTTTTCAAAGAACATCGGACGGGGCAAACCAAGCTTGACTTGGGACGTGGCCCGTGCGAGAGCGGAGGCATCTTAGCAGAACGAATCCCGAACGCAAGGGGTCCCGCTCGAGTCGGGGTGAGGCCTGCCGGCCCCGGGGGTAAGCCACGGCTCATCTGAGGCTTACGACGGGCGCGCTGGCTCGGTGGCGGGCCGATCCTGGGGATGCGCCGGGCCGCCGGGTGCTAGGATGCCGGCTTCGCGGTGCGGCGCCCCGACCCGAGGTAGCGATGGCATCCCAGAAGTTCCGGCAGCTGCTGGTCGCGCTGACGATCGGGTCGGGCCTGCCCGGCGCGGCTTCGGCCGAAGCGCAGCCCGAGCCGATCGACCCGCCCCTTCGAGCGGAAACCGCGCCGCCCACCCTCTCCCAGCGCGCCGATCTCGCCGAAGCGAATGCGGCGATCCGCGCGAAGGACTATGCGCGGGCCGAATCCATTCTCGCCGAACTCGCGCGGAGCTTTCCGGAAGACCCGCGCCTGCTGTTGCTGCGAGGAGAGGTCTTGCTCGCCCTCTCCCGGCCCGACGAGGCCCTGCCGTGGCTCGAGCGGGCGGCGGCGATCGACCCCACGGGCAAACGCGCGCACTTCCAGCTGGCTCAAGCGCTGCAGGCCCGCGGCGACCGGGCGGGAGCCCTGGCTGCCTACGCCAAGGAGATCGAGCTGAACGATGACCTCGAGGTGCGGAACATGGCGCGCCTCAATCTGGTGGTTCTGCTGCAGCAGGGAGGGGACTGGGCCCAAGCGGCCGCCGAACTCGAGCGGCTCCTCGGGGGCGACCCGGCGGGGCTGGCGGCTTACGGCGATCCGGCCCGCTTGTACGGCGATCTGGCAAGCCTTTACCTCGAGGCCGCCCAGTTCGACAAGGCCTCCGGCGCGCTCGAGCGCGGTCTCGAGCATGGGTTCCGTTCCGCCGAGCACTTCTACGGCCTGGGGGCCAGGCTGAGCGGGCGGGGGGACCTCGCCGGGGCGATCGCGGCTCTGGAGCGGGCGCTCGAGATCGATCCCGGACTGGCGGAGGCCGAGCGCAGCCTCGGCGCGGCCCTGGACGAGGCGGGCCGCGAGCAGGAAGCCGCAAGGCACCTGCGGCGGTACCTCGAACTGAAACCGGCAGCCCCGGACGCGGTCAAGGTGCGCGACCGACTCCGCGAGATCGAGGGGCGTTAGGGCAGCCGCGAGCCGCGGGGCCGCGGGGTTGCAACCCCTGGGTCATTCCGCTAGAGTGGGTGGGGTTGGAAAGGGCGGGTCGCCCCGCCCGGTGCGTTCAGGGAAGGTGGGGTGACTCCCACCTTTTTTTATGGGCTTGTGTGACCTTGTGGCCGGAGGCCAGGGCATCCGGCGGACGGGATGGATGGTCGGAAGTGCGAACGCCGCTCGAGGTCGAGACGGAGGTCAGGCTCTTGGTCGAGCCCATGCTCGCCACCCGCGGTCTCGAGCTGGTCGAGGTCACGCTCAAGGGGGCGCACACCAGGCAGGTCCTGCGCTTGGCCATCGACCGACCGGGGCCCCGCGGCGTCGACATCGACGATTGTCAAAGAGTCAGCCGCGGGCTGAGCGAACTCCTGGACGGCTCGGAGCTGATCCCTTCGGCCTACGTGCTCGAAGTCTCGTCGCCCGGGATCGAGCGACCGATCCGCTCCCGGGACGACATCCGACGCAACACCGGGCGGCGGATCGTCGTGACCGCCGCGGACCGCAGCGGCAAGCGGCGCTCCCACGCCGGGGTCCTCTTGGGTTGCGACGCCGCGGCGCTGCGACTGAGCGACGAAAACGACGGTGAGATCCGAGTCCCAGTCGATGAAATCGTCCATGCGCGACAGGAAATCGCGTTCTGAGGTCCTGCGGGAACGCTCGCGCCACGGGTCAGTCCGTGGCGAGCGGCGTGGTATAGTCACCCGCGCTTTCCGGGTTTTTTGGGGCGTGCAGTCGTGGCCAGCGAATTGATGCACACGATCGAGGCGATCGGCCGGGAGAAGGGTCTCGACCCCGAGGTCATCATCCAGGCCATGGAGGAGGCGTACGCCGCCGCGTCACGCAAGTACTACCACAGTCGCGAGGATTTCGGCGCCCGCTTCGATCGCGACGCCGGAGTGTTCTGCGTCTTCTCGAGACAGGTGATCGTGGAAGACGACGACGTCGCCGATCCGCTCACGGAGATCGCTCTCGAGGACGCGCGACGGATCCGTCCGGAGGCCGAGCTCGGCGAGATGATCGAGACCGAGAAGCAGGGGCTCGACGCGCCCCTGACGCGCATCGCCGCGCAGGCGGCCAAGCAGGTCATTTATCAGAAGGTGAAGGAGGCCGAGCGCGAAGTCATCTGGCACGAATACCACGAGCGCGCCGGCGAGCTCATGACCGGCCAGGTGAAGCGTTTCGACCGTGGCGACATGATCGTGGACATGGGTCGAACCGAAGGCGTGATCATGCGGCGCGAGCAGTCGCGAGCGGAGCATTACAACCCCGGCGACCGCATCCGCGCCGTGCTGCTCAGCGTCGAGCGGCTGGGCAAGGGTCCCCAGCTGCTGCTGTCCCGGGCCAGCGAGCTGCTCGTCAAGAAGCTGTTCGAGATGGAGGTGCCCGAGATCTACGACGGCACCGTGGACATCGTAAACGTGGCGCGCGACGCCGGCGAACGCAGCAAGGTGGCGGTCCGCTCGAAGGACCGCGACGTCGACCCCGTGGGCGCCTGCGTGGGCATGAAGGGCTCCCGCGTCCAGGCCGTCATCCGTGAGTTGCGCGGCGAGAAGATCGACATCGTGCAGTATCACGAAGACCCCAACCAATACGTGCGGTACGCGCTCAACCCGGCCGCCATCAACCGCGTGGCGGTGCGGGACTACGAGACGCGCGAGATGGAAGTGATCGTCTCCGAAGACCAGCTCTCGCTGGCCATCGGCAAGCGCGGACAGAACGTGAGGCTCGCCGGCAAGCTGGTCGGCTGGAACCTGGATATCAAGAGCGAGGCCGAAAAGAAGGGCGAGGTCGAGGCGGAGATGGAGCGGATGGCCGTGGCGACCCAGGAGCTGGCGAGCCTACCCGGCATCGCTCCGGCGGTCTCGACCCTGCTGCTCGACGCCGGTTTTCGGACGATCGAGGAGGTCTCGCTGGCCTCGCTCGAGGATCTCACCAGCATCGACGGCATCGACGAGGACACGGCGATCGACATCCACGACGGGGCCGAGCAGGCGCTGGAGCTGGCGGCGGCAGTCGCGGCCGCACGCCTCGAGGCCGGCGAAGAGCCGGGGGCCGCGACCGCGGAGACCGTGCCGGCCGACGACGATCCCGGGCCGGAACGAGAGCCGCCGGCCTCCGGATTCGCGACGCAGCTCCCGGAGGTCCATGCGGGAGACTACGTCGAACCGATGAAAGCGACCGAGCAGCCGACGGCGGGGCGGACCGAGGAGTAGCGGATGGGCTGGCGGCACCCGGTCCATCCTGGTGACGCTGCCGGGCCGAGAGGGCAAGTCGGGGATCAGCGGGAGTCTTGCGGAGTCGAAATGGGCAAGGTGCGGGTCTATCAGCTAGCCAAGGAGCTGCAAGTTCAGAGCGCTCTCGTGCTCGAGCTGTTGGATCGCATGGGCCAGGAGGTCAAGTCGGACTTGAGCGTGCTCGAGGCTGATGTGGCCCAGGTGGTGCGTGATCGAGTGACCCGGGCCATCGCGGCCGAGCGCAAGCGGCTCGAGCAACAGCGGCTGGAGCAGGAGCGGCTCGAGGCCCAGCCGCTGGCGGCGCCGCCCGTCGCCGAATCGGCGGAGCCGGTGGCCGAAAGGCCGACGGGAGCGGAGGCCGAGGCCCCGGCCGAGCCCACCCTCGTGGCGCCGGCGACTGCCGGCGGCCCCCCTCGCTCGACCTCCAAGCCCGCGGCAACGGTGCATCCTCCGCTGGCGGCCGGTGCGACGACCGGACCCAAGGAACGCGCCCCTCGGCTGTTCGCGGCCCGTCGGCTCGTGCCCCATCCCTCGGTGCGCAGCGCCATGGCCCGCGGGGCAGCGACCAAGACCGGCGTGGGGCTGGCCCCCCGGCCGGGAGCGCCCCGCGCACCCGGCGCGCCCGTCGCGCCCGCCGCTCCCAGCGCGCGCCCGGGGCCCCCGCCGCCGCCTCGTCCCAAGCGAAGGAAGAAGGACAAGGAGCGGGAGGCGGTTCCGATCCTATCGCGGCCCAAACCCGATCTTCCGCCGGTTCCCGGCGAGGTCACACTTTCCGAGGCCGTGACGGTCAAAGAGCTGGCCGAAAAGCTCAACCGCAAGTCCAAGGACGTCATCGCCAAGCTGATAGCCCGTGGCGTGATCGCGAACATCAACCAGCCTCTAGACCCGACCATGGCGATCGAGGTGGCCAAGGAATTCGGCTCGGAGGCCCGGGTCATCTCGTTCGAGCAGGAAACGCAGGCCGCCGCCGCCGCCGAGACCGGCACGGCTCCCGACCGGGGGCCGTCCGAGGGGACGCACCCACGCCCTCCCGTCGTGACCGTGATGGGCCACGTGGACCACGGCAAGACTTCGCTGCTCGACGCGGTGCGCGCGACCGAGGTGGCCCAGGGGGAGGCCGGGGGGATCACGCAACACATCGGAGCCTACCAGGCCGAGGTGAACGGACGCCGGATCACGTTCCTCGACACTCCGGGCCACGAGGCGTTCACACTGATGCGCTCGCGAGGCTCGAAGATCACCGATATCGTGGTGCTGGTCGTAGCCGCCGAAGACGGCGTCAAACCCCAGACCGTCGAAGCCATCGACCACGCCCGGGCTGCGGGAGTGCCGCTGGTCGTGGCCATCAACAAGATCGACAAGCCCGGTGCTCGTCCGGACCGGGTCAAGCAACAGCTCGCCGATCAAGGAGTGGTCGTCGAGGAGTATGGCGGCGACACGGTGTCGTGCGAGATCTCCGCCAAGAAACGGCAGGGCCTCGACCAGCTCTTGGAGATGATCCTGCTCGTCGCCGACCTGAAGGAGCTGCGGGCCAGTCCCGACCAGCCCGGAACGGGCGTGGTGCTGGAGACCAAGCTCGACCGCGCGCGCGGCATCGTGGCCACCGTTCTGATCCAGGACGGCACGCTGCGGGTGGGGGATCCGTTCATCGCCGGCGCCGTGTCCGGCAAGGTGCGGGCGATGGTCGACGAGCACGGCGAACGGGTCGCGGAGGCCGGCCCGTCCGTGCCGGTCGAGGTCATCGGTTTCGCCGCAGAGCCCCTGGCGGGCGACGCGTTCCAGACGGTTTCGGACGAAGCCCGGGCGCGGCAGATCGCCTCGTTCCGGCTCGAACGGGCCAGGGCGGAAAGCCAGCTGGGCTCGGCGCGGCGCACCCTCGAGAGCCTGTCGCGCGAGGTGGCCGAGGGTCAGGTCAAGGAGCTGCCGATCATCCTCAAGGCCGATTTCCAGGGCTCCGCCGAAGCGATCCGCAAGAGTCTGGACGAGTTGCCCTCGGACAAGATCCGCGTCCGCGTGCTGCGCCACACGATCGGCGCCATCACTCGCGCCGACGTGCTGCTGGCCTCGGCGTCGGAGGCCATCGTCGTCGGCTTCAACGTGCGTCCCGACCGGGCGACCGCCGAACTGGCCCGGCAGGAGGGGGTCGAGCTGCGACTCTACACGGTGATCTACGATCTCTTGAACGATGTCAAGCAGGCCATGCTCGGGATGCTCGAGCCCATCATCCAGGAGAACGTCTTGGGCCAGGCCGAGGTGCGCCAGGTCTTCAAGGTGCCCAAGGTCGGAGTCGTCGCGGGGTGTTACGTGAGCGACGGCGTGGTCTCGCGGAGCTGCGAGGTACGGCTGCTGCGGGACAACGTCGTGATCTTCACCGGCAAAGTCGGATCTCTCCGGCGCTTCAAGGACGACGTGGCCGAGGTCAAGAACGGGATGGAGTGCGGCATCGGCCTGGCCAACTACAGTGACGTCAAGATCGCCGACGTCATCGAGTTCTTCGTGACCGAGCGCATCGCCGCGCAGAGTCTGTGATCCGCCGCCCACTCCGCTCGGACGCCCGGACTCTCTCTTCCTCGTAGCCCTCTAGCTCGGAGGATGCACGGTGACGATCGGCGTCTACACCTTGGAGTTGCATCTCCCGCTGTCGCGATCGTTGAAGGACAAGCGGCAGGTCTTCCGCCGCCTCAAGGACCGCCTCCGGGCACGCTACAACGTCTCGATCGCCGAGTCCGCCGAACACGCGGCGCTGTGGCAGCGCGGCGGCCTGACGGTTGTCTCCGTGGCCCAGAGCCGGGAAGCCCTCGTGCGGCTGTTCGAGGCCATCGAGCGCGATGCGGAGCTCGGCATCCCGGGCCAGATCGTCGAGCGCAACAGCGAGTTCTTCGACGCCCGCGACTCGGGCGACGACCGCGCCACGGAGCAGGGATCGTGAGCGGGCATCACGTGGCTCGCGTCGCCGACCGCGTGCGCCGTGTGCTGGCCGAAGTGCTACGCCACGAGCTGCGCGATCCCCGCGTCGGCTTCGTCACCGTGACGGGGGTCGAGCTCTCTCCCGACCTGCATTACGCGGTCGCCTACGTCACCGTGATGGGACACGAGCCGGAGCAGGAGTCGATCAGGATCTTGAACCGTGCCGTCCCGTTCTTGAGACGCGAGGTCGCACGGCGGGCCGGGCTGCGCCACACGCCCGAGCTGCGCTTCGTGGAGGATGCCGCCCTGGAGCGCGGGCTGAGGCTGGAGCGGATCTTCGACGAGCTGCGCTCCGAGAGGCGGGAGGAGTCGTGAGCGCGGGGCTCCCCGAAGGTCTGTTGCTGGTGGACAAGCCGGCGGGCCCCACGAGTCACGACGTGGTCGACCGCATCCGGCGCGCCAGCGGGCTGCGGCGCGTCGGACACGCCGGCACGCTCGATCCTCTGGCCTCGGGCCTGTTGCCCGTCGTGCTGGGCCGGGCCACGAGGCTCGTGCGCTTCCTGCCCGCCTCGCCCAAGGTCTACCGGGGCAGCCTGCGGCTCGGTCACACCACGGATACCGACGACGAGAGCGGGAGGATCCTCTCCGAGCATCGCGGTCCTTTGCCGCCTGGGACGGAGGTGCGGGAAGCCGCCAGCCGGCTGCTGGGGCTGCGGGAACAGGTGCCGCCCGCTTATTCCGCTCGTCGGGTGCGCGGGCGGCGGCTCTACGAATGGGCCCGCGACGGTGTTTCCGTCGAACCGCCGCCGGCCGAGATCGAGGTGACACGATTCGACCTCGAGTCCACCGCCCACCCGGAGGTCTACGAATTCGTCGTCGAGGTCTCCGCGGGAACGTACGTCCGGGCCCTGGCCCGCGACCTGGGCCGGCTGTTGGACTGCGGCGCGGCGCTGGTATCCCTGGCGCGCACGCGCATCGGACCCCTGCAACTCGAGCGGGCCCGCTGCCTGCCCGCGGGCGAGCTGGATCAGGACTGGGTCCTGGCCGGCCTGATCGCCCTGGACCAGATGCCGCTCACTCCCCCGGGACTCACGCTGACCGATGGGGAGCTCGTTCGCCGCTTCCTCGCAGGTGCGGCCGTCTCGCTGGCGCATGACGACGGGTCCCGCGGCCCCTGCCGGGTCTTCGACCCCGGCGGAGCTTTGCTGGGGATCGGCGAGGCCCAGGCCGACCGGCTGCTGCCCCGCGTCGTGCTGCCGCCGGCGGCCGAGGAATGAGGCTCCGGGGCTGGACACGGGTCTGCGTTGCCCGCGCGGGAGACGATATGGTATCGTCCAGCCTCGTCGACGATCGGAATCTGACCCGACCGCGCTGGACGGCGGTGTCGGAGGAGGTCCACGGTGCCCCTGACCCGGGAAAGCAAGTCGAGCACGATTTCGGGCTTCCGCACCCACGAGGTCGATACGGGGTCACCCGAGGTGCAGATCGCTCTGCTCACGCGCACGATCGAGCAGTTGACGGAGCACTTCAAGGTCCACACGAAGGACCATCACTCCCGTCAAGGGCTGCTCCGGATGGTGGGCAAGCGCCGCCGTTTGCTGCACTACCTCAAACAAAAAAACTTTGAACGCTACCAGACGATCATCACCAAGTTGGGCTTGCGCAAGTAGCCAGCCGTTTCTCGCCCGAGTTCGTCTTGATTGTGGCCACGCCCCGGCCGGGCAACCCGCGGTCAGCGTGACGGATGGGCAGCGGGTCGTCGAGCCTGGGCCACGGCGTCCGGCTGGCCAGCGCAGCCATCGCAGATCTCGCAGCCACCGCAGGAGGATGACGTGATCCAGCGCAAGGAGATCCAGGTCGGTCGCGGCTTGCTGTCGATCGAGACCGGCCGGATGGCCCGTCAGGCCGATGGCGCCGTGGTCGTGCGTTACGGCGACACCGTCGTGCTGGTCACGGCCGTGGCCGCCAAGTCGCCGCGCGAAGGGGTGGACTTCCTGCCCTTGACGGTGGACTATCGTGAGAACACGTACGCCGCCGGCAAGATCCCGGGAGGCTTCTTCCGTCGAGAGGGGCGACCGAACGAGAAGGAGATCCTGACCTCGCGCGTGATCGATCGCCCGCTGCGCCCGCTGTTTCCGTCGACCTGGCGCTGCGAGACGCAGATCATCGGCCTCGTCCTGTCGTCGGACCAGAAGAACGATTCCGACGTGCTGGCCCTCACGGGCGCGTCGTTCGCGCTGGCCCTGTCCGACATCCCCTTTGACGACCCGGTTGCCGCGGTGCGCATCGGCCTCTCGCCCGCCGGAGAGTTCCTCGTCAACCCGACCTTCGAGGAGCTCGAAACGTCCCGCCTCGACCTGGTGGTGGCCGGGACCGACCAGGCGGTCGTGATGGTCGAGGCCGGGGCCCGCGAGATCGGTGAGGGCGAGATGCTCGACGGGATCTACTGCGGTCACGAGGTGATCCGGCGCATCGTGGCGGCGCAGCGCCAGGTGGCCGAGGAGATCGGCAAGCCGCGGCGCGAGGTTCCGGCGCGGCTCGAGCCCCAGGGCTTGCGGGAGCAACTGCTCGCCGAGTTCAGGGAGCCCCTTGCCGAGGCCATGCGCCTGCGCGGCAAGCTTCGAAGCTACGCCAAGGTGGACGAGCTGTGCGCACGAATGTTCGAGAGCATCGGCGACGGTGACCCGGCTCGCAAGGCCTTCGCCAAGGGGTTCTGGCACGAGATGCAGGACATCATCCTGCGGCACGAGGTCATGCAGCACGGGCGGCGGCTGGACGGGCGGCGTTTCGACGAGATTCGTCCGATCGAATGCGAGGTGGGAGTGCTGCCCCGCACCCACGGTTCGGCGCTGTTCACCCGTGGGGAGACCCAGGCGCTGGCCACCGTCACGCTCGGGACCTCGGCGGACGCGCAGCGTCTCGACTGGGTCGAGGGCGAATCGATGCGGCGCTTCATGCTGCATTACAACTTCCCGCCCTTCTCCGTGGGCGAGGCCCGCTTCCTGCGCGGGCCCGGCCGGCGCGAGATCGGGCACGGAGCCCTGGGCGAACGGTCGCTCCTGCCGGTGATTCCGGCCGAGGACAAGTGGCCCTATACGATCCGCATCGTGTCCGACATTCTGGAGTCCAATGGCTCCTCCTCGATGGCCACGATCTGTGGCGGCTCGCTGGCGTTGATGGATGCTGGCGTGCCTCTCCGGGCTCCCGTGGCGGGGGTCGCCATGGGCCTGGTGATGGTCGGGAACCGCTTCGAAGTGCTGACGGACATCGCGGGCGCCGAGGACCACCACGGTGACATGGACTTCAAAGTGGCCGGCACGCGCGCCGGCATCACCGGCCTGCAGATGGACATCAAGGTCGGGGGCATCGACCGCGCGGTGATGGCGCGGGCTCTGGAACAGGCCCGCGCTGCGCGGATGTTCATCCTCGACCGCATGGACAGCGCTCTGGCCCGTCCCCGCGAGTCGATCTCGCGGTACGCCCCGCGCATCATCAGCATCATGATCAACAAGGACAAGATCCGCGACGTCATCGGGCCCGGCGGCAAGATGATCCGTTCGATCACCGAACGAACGGGTTGCAAGATCGAGATCCAGGACGACGGCCGCGTCGACATCGCATCGACGGACGAGAACGCCGCGCAGGAAGCGGTGCGGATCATCAAGGAGCTGACGGCGGAAGCCGAGTTGGGCAAGACCTACCTGGGCAAGGTCGTGCGCGTGGTCAACTTCGGCGCATTCATCGAGATCCTCCCCGGCGTCGAAGGGCTGCTGCACATCTCCGAGATCGAGGACCGCAGGATCGCCGAGGTTCGGGACGTCCTCGACGAGGGGGACGAAACGGCGGTCAAGGTCATCGATATCGACGCGCAGGGGCGGGTGCGACTGTCGCGGCGCGCAGCCCTGCGCGAGCAGCAGGGCGGCGGTCAGGGCAGCGCGGACGAAGAGCCCGTCGGCGTCGGCGAAGGCGGTCCCGCCGCCGACCCCCGTCCGCGGCGCGACGACCGTCCCCGCCGACCGCGGCGTCCCCCCGGCGGCTCGCGATCCTGATCGACGTTCCCGTCGGGCTTCAGCGCCAGATCTCCACCCGATCGCCGATCTCGGATTCGCGGGACGAGGTCATGATCTTGGCCGTGGAGGTCTCGGGCTCGACGGTCAGCACGACGGCCTGCCCCAGCATGATCCGCGGCAACCCGTTGTGACGCTCGCGATAGAGCAGCAGCACGTCTCCCGGCGTGACGCCCGTATGCTGGCCCAGGTCGGTGTAGATGACGTGCCCCTCGCCGACGGACGCCAGGCCGTCTCGGGCCGAGACGATCTGTCCCATCGGCCCGCCCGTGGGCGTCGGGTCGAGGTGATCGAACGCCGGCATCGCGGCCAGCATCGGAGCGGGAATGTCGTGCCACGGCTCGAGTTCGTCACCTTGCAGGATGTCCTCGCACGACATCTCGAGGATCGCCGTCGACGTGCTGTCGTGCGCGATCAGCACGCGCGCTCGGCCCATGCGCCGCACCAGCGTTCCGAGCGGTTCCCGCGTCGAGGGGTGCAGCACCGGGTCGGTCCAGCGCAGGACGTGGAACGAATCTCCCGCCCGCAGCCCGTGATTGCGCCCCTGGTTCAGGAAGACGACGTCGCCCTCGCCCAGGGTCTCGCGCTCGGTTTCCCGTCCCGCGATCCACAGCTTCGCCGCATGCTCTTCCGCGGTGATGAAGCCCGTGCAGTAGAGATCGGTCTCGCTGGCCATGGGCCGCAACGGGCTGGGACTTGCTACGGCCGGCGGAGCGGGCTTTTCCTCCCAGCCCCGCTCGGGACCTGCGTCGACCACGGGCGGCGGCCCCTCCGGGGGAACGACGACCGGGCGACCCGGTTTGACCAGGGGGTCGCCGGGGTAGATCCAGTGGCTGTCGAGAATGTAGCGGTTCTGTTCCCAGACCTGGGGCCACAGGAACGGGTCGCCGAACCACTTGCCGGCCAGATCCCACAGGGTATCCCCCCGCTGGATGATGTAGTCGTCGGGACCCGCGGCGGGTGGGTCCCACGCCGTCCAGTGGTCACCGACCTTCTTGAGCTGGGTCGGCGGCCTCGTGGCCGCCGAGGCCAACGTCGCCGCCAGGCCGGCCAGCGCGATCAAGCCGCTCAGCACGATGCCGAATCTCTTCATCGATGACTCCTACCCATCCACAAACCACCGCAGCGCATGTTGGTGGAGGGCGGACATGAAGTCCAGGGATTTCAACCCCCCGGTCCCGGCTGGTCTTGTCCGTCCCGGAGCCGGGGCACCGCCGCCAAATATAGTTCAGAAAATCGAGATTTCAACCGGCGGAGATCAGGCTCGGCGCCGGAAAAAGTCCAGGCAACAGCGCCCATAACAGGCCGTGCGGAGCTGTTCGAGCCCAGGGAGCTCCGTCCCGCCGCTCCCCCGGCAAGCCTCGCGCTCGAGCACGATCAGCCCCGAGCGGGTCACGAGGCCGGCGGCCGCCGCGAGGAACGGGAGGCCTTCCCCCGAGTCGTAGGGCGGGTCGGCCAGCAGCAGGTCGAAGGGGCCGGCGACCGCTCCCGAGGCCAGGAGATCGAGGACGCGCCCCTGTCGCACGGTGCAGCGCTCCGCCAGCCCGAGCGCGGCGGCGTTGGCCGCCAGGGCGGCGCAAGCCTGCCGGTCGACCTCGATGAACAGCGCTCGTGCCGCCCCACGGCTGAGGGCCTCGAACCCCAGAGCGCCCGTGCCCGCGTAGGCATCGAGGACCCGTGCCTGGCTCACCGCCGGCCCCAGGATGCTGAACAGCGCCTCGCGAGCCCGGTCGGCGGTCGGGCGGACCCCGGCGCCGGGCGGCACGGCGATGCGGCGTCCGCGTTGGGCCCCGGCGATGATCCGCAGTTGTCCCGAACTCACGGTCCGGGAACGGGCTGGGCCGCCAGCGTCAGTGCTTCGGCTCCGGCGTCGCGGATGACGTCCATCACGGCCACGACGTCCCCATGCTGCGTGGTGCGATCGGCGCGCAGCACGACGAGCTTGTTCGCGCCGCCCTCGATGGCGGCCCGCAGGCGCTGGGCCAGCTCGGCGCGCTCGACGACGTCTCCCGCGAACGACAACGTGCCGTCCGCCGCCAACAGCACGGTCAGCGCTTGCGGCTCGCGCCGGGACGTCGAGCTCGACGAGGGTAGATCCAGCTTCAAGCCGGCCGTCTCGAGGAACGTCGTCGAGACGGCGAAGAAGATCACCAGCAGGAACACCACGTCGACGAGCGGCGCGATGTCGATGGCGGCGCGCGGGGCCGTCGGCCGGCCGAACTGCATGTCAGTCCTTCACCGCGGTGCGGAGCTCGGAGCGCAGCCCCGAATCGCTGGCGGCGGAGCCGGGTGTCTGATAGATCCCGCGCAATACCCGCAGCGACTCGCGCTCGAGATCGGTGACGAGCACCTGCGCCTTTTCGTGGAAGAAGTTGTGGGCCACGAGCGCCGGGATGGCGATGAGCAACCCCGTGGCCGTCGTCAGCAGCGCCTGCGAGATGCCGCCCGACAGCTGAGCCGCCTGGCCTGCCCCCGTTTCGGAGATGGTCCGGAAGACCTCGATCATCCCCGTAACCGTCCCCAGCAGTCCGAGCAGCGGCGAGATGCCCACGATCGTCGACAGCGTGCCCAGGTAGCGATGGAGCCGAGCGGTCTCGTGGCGCCCCGCGTCTTCGACGGCCTCCTTGGCCAAGGGCTCTCCCTCGCCACGAAGCACGACCTCGAGCCCCGCCATGACGATATGCGAGTAGATTCCCGGGTGCTGCCGGCAGGCCTCGATCGCGCGATCGATCCGCCCGCCCTCGGCCAAGCCCGTGACTCGTTCGACGACCGCCGGATTCAGGACGCGGGAGGCCCTCAGGTTGATCGCGCGCTCGAGAATGATGGCCAGGGCCACGAGCGAGCAGGCCGCCAGTGGCCACATGACCGGGCCCCCGGCCTTGAAGATCTCGATCCAGGACATTGCGACATCCTACGTCGGCTGGCGCGAGCACCGCAAACCCGCCGTCAGCCGGAACGGCTCGTGCCTCCCGCGCGCCCCGCTCGTCCGCGGCCGCCGCTGGTCCCGCGGCGCCGCGGCCCGCTGCTCCGACCGGACCGCCGCGGGCGGCCCGGGTGCGACCCGCCTCTTCTGCCTGGCCGCCGAGCGCCCCCAGCGGGACGCGGCTCGTAGGAAAACCCGGGGAGCTCGACGCGCTGGACCGCCTGACCGAGCAGGCGCTCGATGTCTGCCACGCGGCGCTCATCATGCTCGGACACCAGCGTCACCGCCTTGCCGGAGCGCTCGGCGCGTCCCGTGCGGCCGATGCGATGCACGTAGTCCTCGGCGTGCATGGGCACGTCGAAGTTCACGACGAGGTCGATGTCCGTGATGTCGAGGCCACGCGCGGCCACGTCGGTGGCCACCAGCACCGGAAAGTCACCGCGCCGAAAGGCCTCGAGGGCCCGCTCGCGGTTGGCCTGGGACAGCAGGCTCGACAGCGAGACGACTTCGTGGCCGCGTCGGCGCAGCGCGAGCGCCAGCACCGACGTGTTCTCCCGGGTGGCCGTGAAGATCAGGGTCTTGGCCGGATTCTCGCGCCGCAGGATCTCGACCAACAGCGCCTGCTTCTGGCTCCCGCGGACGGGATACAAGGCATGGTTCACCTGGTCGGCGACCTTCGTTCCGCGATGCATGGTCACGGTCCGCGGGTGCAGCATGTAGCGCTCGGCCAGCTCACGGATCTCGTCGGGGATCGTCGCCGAAAACAGCATGGTCTGGCGGCTCATCGGGGAACGCTTCAGGATGGCGTCCACGTCGTTGATGAAGCCCATGTCGAGCATGCGATCGGCCTCGTCGAGGACCACCGCGCGTACGCTCCTCAGCGACAGCCAGGCCGAGTTGACGAAGTCGAGCAGTCGGCCCGGAGTGCCCACCAGGAGGTCGGCTCCGCTGACCAGGCTGCGCTTCTGGTCGCCGCTCGAAGTCCCGCCATACGCCAGGACCGTCCGGACCCCCAGGTGCTTGCCGAAGCGCTCGGCCTCGCCCGCGACCTGGATCGCCAGCTCGCGCGTCGGGCAGACCACGAGCGCCTGCGGGTCGGTTCCGCCCGCCCGCTGCGTCTGGAAGATCGGCAGCAGAAAGGCCAGCGTCTTGCCCGTTCCGGTTTGGGCGACCCCGATCAGATCGTGCCCCTCGAGCAGGATCGGGATGCTCTGCTCCTGGACGGGAGTCGGCGTATCGTAGCCGGCCTCCTCGAGCGCCTGCAGCAGCTCCGGGCGCAGACCGAAGTCGTGAAAACGCACCGGTGCTCGACTAGATCGGGATCCGCTCGAGGATCGCGTGCATCTCCGCATCCTCCAGCAGCCGATCCGCCCGCTTGGCCGCGGCGAAGATGCGATCGACCCGTTCGTCCGTGGGCTGGATCCCCTGCTGCTCCAGCCAGAAGACCACGTTGGAGCGCCCGCTCATCGGCCCGACCCGGATTCGCTGCCGAAGGCCGAAGTCCCCGGCCACGACCCCGGAGTAGATCCGGTCGGCGAGCCAGGCGTCTCCCTTGTGGTAGGCCTTGATCACCGCGGCCGCGTGGACACCCGTGGCGGTCGCGAATGCGTCGCTGCCGACGACCGGGTAGTTCGTGGGGATCGGGACGCCCGTGGCTTCGGAGACCGCTCGACAATAGGCGGCGAGTCCGGTCAGATCGCGATCGATCCAGCCCAGGAGCTTCATGTTCACCAGCAACAGGTCGATCTCGGCGTTTCCCGACCGCTCGCCGATGCCCAGGCCGCAACCGTGGACCCGGGTCGCGCCGGCGCGAAAGGCCGCGAGGCAGTTGGCCAGTCCCAGGCCACGGTCGCGGTGACCGTGCCAGTCGATCCCCACGCGGTCGCCCCCCGCGCCGTCGAGTACTTCGCGCACGTAGGCCACGAGCTTCGCCGTGCCCTCGGGGGTCGCGTGCCCCACGGTGTCCGTGACGCAAACGCGCGCAGCCCCCACGCGCACCGCCTCGCCGTAGAGCCGGCGGATCGTCTCCGGACGGGCGCGGCTCGTGTCTTCCGTGACGTACATGACGGGGAGGCCCGCGCCCGTGGCGTAGGAAATCGCCTCGGCCGACTGCCGCACCAGGAACTCCTCGTCCCAGGCCTCGGCGTACTGCCGGATCGGCGACGAGCCGATGAACACGCAGGCCTCGATGGGCGCCCCCGTGGCCTGCGCGATGCGCACGATCGGCTCGATGTCGCGGATCACCGTCCGCGCCGCACAGTTGGGTCGGATGCGCAGTCGCTGGGCGACGATCTCGCGGCACAGCGCTTCGACGTCCGCCTCCGCGCGCGGACCGGCGCCCGGCAAGCCGACGTCCGCCGTCTCGATGCCGAGCGCCTCCATCAGGTGCAGGATGCGTCTTTTGCCCTCGATCGGAGGGTCGACGACCGACGGAGACTGCAGGCCGTCCCGCAGTGTCTCGTCGTCCAGCATGAATCCCGCCGGCTCGACGAACTGCAGCGGGCGCTCGGCCCGGTTCCAATCGTAGATCAGGTTCTGTTGCATCGGCTCGACTCCATCCTAGCATCGCCGGCACCGCGGGTCAGCCGGCGTCGGCGCCAGCGAGAGCCGGCCGGTCCGGCGGGCGGCCCCGCACCTTCAGAACAGTCCCATGCTCTTGTACTCGTTCAGCGTCGGCCGCATCCCGCGGACGGGCCCCTCGGCGAGGAACCGAGCGTGCACGACCTCGCGCTCCCGCGGGAAGCCTGCGGGCAGCGGCGGCAGGATCACCTCCTCGAGCGCGACGAGCGCCGACAGGTCGAGCGGCTCGCAACGCGACCCGGCTTCTCGGACGATGCCGGTCACCTGCCCGTTGCGTTCGATGACGAAGCGCACGCGGGTCGCATGGTCGAGCCGCCAGACACCGCTCAGGTGGGCCCACTTCTCGAACTCGTCGGTCGTCGCCCACAGCCGGTTGTGCCAGGCCCGCCAGATCGCGACGTAGATCTGCCGCCCGTAATCGCTCCAATCGTAGTCCCGGCTCTCGAACTCGAGATTCCCCACGCCGAATCCCGAGACCGGAATGCTCGACAGGTCCGGGACGATGACGTTCTGTGGAACCGCGCTCGAGGGCGACGGGCTTCGCGAGGCGGGTGGGCGGGCGACCGTCTCCGGGTCGAACTCCCGCAGGGCCCGCTGCATGTCGAGCGAGCCGTCGGGCTCGCGGGGCGCGGCCGCGGGCCCCTGCACCGCCCGCTGGTCGGGAAGCTCGGGCAGGACTGCGCCGGGCGGCGCGTCCGGCTGGATCGTTCCGGGAACAGGCTGCGCCTCTCCCGGCCACTCGTCCCCCGAGACGGTCTCGCCCGCGTTCTCGGGCTCCTGCGTCGGCTCTTCGGCGCCGACCGGCTGGATCTCGGGCGACCGGGGCCACGGGCTCGAAGGCCGAGCGAGCGGCGGCGCGGGCTCGATCGGGACGAATGTCTCGGCCTTGGGGGACTCGAGTTCGTCCCGGCTGAAGTCGAACGTCAGGGTCTGCTCGGCCTCGAGCGTGGGCGTGAAGCTCGCGCTGCGGGTGAGCGGAACCCACAAGGACAACAGCACGAGCAGCGCGTGCAGCAGAATGGACAGGCCGAAGGCCAGCGGTAGACCGAACGGTTTTCTTTTCTCGGCGGCCGCCGCGGTAGCCATGTCGCTCCCCGTGCTCGGAACCATTGTAGGGACCGCACCGCGGGCTCGCCCGAAGGATCAGCGGAGCACGGCGCCCGCCAGCCGGTGAAAGGCGCGGCGCAATGCTTGGAAGTCGCGCTCCGGAACTCGCGGGTGCACGCGATTCGTCAACAGTACGTAGCAGCCGCCGGCGCTCGGATCGAGCCACAGCGAGGTGCCCGTGAACCCCGTGTGGCCGGGAGCCTCGTCCGGGAGCACGCCGCGCCCGGCCCGCGACCAGGCCGCCAGCACCAGCCCGACCGTGCGGCCGTCGCTGGGAGGCGCGACCCGCAGCAAGCGAGCGCAGGCCCGCTCACCGAGCCCCAGCGGGCCCGGTCGCAGCAACTCGCAACCGATCCGCGCCACCTCGGCCGCGGTGCCGAACAGACCCGCGTGCCCCGCCACGCCCCCCAAGCCGTGGGCGTTGCCATCGTGAGCCTCGCCGTGGGCTATGTCCGCGCGCCAGGCGTGCGTGGCTCCCGCCTCGCCGGCCAAGGCCCGCTCGTAATGGTTGCCGCGCTCCGTGGCCGCCGCGTCGGGAAACCGCCGGGTCGCGGTCGCGAAGCCCACGCGGGCCAGCCCGAGCGGCCCGGCCACGCGGTCCAAGAACAACTCGTCGAGCCCCTTGTGGGCCGCCCGCTCGAGGACCGCCCCCAGCAGGATGTAGCCGAGGTCCGAATACAGCGTGCGTCCGGGAGCCACCGCCGGGGGGCGCCCGGCGATTTCGGCGACGTAGCCGTCGAGGCTCCGCGATCGGAGGTAGAGCGGAGCCCAAGGTGGCAACCCCGCGGTGTGCGTTGCCAGCGCGAGCAGCGTGCGGCGGCCCAACGGCGAGCCGCGCGTCCCGGGAAGGTAGCTGTCGAGGGGCGCTTCGAGATCGAGCGTGCCCTCCTGCTCCAAGAGCGCCAGGAGCGGCGCGGTCGCGAGCGGCTTGGTCAGGGAAGCCAGATCGAAGGGCGTCTCCTGGAGAACGGGCTCGCCGCCGGCCGCCAGCCGGCCCACGGCCCCCCGGCTCGCCGCGCGCTCGAGCCGTCCCACCCACCAGCTCGCGCCGGGCATCCAGCCTTCGCCGACGCGATCCTCTAAAAAGCGGCGCAACCGGTCGGCGGCGGCGGACGCGCCCGCGCCGGACTCGGGCGCGCTAGGACCCTGCGATCGCACGTCGGACCCGCTGCGCCAGGGCGAGGGTCGCCAGCGCCTGCCGTCCGTCGACGGGCGGCCGCGATCCGGCGCGGACGGCCCGCACGAACGCCTCAAGCTCCAGGCCGAGCGGCTCGGCCGCCACGACGTCGATTCGATCGCGCACGATGCGTGGCCCGCCCCGATCGTCCATCGTGAGTCGGTAGCGTTCGAGCGACAGGCGCTGGGTGTCGCAGGCGAAATAGGTGCGGGGCTGGAAGACCCGGACGCGGCGCACGCTCTCCTCGGAGATCCGGCTGGCGGTCAGATTGGCGACACACCCCGAGGCAAAGCGGATCCGCGCGTTCGCGATATCCACCCGGTCGGTCAGCGCGTTCACTCCCACCGCGTCGACATCGAGGGGCTGACTGCCATCCAGCTGCGCCACGAGGTCCAGATCGTGGATCATCAGGTCGAGCACCACGTCGATGTCGGTACTGCGCGAGCTGAAACCGGCGAGGCGGTGGATTTCGAAGAAGCGCGGCCGATCCACCTCGCGTGTCAGAGCCATCACCGCCGGGTTGAAGCGCTCGGTGTGGCCGACCATGACGTGCCGCGAGCGGCGCTCCGCGGCCTCCACGATCGCCTCCGCGTCGGCGAGCGTCGGCGCCAGCGGTTTCTCCACGAGAACATCCACGCCCGCTTCGATCAGGGTCAGCGCCACGTCGCGGTGGAACCTCGTGGGTACTGCCACGCTGGCAGCGTCGATCTTCCCACACAGCTCGCTGCCGTCGCGGTAGGCCGAGCAGCCATGCGCCAGGGCGATCTCCCGCGCCCGACCGGCGTCGTGATCGGCCACGCCGACCAGCCGCACACCCGGCATCGCGGCATAGATCCGTGCGTGGTGTCGGCCCAGGTGGCCCACGCCGACCACGCCGACGCGCAGGATCCGTTCAGCGGCAGACACCACGCTCGCTCGTGCGGACGAAATCCAGGAAGTAGCGCACCTCCGCGACGTGGCCCAGCTCCTGCTCGACTCGCCGCGCGGCCTCTTCCTGCAACAGCTTCGAGCGGAACAGCAGGCTGTAGCAGCGCTTGAGCGCGGAGATGGTCTCCGGCGGGTAGCCCCGGCGGCGCAGTCCGACCAGGTTGATCCCGCTGGCCTTGGCCCGGTTGCCGACGGTGAGGACCCAGGGCAGCGCGTCCCGGGTCACCACGGTGAAGCCGCCGATGAACGCGTGTCGGGCGACGCGGCAGAACTGGTGCACGGCGCTGAACGCTCCGACCGTCGCGTCGTCGCCCACCTCGACGTGCCCGGCCAACGTCGCCGCGTTGGCGAAGATCGTGCGGCTCCCCACGCGGCAATCGTGGGCCACGTGCGCGTAGGCCATGAGCAGGTTGTCGTCCCCCACCCGCGTCTCCCCGCCCCCACCCGCGGTCCCGCGATTGATGGTGACGAATTCGCGGATGCGGTTGCGCGCCCCGATGTGCAGCCGGGTCCGCTCGCCCCCGTACTTGAGGTCCTGCGGCGCTCCCCCGAGGGAGACCATCGGCGACAGCTGGTTCTCCGGGCCGATCTCCGTCGGCCCCTCGATCACGACGTGCGATTCCAGTCGACAGCGATCGCCGATCGTCACGTCCTCGCCGATCACGCAAAACGCGCCGATCGTCACGTCCTCGCCGATCCGCGCCCCGGCGTGGACCACTGCGCGGGGGTCGATGCCGGAACCGGCCTTCACCGCTCGCCCTCGCGATCGACGAGGGCCGAGAGGATCTCGGCTTCCGCCGCGAGCTGGCCGTCGACCTCCGCCCGGCCCCGCATCTTGCAGCTCTTCGATCGCAGCTTCAGCACGTCCAGCGTGAGCCGCAGCTGGTCGCCGGGTATCACGGTCCGCCGGAACCGTGCCTTGTCGATGCCCGTGAAGTAGACCAGCTTGCGGTGACGCTCGGGCATGTCGTGCAATAGCAAGACGGCTCCGGCCTGGGCCAGCGCTTCGATGATCAGCACTCCAGGCATCACCGGTGCGCCCGGGAAATGACCGGGAAAGAAGGGTTCGTTGAAGCTGACGTTCTTGAGGGCGACGACGCGTCGCTTCGGGATCAACTCGAGGATTCGATCCACGAGCAGGAATGGATACCGATGCGGAATGCACTGCATGATTCCGGTGATTTCCATCGACGCTCAGTCCTCCCCCGCGCCGCGACGCTCCAGGGCCGCGAGACGCTCTTCGAGCCGCCGCACCTGCCGCCGCATCTCGGGCAACTGCTTGATCAGCGCCTGGATCCGCTTCCAGCGCCGGTGATCGACCGCCGGGATCCCGGCGACGAACGCCCCGTCGGGCAGGTCCGAGAAGGCGGCGGACTTGGCGGCCAGCGTCACGCCGTCGCCCAGCTCCAGGTGTCCGGCGACGCCGGACTGCCCGGCCAGCGTCGCGTTCGCGCCCAGGCGGGCGCTGCCGGCGATCCCGGCCTGCGCCGCGAGGAGCGCCCGCGGGCCCAGCCGGACCCCGTGAGCGATCATCACCAGATCGTCGATCTTGCTGCCACGGCCGATGCGGGTCTGGCCCAGCATCGCGCGGTCGATCGCGCTGTTGGCACCGATCTCGACGTCGTCCTCGACCACGACCTGCCCGAGCTGCGGGACCTTGCGGTGCTCGCCCGCCGTCGTCGCGAAGCCGAAACCGTCCGCTCCCAGCACGACCCCGGCATGGACCAGGCAGCGCCGGCCGACGCGCGTTCCCGGGTAGAGCACGACGCTCGGCCGCAATTCCGTCTCTTCGCCGACCGTGCAGCCTTCTCCGAGCACGCAACCGGCGCCGACGACCGCGCGCTGGCCCAGGCGGCAGCCGGCTCCGACCACGGCGAAGGGCCCGACGTGCACGTCGTGACCCATCTGCACGCCGGCCCCCACCTGTGCCTCGGGCGACACTCCGGGGCTCGGCCGTAGCGGCGGATGAAACAGCTCCAACAGGGCCGCCAGCGCGACGTAGGGCTCGCGGCAGACCAGCAGGTCCCGGCCTTCGAGATCGATGCCGGGCCCGGTCAGGATCGCTCCGGCGCGGCTGTCCAGCGCGGCCGCGCGGTAGCGCGGGTTGGTCAGGAACGACAGCTCGGCCGGCAGCGCGTCCTCGAGCGCTGCGATGCCGATCACGATCCGTCCTGGGTCACCCCGGACGTCGCCTCCCACGTGGCGCGCCAGCTCGATCAGCGTGGGCCGAGGAGTGCTCATGCAATGGGAGATTATGCACCACGACGCCCGGAGCGGCGGCGGGCGGTGGCACGGGGGCCCGGCGCACCCGGTCGCCGGGCCGCGATTACTTGCTCGGCTCCGCGGTTACGGGGAACTTCCTGTTGAAACGGTCGATGATGGCGCTCGTGACGTCGGTGGCCGCGTCGGCCCAGGCCACCTGACTGCGATCGAGGATGACGGCGAAGCCCTCGTCCTTGCCGAAGTCCTCGATGGTCCGGATCAGCTTCTCCTGAAAGGCCTTGGTCGCGCTGGCGTATTCGAGCTCCAGCTCTCGCGACGCTGATTCTTGCAAGGACTGCAGCTCCAGCCCCTGGCGCTGCATGTCCTTCTCCATCGCCGAGCGTTTCTCGGCGGACAGCGACAGCGCCTGCTGGCTGGCCTGCTTGCGCAGTTCGGCCAGGCGCTGCTGCCGCTGGGCGATCTCGGCCTCCTTGCTTTCGGTGAACGTCGTCAGCTCGGCCTGGATGCGCTTGCCCAGCTCGGTGTTCTCCGAGACCGCCTGGGCGTTGAAGACACCGACCTTGGTCGATTGGGCCGCGGCCGGGGACAGGCTCGAGACCAGGGCCACACAGGGCATGCCATACAGCAGCGCACGTCGAATCGCGTTCATCGCTCCACCTTCTCTCGCCCTCGCTGAGAGCCGCGGCATTCTAACTTCTCCAGCCGGCCTCGCGCCACGGGTAGCTGCGGGCCGGCCCTCAGAAGCTGCGGCCGATCGAGAACGTGAAGTTGCTGGTGCTGTCCCCCTCGATCTCGCGCACGGGCACGCCGTAGATCAGCCGCAGCGGGACCGGGAAGATCGGCAGGTGGAAGCGCAACTCCATGCCCGCCGAGACCCGCGTGGTGGTGAAGTCGATGCTGGTGTCCTCGAACAGCGAGTCGCCGACGTCGAAGAACACGGCCAGATCGGCCTGTTCGTTCAGGGACATGACCCATTCCGACTGCAGCAAGTACATGCGGTCGCCGCCGAGCTCGATCGGCACGGGCACACCGTTCTCCGTGATGAAGCCGTCCGGCGGTAGGCCGGTCACGTCCCCCACGACGTCCACGATGACGCCATCCACGATCCGCACGAAACGTCGCGGCGTGATCGTGCGTGTCTCGAAGACCCGCGGCCCCAGGGTATCCCCCCCCAGCCAGAAGCGCTGGTAGCGGGGAACGCCCTCGACGTCCGAGGCCCCCACCACGTCGAGATCGCCGAACTGCCTCACGAAACCGGCCTCTCCATGGACGGCCACGAACGAGCGACCGAAGGCGCGCCGGTAGACGGTCACGTTGGCCAGCGGCTTGTAGTAAGAGACGTCGCCGCCCAGGGGTCCGCCGGCGACCTGGACGCTGGTACTGATCGTCACGCCGCGGGTCGGCTTGTAGGGGCTGTCGACCGTGCTGAAGCTGTACAGTGGCGTGAGGCTGGAGATCAGGAAGTTCGTCTCGATTACCGTGTTCTCTCCCATCGACGTCCCGGACGTGATCGAGCGCGAGGTGACGTCCTCGAAGTTGTAAGCCAGGTTGACGCGCGAGAAATTGCCGATGCGGCGTCCCAGCATGACTCCGCCACCGGTCGCCTCGCTCGAGAGACTGGCGCCGTAGTCCGTTTCGCGCCGGTACAGGCTGACGCCGAACTGGTAGGGGCGCCCCAGAAACCACGGCTCCTGGAACGAGAGCTGGTAGCGGCTGACCGTGCCCCCGACCTGCACCGCCGCCGACACCACCTGGCCCCGCCCGAGAAAATTGCGCGTGGAGTAGATCCCGCTGAAGAACGCTCCCTCGAACCCGCTATAGCCGCCACCGATCTGGATCTCGTTGCGCCCCTGCTCGATGCCGGTCAGCGTGATGCGCACCTTGTCCTCGTTCTCGATGGGCTCGATCACCGGCTCGCCGACGATCTGAAAATAGCCCAGCTGGTTGACCTTCGTGCGCGAGACGATCAGCTTGGTGCGGCTGAACAGGTCGCCCTCCATCAGCCTCAGCTCGCGGCGCAAGACGCGATCCTGCGTGGCGCTGTTGCCGCGCAGCTCGATGCGTCCGACGCGATAGGGTCGATCCTCCTCGAGGGCCAGGCTCACGTCGGCGATCCGACCGTCCGGCCGGCGCTGCAGGCGCTGGACGACGTTGGCGTACAGGTAGCCCCGATCCTCGTACAGGCGCGTGATGCGGTCCACGCCGGCCTTCAAGGCTCCGTTGTTCAGGATCGCGTCGGTTTCGAGCGGGATCTGCTGCCGCAGGACCTCGGTCGGGAACACCAGGTTGCCGGTCACCTCGATGTTCCCCAGCCTGTATTGCGCTCCCTCGGCCAGCGGAACCGTGAGGTAGACCCAACGCTTGCTGTCTTTCTGCCTGGCCTTGCGTTCCCGCTCGCGGGCCTTGCGCTGCTCCTTGCTCCGCTTCTTCTCCTGCTTTTTCAGCTGTTTGGCGGTCAGCGCCTGGCCCGCAGCCTGCGCCGCCGGATCGTCGGGCGGCCCGGCCGCGGGGGGCTCGACCGGCGCCGGCGCCGGAACGGCGGGAGCAGCCTGCGGCTCCAGCTTCTTTTTTTTCGCGCCTTTCTTCTGGCGGACTTCGACGATCGGAGCGTGGGTCTGGATGTCGAGGTAGCCGCGGTTCTGATAGGAGTCGCGGACCCGGGCCACGTCCTGATCCCACTTGAGCGGGTGGTACAGGTTCTTGGACGACCAGGGCCACCACCACCTGCGCTCCTGGGTCAGCTGCAACATCTTCTTGATCTTGCGGTCCTTGAAGACCTGGTTGCCCGTGAAGTCGATGCTGCGGATGCGGGTCTTGCCCCCGGGGCTCATTCTGAATTCGATGGCCCTCGTGGTCGTGGTGACCTCGCTGACCTCTGCGTCCACCGAGGCGTCGAGGAAGCCCTTCTGACCGAACAGGTCCCGGATGGCCGCTTCGGCGAAGAACACCTGGCCCATGTCCAGCGCCTGGCCCAGACGCAGGTCGATCTTGGACGACTTGAAGTGGTCCTCGATCTGCGTCCGGGTCAGGACCTTGTTCTCCTCGTACGTGATCGACGTCAGCACGGGTCGCTCCCGCACCTTGATTACGACGACCCGCCCCTCCGCTCCCGTCTCGGCTTCGATCGTGAGATCCTCGAACAGCCGCTTGTCCCACAGCACCCGGAACTGCCGGCGCAGCCGGGCCTCGTCGTAGGGGTCGCCCGCTTCGAGTTCGAGCAGGTACATGAAGGCCTGGGGGTCCATGCGGAACAGGCCCTGGACGTCGATCCGCTCGATGGTCTCGCCTTCCGCCCGCGACAGGGCGGGACAGATCGAAACGGCGACGAGGGCGCCGGTGACGAGCTTGCTGCCGAGTTGCACGGGACGCGGGACTCCCAGGCTCCCCGGCTGGACCGCCGGCTGCGGAGCGGGCGCTCATTCTACCCCGCTTGCCGCGGGGCGCCCACGGGGTACCTCCCGGACGAGGCACGCGGCACCGAGATTCGTACGTCAGGCAGAAGGCGCGGGTGACGAACTCTCGACCGCGGCGCGGAACGCGACCCGCTCGCCATCGAGGTACACCTCGATCTGCCCCCGCTCCAGCTCCCCCGCGATCAAGGCCTCCGACAGCGCGTCCTCGATGTGACGCTGGATCGCCCGCCGCAGGGGTCGCGCGCCATAGGAACGGTCCTGGCAGGTCTGGACCACGAGCATGGTGCAGACCTCCTCGGTGACCTGGAGCCGGATCCCCTGCTCTTGAAGCCCCTGGTTCAGCCTCTCGATCATGATGCGCGCGATCTGCCCGAGCTGCAGCTCGCTCAGGGCGTCGAAGACGATCACTTCGTCGATGCGGTTGATGAACTCCGGGCTCAGCGTGCGCTTGACCTCCGACATCACCAGGTCACGTCGGTCCTTGAACGCTTGCTCGCGATCGTCGACCTGGAACCCCATCTTGCCGGAGATTCGAGCGATGTGCTGCGAGCCGATGTTCGAGGTCATGATCACGATGGTGTTCTTGAAGTCCACCACCTGACCGTAGGCGTCCGTGATCATCCCGTCCTCCAGCACCTGCAGCAGGATGTTCAAGACGTCGGGGTGGGCCTTCTCGATCTCGTCCAACAGAATCACGCTGTAGGGCTTGCGTTTGATCTGCTCGGTCAACTGCCCGCCTTCCTCGTGGCCCACGTAGCCCGGCGGCGAGCCGATCATCTTGGCGATGGCGTGCTTCTCCATGTATTCCGACATGTCGAAACGCACCAGGGCGCGGTCGGAGTCGAACAGGAACTCGGCCAGAGTACGGGCTACCTCGGTCTTGCCCACGCCCGTGGGCCCCAGGAAGATGAAGGAACCGATCGGCCGGCTGGGGTTCTTCAGCCCGGCCCGCGAGCGCCGAATCGCCCGCGCTAGGGCGGAGATCGCCTGCTCCTGGCCGACGATCCGCTTGTGCAGGTAGTCCTCCATGTGGATCAACTTGTCGGCTTCGGCTTCGGCGACCGACTGGATCGGAATGCCGGTCCAGCGTGAGATGACTTCCTCGATGTCGGAGCGCGACACGTCCAGGATCTTGTTGCACTCCTGCTCGTAGCGCTTCTTCAGTTCGTCATGACTTCGCCGCAGTGTGACTTCCTGGTCATGGTAGGCCACGGCCTCGTCGAAATCCTTGCTGGCCAGCGCGTTCTTCATGCCGTCGACCGCCCGTCGCAGTTCGCGTTCGATGCGCTTGATGTCGCCGAACGACGTGGTCTTGCCCAGCTTGACCCGCGCGCCCGCTTCGTCCAGCACGTCGATGGCCTTGTCCGGCAAGAAGCGGTCGGTGATGTAGCGGCTCGATTGGTAGACGGCCGCGCGGATCGCGTCGTCCGCGAAGCGCACGCCGTGAAAGCGCTCGTACCGCTCCTTCACGCCCTCGAGGATCGCGAAGGTCTCGTCCTCGGACGGTGGGCGGATCGTGATCGGCTGGAACCGGCGCACCAGGGCTCGATCCTTCTCGATGTAACGGTGGTAGTCCCGCGGCGTCGTCGCGCCGACGCACTGCACTTCGCCGCGGGACAATGTGGGTTTGAGGATGTTGGCCGCGTCGAGTGAGCCCTCAGCGGAGCCCGCCCCGATCAGCGAGTGGATCTCGTCGATGAAGATGATCACTTCCTCCGAGCCGGTCAGCTCGGTGATGATCCCCTTCAGCCGCTCCTCGAACTGGCCGCGGTACTTGGTGCCGGCAACCACGAGCGACAGGTCCAGCGCCAAGATCCGCTTGCTCATCAACGACGGCGGAACCTCGCCCTCCACGATCCGGGTGGCGAGACCCTCGACGATCGCCGTTTTGCCCACGCCGGGCTCGCCCAGCAGCACGGGGTTGTTCTTGCGGCGGCGCGAGAGCACCTGCACCACGCGCTCGAGCTCGGCATCGCGGCCGATCAGCGGGTCGAAGACGCGCCGTTCGGCCATCTCGGAGAGGTCGCGCGAGAACTCGTTGAGGAACGGTGTCTCTTTCTTTTTCTTGGGCAGCGCGCGCCGCTTGTAAATCCCCACCGTGTCTTCGCGCACGGCGTACAGGCGCATGCCGCGCTCGCTCAGCAGGCGTCCCGCGACCGAGTTTTCCAGCCGCAGCAGGCCGAGCAGCGTGTGCTCCGTACCGATGTGCGGGTGCATCAGCCGCTCCGCTTCCTCCTCGGCGAACTGCAGGACCCGCTTGCTCTCTTCGCTGAAGGGAATCTCGACCGAGGTCGACAGCTTCTCGCGCGTGGGGCCGTTCTGCTCCAGTTCGGCACGCAAGAGCTCCAGCGAGACGTTGGCCCGCGTGAACAGCTCGCGCGTGGTCTCCTCCCCCTCCTTGAGCAGGCCCAACAACAGGTGCTCCGTGCCGATGACCTTGCTGCCCTGTTGGCTGGCTTCGTAGCGGGCGAGGAACAGGATCCGCTTGGCCTTCTCGGTGAACTTCTCGAACATCGCCTCGGTGCCCGGAGCTCTACGGCGGATCGGAGCTTTGACCGCAGAAACTATAGCATAGGGTCCGGAGCGGTCTCCGCGCCAAGTCCCGCGAAAAACTCTTGGGTCTGCCGCTCGTCGAGCGGCCGGAGCCGACCCTGTCCCAGATGCAGCAACGCGTCACAGCCGCGGGCCAGTCGTTCGCTGTGCGTTGCCAGCACCAGCGCGAATCGGCGCTCGGACTGCAGCTCGCGTAGCAGCCGGAACACCTCGCGCCCCGTCGCCGGGTCGAGGTTGCCAGTGGGCTCGTCCGCCAGCACCAAGGACGGCTGCAACGCGACGGCCCGGGCGATCGCCACGCGTTGTTGCTCGCCGCCGGACAGTGCTCCGGGGTGATGGTCGAGGCGTTCGCCCATCCCCAGCCGGATCAGCAGCCGCTGCGCGTCCCGCCGCTCCGGCGCGGGGCGCCGGCCGATGCGAAAGGGTAGCTCCACGTTCTCGAGCGCGGTGAACTCGGGCAGCAAATGGTGCAGCTGGAACACGAAGCCGACGTGCCGGTTGCGGTACTCGGCCTGGCGCTCTGTCCCACCGGCGTGGATGTCGGTCCCGCGGAATCGGACCTGACCCGCGTCGGGCCGGTCGAGCCCCCCGAGCAGGTGCAGGAGCGTCGATTTGCCCACCCCCGAATCGCCGACGATGGCCAGAGCCCGGCCCTCCTCGACTTCGAGGTCCAATCCGCACAGGACGTCGATCCGTCGCGAGCCGCTGCGGAACGACTTGCACAGGCCCTGCGCCGCGAGCAGGGGCTCACTCATGGCGGATGGCCTCGACCGGATCGAGGCGTGCGGCCTCGAGCGCCGGATACAGCGTGGCCACGAAGGAGACGACGAGCGCCGCTCCGCCCACGAAGACCAGGTCCAGTGGCCGCAGGTCGAACGGGATGTGGTCGAGGTAGTACACCTCGGGGTCGAGCCGGATCACCTCGTAGCGGTCGAGCCACCAGCATGCCGCGGTTCCCAGGAGCAGTCCCGTCGCGGTGCCGACCACGCCGATCACCGAACCCTGCAGCATGAAAACCCGCGCGATCCCGGCCGGCCGCGCACCCATGGCGCTCAGCGTTCCGATGTCCTTGACCTTGTCGGTGACCATCAGGATCAGGGTCGAGACGATGTTGAGCGCGGCCACCACCACGATCAAGCCGATGGCCAGGAACAGGATCAGCTTCTCCGTGCGTAAAGCCTTCAGCAGATCTCGGTTCTGCTCGATCAAGTCGACGACCAGCCAGTCCTGCCCCAGCTGGCGCTGCAGTTCGTCCTTCATCCGCGCCAGCCGGTCGAGGTCATCGATGCGCACTTCGACCCAACTCGATGCGCCGGGGGCCTGCTCGAGTCGCCGCGCGCTTTCGAGGTCGAGGTAAGCCCGCAACGTGTCCTCCTGGAAGTGCCGGGAGGCGTAGGTGCCCACGACCTCGTACACCTGACTGCGCGGGCGGGCCCCGAACGGCGTGAGGCTCATGCGCGGGACCGTGGCGCGAACCATGTCTCCGGGCAGCACTCCGAGCTTCGCGGCCAGACCCTGTCCGAGCACGATGCCGCCGCGTCCGCTGGCGGCGTCGCCCTTGAGCGCGCTGAACGGTCCCGTTCCGTCGTCGAGGTTCAGGATCACGCGAGCGTGTTCCGAAGGGTCGATCCCGTGCAGCTCGGTGAAGGCCGGAACCCCGGTCTCGTCGAACGTCAGCATCGCCGGACGGTAGAGCACCGGGGCTGCCGCGCTCACGCCAGGGATGCTCCGCAGCCGCTCGACGAGCGCCGCCGCTCCCTCGAACAGCTCGACACCCGCGGCGCTGACCACTGTCAGATGAGCGCTGCCGCTGTGGATGCGCTCGCGGACGTCTTGCACCATGCCAGCCATGAGTGACAGGGCGATGACGAGTGCCGCGGTGCCCACGCCGACCCCCGCGACGCTGATCAGCGTGACCACCGAAAGGAACGTGCGACCACGGTGGAACCGCAGGTAGCGCAGCGCGAGGAACAGCTCGTAGGGTAGCCGCAACGCCGACCTCGGCCTCAGCGCGGTGCACCCTGTCGTTGGGCGGTCCATTGCCCGGTGGCACCGTCGCCGCCTGCCAACTCGTAGTCCAGCCAGGTGCCGCGGATGCGCTTTCCGTCGTTGGACAGGAAGCCCTCGAACTCCATCGATTTCCCCAGCTTGGAGTCGATGCGCACCAGGAACACCTTGCGGTTGACCAGCGTGCCCTGCAGGCTGCCGCTCCAGCCACCGTCGAGCTGATAGGTCCCGCCGACGAGGACTCCGGTCTGTTGCAGTGCCGCCGTGCCGCGCAACCCCGAGGGCATCAGCACCAGCTCCCAATTCCCGGTCAACACCCCCTCGACCTCGGTCGCGCGTGCCGGCCGGTTCTCCAGCTGGTGCTGCAGGAGCTCGATGCGCTCCAGGTGCAGGGCGATGCGCTCGACCAGCAGGCGCTCCGCCAGCTGCAGGCTCGCGCGATCGGACTCGGCGCGCTCCCATTGCCCCGCGATCTCGCTGACCCGGCGAGGGTCGGGCGCTTCACGCTCCGCCACGGCCCCGTCCAGGGCGGCGCGCAGCTGCGCGATCTGCGAGGTGAGATCGTCACGCTTGCGCGACAGCGCCTCGTAGCGCTGGCGGGCGTCCTCCAAGAGCGCGCGCTCGACCTGGACCAGCGCGGACAAGTCGGATCCGCTGTCCTGCGCGGACGGCTGGGCGGCCGCGAGCCCGACGAACAGCAGGGCCCCGGCCCGACGCATCTTGATCTTCACCTTGCTCCCATCTTACCGCTGCCTGCCCGCGGCGGCCGCGGCCCGTGGTTCACAGCGCGTGCAGGGCCGCGGCCAGCTTCACGGCCTGTCGCGCGCTGCGCGAAGCCGCCTCCCCCACGACGCCCCACAGCCAGAACCCACCCAGCCCGTCCTCCGAAAGATCGGATACCCTCGTGCACGCATCTCCCGGGACGTCGAGCGGCGTGGCCGCCTCCTGCCCGGAAAGCAGTCCCGGCTGGTCCAGCGCCGAGCGAACGGCCGCCAGCGCCGCCGGCCGGACCAGGCGGAAGCGCAGCTGCAACGCGTGGCCGTGGAACAACGGCGCGGCGAGGAGTCTGACCGTGACGCGTCGCTCGTCCCACCCGACGAGCCCGGTCACCTCCCGCGCCAGTCGGCTTTCGAGAGCGCGCCCGGCCCCGGCCACCCGGGCCCCGGGGATGATGTTGAAGGCGAGCTGACGGCCGAAAGTCGCCACCGGCACGCTCGAGAAGTTGAGCAGGCCCACGGTCTGCTCGCGCAGTTCCTCGACGCCTTCCTGGCCGAAGTCGGCGGCGGGCCGGATGACGACCGCCATGGCCTCGGCCACGCCGAAGCCGCTCTCGAGCGGTCGCAGCACCTCGGCCAGCACCAGCGCCAGCGGGTGCGGCACCGCGAAGCGGGTTCCGCCACGCGCGGCCTCCGGTTCCACCTCGAGCCGCACCGGGCGTGTGCTGGCCTCGCCCGGCAAGAACTCCCCGAGGTCGATGATCACCGACGAAGGCGCGGCGGCGGCCAGCCGCGACACGACCTCACCCGACTCACAAACGAAGATCAGCTCGTGGCGAGCCACCTCCTCGAGCTCCGGATCCTGTATCAGGCGGGCCTCGCCTGCGTACTCGCTGAGCACGACCTCGCCGGCGGTAGAGCCGTACAGATCGACCTGGCGCCCCGGCACCCCGTGCTCCGCCAGCGCCTGGCGCAGATGCGTGCCTTCGACCGTGGGTGCGCCCACGATGGCCACGCGCGCCCTGCCTGCCTCGGCGGGCCGGTTCATCGAGCCCCCCCACGCCCCGGGGCCCGCGCTGCCTGGGCCGACTCGGCGGCCGCGCGCCGCTGCCGGCGATCCAGCAGGGGCAGCAGGGCCGGCGAAGCCAGATAGGCACAACACGAGGCCAACAGCATGAACTTCGGCTCCAGCGTGACGACGACCAGCATGCCCGCGATCGGCAAGACGTAGATGTACGAGCGCCGGTTGCGCAGGTCGATCTCGCGGAACGATCGATAGCGCAGCCGGCTGACCATCAGCAGGGCCACGCCGCAGACCAGCCCCGCCGACAGCGCCGAGACCCAGCCCTCCTGCGGCAACTCGGGAAAGGCGATGACCATCGCTGCCAGGAGGCTTCCGGCCATCGGGGCAGGCAGGCCCACGAAAAAGCGCTTGTCCAGCGCTGGGCTCTGGATGTTGAAACGGGCCAGGCGCATCGCCGCGCATGCCACGAACAGGAAAGCCAAGGACCAGCCGATCCGGCCCGGACCCAGGGCCCAGTGATAGGCCAGAACCGCCGGCGCGATGCCGAAGGAGACGACGTCGGCCAGCGAATCGAACTGGACGCCGAAAACCGATGTCGTCCCGCTGAGCCGGGCGATGCGCCCGTCGAGACCGTCGAGCACGGCGGCCAGCACGATCAACATCGCGGCCAGATCCAGCCGCCCCAGCGACGCTTGCATCAGGCTCGAGTAGCCGCAGAACAGGTTGCCGACCGTGAACAGGGTCGGCAGCAAGTAGATTCCGCGGCGGAACTGGCCGGCCTTCCGCATGCGTTCCCCTCGTTCCGGACTCCCGGCGGGCGCGCTCGCAGCCCGCTCCGGACCAGGCCCGTGCCAATATATCGGATGGCGGGCGGGTGGGGCCCGACCCCCGCCGGAAACTCAGCCCGCGGACGGCGGGAGTCGGGCCACGAGGCTCTCGCCGGCCACGACCCGCTCGCCGCAACGCGTCAGGACCTCCGCCCCGTCGGGCACGACGAGATCCACGCGCGACCCGAACTGGATCAGCCCGATACGCTGGCCCGCGCCGACCCGCTGACCCGGCCCGATCCGGGCCACGATCCGCCGTGCGATCAGCCCCGCCACCAGCGTGAACTGCAGGCTCAGGCTGCCCTGGTCGATCACGATCGAGACCCGCTCGTTGTGCTCGGACGCCCGATCGCGATACGCGGCGAAGAAGCGACCGGCGTGGTGTTCCACCTGCCGCACTTCGCCCGCCATGGGAGCCCGGCATACGTGGACGTCGAAGACGTTCATGAAAACGGAGACCCGCCGCGGACCGGCCTGAATCACGCGTCCGTCCGCCGGGCTGTAGACCCCCCGCGGATCCAGGGGTGTCGTGCGCTCGGGGTCCCGAAAGAACCAGGTCACGAACGCCGCGAGCCCCAGCCCGGGCAGCGCGGCGCGGGGGTCGAGGAACCAGGCCAGCATCGCCGACGCCGCGAGCGGGACCAGGATCCAGGGCCACCCTTCTCTAGCGATCTTCATCCCGCTTGCGCGAGCCGACGCCGCGTCACTCGCCGGCGCAGCGAACGATCGCGGCCATCTCGTCCTTGAGCGCGAGCTTCCTCTTTTTGAGCTGCACCTCCTCGACTCGCTCCTCGTCGCTGAGCCAGCGTCGGGACTGCAACTGCTCCAAACGCTGCTCGTACCGTCGATGCTCTTCGAAGAGCCGCTGGAAGCGCACGTCTTCCTTGAGCAGCCGGTCGTGGATGTCGGTCGCGGTCGTCATGAACCTCCCTTCGCGCGAGGCTGGCGCGGGTCGAAGCGCGGGGCGTGGTGGGCGATTCTGGCGTGGGCAAGCACCGCCAAGAGACTATAGCGGCTCCAGGCCCGTGGCAACCCGCGCCCTCACAGCTCCGCCTCCATCACGATGGCGTCCTCGAACTCCTGCTGGTAGTAGCCCCTGCGCCGGCCGACCTCCCGGAATCCGTGCTCCTCGTACAGGCGCTTCGCGGGCCCGTTGGAGGGTCGCACTTCGAGACTCGCCCAGCGGCAGCCGCGTGCTCGCGCCTCGGCGAGGATCCTGCGCAACAGCCAGCGCCCGAGCCCACGCCGGCGCTGTTCCGCGCGGACGGCGATATTGTTGATCTTCAACTCGTCGTCGAGTTCCCATGCAGCCATGTAGGCCACGACTTGCCCTGCCAGGCGCACGACCCGGTTGACGGCCCATCGATTCTGCCGAATCTCGAAGAGGAAGTGCTCGTGCCGCCAGGGACTGGCGAAGGACTCGCGCTCGATCTCGAGCACCGAGTCCAGGTCATCCTCGGTCATCGAAGCCAGGCTCGCGCCGGGGATGGGAGGGGGGTCAGGGTCGGTGCTTGAGCAGGGCATCGGGTGGCCTGAGGTACAGCGGCGTGAGAGGTTGGGGGGCTTCGCCGGCAGCGGCGCGCAGCGATGCCACACGACCCGCGGCCCCGGCGATCCGCTCCGCCGCGCGCCGTAGCCTGGGCCATCCCCCTTCCGGCTGTGCAGCGAGCGAGGTCCCCGGACCGCGGATGATCGTGCCGGCGGCGGCGACGGCCTGCTCCAGCACCGCGGCGGCGTCACCGACCCATGGGGCGCGCAAGGTCACGGGCGGCGACCCGGCCGGATCGTAGCGGGCGGAGTAGAGCTGGCCGCGGCCCGCATCCAACACGGGGACACGATCGTGTTCGTCCGCGCCGTGGGCCTCGGCGATGGCCTCGAGCGTCGTGACGCCGAAACAGGGCCGCCCGCTGGCCAGCGCGAGTCCTTGCGCCGTGCCCAGCCCGACGCGGATCCCGGTGAACGATCCGGGCCCGCGGGTGGCCGCGTAGGCGTCGAGGCTGGACTTCGACCAGCCCGTCTCCGCCAACAACCGCGCGATCCAAGACAGCAGGTGCTCGGCGTGGGAACCGTCCACGCGTCCGCCCACCTCCAACACGGCCCGCGCGTCGCGCGCGCCCGGTCCATGCTCGATCAAGGCCACGCTGCCCCACCACGTCGACGTGTCCAATGCGAGCCAGCGTCTCACCGCGGCCAGCCGGGGCTGCTCCCGCCGGAGCGCTCGAGCAGCTCGAGCACGTCGTGCGCTCCCGCATCCTCGTCGAGCGCGAGACCGACCTCGTAGCGACCGTCCGCAGCTCCGCCGGACGCCGAGCCGGCGGGATCGGCCTCGGCCGGCAGCTCTTCCAGTCGCACCACGCGACCCCGCAGTCGGCGCGGGGTATCCGCGGCGCCGCCCTCGTCGATCAGCCGGATCTCGAGTTCCTCGCCGACCTCCAGCGGTTCGGAGGAAGTGAACAGCAGGCCGTTCCTGCTGCAGTTGCGCAGCCGGATCGGCCCGCGGTCCGCGGGGGCCAGGACCTCGACCTCGAAACGTTCGGGATCGAGATCGAAGCGCAGAAAGCGGCGGCGCTCGGGGCGATAGGTCTCGACCAGGTTCCTTCCCGCCGCCTTGGCCTGGTACAGGGCCTGTGCCGCGCGCCCGAGCAGCGCCTCCGGAGTGGCGGCATCGTCCGGGTAACAGGCCAGCCCGGCCGAGACCGTGAGCCCGATGGGGTTGCCGCCGCTCTCGCGGGTGGCGAAGTAGGACTCGGCTTCCCGGCGAAAACGCTCGGCAACGGTGAACGCCGCGTTTCGCCCCGTCTCGGGCAGGAGCAGCGCCAGCTCGTCCTCGCCCAGTCGCGCGACCACGTCGATGTCGCGGACGTTGTTGTTGAGCAGGATGCCGAGTTCGCGCAGCAGGCGATCGCCGACGAAGGAGCCAAAGCGCTCGTTGATCGAAGCGAAGCCGTCGACGTCGACCACGATCACCGAAGAGCGCTGCCGGTAGCGGCGCGCGCGCCGGAGTTCAGTCTGGAGCGCCGAACGGAATCGGCGGTCGTTGGCCAGGCCGGTGATCGGGTCCGAGCCGCTGTCGGACCGCAGCGTCTCGGACAACTCGAGATCGATCAGCGTCGGTTGCACCAGGCTCCGGTTGATGTTGATGAAGTAGTCGAGCACGGCCACACGCACGCCGGCGTCGCGACCGATCCGTTGCGAGAGTTCCTCGCGGTGGGCCAGGATCGATTGCCAGTGGCGTCGCGCATCCTCTTCCTCGAAGGGTAGGTGGGTCAGAATCAGCAGCAGGGCTGCGTGCGCACCGATTCCGGTCTCGTCGGTGATGGAATCCAGGCGCGAGGCGAGGCGCTCGGCATTCCGAGCGTCCTCCCGCAACAGGGCCAACAGCTGGCCCCGCAGCCCTTCGGCTTCGTCTCGCGAGATCACTTCCGTCCTCCTGGGAGCGCGGGCAGGGGTCCTGCCCGCTGCACCTGCTGGAACAGGCAATCCTCGGGCAGCGGCTCCTCGAACGCGACGGCCACCCGCGCGCCGGCCCCTCGGACCCCGCGGCGCTCGACGCGCACGACGCGCGCGCTGCGCAGCCAGGCGCGTTCGGACCCCCGGGCATCCCGCCCTTCGAAGGACAGCTCGATCGACGCCGCCGGCGCGGGTTCCCCGCCGTCGATGTCGAGCAGCGCCCCTTCTCGACTGACGTTCAACGGGCGAACGGGACTTGCCGCGCCGCCAGGGCGCAGGTGCAGGCCCGCGCGCGCCGTGGACTTCGCCGGGTAGCGCACCGAGCGGCGCCGCTCCGAGTGGTACAGGCTGATATGGTCCCGGCCCAGCCGCTTGGCCAGGTACAGGGCCTGGTCGGCCCGGGTGATCAGCGCTTGAGGGTCCTCGCCGTCGACCGGGTAGGCGGCGATCCCGCCCGACAGCGTCACCTCCACCGGCTGCCCGCCGACCGGCTTGTCCGTGAAGCTCTGCCGAACGTGCAGCCGAATCCGCTCGGCGAGCGCGTAGGCTCCGAGTCGATCGGTCTCGGGCAAGATCACGGCAAACTCCTCTCCCCCGTAGCGACATGGGGTGTCGGCGTCCCGCACGGCCCGGCGCAGCACGTGGCCCATGCGCTGCAGGACCAGATCGCCAAAGACGTGTCCGTGACGGTCGTTCAAGCGCTTGAACGTATCGACATCCAGCATCAGCAGCGACAGCCGCAACGAATAACGATGGCTCCGCCGCAGCTCGAGGGCCAGGGCCTGTCCGAAATGGCGCCGGTTGAACAGCCGGGTCAAGGGGTCGGTGACGGCCGATCGCTCGGTTCGCTCGAGCAGCCCGCTTTCGACCACGACCGGGTGGGCCAGGAGTTGGCGCACGTTGGACAGGAAGTCGATGGCGGCGACGCGCAGGCCGGGATCGCGGCCGAGAGCTCGGATCAGCTCCGCCCGGTGGCGCACCAAGTCTTCGAACAGCCGTTCGGCTTGCTGCTCCGAGATCTCGAGGTGGGTCAGCACGTGCAGCGCCGTGCTGCACGCCGGGACCGCCTCGGTCTCGCGCAACTCCCGCAGTCGGGCCAGCAGCCGGTCCGTACCCGTCCGGTCGTCGGCTAGCCAGGCGTTGAGCCGTTTCCGGAGCTGGTCGCTCAGCCGCGCAGCCGCCACCCACCGCCCCTCGCCGACGCCCCGCGAGTCGCGCCGGTGTCCTGCACTCGAAGGACCGGCAGCACAAGGACTTAGCCGGTCAAGCGCAATCCTACCACGGTGAATCTTGCGGCTGTCAATTGAAACCGCGGCGCTCGTTGGCCCGTATCAACCGTGCGCGCAGGGTCCGCAGGCGGCGGAGGGAGCCAGGGTGGAACAGCGGGCAAGGCTGCGAGACGCTCCGCGACCCGACCACGGCGCGACGTGGACCGACGAGCAACTCGTGGCGCAAGCGCTGCAGGGGCGGCGCGAGGCCTTCGAGACGCTGGTGCGGCGCCACCAGCGAGTGCTCGTCCGTCAGCTCTTCCGGCAGGTCGGGGTCCAGGAGGCGGCTCGCGATCTGGCGCAGGAGGTGTTCCTCAAGGTCTACCTTTCGTTGTCCAGCTTCGACCCGGCGTTCCGCTTCACGACCTGGCTCCACCGCATCGCGTCCAACAGCGCCATCGACCACCTGCGCAAGAAACAGCCCGCAACTTGCTCGATCCACCACGCGGACGCCGCTGACGACGGGTCCTCGTCCTTCGGCGCGACGCTCGCCGGTTCCGGCCCCACGCCGCACGACATGCTTCGGCTGCGTGAGCTGCAGGTCCGGCTCGACCGCGCGGTCGGTCGCTTGCCCGAGGAGTTGCGCCAGCTCATCCTGCTCCGCCATCGCCAGCACTGTCGCTACGACGAGATCTCCCGCATCACGGGTCTGCCGTTGGGCACGGTCAAGAACCGGATCTTCCGCGCGCGGGAGCTGCTCCGGCGCTCGCTTGGCGATCTGTTCGGCCCGGAGGCCTGAATGGCGAAGAGCTGCCGGCGGATCGTTCCATCCCTGTATCGCGTGGCCGAGGGTGAAGCCGCGCCGGACGAAGCCCTGCGCGTGGCGCGGCACCTCGGCGACTGCACCGCCTGTCGCATCGTCCTTGCGCGGGTGCGACGCCTGGCGGCGATGCTCGACCAGGGCCTCGACGACCCGCCCGCGGTCGGCGACGAGTTCGTGGCGACGGTCATGGACAACCTACCCCAGGGTCCGCCGCCCGCTGCGCGGCGGCGCGGGCGCACGCGAGCCCGGCTGGCCGGCTGGGGCCCGGCCGGAACGTCGATCGCCCTGGCACTGGTCGCGATCGGCGGCACGGGCCTCGGTCTACGGTCGGGGCTGGGTCTGCCGCCGCGGCTGGCGGTCGCCGACGTGGTGGCGGACGGAGCGCCCCGGCTGGGCTGGCTCTTGGTCCTGGGGTTCGAGCGACTGGCCTGCGACGGGGGGCTTCCCGGGGGGCTTCCGCTGGCCGGCCCGCCGCTGCTCTCGGCACTCGCCGCGCTGCTGCTGGCCGCCGGCCTGGGCTCCGCGGGCGCGCTCGCCGCGGCCCTGACGTTCGGGGGTTGGTTGCGGCCCCCCACCGGCTCAACCTGATTCCGGCGCGTCGAGGAGTTTCGCGAGCCTGCCCCGCGTCAGCCCCAGCCGCTCGGCCGCCCGGTCCATGTCGGAGTTCTCCTCGGCCAGCACACGCCGGACGTAGTGCTGCTGGAACCTCGCCAGCCCCTGCTTCAACGTGCCCAGATCCCCGTACAGGTCCTGCGCCGCGGGGCGCGCTCCCCCCAGCCTGTCCGGAAGATCGGCCCGCCGCACGACGTCGCCGCTAACGAACAGCAACAGGCGCTCCATCAGGTTGCGCAGTTCGACCAGGTTGCCCGGCCAATCGTGGGACTTCAGGGCCACGAGGCAGTCCGACGACAGCTGCTTGGGTGCGCGCCCGTATTCCCGGGCGATGTCGCCCATGAACTTCTCCGCCAGCATCGTGAGGTCTTCACGGCGCTCTCGCAGCGCGGGAACGGCGATACGGATCACGTCCAGCCGCTGGCGCAGCGGCTCCTCGAGCGCCATCCCCTCCGGCTGGCTCGAGGCCAGCAGTCGAACCGACTCCCGCTCCCGCGACCGAGCGACGAACTGGCTGGCCAGCCGGAGCTGCACGGCGGGCTCGAGCCGGTCGGCGTCCTCGAGAAACAGGCTGCCGCCCCCCGCGAGATCGATACGCCCCGGGGGAGCCTCGCGACTGAAGAGCAGCGACTCGACCGTCGGGGCGTCCAGGGCGCCGCACGGCACGGCCACGAACGGCCCGGCGGCGCGCGGACCCGTGGCGTGGATGCGCCGCGCGACGCCCTCCCGCCCGCTCCCGGGCTCGCCGCAGATCAGCACCGGGGCGTCGGAGGCGGCGGCGATCGCCACCGCCTCGCCGAGCCCGCGGGCGACCGCGCTGGCGCCCGTGATCGCCGTGCGCTGCGACAGCTGCTCCAACAGGGCCCGGTTGCGGCGCTCCAGCCGCCGCTGCCGCAACGCGTTGCGCAACACGAGCAGCGTCTTTTCCAGCGACAGCGGCTTCTCCACGAAGTCGAAGGCCCCGAGCTTCGTGGCCCGCACGGCCGTTTCGATGTTGCCGTGGCCCGAGATCATCACCACCTCGGCGTCCGCCCGTTGCTCGCCGAGCCGCCGCAGCGTCTCGAGCCCGTCCAGCCCGGGCAGCCACACGTCGAGCAGGATCGCGTCGAACTCGCCCTGGCCGACGGCCTCGAGTCCGGCCTCGCCCGTGGCCACCGTGGTGACGAAGTACCCTTCGTCCGTCAGGACTCCCTCGAGCGCGCTGCGCACGCCCGGCTCGTCATCGACTACCAGAATCCGCTCGCGCGCCACGCCTGCCCCCCATCCGCGCCCGCGGAGCTTCAGCCCCGGGCCGGCCCCCGTTCTCGAACTGGCCCGCGCCCGGAGGATCGTCCGGCCTCCGACTGCACGATCGAGCCGCCGGGGAACTCGATCACGAAACGCGCTCCGCCGCCGGGAGCGTCCTCGACACGAATCGTTCCGCGGTGGTCGGTCACCACCTTGTGGACGATCGCCAGGCCCAGGCCCGTGCCCCGTTTCTTGGTCGAGAAATAGGGGGCGAACAGCTTGTCGCGGTCGGCGGGCTCGATGCCCGGGCCGGTGTCGGCGATCTCGATACGCACCGATCCGTCCGCGCCCAGCGCGCGCGTGGCGACGTGGATCGTACCCCGCTCATCCATCGCCGCGGCGGCGTTGTCGATGAGGTTGATCAGGGCCCGCCGCAGTTGCTGGGCGTCGAGCAGGACGCGGCCCACGCTCGGGTCGAGGTCCACGCGCCATTCGATGCCGCCCACGCCCTTGTACAGCGCCAGCACGGACTCGACGACGCCGGACAGCTCCACCGACTGCGGCGCGATCTGCGGCATGCGGGCGAACAACGAGAACTCGTCGACGAGCTGCTTGAGCCCCGCCACCTCATGCTCGATCGACGCCGTCGCCTCGAGCAACACCTGGTCGAGGTCGTCGGACTTGGCGAAGAACTTCTTCCGCAGCCGCTGGGCCGAGAGCTGGATCGGTGTCAGCGGATTCTTGATTTCGTGGGCGATGCGGCGGGCCACTTCCTGCCAGGCCAGCGCCTTCTGGGCTCGCAGCACGTCGGACAGATCCTCGACCATCACGAGATCGCCCAGGTTCTCGCCCATGCGCCCCAGCAGCGGAGAGAGTTGCACCGAAACGTGCTGCGCCCTCGCCTCCTCGGGCAGGACCAGGTCGCGGCGCAGGCTGACACTCGCAGCGCCGGGCGCGCGCCGCAACAGATCGGCCAGCGGCTGGAGCCCGCGCCCGACCAGCACCTCCTCCGCCCGGTCCCCCGCGCGCAGCACCACTCCGAGAATCCGCTCCACCGCGGGATTGGCGGTCTTGACAGCGCCCGAGGAGTCGAGCGAGATCACGGCCGTCGACAGGTTCGCCACCAGTGTCTCGATGTAGCGGCGCCGCTCTTCGAGCGCCTGGTTCGAGCGCCTCAGCTCCGCCGTGGAACGACTGATGACCTCCCGGTTCTCCTGCAGTTCGCCCGCCATCTCGTTGAAGGAGTCGACCAGCATGGCCATCTCGTCGCCGACGCGCGTGCGCACTCGCACGTCCATGTTGCCGGCGGAGATCTCGCGCGCGGCGGCGGCCACCTCCTGGATCGGCTCGGTGATGCGCCGCGCCACGTACCAGCCGATCCACGTGGCCACGAACAGCGTGGCGATGAAAATCAGACCGATCAGGGTCACGTACAGGCGCACCAGATCGCGCCGCTCGAGGCGCAAGCGCTGGTAGGAAGTCACGGCCTCGTCGATGGTCTTCAGGCTCGCGGCGATGCCGTCCGGCAGGGTCAGGGCCACGGCCACCACGCCCGCTGCGCCGTCCTCGTCCCGCGGCGGCGGCAACGGCACGGCCGCCCGGGCCACCAGTCCGCCTCCCAGGCGATCGAGACGCGTCAGCGGAAGCCCTTCGCTCTCGGCCTCTGCGATGATGCCGTCGACGAGTCGCTCGAGTTCCGCACGCAGCGCCGGTTCGACGAGGCTCTCGGCGCTGGCGATGCGCCGTCCGCCGACGACGACGCGCGCCATCCGCAACTGTCCGCGCTGCACGCTTCGCTCGAGTAGCGCGGCCAGCTCGGCACGCCGTGACGGGTCGAGCACTCCCCGTTCCAGGATCTCCTGCGCCAGCGCTTGCGCCCGCCTGCTGCCCTCGTCGCTGAAATACTCGCGCCATGCGCTGACGATGGTGTCCCCGTGGCGCAGGTGCGTCGCGGAGGTCTCGAAAATCGACTCCACCGTCTGCTTGATGATGTGCGCGGACCCCGAGAACAGCACGATCGCGGGCAGCAGCACGAGCGCGAGAAAAAAGAATACGAGCTTGATTCGCAAGCGGGAGCCCAGCACGCCCCGGCGGTGCTCGACGATCAGCTTCACCAGCTTGCGGATCAGCACGCCGGCCATGCCGAGCGTCAGGACGACCAGGGTCAACGACAGCGACGGGAGCAACCAGCGCTGGCCCTCGTGGGTCGATCCCGGCTGCGCGATGCGGAACAGCGCGTAATAGGTGACGCCCAACAGCAGCGCGGCCAGGACGGCCGAGGTCGCGAAACGCTTCTGCCGGCCGGTCAGCACGGTCTCGCCCCGTTCTCGGCGGAGAGCGGGGGCTGGGCCGGGAGCATCGGCGGCGACAGCGGCCGTCCGCGGCGCCCCTCGACCCGGACCCTCGGCCGTGCCTCGTGGTTCAAAGCTCCAGCTCCAGTTCCAGTTCCGGGGGCGTCGGGCCGCTCACCCTTCGGCCGCCGCTCCGCGGTCGGCCGGCAGCCCGGCCCAAGGAGCCACGTACCAGCAGTCGGGTGAGTTCCAGATCCGCCGTGCGAGCCGGCCGTGCAGGTCGTGGCCACCACGGTAGGCCACCACGTGCGCGCGCAGCGGCCGACCCAGGAGCGAGAGATCGCCGGTGAGATCGAGCATCTTGTGCCGCACGAACTCGTCGGGAAAACGCAGCTCGTCGTTCAGGATGCGATCCTCGCCGATGACGAGAGCGTTGTCGAGCGAGCCGCCCCGGGCCAGGCCGCTATCGCGCAGCTTCTGCACCTCCGCCGCGAACGTGAAGGTGCGTGCCGGGGCCAGCTTCTCCGCGAAATCGCCTTCGCGCCACAGACCGACCGAGAGTTCCTGGTAGCCCAGCAGCGGATGGTCGAACTCGATGGCGTAGGTCACTCGGAACTCCGGCGCCGGATAGGCCGCGATCCGTTTTTCATCCTCCGAGATCACGATCGGACGGATCAACGTCATGTACTGGCGCTCCGCCGCGAGCTCGACCCGACCCGTGGCCAGGATCGCCTGGACGAACGGGCGGGACGAGCCGTCCAGGATCGGCAGCTCCGAACCGTCGACCTCGACGAGCAGGTCGTCGACCTGCATCGCGTAGAGCGCGGCCATCATGTGCTCGATCGTGCCGACGCGCAGTCCGTCCTTTTGCAGCACCGTCGAATAGAAGCTGGGCCCGGCGTGATCGAGCGTGGCCGGAATGCGGGCCCCTCCCGCGTCCGTGCGGACGAAGACGATGCCCGTCCCCGGCTCGGCCGGCACCCAGCGCGCCCGCGCCGGCTGCCCGGAATGCAGCCCGATGCCCTCGAAGCCCACCGGGGCGGCCAGGGTCTGCCTCTGCACCATCGCTGCTCCACCGCGAGTCCGGGCCGGCCGCCGCTCCCGTGGGGGCGCGCCCGCCGCGGGGTATCGGGCTCCCGGACGGGCCGCCTCGGCCCGTCCCGCGGGCATCTTAGCCCGAACTTCCGCTCGAGACCCGCAGAGCGGCCGGAGCGGGCGGGTGAGCCCCGGTTCGGGGACGACCGCTCCGCTTCCCTGCGGCCCAGGTCAGCCATTCCGTGGAGCGATTCCCTGGCCTCCGGGCCATGTCGAAAACTGTGTCGGTTGACCGAAAACGACGGCTCATGCTAGATATCTAGCGCCCGAACCGTTGAACCCGGCCCGTTTGAACCTGGGCCGGCTCTTCCGGGAGGGGTCCCGTCGCGCGCGCCGCGCGGAGGGGGATGCAGCCGGGAGCGCCGAACCTCTCCGTGAACCGCCACGACGAGTCCCCAGGGGGTTCTCGCCCCCGCTCGGCCGGCCGATACGGTCCAAGAGCGGCCCTGTCGCGGACCGGGAGGGCCGCTGCCGGCCGGATCGCGATCGCCGGCTACCACGAGGGTCTGGCTCGGCTGCGGGCGGGCGATCGCGGCGGGGCGATCGGAGCCTGGCGCCGCTCCTTGAGCCTCGATCCCGGTCTCGGGGAGGCCTGGACGCAGCTGGGCCTCGCCCTGCGCGCAGCGGGCGACCTGCCCGGCGCTCGCCGCGCGTTTCGGCGCGCAGCCCTGCTTCGGCCACACCGACCGATCGTTTGGATCGATCTGGCCGCCACCCTGTGCGACCTCGGCGAGTTCGACGCGGCCCTGGCGAGCGCCGACAAGGCGCGACGGCTCGACCCGCGCTCTTTCGAGGCCTGGAGCACGCTGGGAGACGCCCAGCGCGGGTCGGGTCGCGCCGCGAGCGCGGTGCAGTGCTACCGCCGCGCGCTCGCGCTGCGGGCCGACTCCTCGAGCGTTTGGTTCCGCCTGGCCGAGACCCTGGTGGACACCGGGTGTCTCGATGCGGCGTCCCGCGCCTATCGTCGCGCGGCCGAGATCGAGCCGCGGCGCTTTCGTCTGTGGTTCCGTCTGGCGCACGTCGAGGCCTCGCGGGGCCGCTGGGAGACGGCGGTCGAGGGCTATCGGCGCGCCACGGAGCTGAATCCGGATTGTCACGAGGCGTGGTACAACCTGGGAACGGCCTACGCCGAGCTGGGCCGTCTGCGCCTGGCGGTGGAGGCTCTCGGAGCCGCGATCGATCGCTGCCCTCGCGATCCCGATGTCTGGAACAACCTGGGAAACGTGATGGTCGAGCTGGGTCGCACCCATGAGGGGATTCGCTGTTACCGGAACGCCCTGGACCTCGCCCCCGGCTACGATCCCGCGTGGAACAACCTGGGTGTGGCCCTCGAGGAACTCGGCGAGACCCGGGAAGCGGCGGAGGCCTTCACCCGGGCGCTGGATGCGAAGCCCCGCCAGACGACCTATGTTGTCAATCGGGCCGCCGCGCTGGCGCGAATGGGCCAGCGGCAGGAGGCTCTGGACCAGCTGTCTCGGTCGTTCCCGGCCGAGCCCGTGGTACGCCTGCTCGTGGGCTGCCTGCCCGAGTTCGGCCGGCTCGGAGTGGTGCCGGCGGAGGAGGAGTAGGAATGAACGTCGAGGAACTCCTGCACCAATTGGCGCAAGGAACGCAGGCGCTCGTGCGTACCTCGTCCCCCGCCAACGTGTTCAAGGCCTTGCTCGACGCCAGCCGGGCGGCGGCGCCGCGAGCGTCGGTCCTGTTGCTGCGGCAGGGGAACTTGACGGGTTGGGGATCCGTGGGATACACGACCGACGTGGCGAACGCCCAGCGCTCCTTCCGGGCTCCGGCCGACGAAGGCTGGCTCGGCGATGTCGTGAGCCGTCGGGGAGGCGGGTCGTGCGTGGCGCGCGCCGGCGGCTCGCATGAACCGGATTTCGGCCAGCCCAGGGCCGCGGACGCCGTGGGGTACGCCCTGTGCGTCGATGGAAGGCCCATCGCCGTCCTCGTCGGCGAACGCGGGAGCGACGAGCCACCGTGGTTCCCGGGCGGATTGGCGCTGATCGCGAGCGTCGCCGAGGGACGGCTGGAGCTGGGCCTCGCGCGGCGGCGCGCGGATGCGGCTTCCGGCGCGGCCACGGTCGCGGCTCCGATCGATGGGACGCCCGCCGACCCTCCCGTCACACCCGAGGTCCAGCCTGCGCCGCAGGCGTCGAACCTCGATGCCGCGCGGCGCTACGCCCGCTTGGTGGCGACCGACATCCGCCTCTACAACGAGGAGGCCGTGATGCTGGGCCGCCGGCACGGTGACCTGACGGACCGGCTGGGAGAGCACCTGTCTCGAGGTAGGGAGACTTTCATGCGCCGTCACGGCAACCTGGGCGAAACCGCGATCGACTTGTTGCGCGAAGCCTATGTGCAGGTGCTCGCGGCAGGCGACGGGGAGCTGATCCCTCCTGGCCGAATGCAGACGTAGCTCCACCGCGCGGCCGAGCGCTCCGGGTCGGGCCCCCGAGGGCGACCCGGTCTACGACTGGTTCGGCCCGTTCTGACCGTGCTAGATTCGTCGGATCGGTCAGGGGGACGCTCGAGATGCGCGGTTTCGCCTGCGGCGCCGGAGCGCGTTGGATCGTCGTTTCGTCCTGGGTTGCCGCCACGCTCTGCTCCGCGCCCCGCGCCGGGGAATCCTTCGTTTTCGAGAGCCTGGCCGAGGGTGTCCACCTGGTTCGTCCGGCGCACGCGACGGAGTCTCGCACCAACTCGCTCGTCGTGGAGCGAGAGGACGGGTTGTTGGTCGCGGCCAGCCAGCCCTCCCCGGCAGCCGCCCGGGAACTGCTCGCCGCGATCGAGGCCCGTCTCGGTCGGCCGCTGCGCTATCTCGCCCTACCGCACTCCCATGCCGACGCGGCCGGGGGGGCCTCCGCGTTTCCCGAATCCATGCTGGTGATCGGAACCTCGGGCTACCTGGAGGCGCTGCGCGACCCCGAGTACGACTTCGGTGCGGAGACACGCATCCGCAGCCTGGCCAGTCCCGCCTGGAGCGAGCCGCCGCGCCGGCTGCCGACGCTGGTCCTCGAAGCCAAGACGTTGCTGGACGACCCCAAAAACCCGGTCGAGCTCTTGCCGTTCGGCCGCGTGCACAGCCGGGGGGACATGCTGCTGATCCTGCCCCGCTCCGGCATCTTCTTCGGGGGCGCGTTGCTCGCTCCCGGTCGCGATCCCTACGCGGGGGACGCGCAGATCGCCAGTTGGATGGCGGCGCTCAATCACCTGGTCCGCGAGGCACCGCGGGTGCTGATCCCCCTGCGTGGGGCCAGCGTGGACCTCGAGACGCTGCGGGCCCAACGGGACGGTTTCGCCTGGCTCCAGGGACAGGTCAACTCGGGGCTGAGCGACAGGCTGTCCCACGACGCGATCCTTTCGAGCATCCTCGAGCATGCGGGACTTTCCGAGAGATTCGCATCCGACTCGCCGTTCCTGATCGGGCTCATCGAGCGCGCGATCGAGGAGGCGGCCGCCACACGCGCCAAGTTCCACCGTCCCTGACGCCGAAGCGCGGCCGCCTAGCTTCACTCGTGGCGCGGTGGCGCAGGTGCGGGCGGGAAGCCGTTCAAGGCTTCGGGGCTGAGACGACCCTCGAACACGAACCGGGCGTCGCCCGTCAAGGTCACGGCGCCCGCGGCATCGAACGCCACCTCGAGCGGAATGCCGCTGGCGGGAACCACGGTGATCCGGTCGCCCGCCCCGCGAGCGCGCGCGGCGGCGGCGGCGGCGACCGCGCCACTGCCACAGGCGAGGGTCTCGCGCTCGACGCCCTTTTCCCAGGTGCGCAGGGTCGCCAGCGCCCCGGCACAATGAAGCACGTTGACGTTGGTGCCTGCCGGAGCGAATAGCGGATGGCGCCTCACGAGGGGGCCCCAGCGCTCGAGCGGCGCCCGCGACGGATCGGGGACGAACGTGACGAAGTGCAGGGTCCCGGCGTGGATCGAGCGCCCGACGAGCGTCTCCGCGCCGAAAGTCAGCTCCAGCGCGCCCCCGTCGCGCGGCGCGGCGAGCCGCAAGCTCACGCGACGGTCCCGCACCTCGGCGGGCACGGGTCCGGCCGCCGTGTCGAGCACGAGGTTCGGACCCGCCATGCCGCGCCAGACCGCGAACCGCGCGGCGCAACGGCTGCCGTTGCCGCAGAACGCCGGGCTCCCGTCCGGGTTGAGAAACGTGACGCGGACCCGGTCCGTCCCCGCCGGCTCCACCAGCAGCACCCCGTCGGCGCCGACGGACAGGCCACGCCGGCAGACCCGGCGCACCCACTCCGTCGCGTCGCCATCGAGGCAGCCGGCCTCCTCCGGGCCGAGCACCAGGAAGTCGTTCCCGGCCCCGGACATCTTGACCATCCTGCGCGGAGCGTTCATGTTCCGGGGGGTCCCGGCGCAACGGGCTCGGCCAGCACCTCGAGCTCCACGACGCTCGAAGGCTCGCTGGTATTCGCGGGTACCGCGCGATCGACGGCGCTGACGCGATAGGCGAAGCGGACGCCGACTTGGACGCCCTCGTCGCGGTACGACGGGGTCTCGACCCGCGTCGGGCCGATCGGCTGCCAGGCGCCGCCCGCGACCCGGCGCTCGACGCGGTAGCCCGCCACGTCTCGCTCCGGGTTGGGATCCCAGAACAGGCGGATCGCCGGACCCTCCTGCACGGCGACCAACGACTGCGGAGCGCGGGGTGCGAAATGATCCTCGGCCCGCACCTCGCGCGTGGAACTGGGCTCCCCCTCGCGGTAGGGCAGGCTGCTCGCGAGTGACACGCGAACCGCGTAGATGTAGGCGGCTCCGGTCTCGATCCCGCTGTCCAGGTACTCCGTGGCGGCCAGCGGTTCACTGTTGAGCGGTAGCTCGGGCCAGGGCGCCTCGGGGGTGGAGCGATAGATGTTGTAGGTGTGCGTCCCCCCTGGCTCCGGCGGCTGCCAGACGAGCCGCACGCCGGCGGCCGTCGGCTCGGCCACGAGATCCCGGGGGCCGGGAACCGACGGCAACAGCTCGAGGTCGGGAGCCATCACGAGGGGCGAGGATCGTCCGCGGCGGTCCTTGACCCGAACCGCGTAGCGCAAGGTCCAGCCCGTGCCGTTCCCGGCGAGCTCCCCCAGACGCAGGTCCTCGAGCAGCAGCCGGCCACCCACCGGGAGCGGGTCCGAGACCACTTGGGCCACGACGTCGCCGCGCCGTCGCAGGGCGTCGGGGTCGGACGGTGCCGTGAGGCCGGGCTGATACGTCACCCGCACCAGCTCAGCCCGGACGGGCGCCTGCGTCGGGCGGGGCCCTCGCGGCCGGGGAACTTCGAAACCGACGACCGCGCGGTGGCCGATCTGACGGCCCAGAACGCCGCCCGGCGGGTGCGGTCCCCGTGGCAGGGGCGGACTCGGCGCGCCGCGCTTGCCACAGGCGCCGGCCACGGCGCACAACAGCGGCAGGAGCACGAGAGCGGAGCGGGCGAGCCGCAACCGGGCGCTGCCGGCCGCGCGAAAAAGCCGCGCCATCAGAGGATGAAGCGGGACAGATCGGAATCGCCGGCGATCTCCGCCAAGCGCTCGTTGGCGTAGGTCTCGTCGATCACGACGCGGCGACCCGCGAGCTCGGGCCCGGCGAACGAAAGTTCGTCGAGGAGCCGCTCCATCACGGTGTGCAGACGACGGGCGCCGATGTTCTCGGTCCGCTGGTTGACCTCGGCGGCCGCGGCGGCGATCGCCGCAACCCCCTCGGCCGTGAACTCGAGCTCGACGCCCTCGGTGCGCAGCAACGCCTCGTACTGCCGCACGAGCGAGCCCTCCGGCTCGGTGAGGATGCGCACCAACTCCTCGCGACCGAGCGCGTCGAGCTCGACTCGAATCGGGAACCGACCCTGAAGTTCCGGAATCAGGTCCGAGGGCTTCGACACATGAAACGCGCCGGCCGCGATGAACAGGATGTGATCCGTGCGCACCATGCCGTGCTTGGTCTTGACCAGCGTACCCTCGACGATCGGCAACAGGTCGCGCTGCACGCCCTCGCGCGACACCTCGGGGCCGCGCGTGCCCTCACGGCCGGCGATCTTGTCCAGCTCGTCGATGAACAGGATCCCGGACTGCTCGACCCGCGAGATCGCCTCGCGGCCGACCTGCTGTTGATCGATCAGTTTCTCCTCTTCCTCGCGTTGCAGTACGTCGCGCGCCTCCGCGATCGAGAGATTCCGGCGCTGCGGCGGACCCTGGAACAAGTTGGGAAGCATCTCGCGCAGGTTCAGGTCCACTTCTTCCATTCCGGCCGGGCCGAAGATGTGCATCGCGCTGCTCGCGCGCGGCGCGGTCTCGATCTCTACCGTGCGCGAGTCGAGCTCTCCGGCCTCCAGCTGGCCCACGAGCGTCCGTCGGCTGTGTTCCCACGAACGCTGCTCGTCGATCTCGCGGGCCGCGGCCGCGGCGTCGGCCGGACGGGCGGCCTTGGGGCGCGGCGGCAGCAACAAATCCAACAGGCGGCGCTGCACCGCCTGAGCAGCCGGCGTCCGTACCTGCTCCCGCCGCTCCTGGCGCAGCATGTCGATGCCGACCTCCACGAGATCGCGCACCATCGACTCGACGTCCCGGCCCACGTACCCGACTTCGGTGAACTTCGACGCCTCGACCTTGAGGAATGGCGAGCCGGCCAATCGGGCCAGGCGGCGGGCGATCTCGGTCTTGCCCACGCCCGTGGGTCCGATCATCAGGATGTTCTTGGGTTGCACCTCCTCGGCGATATCGGCCGGTAGTTTCGTGCGTCGCACGCGGTTGCGCAGAGCGATGGCCACGGCGCGCTTGGCTCGGCTTTGCCCGACGATGAAGCGGTCCAGCTCCGTGACGATCTGGCGCGGCGTCAGCTCCGCGGCCTGGGTCTCCCCGGACTCGACCCGGCCCGGCATGTAGAAGACCACGGTCAGATCTCCTCGATGGTCAACTGGTCGTTGGTGAAGATGTCGATGTCCGCCGCGATGCGCAGGGCTTCCGTGGCCACCTGACGCGCGGAAAGCGTCGTGTGGGCCAAGAGCGCCCGCGCGGCCGCCGTCGCGGCGACGCTGCCGCTGCCGATTCCCAGCACGCCGTGGTCGGGCTCGATCAGATCTCCCGTACCCGAGAGCAGGAAGGTCCGCCGGGCGTCGGCGACCACGAGCATCGCCTCGAGGTGCCGCAGCAGCCGATCCGTGCGCCACTCCCGCACCAGCTCGACCGACGCCCGCTCCAGCTGGTGCTGGTAGGCCGCGAGCTTCTCCTCGAAGCGGTCGAGCAGCGAGAACGCGTCCGCCGCGCCGCCGGCGAAGCCGGCCAGCACCGCGCCGTCGGCCAGACGGCGGATCTTGCGCGCCCGGCTCTTGACCTTGACCCGTTCGAGCGTCACCTGCCCGTCCCCGGCCAGCACGACTCCCGTCTCGCGACGCACGGCCAGAATCGTCGTGCTCACGATGCGACGCTCGGCTCTCATGCCGGTCTCCATGGGTCGAGCCTCAGTCTATCCCCGATAGCGCACCCCGTCTACTTCCGCGAGGTGAAGTTGCTCCACGCGCGCGACCTCCCGACTGCGGCTCACCGGGCGCGGTCCCCTCGGCTGTTGCCGGCCGACCGACCGCTGGCCGGGGCCCGCCGTCGCGAGGGCGCCGCCGCGAGGGCGGTGGCCGCGTCGTGCCGGCGCAGCGCGATGCGCGCGTCGACCACGAGCGATCGCTCCCGCCGTGGCGTGACGATCAGCGGGTTCAGATCCAGCTCCTCGAGCTGGTCCTCGAAATCGGTGACGAGCTGGGACAGACGCAACAGACACTCCTCGAGCAAGTCCAAGGCCACCGGCTTCTCCCCGCGCACTCCGGCGAGCAACGGGTAGCCCTTGACGCGCTCGATCATGGCCCGCGCCGTGACGTCGGTGAGCGGATGGATGCAAACCGACACGTCGCGCAAGGTCTCGACGAAGATCCCGCCGAAACCGAACATCAGCACCGGCCCGAACTGCGGATCCCGCGACAGGCCCAGGATCACCTCGTGGCCGCCCGAGACCATCTCCTGAACCCGTACGCGCATCTGCGGGTCGCGGCGACCCACTCTCCGGAGCAGCTCGCGGTAGGCCCGATCGACTTCGTCCGCGGTGCGCAAGTCCACCCGCACTCCCTGGACATCGGTCTTGTGCGGGATCTGCGTGGACACGATCTTCAGCACGACCGGGTAGTCCAGCTCCTGGGCTGCCGCGATCGCCTCCGCCGCGCTCGCCACCGTCCGTCCGCGGGCCAGCGGGAAGCCGTAGGCGGTGAGCACGCGCTCGACTTCGGCGGGGGTCAGCGCCGTCCGCCGCTCCCGCCGGGCCACGGCGATCGCCGCGCGAGCTGCCGATCGATCGCAGCGGAAGCGCACCGGCCGTCCCTGGGGCGCGTCGCGCAGCCCGCGATAGCGGATCATCGCGGCCATGGCGGATGCCGCCTCCTCCGGAAAGCGGTAGACCGGCACGCGGCGGCGGCGCAGTTCCTCGATCCCTTCGTCCGAGCGCTGCTTGCCCATGAACACGCACAATACGGGCTTCGTCCCGTCCGCCGCGTCGGCGATGGCCCGGGCCACTTCGTAGGCGTCGACCATGATCGGCGAGACGAAGATCGCGATCAGGCCGTCCACGCCCCGGTCGCGCCGGACCTCTTCGAGCGCCGCCCGGTAACGCGCCGCATCGGCCGACGCGATGATGTCCACCGGATTCGCCAGCGAAGCCTCGGGCGGCAGGCTGCGGGCCAAAGCGCGCCGCGTGGACTCGCGCAACGCCGCGAGTTGCACGCCGCGGCCGATGCAGGCGTCCGTGCACAGGATCCCCGGTCCACCGGCGTTGGTCACGATGGCGATGCGATCGCCGCGCGGCAGGGGCTGGTTCGAAAGCGCCATGGCTTGCACGAACATCTCGGCCATCGTCGACACCCGCAGCACGCCGCACTGTTCGAGCAGCGAGTCCGTGGCCACGTCCCGGCCGACGATCGATCCCGTGTGCGACGACGCGGCGCGGGCACCGGCGATCGTCCGACCGGCCTTGACCGTGATCACCGGTTTCTTGCGCGTCACACGCCGCGCGATCTCCGTGAAGCGGCGCGGGTTGCCGAACGACTCCAGGTACATCAGAATCGCCTGCACGTCGTCGTTGCGCTCCCAGTATTCGAGCAGGTCGTTGCCCGAGATGTCGGCCTTGTTCCCCATCGAGACGAACATGGCCACCCCGAGCCCCGACTCCTCGGCGTCGGCCAGGATCGCCTCGCCCAGCGCGCCGGACTGCGAGATGAACCCGATGTTGCCGCGACGCGGCAGCGTCGAAGCGAACGTCGCGTTCAGCCGTATGCCCGGCTCGGTGTTGATGACCCCCATGCAGTTGGGACCGATCATGCGCATCCCATGCCGCGCGAGCTGACGTGCGATGGCCTGCTCGCGACGAGCCCCTTGCTCGCCGACCTCCTTGAACCCGGCGGTGATCATCACGACGCCGCGCACGCCCTTGCGACCGCATTGCTCGATGGCCGAGCGCGCCTTGTCCCGGGGCACGACGATCACGGCCAGGTCGATCGGCTCGGTGATCTGGCTGAGCCGCGCGTAGCAGCGCATCGAATGCACCGCCGCGGCCCGCGGGTTCACCGGATAGACGGTGCCCGTGAAGCCGAACCGGACCAGGTTGTGCAGGATCTCGTGCCCGATCGACTGCGCCTGCCGCGAGGCGCCGACGACCGCCACTGAACGCGGCCGGAAGATGGCGTCGAGCGCGGTCGCCTGCGCGCGGGAAGCGGCGCGTCGGCGCGGAGAGTTCGGGGCTCCCATCGGCCGTCAAGAGTAGCACCGCGCTCGGTCCGCACCCCACGCGCCAGCGCTTGCATCGGCACCGGCTGCACGTGGCGCAAGGCTCGTGGCATGCTCGGGGGCGCCTGGGACCAGCTACCATGGACCGGGCGGGCGAGACGGCGAGCGACGGATCGAGACCGCCGCCCAGCAGCCGGCGGGCGCGGAGCCTGAAAGCGGGACGGGCAAGACCAAGAGAGCATCGAGGGCTTGTTCGGCCGCCTGCGCTGCGTGGGCTCGCAGGCCCGGAGGGGACGATGATCCGGGTCGGTGTCGCGGGTTGGGACTATCCGGACTGGAACGGCGTCGTCTACCCGACCGCGGTCTCGCGCAGATTCGATCGATTGGCACACGTGGCCCGCCTCGTCGACGTGATCGAGATCAACAGCACGTTCTACCGGCCGGCCGCCCCGGCCACCGCCGCGGCCTGGCTGGCCCGCACGCTGGACCTGCCCGACTTCCGCTTCGCGGCCAAGGTCCATCGTTCGTGGACGCACGAGCCCTACGCCGATCTCGACCAAGCCGTGCGGGACACCCTCGCCGGGCTACGACCGCTCCACGAGGCCGGACGCCTGATCGCCTTGCTGGTCCAGTTCCCGCAATCGTTCCGTTACTCCGAATCCTCGCTCGCGCGTCTCGAGGCCTTGGCACCCCTCTTGGAGGGCTGGCCCTGGGTCGTCGAGGTCCGCCACGCCTCGTGGGAGTCGGAGGCGGCCGAGCGCTGGTTCGCCCGGCGCGGCGTGGGCTGGTGCGCGGTCGACCAGCCCCGGGCCGGCAGCGCACAGGCGCGCCTCGTGCCGCGGGTCACGGCCCCGATCGCCTACCTGCGGCTGCACGGCCGGAACGCGACCGATTGGTTCCGGCCGGACGCGGGGCGCGACGCACGCTACGACTATCTCTACACGCGGGCTCAGGTCGAGGAATTGGCCGCGATCGCTCAGCGCATGGCCGAGCGCGCCGAGAGCCTGGTCGTCGTACAGAACAACCACTTCCGGGGCCAGGCCGTGGCCAACGCACTGCAAATGAAGCACCTGCTCGGCGGTCCTAGACCGCTCGCCCCGCACGCGCTCGTGGCGGCCTTTCCGGAGCTGGCGGCGGATGTCCGGGTCGAGCGCACGCGGCTGTTCTGAGTGGGACTCGCCTCGGCCCGGAGGCCGCCTGCGGTTGTGGCACAATATGCGGCTTGATCGATCGTGCTCGACCCATGCCGCGACCCACACCGTTCCACGCCCGTACGACCGAGCTGTGCTCCAGCTACCTGTGGAAGGATTGGTCCGGCTACTGCGCCGTCCGCTCGTACGACAGCTACTTCGAGCGCGAGTACTTCGCCATCCGTCACGCCGCGGGGCTGATCGACGTGAGCCCGCTGCACAAGTACGAGGTGCGGGGTCCCGGGGCCGCCGCGCTGTTGGCCCGCGTCATGGTGCGCGACGTGAGCCAGCTGGCCGTGGGACGCGTGGCCTACCTCTGCTGGTGCGACGACGAGGGCCAGGTCGTCGACGACGGAACCGTCGCCAGACTCGACGAACGGCAGTTTCGCGTGACCGCCAACGCGCCGGCCCTGGCCTGGCTCCGGCGGCAGGTGCGCCGCGAGCGCGTGTCCGTCGAAGATGCGAGCGATCGGCTGGGCGCGCTGGCGCTGCAGGGGCCTTGCGCACGGGCGATCCTGGAGAGCTGTTGTGCTGCGGATCTCGGCCGCCTGCGTTTCTTCGGCGTCACGAGCGCCGTCCTCGCCGGAGTCGACGTGCAGCTGTCGCGCACCGGCTACACCGGAGATCTCGGCTACGAGATCTGGGTCGAGCGGGAGCGCGCGCTGGCCGTGTGGGACGCGCTGATCGCTGCCGGCCGGCCCTTCCGCCTGGAGCCGGTTGGCCTGGACGCGCTGGACCTCTGCCGCATCGAAGCCGGCTTCATCCTGAACGGAGTCGACTACTTCGGCTCGCTCCAGTGTCTCGTCGAATCGCGAAAGTCGTCGCCGTTCGAGATCGGTCTCGGTTGGGCGGTCCGGCTCGACCGCGCGCCGTTCACGGGACAGGCGGCGCTGGCGGCGGAGCGCGCGCGGCCGGCGCGCTTCAGGCTCGTCGGGTTGCGCTACGACTGGGAGGAGTACCAGGCCCTGTTCGCCGCGGCGGGCCTCCCGCCGAGAGTCCCGAGCCACCCCTGGCGCGAGGCCGTTCCCGTGTACGACGCCCGCGGGCGCCAGGTCGGACAGGCCACGAGCGGAGCGTGGTCTCCGCTGTTGAAGTGCAACCTGGCGCTGGCGACGGTCGAAGCAGGTTTGGCCACGATCGGCACCGAGGTGCGGGTCGAGGTCACGGTGGAGTATCGCCGCCATTCCGTGCGGGCCACGGTTTCCCAGACCCCGTTTTTCGACCCCCCGCGCAAGCGAGCCTGAATGGCCCCGCCGACCGGCAAGCCGTCCCGCTCATCGTACGACGTCGTGATCGTCGGGGGCGGTCACAACGGCCTGACCTGCGCGGCCTACCTGGCCCGGGCCGGCCGCAGCGTGCTGGTGCTCGAGCGGCGGCACGTCCTGGGTGGGGCCGCCGTGAGCGAAGAACTCCATCCGGGCTTCACGTACTCCGTCTGCTCGTACGTCGTCAGCCTGTTCCGTCCGCAGATCATCCGCGAGCTGGACCTGTCCCGTCACGGTCTCGAGATCATCCCGCTCGAGTGCTCGTTCACCCCGCAGCCCGATGGACGGTCCCTGTGCCGCTGGGCCGACCCCCACCTCACGCGCCGCGAGATCGCCGCGTTCAGCCCGCACGACGCCGAGGTCTACCCCGAGTTCGGGCTGACCATGACCCGGCTCGCCGCACAGGTCCAGCGCGTGATCGACTCCCCGGCCCCCGATCCGACGTCGTTCGACCCGCGCGAGATCGCCCGCCTGCTGCGGCTGGCGCAGAGCCTGCGCGCGCCCGACCCGGAGCTGCGCTACCTGAACCTCGGACTCCTGACGATGAGCGCCGCCGACTTTCTCGACCGCTGGTTCGACAGCGACGTCCTCAAGGCCCCCATGGCGGTGAGCGGCATCATCGGCACCTTCCTCGGCGTGCGCTCCCCCGGCACGGCCTACGTCCTGCTGCATCACTACATGGGCGAGATCGATGGCGCGTTTCGCGCCTGGGGCTTCGCCAAGGGCGGAACCGGACGCGTGAGCCAGGCCATCGCCTCGGCCGCACGGGGCTACGGCGCGGAAATCCTGACCCGTGCGCCCGTGGGAAGCATCCGCACCCTCGCGGGCCGTGCCACGGGCGTCGTGCTGGACGGGGGCGACGAGATCTCGGCGCGCACGGTGGTCTCGGCCGTCGACCCGCATCGCACCTTCCTCGGCCTCGTCGGCCAGGATCAACTGGAACCGGACTTCGTGCGACAGCTTCGCCGCTACAAGTTGCGCGGCAGTTCGGGCAAGGTCAATCTGGCGGTCGACCGGCTGCCGGAGTTCAGCTGTCGCCCGGGCGACGGCCCGCATCTGCGCGGCGACATCTCGATCGCGCCGGGAATCGACTATCTCGAGCGCGCCTACGACCAAGCGAAGTACGGCGACTATTCCGACCGGCCCTATCTCAACGTCGTCATCCCGTCGCTCGTCGATCCGAGCGTCGCTCCCCCCGGCCAGCACGTGGTGTCGTGTTTCGTGCAGTACGCGCCCTACGCCATCAAGGAAGGGCCCGCGCGCTGGCCGGAGCGGCGCGAGGCCTTCGGTGACGCGGTCGTCGACACGCTCGCGGAGTACTGCCCCGGCCTGCGGGATTCGATCCTGCACCGGCAGGTGCTCACACCTTGGGATCTCGAGCAGGACTTCGGCTTGACCGAGGGCAACATCTTCCACGGCGAGTTGGGGCTCGAGCAGTTGGCCTTCTTGCGTCCCGTGCCGGGCTGGTCGCGCTATCGGACTCCGCTGCGCGGCCTGTGGTTGTGCGGGTCGGGGACCCATCCCGGGGGCGGGGTGATGGGCGCCCCCGGCGAGCTCGCGGCCAAGACACTGCTCCGCACGGGACGAACATGAGCGGGATCCACGACGCGGTGGTCATCGGCGCGGGACACAACGGCTTGACGACGGCTGCGCTGTTGGCCAAGCACGGGCGCCGCGTGATCGTGCTCGAGCGCGCCAGCTGGACGGGGGGCCTGGCCGCCGGCGAGGAGTTCCACCCGGGCTACCGCTCGACGGGGCTGTTCGCTGACACGCGCGGGGTCCGCCCGCGCGTCCTGAAAGCCCTGTCTCTGCACCGGCGGGGCGTCGAAGCGCGCGCGCGGCGGCCCGATCTGCTGGCCCTGGGCCGGGCCGGGAGCGGCCTGCTCCTGCCCGGAGAGCCGGCGCAGGCGCTGCCGGACGGCGAAACCTGGCCGGCCGCGGAGGCGCAGCGCTTCCGTGACTGGCGCGAGTTCGTGAGCCGGCTCCGCCCGGCCCTGCGCGCGTTCGTCGACGACGCGCCGGTCGATCTCGTCCGCCTCGACGCCACGGACGTCTGGAAACTCGCCGGGCGCTTGCTTCCGCTGCGCCGCCTGGGGGCGCGGATGATGCTCGAGCTGCTGCGGGTCCCGCCGCTCTCGGTCGCCGATTGGCTGGACGAGTGGTTCGACTGCGGCCCGCTCAAGGCGGCGCTGGCCCTGCCCGCCCTCTCCGGCTGCTTTGCCGGGCCTCGATCGCCGGGCACGGCGGCCAACCTGCTCCTGGGTGAGGCGGCGGCGACGAGCGGAATCCGTGGCGGGGCGGCGGCACTCGCCTCCGGACTGGAACGGGCGGCGCGTGACTTCGGCGTCGAGATCCGGACGGCCTCACCGGTCGTGCGCGTGCTCGTCGATGGCGGAGCGGTGAGCGGGGTCGAAACCGCCGCGGGCGAGCGCATCGCCAGCAGTGTCGTGGCCGCAGCCTGCGATCCGAGGCAGCTTTTCCTGAGTCTCGTCGACCCCGGCGCGCTTCCCGCTCGCCTGGTGCGCCATGTCGCCCATCTGCGCTGCCGGGGGGTGGTGGCCCATGCGTTGTTCGCGCTCGAGGGCCGCCTGTCGTTCGCCTGCCGTCCCGACCAGCGCATCGAGTTCGCCAGCTCGGGCGAGGACCTCGATGCCATCGAGCGCGCGTTCGACGCCGTCAAGTACCGGCGGGCCTCGGCCGACCCCGTCCTGATCGTCCACGTCCCGACCGTCGCCGACCCCGCGCTCGCGCCAGCGGGCTGCGACGTCGTCTCGTGCCTCGTCCACTACGTGCCGTACGACCTCGATTCCGGCTGGAACGCGGACGAGCGAACGCGCCTGCTCGAGCGGGTCGTGGCGCACCTCGAGGGTCACGCCCCCGGGTTCTCCTCCCGTATCGCCCGGGCCTCGCTGCGGCTGCCGGGCGACCTCGAGGAACGCTTCGGCTGCAGCGGGGGTCAGATCCACCACGGCGAGCACGGCCTGGACCAGTTGCTCGTCCGGCCGGCGCCGGGCTGCGTCGGTTACCGCACCCCCGTCCGGGGCCTGTTCCTGTGCGGGAGCGGCAGCCACCCCGGCGGTGGCCTGACCTGCGCCCCGGGTGCGCTGGCCGCCTGCGCCATCGCCCGCCGCCGGTTGTTTTGACTGGCGGCCGGGCGCCGCACGTCGCTACGGCGTCCCGACTTCGCTCACGAGCCCGCCCAGGATCGAACCCAGCGTCTTCTGAGCCCGCGCGACGTACTCGCCGTTCGGGTGCTGGCTCAACAGCCGGTCGAGCTGGATCCGCGCCTGGGCGGCGTTGCCGGCGTTCAGGTGCGCTTGGGCCAACTGGTACAACACCTTGTCCGCCTCGGAGTACTCGGGAAAACGCACGACCACGCCGTTGAGGCGCTCGATGGCCGCGACGTAATTCTTCCTCTTGAAATAGAAGCGGCCGACCAGAAACTCGCTCTCTGCCAGATGGGCGCGCGCCTCGCGCAACATGGCCCGGGAGGCCACGACGTAGGGCGAGCCCGGCCAACGATTCCCGACCGCCTCGAGGTCACGAATGGCCTGCAACGTCAGCGACTGGTCCCGCGACGGCTCGCTGACCTGCTTCAACGAGCACATCCCGACCTGCAACTGGGCGTACGGTGCCAGCGGGTGATCGCCGTTGAGCGTGACGAAGTCGAGGTACAGGTTCCGCGCGTCGATCCAGCCGATGTCCGTGCCCAGGTAGAACGTGGCGTCGGCCAGGGCCAGGCGGGTCAAGGGCTCGAGCACGGTCCGGGTCTCGGCATCGAACGCGATCTTCTTCAGCGCCGCGGTCGCTTGTCGGAGGTCGCGCTGGGCCAACAGCTCGCTTGCCCGTTCGAACGTCACCGCGGGCGAGATCTCGGTGGCGTCCGTCTTCGGTGGCTTCTTGGAGCAGCCGCTCCCGGTCGCGAGCACCATGAGCAGGAGCAGGAGCAGGAGCGGGCGCGTTCTGCGGACGGCGGCGGAGACACCCGTCATCGGCGGATCGTCCCGGGAGTCAGACGTCCGCGCAACTCGGCCGGCAGTCTGTTCGGTCGGCCGGCGCGGTCCACGGCGGCGTGCTCGGTGAAGCCCGTGACGAGCCGCCGCTCGTCGCCGCGCCGGACGATGACGTAGTCGAAGCGTACGCTCGCCCCGCCCACCGAGCTGAGCACGGTCTGCACGTCCAGGACGTCGTCGTAGCGCGCGGGAGCGTGATAGCGCACTCCAACTTCGCGCAGCGGCAAGAAGATGCCGTGGCGCTCCTCGAGCGAGGCATAATCGCAGCCCAGGTCCCGCATCAATTCCGTCCGGCCGATTTCGAACCAGACGAGGTAGTGGGCGTGGTAGGCCACGTTCATCCGATCCGTTTCGGGATAGCGCACCCGCACGGTGGCGCGGCCCTCCACGGGCCCGGCCGGCTCACACGCTTCGTTCACGTTCCGCCAGCGCCGCGAGACGGCGCACCATGACTTCCACGGTTCGACGTGGGTCGCCGGAATGGAAAACGGACGAGCCGGCCACGATCATGTCCGCGCCGCTGGCGGCGACCTCCTCCAGGTTCTCCAGCGTGACGCCGCCGTCGATTTCGATCCGCGTGTCCAGTCCGTCGCGGTCGATCCACGCGCGCAGCTCCCGCGCCTTGCGCAGGACGGACCGGATCAGCTTCTGACCGCCGAAGCCGGGATTGACCGACATCAGCAGCACGAAGTCCGTTTCGGGGAGGATGTCGCGCAGGGTGTCGAGCGGCGTGGCCGGGTTGAGGACGACCCCCGCCTTGGCGCCCAGCTCGCGGATGCGCTCGAGCGTGCGGTGCAAGTGCGGCTCGACTTCCAGGTGGACCGATACCATCTCGGCGCCGGCCTCGACGAAGGGTTGAATGTAGCGTGCCGGTTCCGCGATCATCAGGTGGCAATCGAGCGGCAGCTGGGTGACGCGGCGCACGGCCGCGGTCACCGCGGGGCCGATCGTGATGTTCGGAACGAAGTGCCCGTCCATCACGTCGAGGTGAATCAACGCGGCGCCCCCGGCCTCGACGGCCTTGACCTCGGCTCCCAGCCGGGCGAAGTCGGCGGACAGGATCGACGGCGCCAGCACTGCGGCCACGGGCGACCTCCTTGCGCGGCCTACTCGGCGACCGCGAGTTCCACGATATCCCTGTTGCGGATGGGATATCCAGCCGGCGGCAGCTGGGACAGGACCGTTCCGGGGGTCCGCCCCGGCGCCGCCAGCGATCGCACCGCCCCGCGACGAAGGTCTGCTGCGGAGATCCAGCTTTCGACCTCCCGTCGCGAGCGGCCGACGAGGTCCGGCATGACCCACACGGCCGGCAGGGAGCCCTCCGACACGAGTCGATGGACCCGTCCGTTCGGCCCCACGGTCGCCGCCGCCTGGGGCACCTGGGCCAGCACGCGTCCGGCCGGCGCCACCGTACTGTGCGCGCGCGCCTCGTCGCCCGGCGTGAAGCCGGCCTGCCTCAGCTCGATGGCCACGGCGCGCGCGGCCTGGCCGACCAGGTCGGGCACGGTCAGAACCCTGTCACCCAGGCTCAGGATCAGCTTGATCTTTCGGCCGCGCCGAACGCTCGCGCGGGCGGGCGGCATCTGCTCGAGCACACGGCCGCTCGCCACGTGCGGGTCGTTGCGCTGATCGACGATCTCGAGCACCAGGGCCAAGGGCTCCGCAAGCTGCCGGGCGCCGTCCAAGGTCAGCCCCGTGAGGTTCGGCACCTCGACCCGGCTCGAACGCATCTCCACCCGCATGGCCATGAAGAACGAAAAGAGGAACGCGGCCGCCGCCAGCGCACCGCCGACCCCGATCCCCAGGGCGGCCCAACCCACGCGCCTGACATGTTCGATGAACGTCGTTGGCACCAGGACCCGTTGCCCTCATCGCCCTCGCGGGCACTGAGCGAATCCGTTGCGTGCGGTTCGCTCGCCTATCCGCTCCATCAGTCCGGTGTCGTGCGGCGCGGAACGGCCGGGCCCGGCGCCGAGCCGAGCTCCGCTCCGGCGACTGCGGTTGCAATCGAACCGGCATGGTAGCTCTCCAGGCTGTGCTCGAGGCCGTCGATCTCCGCGGCGAGCGAGTCGGCCGCCCGCGCCAGGCTCGCGCGCAGGTCCGCGGCCTCGGCGGCGGCGGCGCGACTCCCCTGGCCTTGCAGGGCAGGCCAGATTCCGTCGAGCGCCGCCGTCAGCTCGTCCTGGGCGCGGACGAACCCGTCGAGAGCGGCGCGCTGGCCCAGGACTTCCCTGGCGAGCCGGGCCTCCGCGGCGCGGGCCGCCGCTTCGCGCAAGGTCGTCCGCCGCTCGGGGCCCAGCCACGACCCGGCACCGGCGGCTTGCACCAGGTTGGCCACGAGCCCCGCGCGGAATCGGCCGGCGGCCTCCACTCGGGCCGCGGCATCGCCGACCTGCACTTCCGCACGCAGGGCCTCGACGTAAGCCACGAGGCCGAACCCCGCCAGCGCGAGTAGGGCCAGTAGCGCCGCGGCCAGCGCCTTCCATCGTAGCTTGCCCGGCTGCCTCATCGTGCTCCGCGTCGCTCGGCTCGCGGCCACCAGACTAGCCCGAGCGGCGCCGCGACGCACGCCGCGCCGGGTGGGCCCGCGGGCTCAACGCCCTGCCCCGAGCCGCACGAGGCGGTCCCCAGGCCGGAGCTGGCGGCCGTTCACGGCATCACGTGCCGTCAGCACGCGGCGGCCCGCGGGCTGGATCCGCGTGACGCGCAGCAGGGTTCCCGCGCCGCAAGCGACGACGAGCGCAGAATCCTCGAGCTCCAGCACTTGCCCGGGAACCGCCGTTCGGTCCACTCGTCCCGTATCCTCGCCCTCGACCAGGCGGACGCGGAGGCTTCCGCGCCCGAGCCACACGCCCGGCCACGGGTCGAAGCCACGAATGCGGCCGGCGATCTCGGCGGCGCGGAGGACTGGATCGACCTCGCCGTCCGCGACCCCCAGACGCGGAGCGTACGTTGCCCGCGCCGGGTCCTGCGGCCGGCCTACCAGGTTCCCGGCGACCCACTCGCGGACAGTCCGGACGAGCAGCTCGGCCCCGGTGTCGGCCAGGCGATCCGCGAGCGCCGGCGCATGCTCGCCGTCTTGGATCTCGAGCTCCTGTTGCATCAGGATGTCCCCCTCGTCCAGCCGTTCCGAGATCTTCATCGTGGTCACGCCCGTCCGGCGTTCTCCGTTGACCAGCGCCCACTGGACGGGGGCCGCCCCGCGATAGGCCGGGAGCATCGAGAAATGGACGTTGATCGCTCCCGCGGGGGCGACGCTGAGGACGGAGGCGGGCAGCAGGCATCCGTAGCCCACGACGACTAGGAGCTCGGGACGGTGCCGCGCCAGTTCCTCCGTGAACTCCCGCACCTTGACCTGCGCCGGACGCTGGACCTCGATCCCCAGTTCGACGGCCGCTCGGCCGACGGGGGACGGAACCGGGCGGGCCGAGCGTCCCTGCGGTCGATCGGGTCGGGTCACGACCAGCCGAACATCGTGGCCTTGCGCCACGAGCGCCGCCAATGACGGGACCGCCGCCCGCGGGGTGCCGAGGAAGACGAGCCTCACCGAGTGGCCGTTTCGACCCATTCACCCGACTTGATGAGCTTGCGGATCCGCTTCTTGACCAGCTCGCGCTTCAACGCGGAGACGTTCTGGAGGAACGTCTTGCCCTCGAGGTGCTCGCATTCGTGCAGGATCGCGCGAGCCAAGAGTCCCTCCGCCGTCAGGCTGAAGGGTCTTCCGGTGTCGTCCAGGGCCTCCACGGTCGCGCACGACGGACGCTCGATGTCGAGGAGGATGTCGGGAAACGAGAGACACCCTTCCTCGCCAACCTGGCTGCCCGAGGACTCGGTCACCCGCGGGTTGACGAGGATCACGAGCGACGCGGGGTCCTCTCCCGCGCTGAGGTCCACCACGCAGATGCGCCGAGGGACGCCGAGCTGGTTCGCGGCAAGGCCGATCCCGGCTGCGCGATACATGGTTTCGACCATGTCCTGCACCAATCCGCGAACCTCGTCGTCCACGATCGGCACCGGCTGGGTCGGCGTCAACAGTGCGGGGTGCGGGTAGAGCACGATGGGGCGGATCGCCATCGGTGCGACGGTAGCCGGTTTCGGCGGCCCCCACAACCGAGGGCGGCCCTCCCGCTGGCGGCTGCGGGATCGCCGCTCGCCCCGGCCACCGCCGCCGGCTCCTGTCTCTCGCCGAGGACGGATCGGCTCGTCTGGCGGGGACGGGTTCCGGAAGCCGCACCGCTCAAGTCCCACGGCGACAATGACTTCCGGAAGATCGCGGCTGGCACACTTGCTGCACACCCAGGCGCTGCAGGCAAGTTGGGCGTGCGAGGAGTCGCCGATGAGAATCGTGAACAGAGCGGGCTGGCTGGCCGGCATGGCCTTGGCGGTCTTGCCCCTCGCGAGTGCCGGGGCACGAGCCCAGGTCGGCGAGCCTGGAGCCGAAGGCGACGACTACGCATCTGGCGAATACGGCCGGATCCGCGACGCGCGGGGGACCGTCCGCATCGTCCGTGCGCTGTGGAACGACGAGCAAGGCGTGACCGACGACGGCGGCGTGAACTCGCCGATCTTCCCCGCGGATGCCATCTTCACGGAATCGGATCAACGGGTCGAGGTGCAGTTGGCCGGTGGAACGCTCGTGTGGCTCGATGGCGCGGCGCAGCTGACGTTCCTGGCGCTGCCGAGTCCGCATGCGACCGTGGCCGACAATACGGTCTTGCAACTGTCGGCCGGCACCGTGCGACTGGGGGCGAACCTGGGCCGCGACGAGGAATTCCGCGTCGACACCCCGGCGGCTTCGATCTACCCCCTCGACGACGCGGATCTGCGAGTCGAGGTGAGGGCGGGCGGCCTGACCCGCGTCGAGTCTCGCCGTGGGGTGATCGAAGTCGTCTCCGGCGGAGCCTCGGTGCTGGTCCGCTCCGGAATGGCCACCGAGATCGCGGTGGGTGCCCTGCCCCGCCAGCCCGAACTCTTCAACACCCTCTCGAGCGACGGTTTCGACCGCTACGTCGAGTTGCGGAAGGAGGCCTACCAGTACCAGGCAGGCTACGCCGGCAGTCCCGAGGTCTACCGCGAATTGCCGGGCGAAGTGCAGCCTTACTATCGTGAGTTGTCGGCGCACGGGAGCTGGGTGCTGACCGACGACTACGGCTACGTCTGGCGTCCCGGCGCGGTCCCAGCGGACTGGCGTCCCTACCATCACGGCCACTGGGCCTACGGACCGCACGGCTCCTTCTGGGTCTCCGGCGAGCCCTGGGGCTGGGCGCCGTACCACTACGGCCGCTGGACCTGGCTGCCCGCCTATGGCTGGTGCTGGAGTCCGGGCAGCGTCTTCGCCGGTGCCTGGGTTTCCTGGTCCTGGGGATCGACCTATGTCGGCTGGAGTCCGCTCGACTACTGGGGCTATCCCGCGTACCGCTCGGTCTGGTACCACGGCTACTACGATCCCTTCGCCTGGACGTTCGTGAGCTTCAACTACGTCTACTATCGGGATTGTGCGCGCTATTACAAAAACTGGGACGATGTGGACCGTCACGTGCACGGCAACGCTGTCGTCACCCGGCCGCCACGCGTCGCTCCCGGACGGCTCGCCGCCTCCGAGAGCGCCCGAGCGAGCGCGCTGCGCGAGGTCCGCGGAGATTCCGGGCATCGCATCGCCGCCGGTCCGCGGGAGCGACCGTCGGCCAGCCGTTCGTTCCGCTCGGTCGAGAGCCGGCTGACGGAAGGCCGCGGCGACCAGCCGGCTGCGCCGCGCCGGACTCTCGCGGCGCCCGCGGGACGCACGCGCACGGTCCCCCTGAGCCAGGGCGGGCGGGTAGGCGCGCGGAGCGCGGCGTCGGGACGCGAGCGGCTGCCCGTCGCCCGCGCTCCGCTGGCCGGCAGCGCACGACCCGCCCAGCCCGCGCCGGGGGCCCGGACCGGCTTGCCGCCGGCCGCGAGAACGCCCGTGGCCAGCTTGCAGCAGGGCAGCCCGAAGACCGGGGTCGGCGCGTCGCCCGGGACCGCGGACGGCGTACGCGACCTCTACCGCCGGATGTCCCGGCCTCGTCCGACACGGGAGGAGCCCGGGGCCGCGCCGGCCGAAGCCGATGATCCGCCGCGCGCTCCCGCGGCCAAGCCGAGCCGTACCGCTCCGACGAAATCCGGTGGCTCGCGACCTCCGGGGCGAAGCACTCGCTCGGAGGGCTCGGGCGGAAAGAGCGTCCAGCGGACCGCGAACGTCGGCGCCGCCCCGGCGAGACCCCCGCGCTACGAGCCGGCTCCGAGCCGCGTCGCCTCGCAAGCCGGCGGGCCCAGGGCCGTCCGTCTTGCCGACCGACGCCCGCCCGCCGTCGGACGCACGATCGTCCCCCAGCAGGCTCCCGAAGCGCGGGCGCCGAAGCGCGGGGCCGCCGCGCGGCCCTCGGCCCAGCGGGTCCCGGCGCACTCGCCGGCCCCTGGGGCCGGGGCAGCCCGGGGCGCGGCGGGGCGGAAGGGTCGCCGTTAGCCCGGACCGAGCGCGGATCCACCGGGCGTGCGGGACCAGACCTCTTCGAGGAAGGCCCGCAGCAAGCGCCGTCCGTCCGCCCGCAAGCGGGCATCGATCGCGGCCGGATCAATGCCCGCCTCACGCGCGAATTGTTCTCGGGCCTCCGGGTGGAACTGGAAGGAATAGATCGGCAAGGTCTCGTGCTCGAGACCGTCGATCGGTGAGCGGGGCCGCCGCGCGGTCACTCGATACCCCGCGGGGACTTGCTGGACTTCCTCGCGATGGCTGACCACGACGCGCAGGGACTGCGCGCCCTCGAGCAGCCGGCCGCCCGCCAGCTCCGTGGACTCCACGCCCACGGCCTTGGTCCGCCGCGCGTCCAGGTAGCCGACCCGGCCGCCGGCCAGGTGTGCGATCAACTGGTGTCCGAAGCAGACGCCGAAGAGCGGGATCCGCCGCTCACCCGTCAACACCGGTCGTAACCACGCCTCGAGCGCCGGAATCCAGGGCAAACAGTCGTGGACCGAGGCGGCGGAGCCCAGGAGCACGACGCCGTCGGTCTCGTAGCCCTCGGCACCTGCCGGGACGTCGCCCGGTCGGAGCGCGGGCCGGAACACGCGACTCGCTCCGGGCCAATCACGCAGGATCTCCGCCACGCCCTGCTCCTCGGCAGAGCGCACGGACGGATCGACGATCCACAGCTGCGGCTCGCGTTGCGGCTTCATCGTCGGGGGTCCGGCGTTCAGCCGTTTCCGGCGGCGGCCGCCCGCTCGCGGAGAGCGTCGAGCAACAGGTCGTGGAGACCGCCGAATCCCCCGTTGGACATGATGGCGACCACGTCGCCCGCCCGCGCCTCCGCGACGAGTCGCTCGACGATGGCCTGGGGCTGCGAAAGAAAGCGGGCCCGCGCGCCGCGGTCGCGCAGATCGCGCACCAGAACGCCGGGGTCGAGTCGCTCCGCCTCGGGGACGTCGGCGGCTCGGTAGACATCCGCCAACAGCACCTCGTCGGCCGCGTCGAAGGCCTCGACCAGCCGCCGCTGGAAGACGTTGCGCCGCAGCGACCAGGAGCGCGGTTCGACCACGGCCCACAGTCGCGAGCCGCCGTGACGCCGGCGCAGGGCCCGCAACGTGGCGTCGATCGCGGTCGGGTGGTGCGCGAAGTCGTCGAAGACCCGGATCCCGTCGACCTCGCCGCGCAGCTCCAGGCGCCGGCGCACGCCACGAAAGGTGGCCAGTCCCTCCGCGATCTCTTCCGGACTCAGCCCCTGCTCGCTCGCCGCAGCCACCACGGCCAGCGCATTGCGGACGTTGTGCTCGCCGCCGATGGCGAGCGTCATGGCGCCGAATCGGTGGCCAGCGCGCAGCACGTCGAACGTCGCTCCGTCCGGCGTATCGTGGAAGCCCGCGGCGCGCCACTCTCCCTGCTCGAAGCCGTAGCCCTCGATCCGCGAGCGAGCTCCCCGCGTGACCTCGTCGGTCACCGCGCAGTCCATGTGGGGCACGATCAGGCCGCGTCCGGGCACGATGTTGACCAGCCGTCGGAAGGCGGTCTTGACCTGATCCAGGTCGCGATAGATGTCGGCGTGATCGAACTCGACCGTGCCGATGAGCGCGGTATCCGGCCGGTAGTGCATGAACTTCGGCCCCTTGTCGAAGAACGCCGTGTCGTATTCGTCGCCCTCGATGACGAAGGCCGCCCCGCGTCCGAGGCGAAACGGCAGGTCGAAGTTGCATGGGAGCCCGCCGACCAGGAAACCCGGATCGCGGCCAGCCTGGGTCAGGACCCAGGCCAGCATCGAGGTCGTCGTGGTCTTGCCGTGGGTGCCGGCGACGACGATCGAATGCCGGTCGCGCAAGAATCGCTCGGCAATCAAGCGGGGCATGGAGACATGGCACAGGTCGCGGTCGAGCGTCGCCTCGACTTCGGGGTTGCCGCGGCTCGTGGCGTTGCCCACGACCACGAGGTCGGGAGCCGGCTCCAGGTGGGCCGCCTCGAACCCCTCGTGAACTTCGAGGCCCAGCCGTTCCAGGATCGTCGAGGTCGGTGGGTACAGCAGGAGATCCGAACCGGTCACGCGGCAGCCGCTGGCCTGCAGCAGGCCGGCGAGCGCGGTCATCCCGGTTCCCCCGATCCCGATCAGGTGCACGTGCTCGCGGGTCACTCCGGTCCCCCGGGAGCGAGGGTCCACGCTCATTCGAGACACAGCGCGAGTTCGTTCGACTGCAGATAGGCTTCGGCGAGCTTCTTGCCTTCGCCCGGACGCAGCACGGATAGCACGCGCTCGTGACGCAAGAGCTGCCGGATGCGTGGCACAACCCGCGTCGTGGCCTCCGCGCCAGCGACGATGCAGCGCTCGAAGGCGCCGAAATCGGCCCAGTGCACGCGCTTGGTGTCCGGCTCGACGATCACGTCCGCCAGCCGCCGCAGATAGGCCACGATCTTCGCGTCCTTGATCGCGTTGGCCCGCACCATGATGTCCACTCCCCGATTGTAGTCGCGAGTCTCGGCCAATCCGGCGCTGATGTCCACGGCGATCACGAGGTCGGCCCCCAGCATGAATGCCGGGAGCACGGGGATCTTGTCCACCCATCCGCCGTCGATCAGCAACCGCCCGTTGACGCGCACCGGGGGCAGGATGCCCGGGATGGCCGAACTGGCCCGGGCCGCGCGACGCAGGTTCCCGCTCGCGATCACGACCTCTTCAGCCGTGTCGATGTCGAGCGTGACCGCCCCGAACCGGATCGGCAGGCGCTCGATGTCGACCTCGGGGAGCACGGCTCCCATGCTCCCCGCGAACTCCTCGGCCGACAGGAACGAGGGGCGCATCGTCGAAACGCCGTAGAAGATCCCCTTGCGGACCAGGTTGGCCACCGAGAACAGCAGGCCGCCGCGCTCGCGCTTGGTCTCGTTCAGGAAGTTGATGCGGTTGCGACGAAACTGCTCGCTCGACAGAACTGCGCGGACCCGTTGCTCCAACGCATCGACGTTCTGCTCCGCGGCCCAGGCCCCGCCGATGATCGCCCCCATGCTGGTCCCGACGACGATGTCGATCGGGATCTGCTCCTGCTCGAGGACCCGCAGCACGCCCAGGTGCGCCAGGCCCCGAGCCGCTCCGCCGCCCAGAGCCAACCCGACCTTCAGCTTGAGCGAGCCCCGCATCAGAATGACCAGGTAATGGCGGCCGTCGTCACGGAGTCCTCCCGCACCTGGGCTGTCTCGACGGCCCAGCCGCCGGGACAGCCCCCCGCCGCCGCGCCCCGCACCAGCGTCCAAGCGATCGTCACGTCGGAGAGCGCCTCCAGCGAGACGTCGCGCGCATCGTACGGGACCTCGACCGCATGCACGCGCCCGACCGGTGCCCCACAGACATAGAACGTTGTTCCAGGCGCCAGGGGAGACAAGTCGACATGAGCGTAGCCGAAGCGGACCCGGCTCTCAACGGACAGCCTCCCGGCCCCCGCCGGACGCACGCGCTCGTGGGTCACGAACGTCCCCCGGCCCAGCGCGAAGAGCTTGACCAGCGCCAGCCCTCCGGGGTCCAGCTCGACCCAGCCCGCGTCCCGACCGCTCTCGTAGGCCTCGTAGCGGGCCGCGGCCCAACGCTCGAAGCCCGCCCGCCGCTCGGCGTCGGTGGCTCCCAGATCGGTCGAGTCCGCGGCCCCGGCCATCAAGCAATAAAGACGTCCGCCGTCGCGCTCCTGAACCGCGGAGAAGAACTGGGCCAGCGCCGCCCGGGCTTCCCCCTCAGGCGTGCCGCAGGCCATCCCGGCGGCGAGGACGGCCAGGAGCGTCAGCCTGCGCGGCCACGTTTGACACTCGCCGCCCCCCGGCGTTACGGTAGGCGACGAGTCATGAGCCGGCGACCCAGCAGGACGGCGATCGCCGCGCTGGCGGCTTTCGCCGGCTCGGCGTGCGCCATGGGCCAGGGCAACGGAGCAGAGCGGCCCGCCGCCGACCCCTTCCTGAGCCTGAGGCTGCGCATGGTCGCCTCGCAGATCGAGGCCCGCGGAGTGCGCGACCCCGCCGTGCTCGCGGCCCTGCGCAAGGTTCCGCGCCAGCGCTTCGTTCCTCGAGAACTGCTGCATGAGGCCTACGCGGACCGTCCCTTGCCCATCGGCCAACAGCAGACCATCTCCCAGCCATACATCGTCGCGCTCATGACCGAATTGGTCGGGCCGCAACCCGCGGCCAAGATCCTCGAGATCGGCACCGGATCAGGATACCAAGCGGCGGTACTGGCCGAGTGCGCCGGCGAGGTCTACTCGATCGAGATCCTGCCCGAGCTGGGCCAGCGGGCGGCCAAACTTCTGTCGGACCTCGGCTATGTCAACGTGCACGTGCGCATCGGGGACGGCTTCGACGGCTGGCCGGAACACGCGCCCTTCGATGGGATCGTGGTGACCGCCGCTCCGACCGAGATCCCGCAGCCGCTCCTGGATCAGCTGGCTCCGGGGGGGCGCCTGGTCATCCCGCTCGGGGAGGGCTTCCAGAACCTCGTGCTCGTCAGGCGCACGGCCGATGGCTTCGAACGCCGGACGGTGTCGCCCGTGCGCTTCGTGCCCATGACCGGCAAGGCCCGGCAAGAGCCCTGAGGGGCCGGCGACGAGCGCGGGCGCTGGTGGCGCGCCGTCGCCGCAGCCTATAATCCGCGGTTTCGTGCCCGTCAGGGCGCGAGGCCGAGGACACCGATGGCCAAGCTGATCACGCCCCGCGCCGAGGACTACGCGCGCTGGTATACCGACCTCGTCACGCAGGGCCGCCTGGCCGACTACTCGCCGGTCAAGGGCTGCATGGTCATCCGGCCGCACGGCTACGCGCTGTGGGAGAACATCCAGCGCGAACTCGACCGGATGTTCAAGGAGACCGGCCACCGCAACGCCTATTTCCCGCTGTTCATCCCCAAGTCGTTCCTGGCCCGGGAGGCCGAGCACGTCGAGGGGTTCGCCAAGGAATGCGCGATCGTCACGCACACGCGCTTGAAGGCCGTGGAGCAGGAGGGCCGGACCACGGTAATCCCGGACCCCGAGAGCGCGCTCGAGGAAGAGCTGATCATCCGCCCCACCTCCGAGACCATCATCTACTCGATGTTCTCCAAGTGGATCCAGTCCTACCGCGATCTGCCGCTGCTGATCAATCAGTGGGCCAACGTCGTCCGCTGGGAGATGCGCACGCGGCTGTTCCTGCGCACGACCGAGTTCCTGTGGCAAGAGGGGCACACCGCTCACGCGACCAGCCGGGAGGCCGAAGAAGAGGCCCGTCGCATGCTGGATGTCTACACGACCTTCGCCGAAAGCTTCATGGCCGTGCCGGTGATCCGCGGCATCAAGTCCGAGCGCGAGAAGTTCGCCGGCGCCCACCACACCTATTGCATCGAGGCCTTGATGCAGGACAACCGCGCCCTGCAGGCCGGGACGTCGCACCACCTGGGCCAGAACTTCGCCCGGGCCTTCGAGGTCAAGTTCCAGAACGAGGCCGGCGAGTGGGAGTTCACCTGGAACACCTCCTGGGGTGCGAGCACGCGGCTCGTCGGCGCGGTCGTCATGAGCCACGGCGACGACGACGGGCTGATCCTCCCCCCGCGCCTGGCGCCGGTTCAGGTCGCGATCGTGCCGATCTGGCGCGCCGGCGACCCCAAGGCCGAGATCCTGGAGGCCGCTTCCCGCGTCAAGAACGCCCTCGTCGAGGCCGGCCTGCGCGTCGAATTCGATCAACGGGAGAGCCTGAGCCCGGGATTCAAGTACCACGAGTGGGGCATGCTCGGCGTGCCGCTGCGCCTCGAGCTCGGTCCGAAGGACCTGGCGCAGGGAACGGCCGTCTGCGTCTCCCGCCTCGATCGCTCGAAGACGCCGGTGCCCTTGGGCGACGTGCGGACCCGGGTGCCGGAGCTGCTCGAACGGGTGCAGCGCGACCTGTTCGCCGCGGCCCTGACCCGGCGCGAGGCCGCCACGTTCGAGGTCGACGAGTATGGCGAGTTCCGCCAGAAGCTCGAGAATCCGGGTGGGTTCCTGCTGGCCCACTGGTGCGGCTCCCCGACCTGCGAGACGCGCGTCCAGGAGGAGACGAAGGCGACGATTCGCTGCCTGGCTTTCGACCAGCCCGCGGAGCCCGGTGCTTGCCTGGTCTGCGGCGGTCGCTCCGAGAAGCGCGCGCACTTCGGCAAGGCCTACTGAGCCTGGCCCGGGCCCGCGGCGGCCAAAAGCGACTCGAGCGCGCGGCGTGACGGTTCGTGGGACGGGTCGAGTTCGAGCGCGCGCTCGAATTCCGTGACCGCCCGGCGCTCTTCCCCTGCCGCAGCGCGCACGACGCCCAGATTGTAGTGCGCTTCGGTCAGTTCGGGTCGGACTTCGAGCACGCGCTCGAACTCGAGGGCCGCTTCGTCGAACCGGCCTCGATCGGCGCAGAGGCTGGCCAGCTGGAAGCGGATCTCGGCACTGTCCGGGGCCAGCTGCAGCGCTTCGCGGAACCGCGCCTCGGCCCCGGGGAGGTCGCCTTGCGACCGGAGCACATGGGCCCATTCGCTGCGGGCTGACGCGCTGCCCGGCAAGAGATCCACGGCTCGCTCCAGGCTCGAGGCGGCAGCTTCGAGCCGGCCCAGCGCTCGGTAGGCCGCTCCCAGGTGCAGGTGGGCCTCGCCGAATCCGGGCCTGAGCGCGATCGCCAGCTCGAGCCGGGTGACCGCGGATGCGGGATCGCCTTGGCGCAGGAGCACGGTGCCCCAGGCCGCTTGCGCATCCGCCGAGTCGGGCGCCAGCTCGACGGCCCGGGCCAGCTGCGCTGCGGCTTCGGCGGGACGGCCCTGCCGCTCGTGGAGCGCGCCGAGATTGAGGTGGGCCGAGAGCAGTTTCGGATCGAGTTCGAGCGCGGTTCGGAGCGCGAACTCGACCCTGTCGGTCTGGCCCCGTCCGGCCAACGCCACGCCGAGGCTCATCCAGCTCTCGGCGCAGCCCGGATTGAGCTCGAGCGCGCTGCGCAGCTCCCGCTCCGCCTGCTCGAAGCGACCTTCCCTCAGGAGGACCTTGCCCAGCATGGTGTGCGCGGCGTAGTTGCCGCGGGTGACCCGTAGTGCCTGCTCGGCCAGCTCCCGACTGTTGCGCCAGTGCCCGACCTGGACCGCCGCGGTGACGCCGAGCGCCACGAGCAGGAGCGTGCTCGCGACAGCGACCGCGCGCCGGGCGGCGGGAGCACGCGCGGCGAGCAGCTTGGCCTCCCAGGCCAGGGCCAGGTACAGGCCGATCGAGGGCACGTAGGTGTAGCGGTCCGCCCGGGCCTGCATGCCGACTTGCAACAGGCCGATGACCGGCACCAGCGTACCGACGTACCACAGCCAGCCCACGGCGAGCCAGGGCCGGCGACGAGCCAGCGCGAAGGAGAGCGCCGTCACGAGGGCCAGCCCCGCTCCGGCGGCAACCGCGCCGGCCGTCGCGCTCGTCTGGGCTCGGACCAGCGCGGGATGGGGATAGTAGTAGGCCAGGCCGGAGGGCCAGAGCGTTTGCCCGAGGTAGGCCCGGTAGCTCGCTGCGGCGTTCTGGGCCCGTTCGACGAGGGTCAGGTCCCCGAGCGGGCCCACGGCCCCGGCGGCCTGCTGGGCCGCGATCGCGACGGCGCTCGCCACGGCCACCAGGCCGAAGAGTGGCAGCTTCTCCCCGACCAGCCGCAGCGCCGCTCGCCATCCCGAGCTCCGCCGCCAGCGCCCCAGCGGCCATGCGTCCAAGAGGAGCAGCACGAAGGGCAGGCTCACGAGCATGGGCTTCGCCAGGAGGCCGAGGACCAGGCACGAGACCACGACGGCCATGCGCCGCGCACCCGGCCGGCCTGCGTACCAGGCGTAGGACCACAGCGTCAGCATCCAGAACGTTCCCGAGAGAACGTCCTTGCGCTCCGAGGCCCAGGCGACCGACTCGACGCGCAGCGGGTGGACCGCGAACAGCGCCGCGACGAGCGCGGCGGTCCACAGCTCTCCCGTCAGGCGGCGCAGCGCCAGGAACAACAGCAGCGCATTGGCCGCATGGAACAGCGCGTTGACCAGCTGGTGCGGTCCGGGCTCGATTCCGAAGAGCTGGCAGTCGAGCATGTGCGACGCCCAGGTCAGCGGGTGCCAGTTGCCCATATGAAAGGCCTTGAAGCTCCAGGCCAGCCCTTCCGCGGTGAGTCCGTGGGACACGTGGGGGTTGTCGAACACGTAGGAGCTGTCGTCCAGGTCGACGAACTCGTGCCGGGCCACCTGCGCGTAGATCAGGCACACGGCGGCCACCAGGGCCGCGGCGATGCCGAGCGTGAGCAGACGGCGCTCGGCCGGAGGCTGCGCCGTACCGCGAGCGCCGCGCCGGTCCGGGAGGCTCCGGAGGCGCGGCTCGTTCACGCGACGGCGGAGTGCGGGAGCGGCATGCCCGCCAGGCGCTCGATCAGGTCCACGACGCGCGACGCGTAGCCCCACTCGTTGTCGTACCAGGCGATGACCTTGGCCAAGTTCCCACCGAGCACGCGGGTGCACAGCGCGTCGAAGATCGCCGAGTGCGGGTTACGGATGATGTCGGAAGAGACCAGCGGCTCCTCGGAATACTCGAGCACGCGCTGCAGCCGCGGCGAGGCCGCCGCGTTGCGCATCGCCGCGTTGATGGCCTCGACACTGGCCGGCCGTTCCAGCTCGACCACGAGATCGACGGTCGATCCGTCGGGGACCGGGACGCGCATGGCGATGCCGTCCAGCCGGCCGGCGAGCTCGGGCAGGACCTGACCCACCGCCCGGGCCGCGCCCGTCGTCGTGGGGATGATGTTTTCCGTCGCCGCGCGCGACCGCCGCAGGTTGCTGTGGGGCACGTCGGCCAGCCGCTGGTCGTTGGTGTAGGCGTGCACGGTCGTGACGTAGCCCTTCACGATGCCGAAGCTCTCGTGGAGCACTTGAGCCACCGGGGCCAGGCAGTTCGTGGTGCAGGAGGCGTTCGAGATCAGCCGGTGCCGCGGCTCCAAGACCGCATCGTTGACCCCCAGCACCACGGTCGCGTCGATGGGGTCTTTCGAGGGCACCGTCAGGATCACCCGGCCCGCGCCGGCCTCCAGGTGGCCGGCGATCTGTTCGCGCCTGCGAAAGACGCCGGTGGCCTCGACCACCACGTCCACGCCCAGCTCGCGCCAGGGCAGCCGGCGCGGCTCGGCCTCGGCCAGCACGCGCAGTTCCTGCCGGCCGGCCCGCAGGCGGTTCCCGTGGACCTCGACCGTCCCGGGAAACCGGCCGTGGACCGTGTCGTAGCGGCAGAGGTAGGCCAACGTCTCGATCTCGGACAGGTCGTTCATGGCCACGACGCGCAGGTCCGCGCGCTGGCTCAGGATGCGGAACACCGACCGGCCGATGCGGCCGAAGCCGTTGATCGCCACGCGCGGGGCGCTCATGCGACCTCCTTCGACTGCCTCTCGAGCGCAGCCAGGCGGCCCACCAACTCGACCACGCGCGTCGCGTAGCCCCAGCCGTTGTCGTACCAGGTGACGGTCTTGAGCATGTTGCCGCCCAGCACCTGCGTGGACAGTCCGTCGAATACC
>Ga0187892_10000854_pt1 | contig 75967 bp, 62 predicted proteins | sample MA1701073metaG_FD_139345 | JGI IMG/M metagenome (GOLD analysis project Ga0187892, IMG submission 139345) | Bio-ooze microbial communities from a basaltic lava cave in the Kipuka Kanohina Cave System on the Island of Hawaii, USA - MA170107-3 metaG ...
TCAGCGGGCAGCCGCGCCGGCTGTGGGACTAGGTGCCTAGCGCCAGCGGCGCGCGCGTGTGCTCCCATGGAGCAGAGCCGTACGCAACATCCGTTGGATCGCCCCCTTGGCGAGGCGCGGGCCGGGACGCACGACGATCCAGCGGACCTGCCTAACGTTCTGGCCTTCTAGGATCTCGTCCGGATCGTCCAACGCCGCACCGTGCTCGAATAACAACCGCACGTGATCGCCTTGTGGAAAGATGCCGGCGAAGTACCCCGCCTGCGGATCGCGGTAGCCGATCCCCTTCCAACCGGCGTAAGGATGCTCGCTGGCGGTCGGGATGGTCTCCAGGATGAGCTGCCGCAAGGCCTGCGCCGTGGCACGAACTTCAGCGCTGTACGGCCGCAATATATCGGCGACAGTAGCGTTAGGCTTGCGGGAACTGCGCATGGTTGCGCACGCGCTTCATTTGCCCGGCGTGGCGCTCCAGATGGATCGCCTCGATGAGCCACGCATCGCCAAGGTTGTAACGCAAAATGGGTAGCGCAACGGAACCGAATTTCATGTTGCACCACTCGAGACCCGCGGATTCATCGATCAAGCCGCGCACCCGCGCGATGTAGTCGAAGAGACAGGTCGTGACATTCGGCCGCCCGTTCGGCCCGATCCTGAACTTCGGCGGCGTCTTGGTCTTGCGCGGGCTGCTGAGTCCCGAGGCGACGAACTTCCCCGCCCAGCGCGGCGCCCATGGCGTGCCAGCGCTCCGCGGCGCGTTGCTCGAGCGAATCAGACGTTCCCACATAGGGAACTGCGCATCGTTCGTGACGCACAAGTGCTTGAACACCTGAGCGATGCTCCGTCCACCTTCTGGCGGTTCCACGCCAGCTGAACCGGCGACAATCCCGCGATCGCGCTGCGCAACCGCGACTCGGCGCCGGTTATCCGTTGCGTTACGCCCTGATACAACTCTTGCTGGGTGGAGTACCTCATACGCGCTCCTACGTTAGCACAGGTGAACCGCCAACGCTTTGAATGATGCCCAAACGTCTTCCCCCTCGCGCAACGCCAACTCGTCCGCCGAGCGCGCCGTCAGCGCGGCGACGAGCGGCATACCGCCCACGTCCAACGTGACGCGCGCCAGCGCGCCTAACGTGGACAGCTCCACGATGCGTCCGCGAAAAACGTTGCGCGCCGATGTCGCGGGCGCCGAACGAGCGATGGACACTTCCTCGGCGCGGATCACGGCATACGCGGCGCCGGGCGACGCGCTGCCGACTGTGTAGATCGTGATCGCGCCGGCCACGAACTCCAGCGCGTGATACCCCGCGGCCAGGTCGGCCGGTGCACGACTGCCCGGCACCTCGTCCCCGGCGATGAAATCCGGCGGCAAGTCCTGCAGCACGCGCACCGTTCCAGCCAACACGTTCTCCGCGCCGAGGAACTCGGCGATGTACGGCGTGGCGGGTCGCCGGAAAACTTCGTCCGGCGCGCCATATTGCAGCACGCGACCGGCATCGAGCAAAATGGCAACGTCGCCTAACAAGCCCGCTTCGGTGAAGTCGTGCGTCACCTGCAGCGCGGTGAAGCCCCACTCGCGATGTAGCGAGCGAACCTCGCGCCGTGCGAGAGCGCGGCGCTTTGGATCGAGGGCGCTGAACGGCTCGTCCAACAGGACGAGCGGCGGACGGCGCGCCAGTGCACGAGCGAGCGCGACGAGCTGACGTTCGCCGCCGCTGAGTGACTGCACGTCGCGATCGACAAGCTCCGCGATCCCCAGCCGCCGCGTGACTTCCTGTGCCGCTAGAATCGTGTCAGACGCGCCGTAGTTGATGTTCTCGCCGACAGAGAGGTGCGGAAAGAGATAGCCGTGCTGATAGACGATCCCGATGCCGCGATCCTCCGGTGGCTCGCGCGTCACACTGCGCGCGCCTAACGAGACGTCACCGCTGACAAGCGGCGTGAGGCCGGCGATCGCTTCGAGCAGCGTCGTCTTGCCCGACCCCGCGGGACCGATCACGACGCCGTAGCCGCCCGTCGGGACGTCGAACGAGACGTCGCGCAGCTGGAACGCGCCGACGCGCGCGCCGAGGTTGCGGACGCTGATCACCAGGGCTGGTCCAGACGGCGCTCATATCGGAGCAAGCGCAAAACAACGAGTGGTATCACCGCAAAGAGCACGAGCGCCGCCGCGACGGGGATTGCCTCCGAAAGCCCGAACGTCGTGAAGCGATCGTAACTCAGCACGCTTACGGTCTTGGGGTTGTACGTGAGGATCACGATCGCACCGAATTCGCTGACAGCGCGCGCCCACATAACGACGCCGGATGCCACGAGCCCGCGCAGCGCCAGCGGGAGTGTGACGCGACGCATGACGCGCCAGGGTTTGTCACCCAGTGTGCGCGCGACGCCTTCGTAGCGACGATCGACGCGAGCGAACGCCTCACGAGCGCCGCTCACGTACAGCGGTGCCGACACAAATAGCATGGCCGCTACGATGCCTAACGGTGTGCCCACCACGCCCAGACCAGCTTTGAGTAGCGCACCACCCATTACGCTGTCGCGGCCAAGCACGAGCAGCAGAGCGATCCCAGCGACTGGGTGCGGGATGAGAAGCGGAAGGTCGAGCACTGCCGCGATCGCTCCCGCGGCGCGCGAACGCGTCCGCGCGAGGAAGTAGGCGAGTGGTGTTCCGGCCAGAATGCCGAAGAGCGTCGCGCCGGTCGCAGTCAGTGCGGTGAGTAACAGGGCGCCGCGCAGATCAGCGTCGACTCCGACAGCGCGAATCCCCGACGCCCCGCCGCGCGTAACGAGCTGCGCGATCGGCGCCACCAGAAAGAGGAGCAGTACCGAACTCCCCAGGGCGGCGACGACACTTATCAGTCGGTGGAGCGGCTGTCGGGACGGAGTAGCCGTTTGCACCGCTATATTCTGCGCTCTCTTCGCACGCTCTCGCCATAATGGCCGAACTCGCGCTCAACATTCAGTCGGTTGTCAAACGCTTTGCGCAGCACGTCGCGGTGCGCGAATTGTCACTGCAGGTGCCTCAGGGAGCCGTTTATGGCCTGCTTGGCCCCAACGGCGCCGGCAAGACGACCACTATCCGCATGATCCTCAACATCATCATGCCGGACGAAGGGTCCATTCGTGTGCTCGGCCGTCCCAACACGGAGTCGAAGCTGCTGGACCGCGTGGGATACCTCCCAGAGGAACGTGGCCTGTACAAGAAGATGCAGGTGCGCCGACTGCTGCGGTTTCTGGCGGAGCTCAAGGGGATCGGGCCGCGCGAGGCCGATCGGCGTATCGGCCCCTGGCTGGAGCGCCTAACGCTGAAGACAGCGGACAAAGACTGGGGCTTGTCCAAGGTCGACGAGCTGTCGCGCGGTATGCAGCAGAAGGTGCAGTTCATCGCCTGTCTGCTGCATGACCCAGACGTCGTCATCCTCGACGAACCGTTCAGCGGGCTCGATCCAATCAACGCGCAAGCACTCAAGGACACGGTCATCGAGCTCAAGCGGCGCGGCAAGACGATCCTCTTCAGCACGCACCTCATGGAGAGCGCGGAGCGGATGTGCGATTCGGTGTGCATCATCGCGCGCGGTGAAAAAGTGCTGGACGGTTCTGTGGCCGCCGTGAAATCGGAGCACGGGATTCGGCACGTGGCGATCGCGGTCTCGAATCACGCGACAGACGGCGTGCGCGCGCTGCTGGACGACACCAGGATGGTGAAGTCGGTCGACGATCAGAATCGCTTCTTCGAGGTGGAACTGGCCGACGGCGCCAATCCACAGGAGCTGCTGCGCCGCGTCGTGGCGTTAGGCGTGCCGATCGAGCGCTTCGAGCTCATTCAGCCGTCGTTGCATCAGATCTTCCTCGATCGTGTCGGCGCGAAAGGCGTCGAAGCGGGAGTGACAGGACATGGCTAAGCTCTGGGCGGTAGCAAAGCGCGAGTACCTCGAGCGAGTGCGCTCCAAGTGGTTCGTCATCGCCACGGTGCTCGGGCCCGTCTTGATGGCCATGATGATTGTGGTGCCGCTCTGGCTCGCCGTGCGCAGCGCGACGTCGGCGAAGGCGTCCAACATCGTCATCCTCGACGCGACGCAAAGCAACTTGGGGGACGCCGTCGCGCGCTCTTTAGGGAGCGGCGCTCAGGGGGACACGTCGCTCGCTCGCGTTCAGCAGGTCACGCCGAGCGAATTGGCGCAGGCCGAATCGACGGTCACGCGCGAAGTGATCGCGAAACGCCTGGAAGGCTACCTGGTCCTGGATAGCGCCAGCGTGAGCGGCAGCAAGGCTCGTTATGCAGGCCGCAACGCGAGCACGATTCCGGACATGGAAAAGATCGAGCGAACGGTGGAGCGGGCCGTGCTCGTCACACGCCTGCGCGAGGCTGGGCTTGACGCCGAGCGCGTGCAGGAGCTCTCGCGCGTGAACCTCAACCTCCAGACCGAACGCATCAGCGATCGGGGACGCGGCGGCTCCGGCGCCGGAAGTATCGCTGTCGCGTTCGGCGCGTCGTTCGTGCTGTACATGCTCATCGTGCTCTACGGACAGACGATCTTGCGCGGCGTTATCGACGAGAAGAACAACCGCGTCGCCGAAGTCGTCGTCGCGAGCGTGAAGCCGGAATCGTTGTTAGCGGGGAAAGTGCTCGGTGTCGGATGCGTTGCACTGACGCAGCTGGCCGTCTGGATCGCGAGCATGGTTTTGATCGTGAAGTACCGCGCCCCGATTCTCGCGCGGCTGGGAGCGCCTAACGCGCCCGTGCCGGTTCCCGACGTGGGCTTCAGCGCGGCGGTCACCTTGCTGGCCTTCTTCGTGCTCGGCTTCGTGCTCTACGCGGCGCTCTTTGCGGCAATTGGCGCGATGGTGTCGAACGAACAGGATGCGCAGCAGGCTGCCACGCCGGTGACGATCCTCATCGTCATGAGCGCCGTGTTCATTCAGCCGGTTATGCTCAATCCGACCAGCACGATGAACAAGGTAATCTCCTGGATTCCGTTCTCGGCGCCGATCCTCATGCCTGTGCGCACGAGCATCATCCCAGTGCCCTGGTACGAGATCGTTCTCGTTATGCTCGGCTTGATCGTGGCGTGTGTAGTGTGCGTCTGGCTCGCCGCGCGCATCTACAGGGTGGGCATCCTGATGTACGGCAAGCGCCCCTCGCTCGTCGAGCTCGCGCGCTGGATCAAGTACGCGCGATAGAAGCCAGGCGGCGCGCGGTTCAGCGCACCGGCAGCGACCAGCACAGGGAGACTCCCGTAGCGTTCGACTCCACCGCGTTAGGCAGCAGCAGACGATCCAGCAGGTTGCCGCGGTGCTTATGTTGGTAGGCGACAAGCGTGCGCCCGACGAGGGTGCCCACCGCTGCGCCGGCGACCACATCGCTCGCCCAGTGCTTGTTGTCGTACATCCGAGAGAGTCCGACGGCGGTCGCACCACCGTACAGCAGCGGTCCCACGATCCACGCCGCGCGCGGGTGTGTCTCGGACAGCTCGCGCGTGAACGCGGCCGCGGCCGCAAAGGCTACCGTCGTGTGGCCCGATGGGAAGGAAGTGTACCCTTCGGCTCTGAAGCCGCGGCCGAAGCGGAATCTGTCGGCGTCCGGCCCAGGCTCGCTGGGGTCGTCATTGGGGGTGTTCGGACGCGCGCGACCAGTTACACCCTTCAAGGCTGTCGTGACCAGACCGCTTAAGACAACGGCCTCCGTCGCGTGAAGACCGGCATCGGCCAGTCCTCGGTGCTTTAGCAGCCGGCCGCCCGCGTACAGCGCGCTGCTTACCACGATCGCCCCTGGACTGCCGAGGATGTTGGCGCCTTTCGACCCAGCGCGAAGTACGCCTAGCGCTTGGACTTTTGGCGCCTGTAAGCGACCGCCCCACTTTGCGTCGAGCGCGGCCGTCGCAAGCGTGCCGAGCGCGAACGCGCCAGTTAAGTACATGTCATTCCTCGTGAACGCAGATCGCGTAACCTCGGCTTTCACGCTGAGCGATTCTGCGCTGACGACTGGCGTGCTCAGATTCTGACGCGACGGCTGGGCGGCGGCGCGCGCTGCGTCCGCGACCAACGGGATTGCTGCGAGGAGCGCTACGAGGCGATGCATCGTCCGTCGGATTGGCTGCTAAAGGAACAAGCGAGATGCCTTACTTCTGACACTCCGTTTGGGACTCTGCGTTGTAAACGATCCTAATACTGCCACGCCACTGGCGTGCCAAGTCATAATCCCAACTTCTTGGCCAGCTCGGAATAGTTTCGCTCCTGCGCCTCACGCGATGCGTCGTCGAAAGCGAGCTCCCAGAAGATCTCGCGCTGAAGCAGGTCACCTAGCTCGCGCACGCCGAGTCCCTTGTCTCCGTGAAACCCGTGAGCGACCACCAGCACGCGGTCCACGCCGACGCCGATGCCTGACGTGAATTTGAGCAGGCGCTGTGCCGTGCGCAGAGACGTGTTCGATGGTCCTACGAGGAGCAGCGTGCGATCCGCCGCGTCGAGCGCTTTGACGAAGTCCTCCGCGACGCGGCCGTCCGCGGCTTTGACCAGATGCGCCGTCGGCAGCGGTATCGCCATGCGCAAGCCCAGCGCGACCTGCCGCGCGAGCTCTCGCTCGGAGTGATGTGCGGTGACGAGGATGAGCATCGTCCCTAAATCCCTCCCCCGCCCGGCGCTCTAGCGCCCAGCGCCTGATGCCTCCGGGCTGACCCTCGCGCCTCGCGCGTTTCGCGTTAGGTGCTCGCTGCTGCGCCGCAATAGCGCTCGAACGCTGTGACCAGATCCGCCGCGATGGCACCGGCGTGCCTGCCTTCGATTTCGTACCGCTCCATCATGTAAATCAATCGACCGTCGCGCATCAGCGCGATGGATGGAGAAGACGGTGCGTAACCGATGAAGTATGAGCGTGCCCGCTCCGTCGCCGGCGCGTCCTGACCGGCGAAGACTGTCGTTAGGTTGTCCGGTCGCGATTGCGATTGCTGCAAGGCGAGTGCGACGCCGGGACGCGCATTGCGCGCCGCGCACCCACACATCGAGTTCACGACAACGAGCGTCGTCCCCTTCGCGTTCGGGAGCTTCGCGTCGACCTCTTCGGCCGTGCGCATCTCCGCGAAGCCAATTCGCGTCAGTTCCTCGCGCATCGGCGCGATGAAGCGTTCGTCGTACATCATCAGAGTCCTGCCTCCAATCCGTCGTGCGTTCTAAGAGTCGTCGTCGTCGTCTTCTGCTTGATCGTCGCGCGCCAGCGCGAGGATGGCGCTTTGCGGCACGACGATGTATCGCTCACCCTCGAAGGTGATTTCGACGGCGGCTTTGCGGAAAAAGAGCGCGTAGTCACCAGGTCTGGCCTGCATCGGTACGAAGCGTGTTTCGCGCACACCGCTCGTACGCCAGGGTTCGTCCGCATGATCGCCGAAGTCGGGCAGCGGCAGCCCCGGGCCGGTCGCGATGATGTACCCGCCCTGGACCGCTTGGTTGTCGACGGCCGTTGGTGGCAGATACAGGCCGACCTTGCTGCGCTCATCGCCTTCTTCCACGCGGATGAGCACACGGTCGCCCACGACCAGCAGTTTCTTGTCCTTGTCTTGGCTCATGCCCCTTCGGTCCTTCTGTGCGGAGTAGAACGGGATCGGGAATATAAGGCGCTTTATGGTACCTTTGCGCCGAACCACCGTTACAGCCAAGGTCTCTTCTGTCGCGGGATTGAGTGCTGCCTCGTACTTTCTCCCCTCAATGCTATTGCGCGCTCACCGGGTAGCGTTGGTTGTGGGTCTCGCTGCATGCCTGCCTGAAACGCTAGTCGCGCAAGGAACCGGCTCGGCAGCCGATTCCGTCACTCTGAGCCAAGCACTGGCGCGCGCAAGAAACGTCCGTCCAGCGGCGTCGCTGGGCCGCGGGGTTGCTGCTCAGGCACGCGGCGAGGCCGCGATAGTCACTGCCATTCCAAACCCCACCCTGGTGTACGAGCGGGCTGATTTGGAGCCGGTAACGACGTACCGCGTGACCCAGCCGCTGGCCTGGCTCGTCGAGCGCCCGAGCGACATCATCGCGGCGCGCGCTACGCGCGAGCGCGGCGTCGCCGATTCCACGCAAGCGCTCGCAGACCTGGGCGCGGACGTGGTCACGGCGTACTTCGAAGCCGTCGCCGGCCAGGACCGGCTGCGCGTGGCGCTGGAGCTGGCCGCCGTTGCCGATTCGGTCGTTAGGCTCGCGGAACGGCGCGTCGCGGCAGGCGACATCTCCGCGCTCGAGCGCGATCAATTCGCCGTGGAAGCCCTTCGCACTCGCCTCGCTTTGTCGCGCGCGCGCGAAGACGCCCGCGCGGCCGTGGCGGCCCTCGCGCTGGCGATCGCGCCTGGCTCCGCAACGAGTTTCGTTCCGCGTGATCCGCTCGAGCAGGGTGTAGACGGCCTGACGAGCGTGCGAGCACACGCCGACTCGGTCACCATCTCGAATCTTCCGCGTGTGCGAGCCGCGCTCTCTGCCGCACGCAGCGCCGAAGCGACTGCGTCCGCGGCGCGCTGGGCGATGCTGCCGATTCCTTCGCTGTTCGCGGCGCGCGAGTGCTGCGCCGCCGACGGCACGAACAACTTGTTAGGCTTCACCTTGCCGCTTCCGATCTTCAGTCAGGGCCGCGAGCTGGCGGCCGAGCGCGCCGGCGCGGCGACGATCGCGCGGGCGCGGGCGGAGGAGACTCGGCTCATGGAGCAACGGCGCTTGCAGGCAGTGATTGCACGCTACGACGAGTCACGACTCAGAGCTCAGCTGTCGCGCGATTCGCTCGTCGTCACGGCACGCGCGTTGCGCGCCGGAGCTGTGCGCCTCTACGAGGAAGGGCGAACCGGTGTGCTCCCCGTGCTGGACGCCATCCGCAACGAACGGGACATCATGCGTGAACTGATCGACAACTTGTTAGGCTTCCAGCGCGCACGCGCCGAGCTCGGCATCGTGTTAGGCGTCTGGCCGGGAGAGCGGCCATGAGCCGCGGCAATCGCTCTGCCGCGGCAGCCGCGTTGCTGCTGGGTTGCGTGCTCGCGGCGTGCGGCGGCGACGCCAAGAAGGGAGATGCTCCGGCGACGATTGCGAACCCAACAACCGAAGCGTCGCTGACGACTATCACGCTGTCAGCCGAGGCCGCGCAGCGGCTTGGCATCGAGACGACGCCAGTGGAGTCCGTCGCCGTGCGAGCGACGCGCACTGTCGGCGGCGAGGTGATGGCGCCGCCGGGTCATGACGTGACTGTGTCAGCGCCGGTCGCCGGAACTGTCGTCACGCCAGTCGGGACCCCGATAGTCGCGTCAGGCGCGAATGTCGCTCGCGGCGCGGAGCTCATGCGTCTGGTTCCCCTTCCTGCCGATCGCGACCTTTTGCGCAGCGGAGAAGCGCTGACGATCGCGGAAGCGAAGTTCGCGCAGGTCTCGGCAGAGGCCCAGCGCGTGGCCAAGCTCTACGCCGATCGGCTCGTGTCGGCACGTGATCAGGAGCGCGCACAGGCAGACCTAACGACGGCGCGTGCTGAGCTGGACGCCGCGCGAGCTCAGGTCGAGATGGCGCGCGGCGAGGGGAAAGGGGATAACCGCGCGCTGACGGCGTTGCACATCACCGCGCCGATGAGCGGCATCGTGCAGCAGGTGCATGTCGCACCGGGTCAGCCCGTAGCCGCCGGATCGCCACTCGTCGAGATCGCACAGCTGGATCGCGTCTGGGTGCGTGTACCTTTGTACGCGGGAGATGTGCGCAGCGTCGCGCGCGGCGAAGTGTCGGTCTCCACGTTAGGCGATGCCGGTTCGCGAACCTGGCGCGCTGTGCCTGTGACCGCCCCTCGGCGCGGCGATCCCGGCGCGGCCTCTGTCGATCTGTACTACGAGGTGGCGTCGCGCGGTGCGCTGCGCGCGGGCGAGCGCGTGACAGTGTTGCTTCCATCCGCCGGCGCCGCCGCGGCTCGACGCGTTCTCGCCGTGCCCATGTCCGCGATCGTGTACGACGTGTACGGCGGCACATGGGCGTACGTCGCGAAGGACTCGGTTCACATGGTGCGCACGCGTGTGGAGCTTGGTGAAATCGTCGACGGACGCGCTGTCATCGTGCGCGGCCTAACGCCTGGTGTGCGCGTCGTGACGGCGGGAGCCGCGGAGCTCTTTGGCACTGAATTCGGTGTGGGGAAATAGCGCGTGCGCTGGTTGATTCAGACCGCCTTACGATTGCGCGTCGCTGTTGTGGCGCTGACCGTCGTCGGCTTCATCGCGGGACTTCAGGTCGTGCGTCACGCGCCGCTCGACGTCTTCCCCGAATTCGCGCCGCCGCTTGTTGAAGTTCAGACCGAGGCTCCCGGCCTTTCGACAGAGGAAGTCGAAGCGCTCGTGACCATCCCGATCGAGAACGCGCTCAACGGCACACCGTACCTAGCGACGCTGCGCTCAAAATCTGTGCTCGGGCTCTCGAGCGTCGTCGTGCTCTTCGATCGCGGCACCGATCTGCTCGACGCGCGCCAGTTCGTTGGTGAGCGACTCGCGCGAGTGATCCCGGAGCTACCTGCCGTCGCGCGTCCGCCGGTGCTCCTCTCGCCGCTCTCGTCGCTGAGCCGAGTGATGAAGGTGGGGCTCTCATCGAAGACACTCTCACAGATCGAGATGACGACGCTCGCCAAGTGGACAATCAGGCCGCGTTTGATTGCGGTGCCTGGCGTGGCAAACGTTGCGATCTGGGGTCAGCGCGATCGGCAGCTACAGGTGCTCGTGCACCCGGATCGGCTGCGCGCGAACGAGCTGACTGTGAAGCAGGTGCGTGAAGCGGCGCGCAACGCCGTGTCCGTGCAGGCTGGCGGCTTCATCGACATGCCGAACCAGCGCTTCGCCGTCTCGCAGCGTCCCAGCGTGCTTACGGCGGAAGAGCTGGCGCGCTCGCCTGTCGCCTTCCGGAGCAGCGCGCCGATCACGTTAGGCGACGTCGCGACCGTGGTAGAAGGGCACCAGGCGCCGATCGGTGATGCTGTCATCGACGACGTACCTGGCGTGCTGTTGATCGTGGAGAAGCACCCGTGGGCGAACTCGCTCGATGTCACGCGCGGCGTCGAGTCGGCGCTCGAAGCACTGGCGCCTGCGTTGCCCGGCGTGAAGGTCGACCCGACGATTTTCCGTCCCGCGACGTTCATCGAGATGTCGATCAGCAATTTGAATCGCGCGCTCTTGATCGGCGTCGTGCTCGTTATTGTGATTCTCACATTGTTCTTGCGGAATTGGCGTACGGCGGTGATCTCGCTTGTGGCGATCCCGCTGTCGCTCGTCGCGGCCGCCGTGCTGATGCGCTATCGCGGCGGGACGATCGACACGATGGTGCTGGCGGGTCTGGTGATCGCGTTAGGCGAGGTCGTGGACGATGCCATCATCGACGTGGAGAATATCGTTCGGCGTCTGCGCCTGAACCGCACCGCGGAGTCGCCGCGTCCCGCATTCGACGTCGTGCTCGACGCGTCGCTGGAGGTGCGTAGCGCGGTCGTCTACGCGAGCATCATTGTCGCGCTGGTTCTGCTCCCGGTGTTCTTCCTCGGTGGACTCGCCGGAACATTCTTCCGGCCGCTCGCCATGTCGTATGTCGTGGCGGTCATGGCGTCGCTCGTCGTCGCGCTCATCGTCACGCCGGCGCTGTCGCTGCTCCTGCTGCCACAGAGCCTGGACCGCAAGCCCGATCCACCGCTCGTGCAGCGGATGCGCGCGAAGTACGCCGGCTGGCTCCCGTGGTTCGTGGATCGGCCGCTGACGTCGCAGCGAATCGTCGCCGTCGCGTTAGGCGCCGCCATCCTCTTCACGCCGCTGCTCGGCGAGGAGTTTCTGCCGCACTTCCGCGAATACGACTTCCTGATGCACTGGGTAGAGAAGCCCGGCACTTCGCTCGAAGCGATGACGCGCGTGACGATCCGAGCGAGCAAGGACCTGCGCGCGATCGAGGGCGTGCGCAACTTCGGTTCGCACATCGGCCGCGCCGAAGTCGCCGACGAAGTTGTCGGTCCGAACTTCACCGAGCTTTGGGTGAGCGTGGACCCGAGCGTCGACTACGACGAGACGGTGGGGAAGATCCAGCATGTCGTCGACACGTACCCGGGGCTGTATCGCGACCTGCTCACGTATTTGCGCGAGCGCATCAAAGAGGTGCTGACCGGAGCGAGCGCCACGATCGTCGTGCGCATCTTCGGCCCCGATCTCGCCGAGCTTCGCGCGCGCGCCGAAGCTGTCGCGGCCACGATGAAGAGCATCGACGGGATCACGGATCTCAAAGTTCAGGCGCAGGTTTTGGTGCCGCAGATCGAAGTACGCCCGCGGCCCGACGCAGCGGCGCGCTTGGGCGTGACGCCCGGCGACGTGCGCGATCAGGTGGAGATGCTCATTCGCGGGAGCAAAGTCGGCGAGGTCTATCAGGACCAGAAACGCTTCGACGTCGTCGTCTGGGGTACGCCTAACGTGCGCAGCGACCCCAACGCGCTGCGTTCGCTCCCGATCGCGATCGCCAATGGCGGTATCGCGCCGCTCAGCGAACTGGCCGACGTGCGCATCGCCCCCACGCCTAATGAAATCACGCGGGAAGATGCGTCACGCAGAATCGACGTGACCGCCAATGTGCGCGGCCGCAACCTCGGCGGCGTCGCGCGTGAAGTCGAAGATAGCGTCGCTATGGTGCCGTTCGGCGCCGGATATCATCCTGAAGTGCTCGGCGAGTACGAGGCACAGCGCGCCGCGCGCTGGCGCATGATCACGCTCTCGTTCGTGTCGGCGCTGTTCATCTTTCTCATTCTGTACAGTGACTTCCAGAGCGCGCGCGTCGCGACGCTCGTGTTCGGCACGATTCCTTTCGCGCTCGTCGGAAGCGTGCTTGCAATACTCCTGACCGGCGGCGTTGTCTCGTTAGGTGCGCTCGTCGGGTTCGTGACGGTCCTCGGGATTGCAGCCCGCAACGGGATCATGCTCGTGAGTCACTACCGGCATCTCGAGCGCGAAGAGGATGTGCCGTTCGGCCGCGAGCTGGTGATCCGTGGCGCGCATGAGCGTCTCCTGCCGATTACGATGACGGCACTCGTGACGGCGATCGCCCTTCTGCCGCTCGTCGTCAGTGGCACACGGCCGGGGCACGAGATCGAGCATCCGATGGCCGTTGTTATCGTGGGCGGCCTAGTCTCCTCGACACTTCTGAATCTGTTTCTCTTACCGCCGCTCTATCTGCGTTACGCAAAGAAATAGAGGTCAAAACACGGAGCTTTGGGTAACGAGTACCGAGTGCCGAGTCTCGAGGACGAAAGGCGCACCTGCTCGTGAACCGTGCACACATCATGCAGTCACTGGTTTGAGCACTCAGCACCGGCAGCGCGAGACGCACGACCCAAAGCTCAATGTTTTGCCTTACGAGATCTCACGAGCTCACCGCCGGCCTAACGAGATGGAGCTCGGATTGCCGTTTGAGCGCCCACCGCGGCTTCCCATCCGCGCCGATTATGAAGTCCTCCTCCTGCGGCATCCGTACGGGCTGACCGCTCCATTCCGGCACCGGCGTCGTGACCTGCAGCTCGGCGGAGTACCACATGTTCGGGATCACCTTCGCGTCGCCGCGCCCCGGCACGCCTTCCTGATAATCCCAGAGGCCAATCAGCGGCCCCGCACCATGGCCGTGCATCCCGATCGGGTGCGAATACATCGTCCCGTTCAGCCCTTCGCTTTTCATTCGCGTTAGGACAGCGCGCAAGATCTCGTTGCCGCTGCGTCCCGGCCGAGTTTCCTCGAAGAGGATGTCCTGCAACCTGTTCGAATTGGCTAACGCCTGCTTGATGCCCGGCGGCGCGTCGTTTTCGCCCTCGCGCAGCACGTAGCCGTTATGCTGCGTGTCGGTGTTGAGGCGCATCGCTGTGATGCCGACGTCACACCAGAGGACGTCGCCGCGCATGATGACGGGGTTGTCGCCCAACTGCTCCGGCGGTGTCGCTCGCCGCTGCACGGATACCGATGGTTGGAACCAGGTCCCGAGCCCGAGGTCGTTCACCTGCTGCCGCCACCACCAGACCAGATCCTGAGTGCGCGTGACGCCGGGAGTGATGACTTCGTTCGAGAACATGCGGCCGATGAGCTGGTGCACGAGGGTCGTGAGCTCCTTGAACGCTTGTTCCTCCGAAGGATGGCGCGAGGCGATCAGCTCCAGCGGCAGCGCCTCGGCGCGCGTGAAGCGCGACGTCCATTTCGTGCCTAACGCAGTCCCCATCCCCTCGCGTTCGCCGGCGGTGAGTCCGTCCGAGAAGGCGAACGTGCGCGATGTGTTGATGCCGATGCGCGTTGGGTTGCGTTGCTCGATGACTTCGCGCAGCAGCTGCCATTGCGCATCGCCCCACAGCTCGGCTTGACGCCCGCCGACAGCGGCTTCGACGCGGCGCGGCGAGCGATAGTCCTTGTAGAGACCACCCTGTGAGGATCCGCCTAACGCCAGCCGCTCGACGCACTCGGCCGCCGCCAGCTGCTGACCGTGCTGGCAGCGATCGAAGAAGACGTAAATCGTGCGCCGCCGCGCGTAAAACGTCGTCGGCGACACCAGCGACGAGAACACCGGATCTTCCATGTACTCGCGCATCGGAATGACCCACATATCGATGCCGTGCTTCTTCATGAGCGCTGGGAGCACGGTCTCGAGGCGCTCTTTGAGCCACGCCTGCTGCCGTTCCGCTTGTTCGCGCAGCGTCCCGAATGGACGTTTGGGGTCCTGTGCGCCGACGGAAGAAGTGAGAAGAAGGAGAGCGAGGACGGTTCTGCGCATCGGCTTGGCGGCGTTAGGTGTTGTCACAATTCAAAGGGAGCTTTGAGGTCTCGGTCCCCGGTACAGAGTCTCGAGAGTTTTGCTGTACTCGCAGCGCGGCGCTAGATCGTTTCCGTGGAAACCGGAGTATCGTCCGTAATCGGCGTTCCTGAGCGGGTCAGGAAGCTGCGCACGAGCTTGACCGCTCCGCCAAGGACCAACGCGAAGACAGTCACCACGATCGTGCGATAGAAGATCGCGTCGAACGCGAGTCCCGGCCAATCTCCCCACGTTGCGCGGCCGGTCCCGAGCGGCTCGCGTCCGATCGCGATGAGCGCGGCGATCGTTAGGCTCTCCGCCAGCGCCTCGATGGCGCCGAATGCGGGTGCGCGCCAGGCCCAGTTGCGCAGCGTGTAATTCCCCAGATGCAGCGTCGCCGCGCCGAGCAGAATGATCATGCCGATCGCGAAGATGCTGCCGAGGTAGATCCAGCCCGCAGACCCGGCGCGTGAGTACGCGATCGCCTGGAAGAGACGCAGCGCGACGCCAGTGAGGATTGCCATTTCCACGAGCGATCGCGTGAGTCGCTGAAACGCGGGCGACTCCTCGTGCTTCCACTCCTGCGTGTGCCGAGGGAAGTACCGAGCCATGTCGTGCAAGCTAGGATGGCAGCGCCCGGCTCGAAAGTGCGCCCTGCTATTGCGTGACCCTGCGAGCCATGAATGTCAGGCTGTGCACGGCATTCGCCTGCCAGTACGGCCAGGTGTGCGCGCCGCTGCGCTCGTAGTACTCAGGGCGTAGTCGGACGCTCTCCAGCGCGTCCCGGAAGGCGCGCGAGTGGTGGAGATAGTGGTCCTCGACGCCGACGTCGATGTAGAGCTCCGGGAAGTCGACGCGGGTAGCTCGCGCGAGCGCCCGACGGCCCGGATCGCGCGCCCACCAGCCGAGTGTATCGCGTCCGAACGCCAGGCGCATGCTCGGCCATGTGTACGCATACTGCTCGGCGATCTGCTTCATGTCGCTTGCATAACGAGCGCGTTTCGTCGTGCTGTCGTATGCAACTAGAAGTGGTGCGAGCACGCCGGAGTGGCTCGCGGCCGCGCTGAAGACATCCGGATACGCGATTGCCAGCCAAACGGCGCCGTAGCCGCCCATGCTCAGCCCCGCGATTGCGCGGTGGCGTCTATCCGCCATGGTGCGATAGGTCGAGTCCACGTGCGCCACGAGGTCGCGCGCGATGTAGTCGTCGTAATGCGGCCACGGGACGCAGTAGTCGTTGACACTCTCGGTCTTGCGGTGCGGCGGCGCTTTCTTCAAGCAGCCTTGGAAATCGCCAAGGAAGTTCCAGGTTGTGTACCACGAGTCGTCCCCGTCAGGCATAACGAGGATCATCTCCGGGAGTCCGGCCGCGATCAGCGAGTCGAGCGTTTTGTCGATGTGTCCTCGTGCTGTCCAATCAGTCTCGTCGCCGTCGAGCCCGTGCAGGTAGAACGCGACGGGAAAGCGTCGCTGGCGGTCGCGCGTGTACGAGGGCGGCAGGTAGACGACGTAGTGTTTGGTTGTACCTAACGCTTGTGAACGGAACTGCCGCGTTGAAACGCCGCCCGCCGGCTCGCCGGCGCCTTGCCCTTTGCGCCCTTCTACTATGCAGCCGGACTGCGCGGCGAGGATCCACGCGACCAGCAGCGTGGTTCGACGCGACGTTAGGCTACTCTGCGGCATACAATCGCACTAAAGCTGTCAGCCCGCCCGCAATAGCTAGTTGACAGCAGGCGCTCAACCGGCGAGCACGCGGAATCTTTCGACAACGATTGCTGACAGTTGTCAACTGATATCTGGCAGCCGACACCTGTTGTTGAATGAGCACTCACCTCGGCACCAGCCATGTGACCTTTTCCGTTTCCCGCTCGACTCTGGATCTTGTAAACACCAGCGGGAAGTATTCATCATTCGCCCACAACGGCAGCAGATCCGAATAGTGCTTGCTGCGTGGATCCGCGGACTGTCCCGGCACATTCGTCACCCACGAGTTGTCGAAATCGGCCAGATCGATGATCTCGCGATACGACGCACCTGCCGATTGTCTGAATTCAGGCCCAGCCGTCATGTTCACGGTACTTCCATCGCCGCTGCGTGGCGCGGCCGGCAGATCGTACTTCGCCGAGAGCGGGTGACGGAATCGTGCGACGTGCACGTCGCCCCACACCCATTTACGCCGGTCCGAGCCGAAGCGCTTCGTGAGCGCCTCGACGGCGTCGTCCATGGCGAGCAACAGCAGCGAATCGCGCGCGCGCGCCGGATCGGCGCCTAACGCGCGTCCCGGCTGCTTCACCTCCTGCTCCAGCCACTCGTACTCGGTCGCGTTGAGCAGCCGCTGACCCGCTGGCCCAAGCTTGTACGCGCCGAGCATACGCCGATATGCGGCCGGCGCCCAGGCGTTGAACAGCAGTGCGGCGCGGGAGTCGCGCGACATGCGATAATTCCAGTCGAGCAGCGGAGCGAATGTCGCCTCATCATCGCGTCCCGTGCGATGCGCAGCGGCGAGCAACGGCGGCACCAGCACTTCGGCCAGCTTGGAATAGTCGTCGTGCTGCAGCCGCTTGAAATCGTCGATCGAGAAACGCCGATTCTGCGAGAGCACGTCTTTCACGCGGTCGATGCGATAGCGAGACGCCCATTCGTAGCTCAGCGGAATGCGATACCCCGGCGGAAGGATGTTGTGATTCGCGGTCGCGATGAACCCGTTAGGTGGATTGAACGCGCGAGGGAGCTGCTCGCCCGGCACGAATCCATTCCACTCGAAACGCCCATCGCCGGGAACGGGAAGGAGCCCGCTCCAGCTCCGACGCGGCATGATGCCGCCGGCGATCCAGCCGATGTTTCCATCCACATCGGCGTAAATCATGTTCTCGCTCGGCATGAGCCAGCGCGCCATGGCGGACTCGAACTCGCGCCAGTTACGAGCCCTGCCTAACGAGAGCGAGGCGAGGTACGGCGCCGTCCCGGGCTCCTGATGCACGCTGCGCACGACGAACGCTCGCGTGCGTGTGCTGTCGTAGGCTACAATCGGCCCATGCGCGGTGTACTCCAAGCGCACAGTCCGCGCGCTCTGCCCCCTCACGCGGATCGTCTCGTTGATCACGCGGATCGGCTTCCAGGCCCCGCGGTACCACGTGCACGTCGCCGAGCCGCACCGTTGCACCTTCGCGACGTAGAGGTCCTGCTGGTCCATGCCAACCACCGTTAGGCCAAACGCGATGCGCTCGTTATGCCCGATCGCGACGCCAGGGCTCGCCGGTTCCCCAGCGCCGATCACGTTCCAGCCCGGCGCCACGAGGTGCGTGATATAGCGAACCGCCGGGTTGGTAATGATGCGGTGCGGGTCATTCGCGAGGATCGGCTTCCCCGTCAGCGTCTTGCTGCCGCTCACGACCCAGTTGTTGGAGCCCTCCATGCGCGCGTAGGGGACGTCGCTGAATGTCGCTCCGTAACCGCCTAACGCGGATTGTCCGATGCCGCCGAGCTCCAGACCGGCGACGGGATCCAGCGCGCGAAACGGATCCGGGCGGTACAGCTCGTTGGCGCGCTGCGCGCCGAATGCTTTCACGAGCTGCGCACGGAATACCTCGCTCGACGCGTTCCCTGTTCCGGCCAGTCCTGTCACCCGCGCGAGCGGCGTTGCAAGCGGCCACGCCTCCGGCTGAAAGCCTAACAAGGCGAACTCGGGAGGCAGCGTGCCCGTTCGCTTCGCGCGCGTGATGTACGCGTTCACGCCGCCGACGAACGCCTCGGCGATCGACTTGGTATCCGGTGCGTACGTGCGCCAGTCGCGCTCGATATCACCGCGATACTTGAACAGTCGCGCGAAGCGGTCACGATCGACAGCATCCGCGCCTAACACTTCAGCGAGCCGCCCCTCCGCTTGCCGGCGCCACATTTCCATTTGGAAAAGCCTGTCGCGCGCGGCGACCCACCCCTGCGCAAAGAAGAGATCGTGCTGATTGCGCGCGTAGATGTGGGGAACGCCCCAGCGGTCATAGCGCACTTCAACGGGAGCGCGCAGCCCGGATTCACGCAGAGTGTCGACGTCGATCTTTGTCTGTTGCGTGACGACGAGTGCGAGCGCGACCAGCAGCGACATAAGAGGCCTCGAAAACAAACGACGGGAGATAAGCTTCTATCGATCCCGTCGCTCGGCTAGCTCTGACCTTTGACCTCTGGCCTCTGACCTATCTGATCCAGTGCCCGATTCTGCCCCAGCGAATATCAGTGAGAGCCGGTAACGGCCGATCGCTATCGACTGCATTCCACGAGTAGTACACGAACATCGGTCGTCCGCGAATATTCTCGCGCGGCACCAGTCCCCAATAACGCGAATCTTTTGAGTTGTAGCGATTGTCGCCCATCATGAAGTAGTGCTTCGCTGGGACGACGAGCGGTCCCCAGTTGTCGTGCGACGGTTGATCAGGCGCAGCACCGAAGCGCGACTCTTTGAGCGAATACTGCTTCTGCCAGTCGAACAGCGCACTCACTTCGTCCGCTCCCGGCTCCGACCCCTCAGCGTAGGGCTCACTCTGCGCGATGCCATTCACGAATAGTCTCGCCGATCGCATATGGAGCGTATCGCCAGGCATTCCGATGATGCGCTTCACGAGCGTCGGATTCGGATCTTCTGGTTGATCGATTTGATTCGGCGATTTGAAAACAACGACGTCGTGCCGCAGCGGCTCAGCGTAGCCGGGCAGGTTCACACTTGTGAACGGAATGTTGGGTCCGAATCGCAGCTTGTTCACGAAGAGCCAATCGCCGACGAGCAGCGCAGGCGTCATGCTCTCCGATGGGATGCGATACGCCTCGATCAAGAACGCGCGAATCAACAAGAACAGCGCGACTGTTGTCGCGAGGGATTTGACGTTTTCCCAGGTTTTTCTCTTCTTCGCCCCGGACGCTGCGGACGCGCCGCTCGCCGCGCCCTTTCCCTCGCGCAGCGCAGCTACACTGCTTTTTGCCTGAGACTTCGATCGCTGTTTACGGGCCACTGTGGCCATGACACTCGGGTTATGGAATCGTTCTAACTACGCTGGGTACGGATGAGTGTTCCAGATACAGCGAGGCGCGCCCCCGTTGTGAGAGCGCGCCGTCGCCGTGCGATTGTCTGCTAGAAGTACGCTATGACAGATGCTTGTTGACGAGCTTCGTCATCTCGAACATCGAGACTTGGTTCTTGCCACCGAAGACCGGGCGCAGCTTGTCGTCTGCATTGATCATGCGCCTGTTGGCGGCATCCTGGCGGCCGTTCTTCTTAATGTACGCCCAGATGCGCTTCGTGATCTCTGAGCGCGGCATCGCCTTGTCGCCAACCACTGCGGCGAGTGACGCACTCGGCTTCATCGGCTTCATGAACGCCGGATTCGGTGCTCGCTTCGCCTTCTTCTTTGGTGCGGCTTTCTTCGCGGCCTTCTTAGGGGCTGCTTTCTTGCCGCCTTTCTTGGCCTTCTTCTTTGCGGCCATTTCTCTTCTCCTGGTTGAGAACGACGTGATGCTCGAGTGTACGTCTCGCTTCGGTCGCGCCACAAACTAAATGGGCAGTCTCTAGATGCAATAGCTTCACACGTGATTTCCCCGGGAGAATACGTGTTTTTCCCAGAGGAAATCGCGCTATCGCATCACGCGCGCGCGAATGATGTGAGCAACTCAATCATGCGCAGATCAGCGGGATCAGGTGTGTCGTCGTCCTCGGCGATCTCCATATTGAGCTGCGGAGTTTCCAGAATCAGCGGGATATCCTGAGATCGCTCATCCTCGATGAGCCAGCGAAATGCGTCCGCGCCGATGCGTCCTTCGCCGATGAGCATGTGACGATCGCGGTTGGAGCCGAGCTCGCCGCCGCTGTCGTTGAGATGGAAAAAGCTCGGTCGCTCTCCAGCGGCATCTTCGAATTCGTCGATCACCGCACGCATTGCCTCACGCGACTCATGAATGGCGTGGCCGCTCGAGAACAGATGACACGTATCCAAGCCATAGCCGGCGCGACGACGCAGCGACTGCGGGACTTGTCTGAGCATGCCACCAACTTCTTTTGCAGTCCTTCCTACGGTACGCCCAGCGCCAGCCGTGTTCTCGATGTACAAACACGTCTCGCCACTCACGCTCTCTAATGCTCGCGACATTGCCGCCGCGACGCGCGAAATCGCGCCGTCGACTTCACTGCCAAGGGCGGAACCCGGATGAAAACAGGCACCGCGCACGCCCAGCGCCGTCGAGCGTTCGAACTCTTTGCTGAGCCCGAGACTCGCGCGCGACGATTGCTCGGACTCTGGTGCGGCGACGTTGAGCACGTACGGTGAGTGCACGATCACGAAGCGCGGATCCATGTTCACTTCCGCGAGCGTCGCTTTGAAGCGAGCGACGCGCTCCGGCTTCATCGTGTTTTTCTCGTTATAGAACTGCGGCTTCATCGTGAAGATCTGCAGCGCGCGCATGTTCGCGCGCGCCGCGCGACGCACCGCCATGTGCATGCCGCCGATGTCGATTGTATGAGCGCCGAAGTAGTGCGGCATTCAACGATCGGTGTTGTTGTCGCTACTTCACCCGCACGATCGCGAGGCCGATGTTCGCCGGCGGCAGCCCTCCACCGATCGCGCGCAGCGCGATCACCTGCGGCTTCGTCTGCGTCCCGCTCAGCTCCCACGCCGCGAAGCCTCCACCTGGAAGCGCGATGACGTCGGTCAACGCAGCGCCCCACGTGCCGAATGGCGCAACGCGAATCGTTAGGGGGAACGCTTTCGGGAACGCGACGCGTCCATCGCTGAAGCGGAGGAACTGGTTCATGCTCGCGAAGAGATCGCGTGAGTTCCAACTCTCCAGCTGCAGCTTTGTGTCGCTAATCATCCCACTTGGATAGTTGTCCGCCAGCGACGCGAGCGACCAGTTGCCTAACAACTCGACGAATGGTCGGCCGGATTTGCTTACGATGTTACTGATACCACGGTCGTTCTTCACCTGCACGAGCGAGCGCAAGAAGACCGCTTCATCCTGCGCGTACGCGTCCGTCACCCAGCGTGCAAACGACCAGGCGCTGCCATAAATGGATCCATCCGTCGACGGGGAGGAGAGGATCGAACGCCGCTCCACGTTCTCGTAGTACGAGTAAAGCCACACGAAGTGGCCGAGGATTCCTTCGACCGGATCCGGGCACGTGCCGCTCGTCGCGGCATAGTCGCAGCGCGGGCCATCGTTCCAGGCTGCGTCGTCCTTCCACAGCACGCGGTACAGCGATCGCGCCCACAGCTCGACGGCTTGCTGCGCCGTGGCTTCTTCCAGCCAGCTTTCTTCCAGCTCTTCGGTGTCGCGCAGGAGACGCTCAGCGTACGACGTGAGGTGCTTCGCTTCGTGGATGAGCGTGCCGCGCATGAAGCGCCGCCACGATTCGATAGTCAAACCGTTCGCCGCGTTAGGGTCGGGGACAATGGCGTAGAAGTATTCCCCCTGATTGCTCGAGGGACAGATGTCCGCCGGCGGACCCGTGTTATCGAAAAAGTCGCAGATCGTGACGAAGCCGAGGATCTGGCCATTCAGATAGCTATTGACGCGCTTGGAGAAGACCGCGAACAGCCGCCCATTGTCGTCGGTGAGCGAGTCGACGGCGAGCGGATCGCCGAAGGAGCTGAGGAAGCCGTACATCTGGCTGTCGAACTCCTGGCCCATCTTCTGGTATTCCGCGTCCATCGTGCGCGCCAGCGGCGCGAGCGAGTCCTCCAGTACGATGATCTTCTGCCCCACGTAGACGACGCGTACGCGCACAGTTTCGAACGTACGGAAGTCGCTGAAGTTCGTGCGCATGCGCAGCGACAGCATGTCGTTCACGTTAGGCACCGGCGTGGCGGCGCTCGCGCGCGACAAGCGGGCCCCGGTCGGCGCGTTGAAGAGCGGGCGCTGACGGCGCATCGTGATCGGATTACGGCGCGATGCCAGCAGCTGCCGATCCGCCTCGAGCCGCGTCATGTGCGCCTGCTGCCGACGCATTTGACGCTCGACTTCCGGCGGGAGGACCGATGTGAATCCCTGCAGCGGTCCGAACGTCGGGACGCGAGCAGCGACGACATTCGCCGCCGTGCTCCCCGTTGCGGCCCCGATGACCGAGAAGTTGGTTCGCGCCGACGACGAATTGTCGTAATTGAACGCGGTGATGAGATACGTGCCGCCCGTCGCCGAGAACTCGTTGCACATCAGATCAGCCCGGCTCGTGTAAAGCGCCGTTTGGCCGATGGCGAGCGTGCGTGCCGTCGCGACTTGTAGCCCAGCCGTGCCTAACGCGCTGTCACTGTTGACCACGACGACGAGTGGCACTGACCCCGTCGCTGAACACGGCAGCTGCGCTGACGACGGAACTGTGATCGTTAGGCGCGTGGCCGTCGCCGCCGACACTACGACCGGCGTGGAGTTCAGGAACACGGCGTTACCCGCCGGCGTGGTCGCGAAGTTCGTCCCGTCGATCGTCGCCGTGATGCCAGGCGTCCACGTAGCCGGCGATGTGCCCGTGATCGCCGGCACCACCAGACTCCTCACGCGCAGCGACACGCTGTCGCGCTTCCCCTCGCTCTCGGCGCGAATGAACACAGAGCCAGGTGTGACTCCAGTGACCACGCCGCCCGATGTCACTGTTGCGATGCTCACCGAGGCGCTGGACCACGTGATCGTGCGTCCAGTCAATTCGCGCCCGATGAAGTCGAATGTCTTCGCCGTGAGTGTCGTCGACTCCCCCTGGTTCACGGCTGGCGTCCGCTGATCGATCGTCAAGCTGTTCACTGCGATCGGCGTGACGGTGAGCGCGAGTGTGCCGGATTTTCCCTCGGACGTCGCCGTAATTGATACTGCGCCGGGAGCAACGCCCGTGACTGTCCCAACTAAGTCGACCGTCGCGATTGTCGCTGCGCTCGACTGATACGTCACAGTGCGCCCGGTCACGGCTTTGCCGCTCGCGTCGGTGAGAGTCACCGTCGTGGCGAGTGTGCTGCCGACTTCGAGCGTCGCCACAGTCGCAGTGATCTGAACATTCGCGACTGCTGGAGGGCCGGATGGTCCGCCTCCGTCGCCGCCGCCTCCTCCACATGCACCCGCTACTGCGGCCAGCCCTAGGGACATCAGACGACGGAGATGCATTTGGTTACCTCGGCGCACGTGGCTCGAGTTCAAGGTACCTCGCACCATCAACCAGAGCTATTGACGGTGTGTATCGCCCGCCCCGCCGCGCCGCCCCGCTTGGCGACCGTTCTCGCTCGGGGCTATCTTGCGAGTCACGGAACTAAGTGCGCACGTCAAGCAGCGCACCTCTCACTACAACAACACGCGTTGAGTCTTGTTCCCCCAAGCTATCATGCTCACGATCCTTGGGGCCGCGCAGTCACTGGTTCAATCGCTCTCGAGGTAATTCGCGATGTCGGCAACTCTCGCTGATCAGACAGCGTCGTCCCCCTCCCCAGCAGCGGGGCGCGCACCCACTCCCTCGCAGGATCCCGTTGGGATTCCCGGCTTAACCGGCTTCAACGGCGTTCGCCGAGTTCCGACGGCGATTAACGAACCAATCAGGTCATACGCTGAAGGGTCGCCCGAGAAGAAAGCACTCAAGGAACGACTCGCGAGCATGGCGAGTGAGCGGGTCGAAATCCCGGTCATAATCGGCGGCCAGGAGTATCGCTCGGGGGAGCTCGCCCGCTCGGTGATGCCTCACGACCACCAGCATGTGCTCGCGGACTGGCACAAGGCATCGACGAAGCACGTGGAGATGGCGATCGAAGCGGCTCGTAAGGCGCATTACGAGTGGTCCAACTGGCCGTGGGAAGATCGCGTCGCCGTTTTTCTAAAAGCGGCCGAGCTGCTCGCAACGACGTGGCGCTCGACGCTCAACGCCGCGACGATGCTCGGTCAGTCGAAGACCGTCTTTCAGGCGGAGATCGATTCGGCGTGCGAGCTCATCGACTTTTGGCGCTTCAACGCGCAGTACGCACAGGAGCTGTACGAGGATCAGCCGATAGCGAGCGCCGGCGTGTGGAACATGCTGGACTATCGCTCGCTCGAAGGATTCGTGTACGCCGTGTCGCCGTTCAACTTCACTGCGATCGGCGGCAATCTGCCCGGGTCACCTGCTGTCATGGGGAACACGGTGATTTGGAAACCCGCGTCGAGCGCGATGCTGTCGGCGTATTACGTGATGAAGCTGCTCGAGGCAGCGGGGCTTCCTCCTGGTGTGATCAACTTCGTCCCCGGCGACGCTGGCCCGATTAGCGATCGTCTTTTGTCGCACCGTGATCTCGCCGGCGTGCACTTTACTGGAAGCACGTCTGTCTTCAACTCGATGTGGAAGACGATCGGCGCGAACATGGCGCAGTATCGCACGTATCCGCGCATCGTTGGCGAAACTGGTGGCAAGGATTTCATCGTCGCACATCCGAGCGCTGACGCTGATGCGCTGGCTGTCGCGATCGCGCGCGGCGGCTTCGAGTATCAGGGACAGAAGTGTTCGGCGGCGAGCCGCGTCTATGTCCCGCGCTCGTTATGGAATGAAGTGCGCGACCGCACCGTCGCGATGATCGGCGACATTCGCATGGGCGACGTGCGCGACTTCCGCAACTTCATGGGCGCTGTCATCGATCAAAAGGCGCACGCCAAGATCAGCGAGTACCTGGCAGACGCGAAGGCCAACGCGAAGGTGTTAGCCGGCGGCGTGGCGAAGGGCGAGAAGGGATACTTCATCCAGCCGACGTTCATCGAAGCACCATCGCCGGATTATCGCTTGTTGCAGGAAGAGATCTTCGGGCCGGTTGTCACCGCGTGGGTGTATGACGATGCGCGCTGGCTCGAGACGCTGAACGTCGTGGATCAGACCTCGCCGTACGCCCTAACGGGAGCGGTCTTCGCGCGTAATCGTCAGGCGATCCGCGAGGCATTGCTCGGCCTGCGCAATGCGGCTGGGAATTTCTACATCAACGACAAGCCGACTGGCGCTGTCGTTGGCCAGCAGCCGTTCGGTGGCTCGCGCGCATCGGGAACGAACGACAAGGCGGGCTCGAAGTTCAACCTGATGCGCTGGGTGAGTCCGCGGACCATCAAGGAGACCTTCGTTCCGCCCACGGATTATCGATATCCGTTCATGGCGGCTGAGTAGTCCGTAGTCCTTAGGCGTTAGGCCTTAACGGACCTTGCCTAAGGACTAAGGACTACAGACTATGGACTTACGCTACGTTACGGCCGACATCTTCACAGATACTCGCTTCGGCGGAAACCCACTAGCTGTTCTGCCTAACGCGCCGGATCTTTCGGACGAGTTGATGCTCGGCATTACGCGCGAGTTCAACTATTCCGAGACTGTCTTCGTGCAGCCGCCCGAACGGCCGTTCAACACGCGCAAGCTGCGCATCTTCACGCCTGGGGGCGAAGTTCCGTTCGCCGGCCATCCGACTGTCGGAACCGCGCACGTCCTCGCGGCCATCGGCGAGATCCCGCTCGCTGCTGAAGAGACGCGCATCACCTTCGAGGAAAAAGTCGGCCTGATACCGGTGCGTATCGTGGCGCGGGATGGCGCGCCTGTCTTTTGCCAGCTGTCGGCCGCCAGGCTGCCGGAGGTAGGCCCGCCGCTTCCGCCTAACGCGGAGCTCGCGGCAATGCTCGGCATCGCAGAGAGCGACATCCTCACCGGCGCGATGCAGCCGCAGAACGTGACGTGCGGGCTTCCCTTCGCGTTCGTTCCGTTGCGTGACCGGCACGCCGTCGCTCGCTGCAAGCTCAACCTCGAACGCTGGGAAAAGACGCTCAAGGGTACGTGGACCGACATGGTGTTCGTTTTCGCCCTCGACGCGCAGTATCCGTCGTCCGACGTGCATGGACGGATGTTCGGTCCGGGCGCAGGCGTTCCCGAGGATCCCGCGACCGGGAGTGCGTGCGCCGCGTTAGGCGGCTACCTCGCCATGCGCGCCTACGAGCGCAACGCAACGCTGCGCTGGGTCGTGGAGCAAGGCTTCGAGATGGGACGGCCCAGCATCCTCGACGTCGAGGCCGACGTCGCGGACGGGAAGATCACGGGGATCCGAGTCGGTGGGAACAGCGTGCTCGTTATGGAGGGCAGCTTGCGGGTCTAGCCACCGCGCGACCAACCGCCCACTTCCCTGGTTCTTATTTGGCCGGCGCCGGTTTGACAAAGATCTTCGTGATCCTCCAGCACACAAATCCGATCACGAAAAAGTTGAGCAAGGCCGCGAAGAAGTTGCCGATCTTGATCGCCGTTCCCTCGCGCGGGAGCGTGATTGCCCACTGCTGCCATCCGCCCGCTGGAAGAATTTGCGCGATGAGAGGCATGACGATGTCGTCAACGACCGACGTGACCAACTTGTTGAGCGTTAGGCCGATGATGACGGCGATCGCCAATCCGATGACATTGTCCTTGATGAGGAATGCCTTGAATTCTTGCCACATTTGGCGCACTCCGGAGATGAGTGGGTGCGCAAAACCTGGGGCTTCACTGCTGTGAGGACAAGAACGGATATCACTGAGCAGGGCCGCGCGTCCGTGGGCCACACGAGACTCGTTCCCGAAGCTTTGAGGTTGAGCGGCCAGTCTTCTAGTTCTGCAGTCCAGTGGCAACTACTCACTAAATGCAGTTCACCACTGGACTCGCAGACTCTTGTACTGGTCGCTGTCTCTCGAGGCTTCCGCGCGGAGCTTCGGAGTTCTGACGTAGCGCTCTTTTGCGAGGGAGCTTGGAGTCCGACTCCGCTCTCAGAACTTCGCTTCGATGTAGCCGTAGAAGCGCCAGCGCCCGGTTGGATAGATGCCGCGCGCGAGATCGAACCGGATGAGCCCGTCCACGAAGCTCATTCCCGCACCAACGCCGCTAATCGGACGACCCGGCTTGGACCACCTATCGCGCGGGCCTGCCCATCCCAAATCACCGAATATCACGGGCCGCGCGAACACGTTCGCGAGCCCAAACTCAGCACGCGTCAGCCAGTAGCTCTCGCCTCCCGTTAGGTCCAACTGTTGACCGCGAACCGTGTGCGCACCGCCCAAGTAGAAGCGACGCTGCAGTGGCAGATCACCATAGCCCGCCCCTGCACCTGCGCTGAGCGACGCGGCGATGGATCCAATGGGCCGTGTGATCGTCATGTCTCCCGCCACACGCTCGAACTGGAAGTCGCCCACGGCTCCTTCGATGCGCAGGTCCAGCTGCGAACGCCAGCTTGTCGGATCCAGACCGTATGACCGCGTTAGGTGCGCCGCGACCCCGGCAAGGTCGCCCGGACTCGTGAGGATGTTCTCCTGGAACTTTACGTCGTTTATCGCGTGAGCCAGCGATGCGTTCGTCTCGCGCTGCGCGCCGCGATGCCGTTCGGCAAAAAAGCGCAGTGTCGAGCCGCCGCCGCGCGCCGATTGAAAAGCCAGCTCCGCACCGCCGGCGCGATAGTACGCACCGTCATCCACTCCGAACACAGCAGCGCTGAATGAGCTGCCGAACGTGAGCGGCGATCCCCAGTCGTTCGCCGCCATGAGCCTGTGATAGCCGCCGAGCCTCCAGATGCCGCGACCGTTGGATCGCTCGACCGATAGCTCGCCAGTCACCTTCCTGTCGGCAACGCCATAGCGCAGCTGTGCGTCGGCGCTGTAGCCGAGCCCGAAATCCTGCCTAACGCCAAAACCCATGGCGAGCCCTTCGACGCGATTGTAGCGCGTCATTTCGAGGCCGTACCGGAAGATCGGCGCCTGCGGCGCCCAGGCAGACTGGAGACCGAAGCCCAGCGATTTGACGAGCTCCGCGCGCTCTCTAACGCCGAACAGCTCTTCGCCGGCATCGTAGATCGATGTGTTCGCGAACTCCGGGGCCTTGAGCAGCGCCGTGCTGTCACAGGGAACGCGCGTGGCGACGGTGAGCGAGCCGTTCGCGCGCCGATCGATCTGCGTGTACGCGCCGGTCGTACGGCACTCTTCGTCGCGCTTTTCTTCGCGCACGCGTGAGCGCTCACGCGCTGCTTCGCTGATGATCCCGCGCCGGCGCCGGCGCTCTTCCTGACTCAGATCGCGCCACGGCGTCGTGTCGTTAGGGAACAGCGAATCGACGAGCGACTGGGGGCGCGCGGGCATCGGCGGTAGCGTGTCGGCGCCGTTCACATCGAGGTATTTGAAGCGCTCCTCAATGCGAAATGGAACGCGCATGAAGCTCACTTGCGCGAACGCCTGAGCGTACTGAGTTCGCGGCAGCCAGAAGCGCCCGCCGAACAGTCCGTACTCGATCGTCACGGCTTCGAGGCTCGCCCTCATCGGCGACATGAGCGGCTTCACCCAGCGCGGGACTTCGTCGTCCGGATCGTTCTGTCCTTCGCGCTGCGCTTCTTCGCGTGCGACGGCCCAGATGTCGATCGGAACCGCGAGGCGATACGCCGCGCGCACGAGCTGTCCGGTCTCGACGTCGAACCAGAAGGAGCCGACGGACAGCTTCCACTCCGGGCGCCGCGGCTCGATGCGCAGCTCGCGCAGGCGAATAACCTTGGCGTCCGACAGCGTGAGCGTCAGCGAGTCGCCGGTCGAATACGTGTAGTACGCCTCCGAGCCTAACGCGAGCGGATGGACCAGCTCGCGATCGTCCACTTCGGCTCTCGTTAGGCCGTTGTCCGCGCCGATCCACAGCGCGTCGCGACCCGGGAAATACGGAATCGGTGCGGCGTCTCCCATGTCCATCTCGGCGCGCATCTCGTCACCGCCGCCGGAGGGCAGCGCCATACGCTGTCCCTTGAGATCGACCCAAACGCCGTTCGCACGCGACCAGCGCACGCGCGTGACTGTCTCGGAGCGCCACAGCACCCGCTCGCGCCCGATCGCGCGGAATCCGAATCCCACGGACATGCGCTGGTGCGTCGTCGCGTCGTAGGAGAGCAGCGAGGAGTCCTGACGCAAGCGCGCCGCGCGCGCTCCCATAAGAAGGGATCGCGCGTTGTCGTCCTTGAATGCGCTGCGCTCTAACTCCGGTGTCAGCGGGATGCGGCGCGGCGGATCGCGGCGGCGGTTGTCCAGCTCGCGTTCGACTTGCGCTTCGGCGCGGATGCTGTCCCGTAGCGCTCGTCGCGCGCTGTCGCTCCTGGGCCGCCCGGCCGTAATCGATCCCTGCTGGAAAACGACGAGAAGCGCGAGGGCGAGGTGCATCAGCCGGCGGAATGGTCAGGGACGTCCCTCGTACGCCGCTCCCGTATGAAGGTTTCGCACCAATCGCCGTCGCCTCTGTATCGGATCGACCCAGCCGGTGACGGGCAGCAACGGACGGGACCGTGGGTGCCCTCAATGGTTGGCTGCACGGTCTATATTCAGCGGTCCGTGACGCCTGCTAATTCCGTCGCGCTCGCTGTTCGCGCGCTTCGCAAGACTTATGGTGAAGTTGTCGCCGTCGACGGCCTCGACCTCGAGGTCCGCACCGGAGAGTGCTTCGGCCTGCTCGGACCTAACGGCGCCGGCAAAACAACGACAATCGAGATCTGCGAGGGACTGCTCGTCCCCGATGCCGGCGACGTCTCCGTGTTGGGTCACACGTGGCTAACCGATCGCGCGGAGCTGCGCGAGCGACTCGGCGTCCAACTGCAAGAGACGCAGTTCGCCGAGAAGCTCACCGTCGTCGAGACCGTGCGACTCTTTCGCTCGTTCTATGCGGCGGGACGCTCGCCGGACGAAGTCGTGCGCCTCGTGCAGCTGGAGGACAAGCGCAACGCGCGGGTGAACACTCTCTCTGGCGGACAGAAGCAACGGCTGTCGATTGCGTGCGCGCTCGTCGGTGATCCCGATCTGCTCTTCCTGGATGAGCCGACGACGGGTCTCGATCCGCAGTCGCGGCGGCAGCTGTGGGACATCGTGGACGACTTCCGCAAAGATGGCGGCACGACGCTGCTGACGACGCACTACATGGATGAAGCCGAGCGCTTGTGCGATCGCGTGGCGATCGTGGACCACGGCCACATCATCGCGTTAGGTACGCCGCGCGAGCTGATTCTCTCGTTAGGCGCCGAGCAGGTAGTCGAGTTCGCGCTCAAAGATGGCGCGGAGCCGAGCGTCGACGCACTGGGCGCGCTCCGGGGCGTTCGCAGCGTGCGCGGTGCGGGCGGGACATGGACGCTCGAAGTCGGAGCGACGCACGAAGCCGTCCCTGCGTTGCTCGCCTACATCGATGGCTCGCACCTCGGGCTGACTGAGCTTAGAACACACTCGCCCACGTTGGACGACGTCTTCGTTTCGCTCACCGGGAGGACGCTGCGCGATGGCCCGTGATACGGCCCACCCGGTCATCGAGCTGACGCTCGCACGCTTCAGGGAATTCCTGCGCGAGCCTGAAGCCGTCTTCTGGACCTTCATCTTCCCGATTCTGCTCGCGACGGGGCTCGGCATCGCCTTTCGCTCGCGTCCGGCGGACCACGCGAACGTGGCGGTGCTCCAGTCCGAGCGTGGTGCGGCCCTCCACGTGCTGCTCACGCGCGACTCGAGCCTAACGATTGAGACGATGGACGACTCGTCAGCGGCACGCGCGCTGCGTATCGGCGAAATCGCGTTGCTCGTGGTCCCGGCCGGCCCCGATAGCGTGGAGTATCGCTTCGATCCCGCGCGGAGCGAAGCGCGAACGGCGCGCCTCCTCGTCGATCGGGCGCTGCAGCGTGGCGCGGGAACCGTCGCTGCCGTTCCGGTGCGCGACAGCTACATCTCGGAGCGCGGCTCGCGCTACATCGACTTCGTCGTTCCCGGCCTGCTCGGCATGAACATCATGGGGAGCAGCGTGTGGGGGATTGGCTTCGCGATCGTCGACGCTCGGCGCAAGCGCCTGCTCAAGCGCTTCGTAGCGACGCCGATGCGGCGCCCGCACTATCTCCTGTCGTTCCTGCTGATGCGCCTAACGCTGATGATCATCGAGGTCAGCGTCATCACGGCATTCGCCGCGCTCGTGTTCGGCGTGCCGCTGCGCGGGGCGATCTGGCAGCTCACGGTCGTTGCCATCGTCTCTGCCCTCGCGTTCGGCGGCATCGGCCTCTTCATCGCGGCGCGTGCGCGCACAATCGAGGGTGCCTCCGGTCTCATGAACGTCGTCATGCTGCCGATGTGGGTCGGCTCGGGCGTTTTTTTCTCGGCCAGCAATTTCCCTAACGCGATACAGCCATTCATCCAGGCGTTGCCACTCACAGCCGCAGTGGACGCGTTCCGTGCTAACATGCTGCAAGGCGGCGCGTGGAACGCCGTCGGTCCGGAGCTGCTCATCCTCGCCGTGTGGTTCACGATTCCCTTCGTCGCCGCGCTGCGACTGTTCCGATGGCAGTGAGTGGCGCACGCGGGTCTCGTGGCGGCGTCATTTTCGCGATGGTCTCTCTCTACTTCGTGTGGGGAGTCACTTACCTTGCGAATCGCGTCGCCGTCGCGGAGTTAGGCTCTTTTGCGCTCGCGTCTGCGCGATTCGTCGTCGCCGGCGGCCTGCTGTATGCGTGGCTGCGGTTTCGCGGCGTCGCGTCGCCGACGGGGCCTGAGTGGCGCGCGTCCACCATATCCGGTGCCTTTCTCTGCCTCGGCAACGCATTCGTCGCCTGGGCCGTTCATCTGCTCCCGTTGGGCATCGCTGCGGTACTCGTGGCCATGACCCCAGCCTTTCTCGTGTTGTTCGACTGGATGCGTCCGGAAGGACATCGCCCCGATGCGCGAGTCGTTGCCGGCCTCGTGCTCGGCATCGTCGGCATCGCCGTGCTCATGAGCGAGAGGCAGAATGGCTCCGGCTCCTTCAGTTTCTTCGGCGCATTCCTTGTCCTGTTAGGCACGATCGCCTGGTCAGGCGGCTCCATCTACTCTCGCGGCGCGCCGCGGCCGGCTTCGCCATTCATGCAGACGGCGTCACAGATGCTCGCAGGTGGTATCGTCCTCACATCCATAGCCGCGATGCTGGGCCAGTTTCGCGGAGTGAGCATCACCGGGTTCTCTGCCGCCTGGTGGCAGGCGTACGGCTTCCTGGTGCTCTTCGGCGCGATCGTCGGCTTCAGCGCGTACATCTATCTGCTCGCGCATTCCTCGCCGGCCGCCGCCGGCAGCTACGCCTTCGTCAATCCATTGATCGCCGCCTTGATCGGGTGGCTACTGCTGTCCGAGGCGCTTGCACCTCGCACGATCATCGCCTTTGGGATTATTCTCGTGGCGGTGGCGCTCATCGTGAGCAGCAGTCCGCCGCCGCCGCGCGTCGCCGGACAGCCCTGCGTGGACGAACCAGCGGCGGCGTAGCCTAACGTCAGATCTTGCGCATGGACCTGCCAGTCGCCGAGTTTCGCCGCGCCGCCGAGCGCCTAACGAACTGGATTGCGGAGTATCTGGAGAATCCGGAACGCTATCCGGTGCTCCCGGACGTGCGTCCCGGCGACATCGCCGCGAAACTCCCGGTCGATCCGCCGGCGCAGGCCGAGCCGCTCGATGCAATCCTGGACGACTTCGAGAAGATCATCGTCCCCGGATCGACGCACTGGAATCATCCGGGCTTCTTCGCCTATTTCGCGATCTCGGCATCAGCTCCGGGAATCCTCGCCGAGTACATCACGGCAGCGCTCGATATCAACGCGATGCTGTGGAAGACGGGTCCCGCCGCGACGGAGTTGGAGCAGCGCGCCCTCGACTGGCTGCGGCGCATGATGGGGCTCGAGGCTGGTTGGTTCGGCGTCATCAATGACACGGCGTCGATAGGCACCATGCTTGGCTTGGCCGCGGCGCGCGAAGCGAAGCCGCAACTTCAGATCCGCAATCGCGGCATGGCTGGCCGCAGCGACCTGCCGACGCTGCGCATTTATGCATCGGAGCACGCGCACTCTTCGGTTGACAAAGCCGTTATGGCGTTAGGCTTCGGCCACGACAATCTCGTCTCCATCGACGGGAACGACAGCTTCGAGATGCGCACCGACGTACTCGAGCACGCGATAGCCGACGATCGCTCGCGCGGCATGCTGCCCCTCGCCGTCGTTGCAACGGTCGGAACCACCGGTACGACGAGCGTGGATCCAGTCCCCGCCATCGCGAAAATCTGCGCGCGCGAGTCGTTATGGCTGCACGTGGATGCATCGTACGCCGGCGTTGCAGCCATTCTGCCCGAGTGCCGCGACGTTCTCGCGGGAGTCGAGCGCGCGGACTCACTGGTCGTCAATCCGCACAAGTGGCTCTTCACGCCGGTTGATATCTCCGCGTTGTACACGCGGCGGCCGGAGGTGCTCAAACGCGCATTCGCGTTGATCCCCGAGTACCTAACGACGGCCGAGCAGGATAAAGCTGTGAATTTGATGGATTATGGTGTGCAGCTAGGGCGCAGGTTCCGCGCGCTCAAACTGTGGATGGTGATCCGTGCGTTCGGCGTCGAAGGAATCGCTGCGCGGCTGCGAGCGCACGTGGAGCTGGCGCGGGAATTCGCGTCCTGGATCGAGGCAGAGCCGACGTGGGAGCTGATGGCGCCAGTGCCGTTCTCGCTCGTGTGCTTTCGTTATGCGCCGCTCGGCGTCGATCCCAACGTCGTGAATCAGTTGAATCAGGCAATCCTCGATCGTGTGAATGCGAGCGGGCGAGTCTTTCTCTCGCACACGAAATTGCATGGACGTGTCACGCTGCGCCTCGCGATAGGCAACCTGAGAACCGAGCGGCGACATGTAGAGGAAGCGTGGCAATTACTGCGCGACGCAGCAGCGGTCCTCTCCGCGGACCTTGACATCGTTACAGCCGAATGGAGCGCCGAGTAGCATTCCGGCGCGCTGGTGTTTTTCGTGCAGTAACTCAACAGACGGTTCACCGCTGGCCCTGCTTCCGGAGGATTCATGTCGCGATATCACAGTCTCATGCTGGCAGCCGTTGCAATCGCGTGTGTCGGCTGCACCGCTACAGAAAAATCGGAGAATGGGCAGCCGGTGGCGTCCGGCCCGAGCGACGCATTTCTCGATTCCAACTTGACGACTTTCTTGAATGCGATGAAGACGAAGGATCCCACGCCCGCGATGCGCGTGTGGGCGGACAACTCGATCAGCTATTCGCCAAACGTGGCGCCAATCGTGGGCAAGGCCGCGATCGAGGCGTACAACAAGCAGTGGTTCGCGAGCCTCCAGCCGGACTCGATCGCGGCTGGGCGCGACGGTTTGCTCAGCAGCGGCGATCTCGCTGTTGAGACCGGCTGGTATTACTTCAAGGGGAAGATGTTCGGACAGGCGATGACAGACAGTGGTCGCTACATCAACGTCTGGCAGCGTCAGCCGGACGGGAGCTGGAAGATCGTGCGCGACATGGCGAATAGCATGGTCCCGCCGCCGGGCATGCCCGACGCAGGCGCGAAAAAATAGATCGCGCGCGGCTCTCTCGAGCTGCGGCTCAGCCCGCCGCGCGTGGGTTCGCATCTTGCGGAGTCGCTTGGTGACCAGTGAAGCAGCCTTTACTGCCTAACGAGCAGAGACTCTAGATGCATCCTACGCACAATACGCTCCCGGAACAGACGCGCGCTCAGGTCATAGAAATCCTGAGCGGACGGCTCATGGACTCGAGCGACCTCTACCTCCAGGCCAAGACCGCGCATTGGAACGTGAAGGGCCCCAACTTCATCGGTCTGCACAAGCTGTTCGACAAACTCGCCGAGTGCGCAGCCGAATGGAGCGACCTTATCGCCGAGCGCCTCGTCCAGTTAGGTGGTCAAGCTGAAGGAACTGTGCAGGTGGTCAGCGAGCGCACGAGCCTAGAACCGTATTCACCAACGATCGTCGACGAACACGAGCACGTGCACGCGATCTCGGCAGCGCTTGCACGATTCGGCGAGCTCGTGCGCGATGGCATCGAGAAGACAGACCAACTCGATGACATGGGCACTTCGGATCTTCTGATCGATGTCGCGCGTGACGTCGATAAGTTGCTCTGGCTCGTCGAAGCGCACCTTGGCGAAGAAGTTGCTCACTCGCACGCGCACAGGCGCACACCGGCACGCGGACATTCGACGCGGAGATAAGCAGTGGCAGAGAGTTTCGAAGAACGCGAGCGCGAGCTGGAACCGCATCGCGTTGAAGAACAGAACCGCGCGCGCATGGAAGTCGTCGATCGGCTGCGCGACCGCGGGATTCCGGTTTACCCCGACGATGCTGATGCCGAGATCGCCGACCTACTCGATGCGATCGAGCGGTTCGAGTCCGTTGTTGAAACGCAGGGCGGCGACCTCATGGTAAACCGCATCGGATCAGCGGAGCCGCAGAACCCGGCCTTCGTCCCGCCCGAACGCGAGCGGGACGAAGGCGCCACTGATTATCGCGCGAGAGTTATCGAGGCGACGCGCGTGCTGAGACGAGGGGATCGGGCGGACTAGGCGGGCGACTCAGCTGCGATTGGAGTTATCTACTGCATCTACGTCTGTGAGTCACGACGCACGGACTCGATGACTCGGCGACGCATTTGTACCAACGCAGTTACTGTAAGTAACTCCAATCGCAATTGTTGTTAAGTCAGCTCCTAGTCGCCCACTTCAGGCTGCAGTCCCCCCGGTATGCGGTGCTCGCCTGTCTTCTGCGCAACCCTCACGCCGAAGCGGCGCGAGATCGCCTGACGCCACTCGTCGAGGATCTCGTAGAACGTCGGAATCACGACGAGCGTCAGGATGGTGGACGTGATGACGCCGCCGATCACGGCGCGGCCTAACGGGGCGCGGAAATCGGCGCCCTCGCCCAGGCCTAGCGCGATCGGCATCATGCCCGCGATGAGCGCGCATGTCGTCATGAGAATCGGACGCAGTCGGATCGCGCCGGCCTCGATCAGCGCTTCGCGTAATGGGAGCCCGTCCTTCTCGCGCGCCCATTTGGCGAAGTCGATCAGCAAGATGGCGTTCTTCGCCACTATGCCGAACAGGAGGATCACCCCGATCATGCTCATGATGTTGAGCGTGTCGCCGGTGATGAGCAGCGCGAGTACGACGCCGATAAGCGACAGCGGTAGCGACATGAGGATCGCGATCGGATCCATGAAGGACCCGAACTGGATCACGAGAATCAGGTACATGAGGAGCACCGCGGAGCCTAACGCGATGAAGATCTGGCCGAAGACCTCGGCCTGATCCTGCGCTTCACCACCCTCCGAGATGCGATACCCCGGCGGCAGCTGCAACTTGCCGGTTTCCTCCCTGATGTCCGCGAGGACTTCGTTCAACGAGCGGCCCTGTGTATTGGCCTGCACAGAGACGACCGGATCACGATCGAGATGTTCTATCGCGGCCGGGCCAATGCTCTGACTCACGCGCGCGATCTGGCCGAGCGGCATCATGGTCGTGCCGTTGGGACCAGCGATCGCGAGCGGCAGCTGGACGAGGTCGGTCGCTCGACGCCGTGCTTCGGGGCTCAGGCGCACGACGACGTCGCGTGTTTCACCCTGCGGGTCGACCCAGTCCCCGACGTCGAGACCGGCGAACGCAGGGTACAGCGACTGCGCGATCTGCCCGACCGTGACGCCTAACGAACCAGCGAGTGGACGATCGATCTCGACGTTGAGCTCCGGACGCTGGCCCTTCGTCGACAGACCGACGTCCACGGCGCCGGGAGTGCGGCGCACAATGGCGGCGACCGTGTCGGCCCAGCGCGCCAGCGTGGTGGGATCGTCGCCGCGTACTTGCAGCTGAATCGTCTTGAGGCCGCCGCCCCAACCGTTGGCGAAGACGGAAACCGTCGCGCCACCGATCGTCGCGACTTCCTTGCGCATGTTCGCTGCGAAGTCGATCGCCAGCGTGTCGCGATCGGCCTTTGGGATCATCTTCACATAGATGAGCGCTTCGTCGACCTGACCACCGCGCCCACCGATCGTCGTGTACGAGTAGCGCACGATGTCGTCGTGTGCGCGCGCCATGCGTGCCGCTTCTTCTGACTTGAGGCGCGTGTACTCGAGGTTCGAGCCGGGCGGTGTTTCGACCCTGATGAAGATTTCCGAATTGTCGCTGTCCGGAACGAAGCCACCACCGCCAAGCGTCGCCTGCAACGTGATCGCGCCGAAGAACGTGAGCACCGCGAGACCGACCATCGACCAGCGGTGATCCAGTGCCCAACCGATGACCTTCTTGTAGTTCTGCGCTTGGCGGTTGAACCAGAGATTGAACTTGTCCAGCGCGCGCGCGATTGGGTTACGCCGCTCGTGCGCTTCGACCTGTGGATCGGCCCAGTACGCGGAGAGCATAGGATCGAGCGAGAAGGACACGAACAGCGACACGAGCACCGAGCAAGCGATCGTTAGGGCGAACGGCTTGAACCACTGGCCGCCCACACCGCCGATGAACGCGATCGGTACGAACACCGCGACGATCGAAAACGTGGTCGCGGTGACCGCGAGGCCGATCTCGTTGGTACCCTCCCGGGAAGCGGTGAAGTGATCTTTCCCTCGTTCGATGTGCCTAACGATGTTTTCTCGCACCACGATGGCGTCGTCGATCAATATGCCGATCGCGAGCGAGAGGCCCATGAGCGACATCGTGTTCAGCGTGAAGCCGAACCATTTCACCGCGATGAACGACGCCAGCACCGACACCGGCAGCGCCAGACCGGTGATCACCGTCGAGCGCCAGGAGTTGAGGAAGAGGAAGACGACCAGCACCGTGAGCATGGCGCCCTCGAAGAGCGTCTTCTGCACGTCGCTCACCGAGTTGGAGACGCGGTAGCCGGCGTCCTGCACGATGTCCATCTTCACCGTCGACGGCAGCGTCGGCCGCAGCGCGTCGAGTCGTGCGTGAATAGCAGACGCCACAGCCGTCGTGCTGTAGCCGATGGACTTGCGCACATCGACGCCGACCGCTTCACGCCCGTTGAAGAGCGCCATCGTGCGCGGCTCTTCCGTGCCGTCTTTTACGGTCGCGAGCTGGCCGAGCCTAACGATGCGGCCACTTCTCTCGGAGACGACAAGCTGCGTGAACTCGTCAGGCGAGAGCAGCTTGCCGCGCAGGCGGATCGTGCGCTCGTCCAGCGGACCGTTCACGCGCCCAACCGGCGCGGCGAGATTCTGCCCTTGCAGCGCCTGCACGACTTCGCCGACACCGACATTCGCGGCCTGCAGCGCTTCGGGTCGCAGCTCGACCGTGAGTTCGCGTTCGATACCGCCCGCCAGGCTCACGTTTGCTACGCCCGAAATCGAGCGCAACTCTCGCGTGACCCCCGGATCGATGAGGCGTGTCAGCTCCGCCGAGTTCAGGACACTGGACGAAAACGCGATGGACAGGATCGGCCAGTCGGTCTCGCTGAACTTTGAGAGGATCGGCTCCTCGATCTCCGGCGGCAGATCGCCGCGGATCTCGGAGAGTTTGTCGCGCACTTCTTGGGTTGCTTCGCTGACCGCTTTGGAGAACTCGAACTCCGTCGTGATCACCGCGTAGCCGTCGGCGGCGGTCGAGCGCACCTCACGCACCCCCGAGATGCCAGAGATCGCCTCCTCGATCGGATCGATGACCTCGCGCGCGACCACGTCCGGTGACGCACCCGGATAGACGACCGACGTCACGACGATCGGTTCCTGGACGGTCGGGAACTCGTCGGTATCGAGGCTGAACAGCGCGAAGAGCCCGAAGATCACAAGCGCCAGCATCGACGTGACAGTGACGATCGGGCGCTTGATGGCGAAATCGGAGATGAACATAACAATGGTCCTTAGGCGTTAGGTCTTAGTCGTTAGGTTCTGATCGCCTCTATTTGGTGACTGCTGCCTGATCCGTCGGCGCGCCGACGCGAACCGGCGTTCCCGGGCTGATGCCGACGGCCGCCCCGACCAGTAGCGTGTCGCCAGCTGCAACTCCTTTCGTGATTTCAACGCGGCCTCGCTCCTCGTCGCGAATTCCCAATTCCACTTCCACGCGTTCCGCGCGACCGGCCTTCAAGCGAACCACCGTCGGCTTGACGGCGCGCTGATCCACGGCGTTCGCCGGCGCCGTGAGGCCGTCGTGCGATTCCGCGGCGACGCGGCCGTCGGCGAAGAGGCCCGCGACGAGCGTGCTTCCCGGGTTGCTCACCGACACGACGATGCGCACCTGACCTGTGGCTGCGTCGGCCGTTGGATTCACCCGTGTGATTCGTCCCTGGAAGGTGCGGCCGGGATAGCCTGATGCGCTGAAGCTCACCGGCGCGCCAACTCGAATCGACGAGAGTTGGTTGGCCGGCACGCTCGCTTCATAGCGCATCGATCGCGGATCGACGATCGTGAACAGCTCGGCGCCAGGCGCCACGACATCGCCCGCGGACACGCTTTTCCTGCTCACGACTCCGGCGATCGGCGAGCGCGGACGCGCGTCGTTGAGCTGCTCCTGGGCAAACGTTAGGCGTGCCTGAGCGTCCGCCAGCACACCTTGCGCCGCTTCATTGTTCTGGCGCGCCTGCTCCAGCTCCCGCTGTGCGATAGCACCCGCTGTAGACAGACGCTCGAAACGCGTGAGCTCGCGCGCCGCCAGTTCCGCGGCATTCTTCGCGACTGTGTGTGCCGATCGCGCGGACAGGAACTGATCCTGCACCGTGCGGTCGTCGAGTCGGGCGAGCAACGTCCCGACTCCGACGCGGGATCCCTCATCCACGTTCGTGGACAGGACCGTGCCTGACAGCTCGGCGCGGATGTTCGCTTCGCGCTCGGCCGCGAGGGTACCCGACACGGCAGGACCCGTCGCGATGCGCTGGCGCTCGACGATTGTGATTGCCTCCGGGCCGATCGTCACGGCGACCGGAGTCGTCTCGGCTTGCGCGTCATCCGTGCTCTTTCCGCACGCCGCGAGCGTCAGCAGCACCGAGGGTAGCGCGGCAGTGAACAGCCTTCTCGTTAGGTTTGTCATTGTCGTGATCGCTCGTGGTTACTGGCCGGAGCCTACGGACGTTGCTGCGGTCTGCGGCGGGCGCGTGGGACGGGTCTGACCGCCCGAACCACCCGGTCCGAGCGAGCCGCCCGCGCCTCCCGGCGTACCGCCGGATGCCGGCGACGGTGCACCGAACGCTCCCGCGCCGGTGCCTAACGGCAGGTCGCGGAGCAGCGCCAGGCGTACGCGCGCCACTTGCACGTTGCGCGCGGCGAGCGCGCGATTCGCTTGTGCCTGCTCGAGTAGCAGCCGCGACTCGGACAGCTCGAGCTGTGTCGAGATGCCTTCGCCAAAGCGCACCTCGGCGATGCGATACGCCTTGAGCGCCTGTTCCGAGGTGCCCTGGCTCGCGGCGAGCGTCGCCTCGGATTGCTCGAGTTGCGCCAGATTCTGACGCGTATCGAGGCTGGCAAGCTTGCGCGTCTGCTCGAGCCGAGCCGCGCTCTCTTCGACAGCCGCGCGTGCGGCCATTTCTTCGCCGCGAATGCGCCCGCCTGTGAAGAGCGGCATGGATGCGCCGAAGGTCACGTTCCAGTTCGTGAGCAGGTTGTCGAACTTCGGTGCACCCGCCGCGAAGTTGAGCCGAGCGTATTGCGTGGAGACCGAAACTGTGGGCCACTTCTGCGCGCGGGTGACGGCGAGCTGCGCTTCCTGCGCGTGCAGCGCTTCTGTCAGCTGCCTAACGGGCGCGCGGTTGGCGCTGCTCGTGTCCGGCGGACCGCTCGTCGCGCTCCCCGTGACAGCCGCAACGGCGCGCACCGCGCCCATGGAGCGTTCGTCGTCACCGATTAGCGTGGTGAGCGTGACGGTCTGCTCGTACGGCACGTTCAGCAGCTGCTTGAGCCTGAGGTACGCGAGATCGCGCTCCCAACGACGCTGGATCAGCGCGGGACGCTGATTGTCACGTGTGACTTGGGCGCGCAGAAGATCGAACTCGGATGTGTTGCCAACCTGCCGCGCGAGCGAAGTCTGAGTGAACGCCCGCTCGGTCCACGCGAGCGACGACTCGGCGATCGCTACCAAGCGATCGGCCAGCGCGGCGTCGAAGTACGCTTCGGTGACGTTCAGCGCGAGTTGCGCACGCTGTGCCGTGAGCTCGATGTCGGCCGAGCGCTTGCCCGCGTTTGCTGCTCGGTTCTGAGCTTGCACGCGCCCGCCGGTAAAGACGTCGAACGATCCATTCAGGCCGAATTGATACTGGTTCTTGGCGCCGAAGCCGACGCTCTCGAAATCGATACTACCGAAGCCACCGCCGCCCGACGCGGCGCAACGAGCGGCCAGCTCCAGCGCGCGGATTCGATCGGCGTCGCCGGCACCTGCCGGCGCGAGATAGCGCGAGCACGGGGTGAAGTACGTTGTCGTATCGTTAGGCGCCGGCGGTGTTCCCGGCGGCGGTTGCGGCGACCCGCCCGAGCTGAACGCCTCGAATTGCGAAGCAAGCGTGCGGGTGTACTGCAGCGATCCCGAGAGTTGCGGGAGGTAGCTGGAGAATGCCTGGAGCTCCTGCCCGCGAGCGCGGGTGACGCCGGCTCTGGCGATGCGGATTACATCGCTCTGTGATTCGGCAGCGCGGAGGGCTTCTTCCAGCGACAGAGATCGCGCCTGCTGCGCCGACGCAGCGAACGGTGCCGCGACGGCGACAGACAGGGCGAGGATGGCGTGCTTGTGTCTACGCATAATGAACACTCGGATTAGACGATAATCGTTAGGCGGCGGCCAGAGACGTGCGCCGGCGCTTGCGCCGCGGTGTGCTGTTCTTCCCCTCGAACGGGACTCCGATACTGCGCAAGAAGACCTTGGCGTAGCGCGCCGCAGCCTGCTGCGCGGGCGGGAACGTCTCCGGCACCATCTCGCGGCTCATCACGTCATGGAAAATCGCGCTGAAGAGCATTGAGGCGGCCGTGCGCACATCCACGTTAGGGTCCGCGCCTGCCTTCTTGACGAGATCGCGCGCGTACGCAACGAAGCGGTCGAACGCGACTCGTTTCTCGCCGCATAGTTCGTTGCACAGCTCCGGATGCTCCATCTGCTCCGCCATTCCTTGACGGATGAGGTGCCGGTGTTTGGACAAGTTCTCCATCACCGCTGAGTTGGACTTCGTGAGCTGCTCGAGCGGAGTGAGCGACGGATCCGGCGGACCTGGATGCGGATCGATGAATTCCTGCGTGCGCATCGCCTCGGCGATGAGCGCGGCTTTGGAGCCGAAGAGCCGGAAGAGTGTGACTTCGTTGACACCGGCTTCTTCGGCGATGCGGCGCGTCGTCGTGCCGCGAAAGCCGGAGCTGGCATACACTCGCGCCGCGGCTTGGATGATTCGTTCGCGATGATTCAGCATGATGGCTGGCAAGCCAAGGGGTGCAAAGTGTATTGCAGCCGGTTAATGAAAGCAAGTGGTTGCTTGCACTGTTACGCGCGCCTGACAGAACGAGTTTCAGCAGCATCTATGGCCGGGGCTGGCATAGCCGCCTGGCACGTCCGAAGTTGCAGCATGCCTAAGCGTCCTCTGGGCTCACCTGACCCGGCCGAGCTGGGGCAATGCCCGAAATGCGGCGCCCGGTTCGTGGCACGACACATGTCGCACTCGTGTGGCCGCTGGAAGCTGGAAGAATCGGCTCCGTGAACTCATCGAGGCATGCGGACCCGTCGACATGATTCCGCAGACGACGCGCAAGTTTGCCGCGTTCGTGCGCGAGTCGTACATTCGCGGCCGCCAGGAGCACAACACGGTGAAGAAAGTCAGCCTAACGAGCAAGGGCCGCCGACCTCCGAGCCCCGACCCCCGACTTCCGAGCCTCTAGACCCGATGCTCCGCCGTATCCTTGCCATCGTCGCAGGACTCGTCGCCGCCATGGCGATCATTTTCGCAATCGAAGCCGTGGGGCGCGCGCTTTTCCCACTGCCTTCCGGCATGGCGCTCAACGATCCCGAGTCCATGCGTGATCGAATGGACTTGATTCCAGTCGGCGCACTGGCGTCGATTCTCGTGGCATGGACTGTCGGCGCGCTCGCGGGCTCCTATTCAGTCGGCCGACTGATCGGGACTGGCGGTTTCATGCTGGCGTATATCGCCGGTGGCGTAGTGCTGGTGTGGGCGGCGTGGATGACGATGCGGATGCCGCATCCAATCTGGTTCGTCGCGGCCGCTCCAATTCTGATTGTCGGCGCCACGGTACTGGGTGCTTGGCCCAGTCGCCCGCGGCGACCGAAAGTCGCGCGCCCTGCGGCGAAATAGGCCGGTAGAAACGAATGAGGTTAGGGGGCGGCGTTAGGCGCTAGCCCAGGTCCGAAAAGCTTAAGCCAAAGCCGGCACCCCTAACCCAATTTGTTGTTGAATCAGCGTTCGCCGCCGCCGCCGCTCTGCCCGTCGTGTCCTTCGTTCTTGTTACCGCCACCAGCGGCAACTTTGATGAGCGCACGCATCCAGGGATGAATGCAGCAGATGTAGTTGTGATTCCCCATCGCCAGCGGCCCGATATCCTTTTCGGCGCCAGGCGCCATAGCGTTTGGATCGACAGCGCCCGGCGCAAGCGCACACTCAGGCGCCATCGTTAGGCCTTGATTGAGCGGTGGTATATGCCCGCCGCCGAACTTCGCAACTTTGGTGAAGGTGTGCAGCCGACCGCCTTCGTTCTCCAGATGCACAGTTTTGCCGGGCGCGATGATCAAATACGATGGCTCGAAGTTCCAAGCCGGATGGCCCACGACCGATTGCGAGAGTGTTGACGTGAGAAGAGCGTTGAACTCCTCCAGAGTGACCTTTCCGCTCTTGAGCGTGCAACCACCCGTTGGAGCCCAACCCGGATCCTTCGGATCGCAGTCGTCGTTCAGCTCGATCTCGAGTTCGCCACCCCTGCCCCTGCCTTCGTTTTCGCCACCCTTGCCCTTACCTCCATCGTCTCCGCGGCCAGAATTGCCGTTGCCGGATCGGTCCGCCGCGACGGACTGACCCGCCTGATCTCCCTGCGGATTCGTTGTTGGGTCTGAGCACGCGAGCACTATGAAAACCGATGCGAGCGCGACAGATCCGACGTCCAATCGGGTCATGGGTCCTCCTGCGTTCGGGTGTGATTGGTGGAGGCCGCCGGGGTGAGTGAAGCGGACTCCGCGTTAGGCGGCGCAGGTGCTCCTTTTTAGTATGTCTGCAATTCGCACACCCGTCAACGATCGGCGCGTAGACAGATGCGAAGGGCCAGACAAGCTCGTGCGCTAGTGCCGTTCCAACTCGATCGCCGGAACACGCAACGTCTCGTTCGCGTCGAGTTGGCGTTGGAACGGCATTAGCGCTTTCGCTTCGGCTGCGTCTCCAGCGCCGCGCGATCTTTGAGCGGAATGACAAGCCGCTCCGCCGTGTGAGTCGCCGAGAAGGCGACGACTTTGTTGTCGACGAGCCCGACTTGTTTCGCGGCGGCGAAGACGTCGGTGTCCTTGACTGTCGCGTCCCTGCCCTTGCGATGCACCACCCAGATCGCGCCGTCGCTGGCTAGCATCCTCTTGAAGTTCGCGAGCCTAACGAGCGACGCCGGATTCTCCGTCCCGAAGAAGACGATGTCTACAGCGCCGCCAGGGCGAGACGCGACACGCGCGGTGCGCGCGGCCAGCTCCACGAGAAAGGGCGCATCGTCGACGCCATCGACGGTGACTGTCATGCCCTGCTTCACGCCCAGCTTGTCCATGAGCGAGCGCGGATTCTTGATCTTGTCGATCCACTTCGCCGCTGCAGCGCCAAGGTAGAGTGTGATGTTTCCCGTGCGATGCCGGATCGCCAGCTGGCCATCCTTCGCTTCGAGATGTTCGATGTCGCCGAACGGGATCTTCAGGCGCTGGTCCGGCAACCGCAGCAGGAGATGATCCGTCTCGAGCAGCGCACGACCGTTGAAACGGCGCCGTCCGAGTCGCATGACGCATGTCGCTTCGATCCCCATCTACCTTCCCGTTAGGCCCGGGTGAGACCTTGATCCAAGTTTTCTCTTAAGGAACGACCTTCTTGGCGGCCTTGGTCTTCGCGCCGGCGAAATCTCCCGCTTTCACGACGGTGATCTTGTCAGGCTCGATGTACTTGCGCCAGGCGGCGTTGATGTCCGCGACTGTCAGTGCTGCGATCTTGCGCTCCAGATCCGCATCGAACCCGAAGGTGCGATCGAGGAAGAGCTGGTTATTGAGAGCCGTGGCAACGGCCGGATCCTGTGCCCGCATCTGCTCCGACAGACGCGAGAGACCTTGCTTCGCTTTCTGCAGCTCTTCGGCGGTGAATCCATCCTTGAGCGACTTCTGCAGCTCGTCCTTGTACGCCGCCTCGACGCGCTCGGCATTTTCAGGAGCGAAGATCGCAAAGACGAAGAACTGTCCGGCACGATCGATCGATCCCGCGTTTACGCCGGCTTGAACGCCATAGCTCAATCCTTCCTTCTGACGGATGCGATCGGCAATGCGCGCGTCGAGTCCGCTCTCGCCGAAGATGTACGAGGCGACGCGCAGTGCCGGCCAATCCGGATCCGAGTTGCGCATGGCGATGTTGACGCCCGCGATGAGCACCGCGTTCGCCTTGTCCGGTGTCTCGATGCTTTGCGGCGCCGGCGGGATGTCGCGGTGCTGCGCGGCAATGCGTTCGAACGGAACGGGAAGCTTCCAGTCGCCAAAAGTTGCGGTTGCCCACGCCGTCAACTCGTTAGGGTCGAAGTCGCCGACCGCAGACATCGTTCCCTTCTCGGCTCCCACGAAGTCGCTGTACAGCGTCGCGACGTCCTCGACCTTGACCGCCTTGAGACCCGCGATCGCTTCGTCCATGGTCTCGACGTAGTTCGGATGCCCCTTCTCGAACGGATTGAGGTGCCGGCTCAGAGCAAGCTGCGCGAGCGCAGTCGGCTCTGATTTCTGGCTCTCGACTCCCGCGAGCGCTTCCTGCCTGAGCAGATCGAACTCCTTTGCATCGAAGGCAGGCTCGCGCATCACTTCGCGCAGCAGCGCGAGCGTGGCCGGCAGGTTGGGTCGCAACGTCTGCACGCTAGCCGACAACGTGTTGATGCCTCCGCTCACTGAGACCTGTGCTTTCAGGCGATCGAATTCGTCCTTCACCTGTTGGCGCGACTTGGACTTGGTGCCGCGCATGAGCATCGCGCCCATGAGATCCGCGTACTGCGCGCGGCCGGTCAGCGCCGCCAGATTGCCGAAGCGAAGAGTTACACGCACGTGTACAGCCGCCCCACGCGTCTTCTTGGGAAGCAACGCCAGCTCGAACCCGTTAGGCAGATTGCTGCGAGTGGTGCGCGAGTCGAGATTGGTTGGCGAAGGATCGAACGCTTCGCCCTGCGCGATTTCCTTGCGGCCTGCGTAGTTGCGCAGCAGGCTTTGCGGTTCCGGAGCCTCCGCGATCTCTGCGCGATCAGGTGACTTGGTCGGAATGAATACGCCGACTGTGCGGTTCGCGGGCTTGAAGTATGTGGCCGCGGTTCGCTGCACGTCCGCGGTCGTCACGGCTTCGACCTTGTCGCGCAGATAGAACATCAAACGCCAGTCTCCAGCCGCGGCGAACTCGGTGAGTTGCAGTCCGACGGCCTCGGGATTGTTCAGCGTGAGGTCGAACGCCTTGGCGTATTCGGCCTTCGCCCGGTTCACTTCTTCGTCAGTGATCGGATGCGCGGCGAGCTGCTCGACGATCGCAAGCATCGTATCTCGCGCCGTCTCCATCGCCTGCTCCTCGCGCAGTTCGGCGAATGTGATGAAGAAGCCCGGCTCGCGCGTTTCCAGCGTTAGGCCGAAGATGTTGGCCGCGAGCTTGGGCTCGACGAGCGCCTTGTACAAGCGTCCTGTCGGCTCAGTGGCCAGCACGCTCGCAAGAACCTGCAGCGCGGGATAATCGGGATGTGACGCTGCTGGCGTGTGATATAGGAGGCCGACCCACTTGGTGTCGCCCACCCGGCGCAGCGTAACAGTGCGCTCGCCATCCTGGACGGGCTCGCGCGTGTACGTCGTGAAGAGCATGTTGCCGCGGTCGAGCCGCCTAACGGGACGCGGGATGGAGCCGAACTTTCGCTGCACCATCGCCAGTGTCTTTGCCGCGTCGAACTTGCCGGCCACGACAAGCAGCGCGTTGTCCGGCTGGTAGTACTTGCGATAAAACGCCTGCAGCCGCTCGATCGGCACGTTCTCGATGTCCGAACGCGCGCCGATTGTCGTGTTCCCGTAGTTGTGCCAGAGATACGCCGTTGCCAGCATGCGCTCGAACAGCACGCCGGACGGCGAGTTCTCCCCTGATTCGAACTCGTTGCGCACGACAGTCATCTCGCTCTCGAGATCCTTGCGCGCAACGAACGAATTCACCATGCGATCCGCCTCGAGGTCGAGCGCCCACTCGAGCGAGGCGTCGTTCGCTGGAATCAGCTCGAAGTAGTTCGTGCGGTCGAAGAACGTCGTCCCGTTCCAGCGCGCGCCGCGCTCCGTGAACTCCTTATCGATCGTCGGATGCTTGGGCGTCCCCTTGAACAGCAGATGCTCGAGCAGGTGCGCCATTCCTGTCTCACCGTACCCTTCGTGCCGCGATCCGACGAAGTACGTGATGTTGACCGTGAGGGTCGGCTTCGACTGGTCCGGAAAGAGCAGAACACGCAACCCATTGTCGAAACGATACTCGGTCAGCCCCTCGACGCTGGCGACCTGAGTCGGTGCCGCCGTTCGCGCCGACGTTGTCCCGCGCCGAGGGGCGCTCTGCGTGCTGCCCGCCGTTCCAGATTGTTGAGCGACTGCGGCGCTGGCGCCCGGCGCGATAGCGAACAAGGCGAGCAGGAGCCGCGAGAGCCGATGAGGGCGTAGCAGACGAAGCACATTACGCATGGTATGGCCTTTCTGGGGTGGGTCGCTCACGACGGAACTAACCTGAGTACTGCTGGTGGGATGCGAGAGCGAAAATGTACACCTTAGATGCTCTCGCAACTCAGTCAGGTTGCAAGACCCGCGTTTAGCCGAAACATCGTTCGACAGCTGACGATCTCTGTGCCTTGCCTAAGTACACACGCCTCATGAGCTTCGACGCGTGAACGAAATGGTGGCGCGACTCCAGGACGCTCTCGGGAGCGATTATCGCATCGAGCGCGAGCTTGGTGGCGGTGGGATGAGTCGCGTATTCCTTGCGACGGAGGTCGGGCTCAAGCGCTCGGTCGTCATCAAGCTGCTTCCGCCGGAGCTAACGAGCGACGTGATGACGGCGCGGTTTAGACGGGAGCTCGAAGTCACGGCCGGTCTGCAGCACCCACACATCCTTCCCGTGTTGGCGAACGGAGCCCGCGACGGGCTGCTGTACTACATCACGCCGTTCGTCGAGGGTGAGTCACTGCGCGTGCGACTCGCGCGCGAAGGCAAGCTGTCGGTTGACGACACGGTCGCGATCCTTGCCGAGCTGGCCAGTGCGCTTGGTTATGCGCACGAGCGCGGCGTCGTGCATCGCGACATCAAGCCCGAGAACGTGCTGCTCTCGGATGGCCACGCGGTGCTGTCGGACTTCGGAATCGCTGCTGTTGCGGCTGCCGACGGGAAGAGGAACGCGGGCGGCACGCGTCTCACGGAGGTCGGCCTTTCGGTAGGCACGCCCGGCTACATGTCGCCGGAACAAGCGACAGGCGAGAGCGCGTTGGACGGGCGCTCGGACTTATACTCGCTCGCAATAGTGGGCTTCGAGCTGCTCACGGGCCGGCCGCCGTTCGTGGGTCCGTCGCCGATGTCGATCATCACGAAGCATCTCACGGAGGCGGCGCCTAACGTGCGTGAGCTGCGATCGGACGTGCCGGCGCCCGTCGCGAGCGCGCTCGGCAAAGCGCTCGCGAAGAGCCCGGCCGAGCGATTCCATACGGCGAACGAGTTCCGCGATGCGTTAGGCGCTCGCTACTCGTCAGCAGTCGCCGCGCAAGGACGGCGCTGGAAGTACGCGGCAGCAGGCGTCGCGGCGCTGGCGGCCGTCGTGGCGGCGCTGATGGTGACGCGCAATGGCGACCGCGCGAGCACAAAGCAGATCGATCAGAACCTCATCGCCGTAGCGCCCTTCGACGTCTTGGATCCGGCGTACCAAGTGTGGCGCGAGGGGCTCGTGGATGTCCTGGCAGCTAACCTCGACGGCGCGGGCCCGTTGCGCAGCGTGTCGCCGGCTCTGGCCGTGAAGCGCTGGAAGGGCGGCGCCGCCGAGCGCGCCTCGGCGACGGAGTTCGCGAAGGGGCTCAGCGCAGGCATCGTGATCTTCGGCCGAGTGATGGCGGCGGGGCGCGATACAGTGCGCATCGAAGCGAGCCTGATGGACGCGGCGACGAACCGACTCATCGGCGAAGTGCAGGTGCGCGACGACATCTCGCGCATGGACCGCATCGCCGACTCGCTTTCGCTGCGCATCCTCGCGGAGCTGGCACAATCGCGCGCGATCGGAGCCGTTAGGCGCGGGACCATTGGATCGACGTCCGTCCCTGCGATCAAAGCCTATTTGCAAGGCGCGCAGTTCTATCGACGTAGCGATTGGGACTCCGCGGCTGCGTACGCGCAGCGCGCCGTGGCGATCGACTCGAACTTCGCCCCGGCATTGCGTCTTCTGTCCAATGCGTTCTCCTGGCAAGCGGGTCTCCCGCGCGGGCTTCGTCTCGAGTTCCGCACGTACGCGCTTCGCGCCGGCGCCAGCAATGTCGGTCTCGCGCCGCGAGAGAGTCTGCTCGTCGCCAGCGATTCACTCTTCGCCGCACTGCACGTGCGCGTGACGTCCGGGCCGCCGAGTGCCGAGGTGTACGCAATGGCGGGGCGCCTTTTTGAAATGCTCGAGGGAGGGACCGAGCGTTTCCCTGACGATCCGGAGACGTGGTTCAAGCTCGGCGACGCGCGTTTCCATTACGGCGTCTTCCACCCGTCGACAGAGACGCTGACCAAAGTACGTGCCGCGTTCGACCGCGCCGTGGCGCTCGACTCAGCCTTCTCGCCGTCGTACATCCACCTCGTCGACGTGCTCAATCGCCTGCAGGACGTCGAAGCGATGCGCGATGCGATGGCGAAGTTCCTCGCGCTCGAGCCGGGGGGAGAACAGGCTGCCGGTCTGCGCTTCGCCTTGAAGCTGCTCGATCCGGCGACGTCGCGTGAGCCGGCAGCGTTAGGCGAGTTGTTTGGCTCGGTCGATCGGCGCGCTATTGGCACCGCGTATGAGACGGTCCTCTATCTCAACGACAGCGCCGAGACGCAGGTGTCCGTAGCCCGGTCGATGCGTGCCGCGATCGATGCCGGGCGCGTCCTTCCGGAATTCGCGAATCAGGCGCGGTCCGGCGCCGCGCAGGGTTTCCTTGCGCGGGGCCACGTTCGTGAGGCGCTCAGGCTCGCGCCAACTGTTCCAAGTTTGCTCATGCAAGCCGGTTTCGTCGGTGTCGTTAGTGCAGACTCCGCCGATCGCGTCATCACGCGCGCTATCGCGGAGCTCAATGACGGGACGATAGCTGCCGCGCTGCACTGGTTCGCCTTTCGTGGCGACACGGCCGGAGCGCGTCGCGTTACAGATGCGGCACGCGCGTCTAAACACGGGTTCTTCCCGTCGGCTGTCGGCGCGGGAACGCTGGCGCTCGCGCGGCGCGACACCGCCGCGGCGATCCGCTCGCTCACGATGCCCGACTCGTTGTGCCTAACGTGGTGCTCGTTCGCGCGCTTCCATCTCGCGCGCTTGCTCGCCGCCAAGGGCGATGACGCAACGGCCGCGCGAGTCTACGATCAGGACTATCCCGGCGTGGACATGGGCAAGGTTCTCTGGATGCTCGATCGCGGCCGGGTTCATCAACGGTTAGGCAACCGCGCGAAGGCGATCGATTCTTATGCCTACGTCGCCAGCGCGTGGCAGAATCCCGATTCCGAGCTGAAGCCCTATCTGGATGAGGCACGACGCGGCTTGCGCGCGCTGCGATCGGATCCGGCGCGGCCATAGATGAGGTTCGTTTAGCGGCACGTGCTCCGCACTCGACTGCTCCGCGCCGCGATGACGGTCGCCCGTGTCGCGCCCGCTCCTGTTGCGCGCAGGCTCGGAAGGTTTTCGGCCGCGCTAGCGCACGTCGTGCTCTCCGACCGCCGCGACATCCTGATGCAGAACCTGAGGTACACGGCTCCCGGCGCCGCGCCGGCTCAGCAGCGGCGCCTGGTGCGTAACACCTTCGCGTACATCGCCGACTGTCAGGTCGACCTGTATCGGCTCATCGGGCGTCCGCCTAACGAAGTTCCGCAGATGGTCGAGGTTCAGGGCGCCGAGCATCTCGACGAGGCGCGGCGCGTTGGGCAGGGCGTCATCGTCGTCACCGGACATCTGGGCAACTACGAGCTTGGCGCGGCTTGGCTCGCCGCGCTTGGCCTGCCGGTTCACGGGGTGGTCGAAGATGTCGAGCCGGAGTTGCTCGCGCTCCTGGAGCAATACCGAACAGCCACCGGCATGCGCACAATTTCGCGAAACCGCGGCGCGCGTGATGCGTATCGCGTCCTCAAGTCCGGCGAAGTACTTCTGCTGGTCGCGGATCGCGTCATTGGGGACACGTCGGACGCGATCGAGCTTCCCTTTTGCGAGGGTCGTCGTGCAGTCCCGAAAGGACCCGCACAGCTGTCGCTCGCGACTGGAGCTCCGATCGTGGTTGGCATCGCGGTTCGCACACCAGATGGGCCTCGGCGATATCGAATAGTCTTGGAATCTCCTATCATGCCAGACGGTACCGAGCCGGACGCTGCATCAACCCTCACCCGCAAAGTCAGCGACCGGCTGGCTGCGGCGGTGCGCGAGTATCCCGACCAATGGTTTGTCTTCCAGCCGGGTTGGAAAACAGGTGAGCGGTAACCCGCACGTGCTCGAGCCACCCGACGTGCGTGGTGGCGCTGAGCACATCGCCGCCGAGCTGCGTTCAGTCGCTCGCCCTGCGTCGCTCGCGACAGTAGTAAAGCGTCCGCGCTTCGCACTGCTCGTGACGGGACAGACGGTCTCGCAATTCGGCGACAAGCTGCAGGCGATGGCGTTGATCGCGCTTGTTGGAGCGCGCGCCCAAGTCGCGACGAGCGGCATCGAGCTCGCGAAGCTCGCGATTGTGTTCACGCTGCCAATGATCGTCGTCGGCCCGATCGCGGGCGCGTTCGTCGACCGTTGGAATAAGCTGCGAACTCTCGTGTTCACGGACGGCGTGCGCGGGATTGCGGTTGGACTCATGCCGGCGGCTTACGCGCTCACACACGGACTCTGGTCTGTGTACGTGCTCGCTGGATTCGCCTTCTTACTCGGTGTTTTCCACAACTCGGCGAAGCTCGCGCTGATTCCCGATCTCGTTTCGCATAACGAGTTGTTGCCCGCAAACGCAGCGCTCGCGCTCATCGGCCGCTTCGCAACCGTGTTCGGTATTGTCGGCGGCGGGTTGATTCTGAGCGCATCGATCTGGCAGCGCATCGGATGGCCCGAATACGCGGCGGGCTTCTATATAGACGCGGTGTCGTTCGTGTTTTCAGCGATCATGACCGTCTTCATCGGCGCGCGAATGCTCGGCGGGAGACGCCCGCCACCACCTGCAGCGGCCGCGTCGCTGACAAGCCTGCACCCAGTGCACGCCGTCAGATCGGCGTTCGCAATCGTGGGCCGCGACCGCAGGCTACGATTTGCGTTTCTCACGATCGCACTACTCGGCGTCATGGCCGCCAGCGGCTATGTGTTGCTGGTGGTGTCGGTGCAAACCGTGTTAGGCAGCGGCACAAAAGGAGTGGGCCTGCTCGGTGGAATGACCGCAGCCGGGATGATCGTTGGCTCGCTCGCGATAGGCACGGTGGGCACGCGCTTCGACAAGGGGACGATCATTCTCGCGGCGATGAGCCTCCTCGGAGTGGCGATGGGCGTCGGCGCGCTGTTTTACACGTTCGCTGCAATGCTCCCCATTGCGCTGGTCGCTGGGGCGCTGCTGGCTCCTGTTATGGTCTCACAGGACACGCTCATTCATGAAGCAGCGCCGCAAGAGTCTCGCGCGCTTGTATTCTCAACCCGAGAGCTTGTATTGGGTGTCGTATTCGTGCTGACGGCGTGGACTGTTGGTGGTGGAGTGGCCCTAGCGAGCAGAGCCGGATGGAATGAACCTTATCGTGCGCTACTGGGCATATGCGGCATACTATTCGCCCTTGTGGGTGCAGTCGCGGCGCTGGCTCACATTCGTGGTAGGCGCCGCTTTCACGTTAGGTAACACATTGACTTCATGAAGATTGCCCAGATCTCGCCGTATAGCTGGGATGCGCCTGGTGGTGTCCAAGCTCATATCCGGCAACTGACAAAGCGTTTGCGCGGGCGCGGGCATGAGGTATTGATACTCGCGCCCGGCGAGCATCCGGGTTTCGATCCACCGGGTGTGAAGATCGTTGGTCGTCCTTTTCACATCCGTGCGAACGGAGCAGTAGCACGCATCTGCTTCAGCAAGAGCTCGAAGCGAATCGTACAGGCGACGTTGGATGAGTTCGCGCCTGATCTGGTGCACGCGCACGACCCAATCGTAACCAGCACATCGCGCTGGGCGACGACGCGCACCACCGCGCCAGTCGTTGCGACGTTTCATTCCTATTTCGCGGCCGATAGTCTGGCGGGAAGATTCTTCACAGCTCTGGCGCCCTTCGGGTATTCCGTATGGCGTCGTCTTGCCCAGCGGATCGCCGTCTCCGAGGCGGCACGCGAAAGTGTGTGCATGCGCATGGGGTACGACCCCATCCGCATAGTGCCTAACGGGACGGACGTGCATGTGTTCGAGCGGGCGACGCCGGCGAAGCTCCCCAAGGGACGCACGATACTCTTCGTGGGGCGCCTGGAGCCGCGCAAAGGTTTCCCGGTCGCGGTGCGTGCCTTTGCGCGTCTGGCGCAGCAGTACAGCGATCTGCGGCTGATCGTCGTCGGCGAAGGCGTGGAGCGCGAAGCCGTGGAAATGCTTCCGCACGCGCTACGCTCGCGCGTGCACTTGTTAGGCCGAGTGTCGGATCACGTGCTGCCGACGTACTACGCCGCGGCGGACGTCTTCGTCGCGCCCGCGCTCGGGAGTGAATCCTTCGGCATCGTGCTCGTCGAAGCGATGGCCGCGGGGCTGCCCATCGTCGCGAGCGACATCGCTGGATACCGCGAGGTCGTGCGCCATGCTCGTGAGGCGCTGCTCGTTCGCAGCGGCGACCCCGCGGCGCTGGCCGGCGCGGTGCAGCGGTTGTTCGAGCATCCGGAGCAGGCGCGCGCGCTGGCCGAGGCGGGGCGCGTTCGGGCGCAGCGCTACGACTGGGACACGATTCTTACGACGCTGGAAGGGATCTACAGCGAAGCTCTCGGTGCGCCGCGCCGAGCCCGCGAGCTGGCCCGAGCCTAACGAAGCTTCGCCAGCAGCAGCTCGCGCACTCGCGTCGACTGCGCGTCCCAGGTCCACTCGTCCAGCATCCAGCGTGCACCTGCTGCGCCCATCGCAGCGGCCCGGGCTGGATCGTTGAGCAGCGCGACGAGCGCGTCGGCGATCGCGTCGGGCGACGTTGGATCTACGAGCAGGCCGGTCTCCCCGTCGCGCACGGCCTCCGGAGCGCCGCCGGACCGGCCGACGACGATCGGCCGGCCGACGGCTGACGCCTGGAGAAACACGGCGCCTAACGCTTCCACATCGAGGCCGAACCAGCGCGCTCGGCACGGCATCGCGAAAACGTCCCCGGCTCGGAAGTACGCCGGCAGATCGGCGTAGGGTGCCCCCCCGGCGAAGATCACGCGATCGCCGACGCCGTTAGCTCGGGCCAGACGCCGCAGCGATCCCTCGTAGTGCCCGATGCCGACGATGAGGAGACGCACATCGCGCACGGCTCGCGCCACCCTCGGCAGCGCGCGGATGAGCATGTCCTGTCCTTTGCGCGGAACCAGGCGCGACACGCAGCAGATGACCGGGGCATCACCTAACGCGTGTCGTCGGCGCACGTCACGATCCGACACATTTGGACCGAAAAGGTGGCCATCGATGCCGGACCCCACGATCGGCATATCGCCCACGCGATCGAAGGCGCGCTGCACACGCTGGCGTGTCCAGGCCGACCCCGCCGAGACGAACAGCGCCTGGCGTCCGATCGGGCCGAGCAAACCAGGAATGCGCGCGGCCGTGAGCTCCAGCCCGTGCGAGAAGCCGGCGTACGGGATGCCGAGTTTGCGCGTGATTTCCGGGCCCATGTGACCGAGCGGCCAGATCGCGCCGAAGAGCACCGCATCGGGTTTGCGAGCCCGCAGCTCCGCGTGCACGCGGCGCCTAACGGCGGGCGTCGGCAGCATCATCGTGGTCGGGAGCCGAATCACTTCGTGCGGGTACGTCGCATCGAATTGCGCCGCACCGGGATGCGTCGACGCGAAGATCGTCACTTCGCCGGCTGGGAAACGCCGCATGATCTGATCGACGAGATAGTTGATCCCTCCCATGCGCGGCGGGAAGTCGTTCGTCACGACGAAAACGTGCAAGTCAGCCTTTTGCGTGGGACGCGCCTAACGCGCGAGATTCACGTTGAGGTACTCGCGATCGCCCGTGACTTCGCGCTCGACGGCCGGGGCGAGCCAATCGGGGATCATCACTTCGGCGTCTGGAGCACCCAACTCGACTTCAGCGAGCACCAGCGGCCGATCGAGGAATTCGTCGATCTCCCAACGGTGTTCCGGCGAGTCGACGACGTGGCGTCGCTTCACGAGCCGGCGTCCGCGTGTCAACGGCCAGAGATGCTCGAACATGTCGCGCGATGTTTCCTCTTCCACTTCGGTGCGGACGATGCTGGCACCGAGCTTGACGGTGCGCAGAAAACGCTCGCTGCCATTGTGTCGGTCGCGTCGCAAGCGTTCGACGAGCCGCTCTCCGGGCAAATAGCCTTGTGCGATCTCGTGCGTCTCGGCCGCCGGCATCTGTGGTGGCAGGCCAGTGAGCAGGAACTTGCGTTCGATTTCCACACCTGGACGACTCGTCGCCTTGAGCTTTTCAGCCAGGACGCGAGTGCGCTTCAGGAAGTCGGCCGCGGCGTCGCCTAACCATTCCGCTTGCGCCTTGGCGTACGCCTCTTCGGCGTGCGCACGCACGTTTTCGGCGAGCGCGACGAGCCCGGGCCGCAGGCGTGTGCTCGTGCGACGGCGCGAGCCCTTGCGTTTTGGCAGGATCGTTTCGGCGCGGGCGAGCGCGGCGATGGCGCGGGCGTCCTCGTGCGCCGCGTCCTCCATGGCTTTGGCCAATTCCCGGGACCAGAAATGCGCGTTGTGGACTTCGCCTAACGCATCCTGCAGCTGCTTCAACTTCTGGACGAGCTCCTTCGCCTCGTCGCTCACGTCGCTCAGCGGCTCGAGCACGTAGCGCAGCCGTTTGCCGCGGATGCGCGTCCTGTGGATTTGCTCGTCGTCGACGATGCTCGTCACCTCGGCGAGCGCATCGGCCAGCGCGGCTTCCTGCGCCAGGATCGCGCTCGCGAGCACGCTGCCGAACGTCGGATCCGCCATTCCTTCCGCGGGGTCCACAGGAGCCGGGTGCCTGCTGAGCCGCCGGCGCAGTGTGCGCAGCGTGCGGTCGAGCTTACGTTCGATCTCTTCTTGCAGCTTGGCGTCGGCGCGCGCCTTTCGTTCGCTGAGGACAGTGACGAGGTGACGCGCCGCGGCGCGCTCGCGTGGTGTGAGTGCTGTGACGCAGTCCCTGAGAAAGTCGAGCAGCACCTCCGCGTCGCGACTCTCATTCGACACGTCCGCGATCGACTCGAGACGCGAGCGCGTCTTATTGCCCACTCCATGCAGCACATCGCTCATCGCCCGAAGCCATGAGCGCAGGCGCCGCATCGCGACACGCATATCATGCAGCGCTTCGGAGTTGTCGGTCGCACCGCGGCGTTCATTCGCCTTTTCGAGCACGTCGACCATACCTAACGCGACTCGCCGCGCGCCAAGCGCGGCAGGCTCGGTCAGGATCTCGTGCAACCGATTGTCCATCAGTCCGCGATCGACCGCAGCTGGCCAGGGGTGAGCAGCCACTGCATGATGGCGCTTCCCGCCGAAGGCCGGACGCCGAGATCCAAGAGACACGCGCCGCCTTTCTTGAACATGACGTGCGATTCCGAGCTACCCGTCATGAGCCAGGTGACCAGACGCCCAAGGTGCGGCTCATGCCCGACAATGGCGACGGCGGCGTCGGGAGGGAGCGTCGACAGGAAGGGAAGCAGCGCTTCGCTCATGTGCTCCGGCGTCAGCGCATCGACTGTGACCATTTCTTCTTCTTTGACGCCTAACTCGGCGGCGACGATTTTTGCCGTCTCCAGCGCGCGCGTATAGGGACTGCTTGCGATCTTGGTGATCGGCGGAGCGATACGCGCGAGCCCGCGCGCATTGCGCCGCATACGCCGCTTGCCGATGCGCGTTAGTGGTCGCTCCGAGTCGTCACGCCCACTCGCCGCAAAATCTTCCCGATCGTCCGCTATCGCGTGCCGAATCACGAGCAATTGCATAACGCGTCTCCTTTCGTCTTACCGGAGGCCAACCAGTCCCGCGATACTCGCCGTCAATTTCGCGGAGTCATAGCCGAGGCCCTTTCGGAACACAGTTACCGTGTTGCGAATGTCGCCCGGCTGCTTCGTTGGATCACCGCGTACGATGACGATGTCCGCCTGTTTCCCAGCGGCGATGCTGCCGACTTTGTCCGCCTTGCCTAACACCGTCGCGCCGTTGAGGGTCATGACGCGCATCGCTTCTTCCGGCGTGAAGCCGGCTTCGTTGAGGAGCACGAAGTTGCGCTGGTCCGAATAGCCCGCGATCGAATGCGCGCAACACGGGTCAGATCCTGCCGCGAGCACGCCGCCCGCCTTCGCGAACGCACGCTCGAAGTCCATCGCTTTGCGCATCACCTTATTGAATACCGAATCATTCGAGCTTTTGCCGCGCTCGTAGAACTGGGCAACTGCTTGACTCGCCGCCGGAAACAGCGCCGCGAGCACGCGCTCATCGCGCTCCAGCCGGCTCGGTGCTCCCGTTTCGAAGACGGCGAGCGTCGACGTCATCGCAACCTTGTTTTTCACCATCTCCTGGATCGTGCGTTGCACGTCCGGGCTGGCGATATCCAGCGTTGCGTAGCTGGACGAGCCACCGGGTGGACAGGCGTCGGGCTGCTTGCCGGCCATGTATTCGGAATTCGTGAAGAGGCCGTGCTCCAGGTTGTCGATGCCTAACGCGACCGCTTCGCGGAATCCGACGGAGCAGAGGTGCGCGGTAACCTTCACGCCGCGCTTGTGCGCTTCATCGATCGCTGCCCCAAGCTCGGCGCGCGAAATCGTCGTATACGCCTTGAACCAGGTGACGCCCTCTTCGGCCCAGTAGCGCACCATGCGGCGCGCGTCTTCGGGGCTCGCGAGCGGGTACATCCCTCCGGGTCCTTCGACCGGGCCCTGCAAGTAAGGCCCTGTGACGACGAGGTCAGGCCCGATCGACTGGCCGGCGTCTATGGATTTCTTGAGGTTCAGCTCGCGATACGAGTCGGTGCTGCCCGCGGTCCTGATCGTCGTAACGCCGGCCGCGAGAAAGAGGCGCGGATAGCTGTAGAACATCATCTTCATCGACCCGCCGGCCGCCGACGAGTAGTACATGTGGTCGTGCAGACCGACGAACCCTGGATAAGCGGCGTGGCCGGAAAGATCTATAACCTGAGCACCATCAGGCACTTTCACGTCGCCAGTCTTTCCGACCGCCTTGATCAGTTCGCCTTCGATAATGATCGTCTGATCATCTCGGGCCGCTGCACCGGTACCGTCGATCAGTCGGACGTGCGTAAGGGCGACAACCGGCGCGTTGACCGATACGACGGCCTGAAACTGCGGTGACAGCGTTCGCTGAGCGCCGAGCAATACAGGCGATGCGGCCAGCAGCAGGGGAAGCAGTCGGAGTCGCATGGGAGTCCCTATGAGCTATGAGCTAAGGACTAAGAACTTGAAAAAGGGGCCCACAACGTAACCCCTGGCCGATCAGGGTTCCACCTGGAAGACGGTCATCATTCCCGTCCCCAAGTGCTCGGCGATATGGCAATGGAGCATCCAGCGGCCGGGATTCGTCAGCTCCACCAGCAGGTCCATCGTTTCACCGGCTGGCAGGACCGCGGTGTCCTTCCAACCGAGGTTCTCGTTAGGTACGCCGTTGCGCGCGAGGACAACGAAGCGTTGGCCGTGCAGGTGGATCGGATGCGCCATCGCGTGCGCCACATCGAAGCGATTCCTGATACGCAATTTCAAGACCTGGCCGCGCTTGAAGCGCCAGTCGATCGCCATGTTCTCGCGGCCGCGTTCGTCGCTGATTGTCCAAGTCACCTCGCGGCCGGTGAGTGCCCAGTGCATCTGCGGCATGCCGTCATTCCAGTCGACCGGGACCGACATTCCGGCGAGCATCGCGAGCATCGTTGGAGGCACATCCTTGAGCTTGAGTCCAAGGGTGAGCGTGCGATCCGGCGGCCGTGCGACGAGGCGCCTGAGCGGAGCCATTTCACGATAGACGCTTTGGTCGCGTCGTAGCTCATCGAATCGCGGGCCTCGGAGCGGTAGCGCCGGCGCATCGGAGACGTCGACGAAGCCTAACGTGTCGGCGACGTCCCTATAGATGCCGCGCGCATGATCCAGCCACTGCACGTGATTGACGATGGCGTGCCGTCCCGGGATGGAGAAGCGCGCGTCCACGATGTAGCGCTCAGCAGGCGCGATCGTCACGTGCGTCGTCCAGCTTTCACGCTCGAAGTTCCCCATGTCGCTGCCGATGAGCTTGAGCTGCGCGCCATGGAGGGTGAGGTTGAGCAATCGAGCGTTGGCGACGTTTGTGAGATAGAAGCGCACGACTGCACCGCGGCGCACGCCTAACGTGTAAGCCGGCTCGCCATTCACGAGCAGCAGACTGCCGAAGCGACCCATGAGCGCGTGCGTCGGGACGTCTGATCCATGCGGCAGCTGCGCGCCCGCCGAGTCCAGTGTGAGATCGTCCAGCGCGAGCACTTCCTCCCGATGCACGCTGGGCTGCGCGGTGCGGACGAGGATGTTGCCGTAGAGTCCCAGGTCCTGCTGGATGTCTTCGCGCACGTGCGGGTGGTACCAGTAAACACCGGCGTCTGGAAAGCGAACGCGATACGTGAATGAGTCGCCCGGCGCGACTGGATCCTGTGTGACGTGCGCTGTTCCGTCGAAACGATTGTCGAGACGCACGCCATGCCAGTGGATCGTCGATGGCTGATCGATGCCATTGATGAAGCGAACCACGATTTGTGCGTTCTTGGCGACCGAGATGAGTGGCCCGGGGATCTGGCCGTTGTAACCGTACATGAGAAACCGTTTCCCGGCGACGTTCTTCGCGACGATCGCTGCCGTCAGCGTCAACGTGTCGCCGGATGAGAGCCTAACGACTTCTCGTGGGCGCGCCCAGCTCGTCGCGGCTGTCGACGGTAAGCGCGGTGCGATCGCGGGTGTCATTCTAGCCATCCCTGGCGTCGGCGTGATACGCCGATCCGGCGCCGGTGTGGGCCAGTGCACCGCGTGCTCACCGTGCAGCATCGTCCCTGAACCGCCGATCAGGAACGGCGCCATGACGTCGCGATGCGCGAGCAGGAGTGCGCTCGGCGACGTGGCGCGCATGACGAGCTTGCCTCCCCTCGAGGTTGCGCGCGCGCTCGACTCCGCGCTCACGAGCACGCGAAACTGCACGAGCGACGCAGGCATCTCGCCGAGCGGGATCCTCCCGTTACGCACGGGCCCGAGTCGCTGCTCGCGGTCCATGGCGAGCGAGTAGGCCCAGGCGACGTAGGTCGTGTAGGTGCCCAGGCTCGCGGGGTTAGGGAGGCCCTGGATGACCAGCGTTAGGTGCACGCGCTGGCGCCCCGCTGAATCCACCGCGATGCCGAAGGGGGACACGACTGGCGTGAGCTGCATGACACCGCGCGCGCTCGGCAAGTCGGGGACCGCCACGAGCTCCGCGCAGTAGGGCGAGGAAAAGAGCGGCGTGGTTGGCGAACAATCGGCGTCGAAGCGCGCGGGTTGTTGCTGCGCCCCGATCGTGAAGACCAACATCGCACTCGCTGCGACGCAGCATATGATGCGGCTCATGATGCGCACTGCCGGCTTACATCATCCGCGCCTGGGCTTTCACGTACTCGACAGCGGCGCGGTGCGTCCCGAACCAGACGCCAGGCTTCGATTTCATGTGCGCGACGAGACGCTCCAACAAAACGATGCGCGAGCGGTGCCCGATAATGTGTGGATGCATCGTTAGGACGAAGTTCGTCCCCTCTTCGTAGGCTTTGTCGAATTCGTCCATCCAGACCTTGAGCAGCTGATCGGGCGCACCGTAGCGATCGCCCCGCGGATTGAGCAGCGGTGCGTCGTCGTTGATCCATTCCACCGGCAACTCGACGATCCCGGTCGGCTGACCATCGGCCATGAGCTCATACGGTGAATCGTCCGACATGAGCGAGCTGTCGTACATGAGACCGAGCTCGCGGATGATGCTGAGCGTCGAGGGGCTGAAGTTCCATGACGGTGCGCGATAACCCACCGGCTTGGCACCCGTCGCCTTTGCGAAGTACTCCATGGCTCGCCTAACGAGATCGCGTTCGGCGGCGGCCGGTAGCGCCGAATTGAGCTCGTGGATCCAGCCGTGCACGCCGAACTCGTGATGCCCGGCGGCCTTGATCATGGGGATGATCTCCGGATGCAGCTCCAGGCTCATCGCCGGCATGAAGAACGTAGCGGCTATGCGTGACTTATCGAGCAAGGCGAGCACGCGCTTCAGGCCCACGCGTGCGCCATACTCGCCTTGCGACAAACCTCCGATGTTCGGCCGGCCAGGCGCCACCGGCGCGAGAAAAACAGTTTCGTTGTCGACATCGAAGGACAGCAGCACCGCGACGCGCGCGCCGCCTGGCCACTGCTTGGGCGCCAGACTCCTCCCGGCGCGGACCATACCGATTGTCTGCTTCACGCGTTCCGTGGACCACATCCACGGTGGCGTGGTGTCGGCCTGCGCCTGCGCAGTACTCGTTAGGCAGGCGCTCAGAACGCCGGCGATCATGACGTGACGCATTTTAGCCCCTCCGGCGCATGCGATTGCGCTGATCGGCAGCCTTCTCGACAAGCCGCCGCAGCTCCTTGATCGGTTCTGGATTGTCGTCCACCTGCAAACGCAGAACGACATCGTTATGCAGCCACACGCCGCCGTCCTTCTTCACGATCAGCATGGCGGCCGATTGCATCCCGCGCGTGTCACCACCCGCAGCCTGCCCCGCCTCGAGCGCGGCGAGCAGCCGCAGCGAGAGATGACCTTCGGTCTCCTCGAACGCCTTCACCATGTTCTCGACCACGGCCTGGCCGGCAAGGATGTTCCCCTGCGCGCTGCAGTACTTCCCGACCTTGTGACCAGCCCAAGTCGAGGCCTTTGGCCCCGTGTGCACGGCGACTTCCCCCTTCGCGTTCATCACGGCGAACTGGCGACCTTCTTTCGTCCAGTCGCTGGGACGCGGATCGGGATCCTCGGCGAGGATGCGCGCGACGACGGCGTTAGGCGCCAGGCCCTCGCGCAACAGACGAATCGCCTTTGGCCCGTAGCTCACGTCCACGATCGCTTGCGTCGCGGCGACGCCCGCGTCGGCCTCCGCCCACAGCACGCCGTTCCCGACCGAGAACACCCGAGATTGCACGGCGGCCCCGACTTCGCCAGTTGCGGAGTCGTAGCCGATGATCGAGAACGTGGCCACAGGTGGCCACGCGCGTTGTTGCGCGTGGGCGCTGATTGTAAGGACGCACAGCAGCATTAGCTGCGCGCCCAGGCGGAATGCGCGAGGATGACTCATGCCGATCAATCTAGGCCGCGCCTCCCACCGCAACAGAACCCGAGCGTCCCGATCCTCGAGTCCGCTTCCCTACTCTACGGAACGACTCGCGGCCTCCCGATCTGGTATTCCTTCGGCGGCTCGGCACCTAACAAGTTCTTTACGAAATAGTCCCAGCGCCGCCGCATCATGTAGAAGCTGTCGGACCCGTAGCCGTGCCGCGCGTTGGGGAACATGAGGAGATCGAAGTCCTTGCCGGCCTTGATCAGCGCATCCGCCACAAGATTTGTGTTGTACGGCGGCACGTTGTCGTCCATCCCGCCGTGCGCCAGCAGCAACTTCCCCTTCAAGTTCGCCGCGTGTGTCTGATTCGCCTCGGCGGCGTAGTTGTCGCTGGGGCCGGACCTAACGAGTAAACCCTGGTAGCGCTCGCCCCAGTCGTCCTCGTAGTTGCGGTTGTCGTGATTCCCGGACTCGGCGATGCCCACGTCGAAGAAGTCCGGCGCACGGAACATCGCGGCCGCTGTGGCGAACCCGCCACCCGAATGGCCCCAGATCCCGACCTTCTCGATGTCGATGAAGGGATATCGTTGTGCCAGCTCTTTCATTCCGGCGACCTGGTCCGGAATCGTATTGTCGTTCATGCGACCGTAGTAATAGTCCATGAAATCCTTGGACCGGCCGGGTGTCCCCATGCCGTCGATCTGAACGACGACGAAGCCAAGCTCGGCGAGTGCCTGATTGTCGCCGCGCGCCGGTGAGAAGCTACGCGTGCCAACGCTCCCCGACTGCGGCCCCGGATAGATCTGATTGACGATCGGGTACTTCTTCGTCGAGTCGAGCTTGGACGGCGTGTACATCAATCCGTAGATGTCCGTCTGTCCGTCGCGCGCTTTCATGCGCACCGGCGTCGGCGGTTTCCATCCTGTCGCGAGCAGACGCGAGATGTCGGCGCGCTCCAGCGTTGTGATCAACTTTCCGGTGACGTCGCGCAGCACCGTGATGGGCGGCGTATCCGGCGTAGAGTACGAATCGACGAAGTACTTTCCGTCCGGCGACATCGTGATGACGTGATTGGCATTCTCCGGCGTGAGCAGCGTCTGAGCACGCCCGTCGAAGCCGATCTTGTACAGGTGCTGGAAGTACGGATCGCGGCCCGCTTCCTTCCCGGCGCCCAGGAAGTAGATCGTGCGCGTCTTCTCGTCCACGCGAACGATTTCGTCCACGTTCCCTTCGCCGCTCGTTATGCGGTTCTTCAGCTGCCCGCTCGTTAGGTCGTACAGATACAGATGCAGCCAGTTCTCGCGCTGCGACCACCAAACAAGCTCGTTCGAAGCCGGCAGCACGCGCCAGAGATTCTCGGTGAGCGACGCATCGCCAACCTGCGTGGGCATCTTCTCCTCGAAGAGCGTGCGCACTTCGCCGGTTTGCGCGTCGGCGACGCGGAACCAGGCGGTCTTGTGGTCGCGCGAGCTGGAGATGAATGCGAGGCGCGAACCGTCTGGGTACCACTGCACATCGCAGATTCCCGTGCCGCAGGCGACGTGATCCGACACCGTCGAGCGGTGCTGATCGGGCGGCATTTGCAGCCTAACGACACGCGGTCGACCATCCGGACCCGCATTGATTATCACTCGGCTGATGCGGAAGATCACGCTGTCGCCAGGGAGCGGATATTTCCACGTCTCGATGCGCGGCGGACCGACATTGGTTGCGACCAGATGCATGTCGCGCACGCCGCGGCCGTCGTGCTGGAACGTGGCGATCTGTTTCGAGTCGGCGGACCAGGTGACAACGGGACGGTCGCTGTGCACCCAGCCCGCGTTGTTCGTTGCGTAGCCGAAGTCCTTGATGCCGTCGGTCGTGAGCTGCGCCTCCTGGTTGCTCGTTAGGTCCTTCGCCCAGAGGTTGTAATCCTTGATGTAGACAGCCCATCGGCCATCGGGCGAGAGGCTCGAATTCGGCGGCGGAGATCCTCGCGGAGCCACAGCCGAGCTGGCGGCAGTGCACGCGTAGCGCTGAAGGTCGCAGCTCCAGCGCCGCGTTTGCACCGTCACGTTGAGCTTGCGGTTGTCCTTGGACAGCTCCAACGCCTGGATCGGAAGCTGATTGCCGTCGACTTTGGTGCCGGAAGCGGTCGCCAGCGCCGCGGCGAGCCGAGTCTGGTCGAACGCAGACACGCGCGAACCGCGCACCGGGTCGACGAGGACGAACGAAGTGCCGTTAGGCACCGTCGTGCGGTACCAGAGGCGCCCGTCCCCCAGCCACGTGGGTCGCACATTGCTGCCGCTGACGAGCGGTGCGGTTGTAGTTCCGAGATATCGCTCAGCGCGCGCGTAGTCATCGGCGGTGAGCTGCCGCGGCTGCTGAGCAGCGAGTGGCAAAGCGAGGAGGATGAAAACGGCTACGGAGCGATAGTGAGCGCGCATACGGATCAGGAGCGGCGTGAGTGGTCCGCAAAGTTACGCCACGTGGCGTAAGCACGGAAACAACTCCTACACCAGTCCGCTGCGGACTAGGCCTTAGTCCATAGGCCTTAGGCCACAGGGCATAACAACTACGGACTAATGACTAAGGACTACGGACTATCTCACTCTCATCGTCACCGTAAATCGGTGCGTCGACACGCGGCCGCCTTGGAACCGCAGCGCCTCGGTCGGCGACGCAATGACGCCTCCCCCTCCCCCGCTGGGCGGCGCCGTCACTGACACATCGTCACCGCTGCCGCAGATGAGGAAGCATCCAGGCATGCACGAGCCTCCTGCGCCACACGTTAGGGTGAACGTGTAACCGGCATCGAATCCGCCGCCGCGATACTTGAAGCCAAACGATGGCGACCATTCCATCCAGTGCTCATTCTGCGTGCGCGCCGTTTCAGCGATGCGGTCCGCCTGTTTCAGCCTGTAGCTGATCGACTGCACGCCGAGCCCGAACTGAAAACCAAAGTGCTCGGTCGAGTCTTTGCCGATCGGCATCTCGTGTCCGAGTCCGAACCGCAGTGACGCGTTGGAGAAGCGCGTGCGATTGTCCATGGAGTGAGCCCCACGCTTGAGCGGCGCTCCACTGCGCGTGATGGTGTCGCCTAACGCTTCCGCCCACGTCGTGCTGAATATCGGCTCGAGGATGACATCCATGCCGAAGCTCGAGTACCGCGTCAGCTTCGCGAGGCCGAAGCCGAGGTTATACGCCAGCGTGTGTCCCGGATCGCGCGGCACGGTGATCACTTCGCGGATGCGATAGTCTGGAATCTTCGGGTGTGAGAGGCGATTCGCCGTCGCGAGCCATCCGGCGCGCCAGCCTTCAGCGCCGATGGCCTGCGAGTATTCGCTGTGCACTCCCACCGTCGTCGTGTGATCGCGGTTGTGCTCCTGGCGCTCGGGCTCGACGACCTGCTGCTGGCCATTCGGCGGAAGAAACCGCGTAACGGCCGGATAGTGCACATCATGCGTCATGTCGAACTGGCTGCGCACGAAGAGCGCCTCGAACGAGCGATGGCCACCCCAATCCTTCGTCATGCCGACTCGAACATCCGCCGCGCGGCCTGCCTGCTGAATGCGATCGCTCCCCGCGTACAGGAGATCGATCCCTTCCTCGGCGCCCAGATCTGCGAAATACGCGGACGCGCCTAACGAGATATCGCCGACGCGTCGTGAGAGGATCCCCATGACGTACTGATTCGCCGCCGTGCGCTCGCTCAGCGGCTGATCGAATGCGATCACCGTGCGATCGAGCTGTTGCAGCGCGAAGAGTCCACCGCCGCTCCATGAGCTACGACCGAAGGCGCCAACGCCGCTCGCCGGGAGCGTGCGCCCACCGCCGTCGGTGTTCGAGGAGTTGTAGAAGAACGGCGCGATCGAGAAGAACGCGCTGCGCACGCGCGACGCCTTGGCTGGATTCACGAAGGGATCGATCAGCGTATCGTCGAGCGCGATCGTGACGCCGGCCATCCCCGCCCGGTCGGACGGCAGGATGTCGAATTGCTGACCGATGAGTACTGGAACCGTGCGCGGGGCAATGACTTGCGCCGCCGCGACGTTAGGCGCCGCCACGCAGGTCAGAATGGCAAAGAACGTGCGGGCAGACGTGACCCAGCGTGACATGAGGACCCCTCCGTGATGCGGCTCTTTGGAGGGTAGACCTCGCCGCTACTGCGATTGGTCACAATCGGCAGCTCGAATTGACAAAGCCGGCGCGCTTCAAGCGGCCGGCTACATGCAACGTCCAGGCGCCGCCTAACGTCGCTGCCGTGACGCGGCTGCTGTTGTCTTCAGCGTGACGCTGTCGATCGTGAATGAGAACTTCCCGCCTACAGCGTGACCGTCACGCGAGAGCGTGCGCCAGTTCACGTCACACGTTCCAATAGCGAGAGCTGCAGGGATCACGGAGCGGATGCGCTTCCCCGACGTGTCGGCGAAAGCAGGAGTCTGCAGCTTGAGCGTGTCGTGCTTGGCATTTGTTAAGACAATACGGGTGAGCTTGAGGTTCGGCCTCTGCGAAAACCACAACTCGATCGCCTTGGGCGACTTGGAGGGCGTGGCCGCGTTCGCTGGACTGGATTTCACGAGTGCCAGGTGACGGCCGCCCGCATGGGCTCGGCTCACCGCTACTGTAATGAGCAACGGGGCTATGGCTGCAAGAACGAGGAATCTCAAGCGAAGGGACTTGGGAAACATGATATGGCTGAGGTGGCGGAGAACGTTACTTGATACCCCACGCACCTCTCAATTCCCCGAGCCTCCAACCCAGCGGCGGACGGCGTACGATCCGAGGGGCAGACGCGCCGTCCGCCAGCTTTGCCGTGGACGCGGTACGTTGGGCCTGACTGGCCGCGGCGTCTTGAATGTTCTGGTTTCGTTATCACGATCTTGCCTGGGGTTACCCGAGGTGAGCCGTCGTGGTTGGTTAGTCGGAGCGAGCTTCGGAGAGCCGAATGCGCCTGCGTCATGTCCCGGTAACGATGGGGAGTCCGCGGTTTCGAGTCGCGGACACCGGCGTATGCAGCGTGACTGACGCCTGGTTCCCGCCTAACGCCGTGCTCGAGCCGCATACCCACGCGCGCGCGATTTTCGCCGTGATGCTGACGGGCTCCTTCACCAATCGAATCGCCGGGCGCGAGTACGACTGCACGCCGTCGAGCTACTGGACCGAGCCTTTGGGCGAGCAGCATTCGAACCGTGGCGGCAACTCGGGCGCGCGAGTCTTCGTGGTGCAACCGGATCCGCGCAGCAGCGATGTCTTCGCCCCGTTCGACGGCCTGCTGCAATCAGTCCAGTATGGGCGTGAGGGTACGATCGCTCTCGATTCGCGGCGCGTCCTGCGCGAGATCGGCTCGGACGATCGATTGGCGCCTCTTGCAATCGACTCCCTCGTGCTCGGCGTGATGATTGCCGCCGCCCGCCTAACCAGTACCGCAAAGCATCATGCGCCACCGCCGCGCTGGGTCCAGCACGCCCGCGAATACGTGCATGAGCATTGCCGGCGCAGCTTCCGAATCTCGGATGTCGCCACACTGGTGGGTGTCGAGCCATCACGATTAGCGCAGGTCTTTCGCCGCCATTACGGCAGCAGCGTGGGACAGTATGCGCGCGCACAACGACTCGGCTGGGCGCTCGAGCAGCTGGAGAACAGCGATGCGCCGATCGCCAAGATCGCGGTGGCGGCTGGGTACTGCGATCAGAGCCATCTGACGCGCGATGTGTGTCGCGCGTTAGGCATCGGGCCGGCCGAGTATCGCCGTAGCGTGGCCGCGCGCGTGGTCCGCGACGAACCGTAGCGCCACAGGTCGCTCGCCGCTGCTTGCATCTGCGCTTATTCTTGACCGGCATCTCAGAAATGGGTGACTTCGTGAAAGCCGTTGCTACGCGAGTTGGGTCCTGCGTTGTCGCGAGATTCTTGTTCCTCGGGCTGCTAATTGGCGCGATTGTCACGCCGCTCCGTGCCACCGCGCAAACCAGCGCCGCTTGGGATAGCGTCGCGACAATTCTGAAAGCCCCAGGCGCAGCGACAAGCGGATACGTCCGCTTCGGCTTCCCACGACGCGACATCACACTAAAGATCGGCGACGTAACCGTGGCGACATCGATGGCCCTAGGCAGCTGGGCAGGCTTCAGCGGCGATCCGGCCAGGTCGACGATGATGGGCGATCTCGTCCTAACGAGTGCCGAGCTCAAACCCGTGCTCGCTGAGCTTGAGCAGCAGGACGTTGAAGTCAGCGCGGTTCATAACCACCTCGTGGGCGCGACTCCCGAAATCACCTACGTGCATTTTCACGCGCGCGGCCCGGCGATGGATCTGGCACAGCGACTCGACCGTATCCTCGCGGTGACGGCGACCCCTCGGCCCGTGGCAGCGGCGCAGCCGGCGCAGCTGGCCATCGACACCGCGCTCGTATTCTCCACGTTAGGTGTCAGAGGCCGAGCGCAGGGGACCGTCGCACAGGTTTCGACTGTCCTGGTGCCGGGAAACGTGTCGCTGCATGGTCGCTTCGTGAATGCGGCGATGGCATACGGCACGCCGATCAACATCCAGATGCTCGACAACGGCCGAGCCGTCGCAACTGGCGACTACACCGTGCTCGCGCCGAAGGTAGATGCAGTCGTGCGTGCGCTCACGAATGCTGGAATCACCGTGACGGCCCTGCACTCACATCTCGTCGGCGAACAGCCGCAACTGCGCTACATCCACTTTTGGGCGGATGATCAGCTCGAGTCGGTGCTCAAGGGGCTTCGCGCAGCCATCGACGCCGCGAAATGACCGTTCGAGATGCAGATCGTTTGTAATTCTGCGCTGCGCAACTATGTTGCCCGCATGCGACTACGACCTGTCGTCGCGGCCACGCTCATCGCCCTGACGAGCCACCTGTGGTTCAGTCAGGCGGTCGCTGCATGTGCGACTGACTCGAGCGATGACGCGGCTGCGCAGACAGTGGGCCACGAGACGCAGCACCAGGCGAGCGACCACCATTCGCCACGGCAGCCCACGGGCGCGCCGGCTCAATCGCAGTGTTGCCTGGCGCTGGCGTCGTGCGGGCCGAGCATCGCGCTCGCGTCGGTGGCATCGAGCGCAACAGTTGCCGCGGTGCACCTAACGAGCCCGCTTAGCGTCGTGCTTCCGCCCGCCTCGCGAGTCGCTGCACCCGATCCGTCTCCTCCGAGAGTGTAGAGCCGAGCAAACCAAAGCGCACCTGACCAAGAACATTCGTTAGGCGTGCACGCCGGCGGCACAGGGCCATCGGTTGGCTCTCACTCTCCGACTGATGGGCTTTGCAAACAAAGCGCGCCGCGCTCAGCGCCTGTTTTTCATTCTCGCCACTGCGATTACCCCGCACACGCTCAGCAGTCAGCAAGCGGCGCGCGATTCCTCCGCACGCGAGCATCAACACGGAGCCGGACCGCAAGCAATGACGATGACTGGCGTGCTCGGCATCCCCATGGATCGCATGGGCTCGGGAACGACATGGTTGCCAGACGCCGTATCACTTCCGTCGAAGCACAGCATGCTCGGACGTTGGAGCCTGATGCTGCACGGCTTTGTGTTTGCCGAGTACGACCACCAAAGCGGCCCGCGCGGCGACGACCAGTGGGGCGTGATCAATTGGGGGATGCTCATGGCGAGTCGCGAGGTCGCCGGCGGCCAGCTTCAGCTCCGAACGATGCTGAGTCTGGACCCGGCCACCGTAACGAGTCGCGGATATCCGCTGCTGGGACAAACAGGCGAGACATACAAAGGACGGCCGCTGCACGATCGGCAGCATCCCCATGACTTCTTCAAGGAGCTTGGCCTGCTCTACGAGCGGCCCATCCTTCATGGACGGCGGCTCGGCGGTGGCGGGCAGTGGGCCACAGCGATCGTGTGGGGCCTGAACGCTTCCCACGGGGCGACGCAAGCGATCCAGCTCGAGAGTGAGCTGATCCTCGACGGCCGGAATACAATGCTCCTGCGCGTTGATCGCAGAGAAGACGGCGCACGAACTGACGCTCTCTACCGGGGGCGGCAGTTTCGATCCGGCATTCGTCTTTGACGTCGCGAGCATCTCGTTAGGCTACGTTCGCGAACTCGGGCGCCTGCGTGCGCTCACGCTCGGGCTCGGGGATGCGCGGCACGCTGAACATCCTCAGTGCGGCGCTGGAGCCATTCTATGGCTCTCGCACGCCGACCGGTCTCGTTCTATACCTGCGGCTTCGGCCCGTGCGTCCCGTTGCAACAGATCCGATGCAGGGGATGAAGCACTAATCCTTCGGCCGCCGCTCCGCGATCGCCTGCACATTGACCCAATTGACTGGACGGCCGGCGGTGCCGTCACCCGCGAAGAAGCGGATGAATCCCGTCCCCGATGGTCCGCCAAAGTTCTTGATCCACGAGGCGGCGTTGCCGTGCTCGTCGTACGCCAACACCGTCGTCACGTCCTCCGCCACGGCTCCCCAGTTGTCGACATACCACTCCGGCAATCCCAGGCGCCTGCCCAACTCGTTAGGCCTAACGCCGAGCGGGTCGAAGTTGCCACGCGTGTAGCGCACGCCAATCAGCTTGGGCGCGGCGTCGCGCACTAGGCCGAGCAGGCTCTGCAGGTTGACTGGTGCGATGAGCGGCGGCGGTCCGAACGTGACAACGGTCCCGCCCGCGTTCAGATATCGACGAAAAAGCACTGTGTCGGCCGCCACGGGTGCAACGCTCGCTGGGATGTGATCCATCGCGAAAACGACGACGCTCGGATTCCGATCGCTCACGCGCTGCGACATGAACGTGGCGAGCGCGTTTGCATCCAGCACCTCGTAGCCTCGGCTCACGAGATACGCCCGCATACGATCGTTCGCGTTGGAGAGCGGCGCGCGTGCAAACGTCGCGTCCCAGAAGACGGCGCGTTTGAGCGCCGCGTTAGGCGAAGCAGCAGCGTTGATTGCGTACACGCTGCCGTCGTCGCTTCCGAAGATCAGCCGGCCGTCGTGCACGATCGCGGACGAGATTATCCGAGCGCCCGCGCGGTAACGCCACGCTTCCTTCCCCGTCCGCTTGTCCAACGCGTACATGGTGCCGTCGCCTTCACCGACGTATACGCGCGAATCGTCCACCGCAGGCGACGCCCACACGATCCCGGTCGTTGGCGTGCGCCATCGTTCTTCGCCGCTTGCCGCGTCGACGGCTTGAACGAAGTGCGCGTCAGAGCTTCCCACGTAAACGAGACCGTCGCTCACAGCCGGCGACGTGTTGATCCACGAAACCTTGTGGTCGACACGCCAGCGCTCTTTTCCAGTCGCGGCGTCGACTGCGTACCACCATCCATCGCGCGCGCCGAAGTAGACAACCCCATTCGCGACGGCGGGCGACGACTGAATCGTCGTGCGATCGAATCCGAAGTCTTTCGATTGAAGTTTCGTCCCTTCAGTCACGAAGCGCCATTTCTCTTTGCCTGACGCGAAGTCGATCGCGTGCAGCACACCGTCCTGACTGCCAACGAAGACGGCGCCGTTCGCGATCGCTGGCGACGATACGACGCGCGCTCCCGTGTTGTAGCGCCATTCCTGCGTTCCACTCGTCGCGTTCACGGCGTAGACGTGGCCGTCACGCGCGCCGAAAACTGCTACGTTGGATAAAACAGACGGCGACGACGTCCACGTCTCGCCACTTTCGAATCCCCAGCGCAGCGCGACTGGCGCCTGAGTCCGAAACGTCCAGGCGACATCGCCATTGGCAGCGCGCAGCGCGCGCATTGTTCCGTCGTATGAGCCGACGAGAATGAGTCCATTTTCGACGGCTGGTGTTGACATGATAGGACTCCCCAAATCGCGGCGCCATCTCACCTCGCCACTGCGCAGGTCGATGGCGTAAACCGATCCGTCGCTCGATCCGACGTACACGGTCTGGCCGACAGCCGTCGGGGACGCGCGAACAGGGCCTAACGTCTGCACGCGCCATTGCAGTCCGCCGAACGCCGCGACTCCCGGACCCGTGTACTCACCGCGGTGCTCAGCTCCGCCGCGGAACATGCTGGGTTGCGCGGCGACGACCAATGGAACGGTCGCGCTGAGCCAAACGACCACTGAACGTTGTAGGGTCATGAGCGATTGGGGGACGGGACTTGGGGGTTGGGAATCGCGAGATCGGCCATTGGACAACATGACGCGGCGCGACGGCCGTCACTTAGAACCAGGTTGCTCTGGCTCGTGCACGGCGCGTACGCTACCCTGAAGGCAGTCGCTTGCGACCGTCCGTCTTTCGCGGGTTATCACTCAGCGTGTACTCGACCTGCACTTTCTGTTACGCGGCGCTCGGCACCAACAGCGTGCTGGAAACTTTTGCCGTTTCCGGACGAGTCGCGTTCGACCCCAAAAAGCGGTGCCTCTGGGCCATCTGCCGGCACTGCGCCGGATGGAACCTGGCACCTATAGAAGAGCGCTGGGAGGTGGTCGAGGAATGCGAGCGACGCTTCCGCGCCACGTCGCTGCGATACTCGTCAGGCAATATTGGGCTCGCCTGGCTGCACGGCGATCTCGAGCTCATTCGCGTGGGCCCCGCACTGCGCCCAGAAGTCGCCGCGTGGCGCTACGGACGCATCCTAACGAGGCGTCGTTCAATAGGTCGGAGAACCATCGAGCAGCTCGCGATGGCCGTCGTGCGCGCCATTCATACGATCACCGCTTCGCGCCACGCACGACATCGCGATCCACGCGCCGCGCTCGCGCAGACCGTGCTGGCGGTCTACGGCAACCGCGTACTCGATCTCGTTCACCTCCCAACGGCAACACAGCACGACGAATCGGGCGCTGAAATACCTGTCGCCGTCGTGCGCTACCGGCATTTGGTTCAAGCCGCGCTCGTGCGGCCCGAGCCCGGACGCCCCTGGGCGCTGCACATTCCGCATGATCACGGCGTGCTCGCGATCGAAGGCGACGAGGGCGTGCGCGCTGCGGCGCGTGTGCTCGCGGTGATCAACGGTACCGAGCGCGGAGGTGGCTTCTCGCACGAGTTGATCGATGCCGCGGTGCGCAAAGTGGACGACAGCGCCTTCCCCGGGAGCTACTTCAACCGTGTTCTCGCGCTCGCACTGCGCTCTCACTGGGGTCGTGGGTCCGAGCCCGAGCAGGGCGCGCAACTCCCGCGTCGCGTCGATGATCTGGAGGTGGCCACGTCCGACATCGAGCGGCTCGCGTTCCGCCTAACGGGCCGGACCTTCTGGGGACACGGCGGCATTGGCAGCGAGCCTAGTGCCGCGCTGTTGGACGTGCCCCTGGTGGATCGCCTGGCGCTGGAGATGGCGGCGCATGAGGAATCCGAGCGCCGCGCGCTCGAGGGTGAGCTGAGCGACCTGGAAGACGCGTGGCGCGAAGCAGACGAGATCGCGACAATCGCCGACGCGCTACTCCCCTGAATTCGTCAGTGGCCCAAACTCCGCGTCCCGACGCGGGCCTTAAGGTCTTCTACGAAGCCAGTTGATGATGCTCGTCGAGGCGGCAGCCTTTACCTCGGCGGGGGACAGGCCAGCCTTCGCGAGCTCCGCCATCTCCTGATGAAGCGCGCGGCCCGGGTCCACATCGTAATCGCGGTCTGCGAAGTCACTCCCCGCCAGGATGGTGATTCCAGTTTTGTGAAAGCGCCGCGTAAGTTCGAGATGGAATTCGTAGGCCTGCTGGCGACCAGTGCGCGATTCTTCAGTGCTACCCATCGGAATCCAAGGCACATACGCGTACAGCGTTGGATCGAGCGCGACTCCCGTGCGCGCAATGTGTGCGATCATCGTGTCGCCGGCCGGGGAGAGCCACCAGTCCGCTGCTTCACGAAGGGTCTTCACATAACCCGCGTACATCGGGCTCGGGAAAATCGCATCGGACATGTGCTCGATGCTCGCCGCGCCGGAATCGGCGGCCTGCCAGACAGCGATTTCGGAACCGGTGTGCGACGCGACTTTGAGGTGCCGCAACTTGGCCTGCCGCAGGATCGCGAAGTATGCGTCAGGCAGAATCTGGACGTGCGTCTTGATGTAATCGACGCCGAGCTTGGCGAGCGAATCCACAACACGCCGCGCGTCGCCCGGAGTTCGCACGATCAGGCGATCGGTGCTGTCCGGCCGGGGCCGTTGATGTGCCGACCTGAGTAATAGATGCGCGGCCCGCGCCGCACGCCGCGCGCGATTTCGTCGCGCCACTTGCGCAGCAGCTCGGGATTGCCGCCGAGGTCGCGTACGCCGACGACGCCATACTTCGTTAGGCTGTCCAGCGCATCCTCGCCCCAATAGGCGATGTGCGTGTGTGCATCCCAGAGCCCTTCCGGGTACGGGTCTGTCGCGGCGCTGCGACTCGGCCCGCCACACGCGGTCTGTGCAGAGGAGCGCCGTGAGCGCGAATGCGGGTGGGTACTCATAGCGACAAAACTGAGCCCAGGGAGCTGGCGGTCTTGTCTCCTGGAAGCACTGTTGGTATTTCAGCATACGATGGCAACTCGGCGGCCTACTCGCCTATCTAAGCGATGCATGCCAGAGCGACTCTCGCGCGGCACCTACTACGGACGGTCGATCGCGCAGCAGGAAGTTGCGGGTCTGATCCTCACTGAGAAGCGTCATCGGCGCGGTGAGCGCCGCATGCACCTCGCGCGA
>Ga0187892_10000856_pt1 | contig 75962 bp, 56 predicted proteins | sample MA1701073metaG_FD_139345 | JGI IMG/M metagenome (GOLD analysis project Ga0187892, IMG submission 139345) | Bio-ooze microbial communities from a basaltic lava cave in the Kipuka Kanohina Cave System on the Island of Hawaii, USA - MA170107-3 metaG ...
CCCGCCGCGGAGCGGTAGCGTCCTCCTCACCTCAACTACGCGCCCCACCCGATCCCTCGCGCCGTGCCACCGTACCTGCAACGAGAACGCTCACGGCGCGTCGCTGGGCGCGCAACGCCACAGCGCTGGAGGATCTCGCGAAGCCCGCGCGCGAGCTCCTGGCCGAGATCCGGCGCATGGTCGACGCGCGCGCCCTCGAGGCCAAGGCGGCCCCGTACACGATCGTCTTCACGCGGCGCCAGGCGCGCGAGTTCACCGGGCTCCCGAATCGCCGCGTCCTCGACGGGCTCAAGGAGCTCGCCGACCTCGAAGAGGTGATCCCGATCGGCGGCCTGCGGCAGGGGAGCCGCTACGAGTACCGGTTGCCGGGCGACGGCGTGCGGGCGCCTTCGGATCCGTTGCTCGGGCTCACGACGCCCGACGAGCTCGCGCGGATGCTCGCGCCGGCGCCGGCCGAGACTTCGCCGGCGCCTTCCCAGGCTTTGCCGGCGAGCGGAACGCGAAGGAAGACGCGGAAGTAGGGCCCGACTCCGGCGGTTTTCCGCCTTTCCGGGGAAGCAAGCGAAGAGAAAGCGGCGGGTTTGCCGCGGCCTTTCCCGACCTTGCCGGGAAAGTGAACTCCCGTGCGGCAAACCGGTTGAGTGGCGACTGCGCCGCTTTCTCACCTGTTCGGCGAAGCAAGCACGCGAAAAGGGAAGGCGACTTGTTCGCGTCTTCGCCGCGATCCCCGACAAGGCGGAATCCCAAGCGCCATGCGGCTTCGCGCCAAACTTTGCCGCTTTCCCGCCTTTCCGGGGAAGCAAGCGAGGAGAAAGAAATGACGGACTCGAACGAACTGCTCCAGGAGCTTCGCGACCTCCACGAGACCGCGCTCGCGCGCCCGCTGCCGTTCCCCGCGGAGATCCTCGCGGGCGAGGTGGGGCGAGCGCTCCGGGATCTCGATCCCGCGCGCAAGGTCCGGGACATCTTCCAGGCCGCCATCGAGGAGGCGCGCGCAGCCAAGGTCGCGCTCGAGGACCTGACCTTCTTGAAGCGCGTCGTCCTCCGCGAGCGCGTCGAGCTCCGGAAGCTCGTGCGCACGATCCTCGGCGTCAGCGAGACGGGCACGGTCAACCCGAGCGCCGGCGACGACGAGCTCGTCGAGGGGTGGAAGAAGCACCTCCTCGTCGAGCAGGGGCGGACCGAGACGACGATCGGCACCTACGCCAAGAGCATCGAGCTCTTTCGCCGCTTCCTCGCGCCGCGCGCCATCCGCCTGAAAGACGTCGACCGGGATGATGTGCTCGGTTACAAGGAGGCGCTCATCCGGGCGGGGAACTGCGCCCTGACGGTGAACGGGAAGCTCGGGGCGCTCCGCTCGTTCTACGACTACCTCGCCTTCACGGGCGACCTCGAGCGGAGCCCCTTGAAGTTCGTGCGCTGGCTCAAGCCCGAGCGGCGGCGGCTCCCGGTCCTCACGGTCCAGGAGCTCGAGCGGTTCGTCGCGGCGATCGACCCCGGAACGACGAGAGGGCTCCGGGACCTCGCGCTCGTTATCCTCCTCTGCGCGACGGGCGCGCGCCTGGGCGAGGTCCTGAGGCTCAAGGTTACGGACGTGGACTTCGGGCGCGGCGTCGTGATCTACCGGACGCGGAAGAACCACGAGGACGTCGAGGTCGTCGTGACCGAGAACGCCCAGGCCGTGCTCAAGCAGTACATCGAGAAGGCGCGGCCGAAGCTCTTGCGGAAAGTGAAGAGCCCGGAGGAGCGCGAGCGGTTCATCCTGTCGTCGTTCGGGCGGCCGCTCCACCGCGGGACGATCTCGAAGAGCCTCGTCTACTACGGGAAGCAGGCGGGCATCGAGAAGCGGATCTCGCCGCACGTCTTCCGCCGTCCGATCGCCACGACGCTCGCGAACAACGGGATGCCGGCCGAGCTGCTGAAGGTCTTCCTCGGGCACCGCTCGATCAGCACGACGCTTAACCACTACGTCGTCTACGCGGCCGAGTCGCAGCGGCGGGCGGTCGAGGACTTCCACCCGCTCTCGTTCGGGAAGCTGCTGCCGAAGGTGCCGCCGCCCGCCGCGGCGAAGTGATCGCCGCAACAGCTCCAACAATCTTGTCGCCCTCTCGGGGCGCTCCTCACGAGCGCCCCTTCTTCGTTCGCGATGCCCGTGGGCTATGGATTTTCGGCCGGCAGGCCAGCCCCCGTCGGCGACAAATTGTACATTGGTGTGGCTTCGAACGCAGCCTTCGGCGCCAAGACGTTAGCGCCGGTTTCCGCGGAAATGTCGCCTTCGAGCTTCGCGATCGCGGCGAGACGAGACGTGAACCCTACCGGGGGTCGTAGGCGCGGCCGCTTCCGCGTCCGCGCCTGCGACGTTCGCGACGTCCGCGAGGGCGCGCCGCTCGCTCGCCGAGCGCTGGGACGCGCTCGCTCGCGGCGCGCCCGCTCGCGTCTTGCTCCCCATACGCAAACTGCGTATAGTGAACCCCGTGGAGTTCGTCGAGGCGCCGGCGTTCACCGAGCATGTCTCGGACTACTTGACGGACGCGGACCTCCATCGGCTGCAGCTCCGGTTGCTGGAAGATGTCGAGGCGGGAGACGTCATGCCGGGAACCGGCGGCTCCGGAAGCTCCGCTGGTCGGATTGGCGACGAGGGAAGGGACGGCGCGGCGGGTTGCGCGTCATCTACTACTACTTCCCCGAGGATCGGCAGGTCTGGCTGCTCACGGTGTACGACAAGGACGAGGCGAGCGACCTGACGGCCGAGCAGAAGAGCGCGTTGAAGAGGGCGATCGAAGCCGAGAAGGTGGCGCGGACCCGCGTCCGGGCCCGCCGCGCGCGGCGGAAGAGGTGAGGGACATGGCGACCAGAAAGAAGCGAGACACCTTCGGCGAGCTCGTGTCCGGCGTCCGCGCCATGAAGGCGCATCGCGAGGGCAAGCTCACGTTGAAGACGTACAAGGTCGAACCCGCGCCACTCCCGCGCTTGCCTGCGGCGCTGATTCAGGAGACGCGCGAGCGCCTGGGCATGTCGCAGGGCGTATTCGCCCGGAGACTGCGCGTCAACCGTCGCACCCTCGAGCGGTGGGAGCAGGGGAGGAGCAAGCCCAACGACCAGGCGATCGCGTTGATCCTGCTCGTCCGCGAGTTCCCCGACACCCTCGGGCGCTTGGAGAAGATCGACGAGGCACCGCGTTCGAGAGCGAGGAGGGCGGCGACGCGCAGGCGGCAGGGGACCGTCGGGACGGGTGCGGCGCGTTCATCTAACCGCGAGATCGAAGGCGAGACTCGATCCTCTCGCGATCGCCGGTCGCGGCGTTGAGGATCGTGGGCACTGCTGGTTACCTGGGCGCTGATCGTTGTTGGAGAGTCGCGCTCGGCACCAGCGCTTCCGATGTCCCGACATGGACGATCCGGGCACGATCCGGCCACACAGCTGACACTTGAGCTCCTCCGGCGATCCAGGCACGACCGTCACTGTTGGTTTCGCTGGGTGTTCCCTTCTCCTTACGCGACCGACGGCGCGTGGCTCGCGCCCAGCTGCCATTGTTGGAGCTGCCAGTGCCGATAGGAAGTGCCGATAGGAAGCTGGATCGTGCCGATAGGAAGCTGGATCGGCGCTCGCCTGCGCGAACGTACCGCAACTGGCGACGGACGTGAAGAGCCCGAGCGCCATCGACAGCGTCCCGCTCGGCCCGACGCCTGGCCGGGCAGGGCATCGCGCCCCTGCCGGCTCGCCGCCGGGGCGGTGACTGCGGGTCCGAGCAGGAAGGGTGCGGGTGCGGGTGCGGGTGAGGGCGAGGGCGAGGGACTCGAACCCCTGACACGACGAGGGCGGCGGTTCGCGCCGCCGCCCTCGCCGTGCTTCGTCGGTGCGACCTACGGGACCGTGTACGTGCCCGCGACCACGGACCGGCGGCCGCTCCCGGTCCCGACGACGACCTCCACCGTGTAGACCCCGCTCGGCAGCGGGCTCCGCCGCCCGCCCGGCGGCAGCACGATCAGGAGGTTGTCGTTGCGGAAGAGGATCGTCCCGTCGCGCGACGGGCCGCCGGCGGGCGTGAACGTCACGACGATCGGCCCCGAGCCGGGGTTGCCGAACCCCGAGCCCCGGATCTCGATCGGCAACGGGCCGCGCGGCCCCACGGTGTCGGGGCGCAGGGACGTGACGGTGAGGGGCTGCGTGCCGACCGTGAACAGCTTGTCGGCGTTCGAGTCGAGGCCGCCGACCGTCACGACGACCGGGTACGCGCCGTCCGCGGTCCCGTCCGGCACGAGCGTGAGCAGGTTGTCCTTGCCCGTCGCCGGGTCGCGGAAGAAGCCCAGGACCGGGATGCCGACGCCGCCGAGCGCGATCTGCGTGCGCGCGCCGCGCTGGAAGAAGCTCGAGCCCTCGATCCGGAAGCGCGTGCGCGCCGGACCGGCGTTCGGCGAGAGGAGGTCGATCACGGGCGCCACGAGCGGCGCGACCGTGTACGTCGCGGTCGCGGCCCCGCCCGGCACGGCGACCGAGACGGTGTAGGCCGCGCCGGGCCGGGCGCGGGCCGGGACGCTCGTGAACACGCGGTCGTAGCCGTTCGAGGCCCCGCGGACGTCGAGCGGCGGGTTCGTCCCGTCGTCCCACGTCACCCCGTGGAGGCCGAGCGGCCCGAGGTCGGCCCCGATGATTACGAGCCGCCCGCCGGGGCGCTGGCTCGCCGGGTCGAACCCCGTGACCGTGGGCGGCCCGGCGGCGACGACCGTGAGCATCGGCGAGCACGCACCGGTCGAGCCGCCGGCGTTCGTGAACGTCACGAGCACGGGGCCCGCGACGCCGGCAGGGACCGTGAACGCGAGGACGCGCCCCCTTGCGACGCGCACGTTCGTCGCGGCGACGCCGCCCACGTCGACGGTCGTGCCCGGGCCGAGCCTGCGCCCGAAGGCGAGCACCACCTGGCCCACGGTCGCCGTCTGCGCGCTCAGGCGGTACACGACCGGCGAGCTCGGCCCCAGCACCTCGAACGGCGACGGGGCCGCGACCCCGTCGACGGCCAGCGTGGCCGACCCGGGCGGCGTGCCCAGGCCCACGCGGGCCAGGATGCGCGAGCCCGATGCCCGCAGGACGCGCGCGGGGGTGCCCGCGATCGTGACGGTCGGCGGCACGCTCGTCGGGAACGTGCCCTCGATCAGGATCGGGTCGCCCTCGGCGCCGCACCCCGGGCGGAACCCCGTGACGGCGGTCTGCGCGAGCGCGGTGCCCGCCGCCGGGAAGACCTGGAGCGCGGCCGCGAGCATCAGCAGCAGGAAGAAGAGGAGGCCGCCGGAGCGGGCCACGTGTGCGTGCCGGATCATGGCTCGGCCCCCTCTCACTCGTACACCGTGACGGTGACGTCGCGACCGGCCGAGTCGACCACGTCGATCTCGGTGTCCTCGCCGAGCGCGATCGAGCCGGCGAGGTAGGTCGCGAGCGCATCGGAGATCGAGGCGTCGATCGCCTGCCCGGCCCGCTGCGCCGTGGCGTCGACGAAGCCGCCGCCGCTCGTGCCCTCGAAGGCGCTCACGATGCGGAAGGGGGAGGTCGTCGAGTCGAGGGTCAGGACGTCGAGCTGCTGGTCCTGGTTGAAGTCGTAGCCGACGACGATCTGGTCGTCCTCGGACGCGCTCTGCGGCGCCCCGGTCGACCCGCTCGGGCCGGCGGCCCCGCCGCCCCCGCCTCCTCCGCCGCCGCAGCCGACCGCCGCGAGGAGGAGGGCCGTCCCGATGATGCCCGCGAGCGAATGCTTCCGCACCATGGGTTCGACTCCTTGCAAACAGAGAGAGAGGCGAATGAGGCCCCCCTCAGGGACACGGGGCCTACCCTCAAACGCTTCCCGTGCCCTCCAGGTTTCGGACCCGCCCGCGGGAGCGAGGCCACATGCCCGGAGCAGGCCCACCTCAAGCCTCGGAACGGAGGCGCCGACAGACCGGGATCGTGACGATCCCAGGCCGGATGCCGGCCCGTTCGATCGCGCCCTAATCCTCGAGCGTCGCGAGCTGGTTGCGGATGGCGTACTTGACGAGCCCCGGGACGTGCCGGATCCCGAGCTTGTCCATGATCTCGGACCGGTGCCCGACGACCGTCTTGAACGAGATCCCGAGCGCGGCGGCGATCTCCTGGCTCGAGAGGCCGCGAGCGAGCAGCCGGAGGACGTCGCGCTCGCGCGGCGAGAGCGGTCGCGTGTCCGGTGCCGGCTCGGGGTCGCGCGCCCCGAGCGCCGTCGACGCGACGCACGGGCCCGGGTGCAGGTCGCCCGCCGCCGCGGCCCGCACCGCCTCGAGGAGCTCGCGCGTCCCGCCCCGATGCAGGACGTAGGCCGAGGCGCCGGCCTCGAGCGCCGCCCGCGCGAGCGCCGGCTCCTCGTCCGTCGAGAGGAGCACGACCGCCGTGCGGAGGCCGTCGTCGCGGACCCGGCGCGCGATCTCGACCCCCGTCAGACGCCCCTCCTCGATGTCGACGATGGCGACGTCCGGCTTCCGCTCCTCGATCCGCGCGAAGGCCTGCTCCCCGTCCTCGGCCTCGGCGACCACCTCGAGGTCGGGCTCGTGCGCGAGCCGCGCGACCAGACACTCGCGCACGACGCCATGGTCCTCGGCGACGACGATCGAGATTCTCCGGACGCTCACGTCGCTTACCGCCGGTACGTGACCGTCAACACCCGGCCGGAGACGCTGCCCGCGTTGAGCGTGAGGCTCCCAGGCGGCTGTCCGCCCGCCGTGACGTCCAGGAAGAGGACCAGCGTGCTGCCCCCCGATACCGAGCGGGTCGCCGTCGTCACGGTCGAGGTGGGAAGGCAGAAGGTACAGACCCCGAGCAGGTTCTCGCCGAACGAGGAGCCCACGAGGGTAAAGGCGTTGACCTGGTAAGCACCCCCCGCCGTGAACGGCGTTCCCATCTCGAACGTCACCGTCCCGTCGCGCTGGAAGGTCAGCTCGATCGCGTAACGCCCGAAAGCGGACGCCGTGTCGTCGTTCGTGCCGCCTACACCGTCCGGTCCGACGCCTCCGCCCGACGCGACGACGTCGACGACGAGGACGTTCGGCTCGTCGAGCTTGAGCCGGTAGTCGATCGACCCTCCGGAGGCCTGGGCCTGCAGCGTGACCGGCGGAGCCGTGTCGGCCGCGGGGCCGTCGCGCGCGCCTGCCACCTGGACGAACGTATGCTGACGGAGGACCTTCACCTGAAAGGCCGCGCCGGTGATGCGGTCGATCGCGTCCTGGATGCGGTCGTCGAGGTCCGGCACCTCCTCGAGCACGGGCGCGCCGTCGCCCCGCACGAAGGCGAGCGCGTCCTCGAGCCGGTCCTTCGCGGCCTCGTTCACCGCCTCCTCGTTCACGGTGCCGTCGGCCGCCTCGACGTCCCCGAGGAGCCGCATGGCGAGCGCCGTCAGCGCCTGATCGACGAACTGGGCCGCGCGAAGCGCGAGGTCATCGAACCCGAGCTGCTGCGCCGTCTCGACGCGGCGGGCGAGCCGCGAGAGGTTCGGCTGCGAGGGGTCGGCCACCGCGGGCGGGCCCTCGCGGTCGATGAGCGCCGACAGGATCTGCCGCTCGCAGTTGCGGATGCTGGGGACGCTCGCGCCGAACTGCTGCGCGAGCGCCTCGAGCGCGAGGTACTTCCTAAGCGCGGCGTCCGACGGATCGCCGATGTCGAGCGCGCAGTCCCGGAGGACGGTCGCCTCGATCGACTCGCCCACGCGCTCCGCGAGCGCGCCCACGTCGATGCAGCCGGCCGTGCATCCGACCTGCTGCTGCTCGGCGGCGAGGGCCGCGAGCGACTCGATCGCGTCGACGCTGAGCGGCTCGCCGCCCTCCGTACCCTCTTCCGCCCAGTCGCCGGCGTCCATGGCGGCGGGGTCGCCCTCGCCGCCCTCGTACTCGCTGAAATGGCGGATCTGCGCGGTGAGGGTCTTGCCGGCGACATCGGTCGTGCCCGCGAGCGGGAGGATCGTGAGCGGCGACGTCACGAGGAAGATCGACGCGTTCGGCGTGACGGCCGACGCCGGCGCGCCGCTGAAGTCGAGCGTGAGCGTCGCCGGGATCGCGAAGCGCAGGCCCTCCGGCTCGAAGCGCACGCCGTCGTCGAGCGCCGTGCGCGCGTCGGGGCGCGCCGAGCCGAAGAGCAGCGGGATCGCGCGGATCGTCGTGTCGCGCGTGAGCGCGCCCGCCGGCACATCGAGGCGGATGCGCACGCCGTCGGCGTCCGTCGTCTCGACGGACCCGCCGGCCGCGCCGATCGTCGCCTCGGCCTGGCGGGCCGAGTCGAGCGCGGGGCGCAGGCCGGCGAGGAGCTCGCCCGTGCGCAGATCGACCGCGCCGAAGTCGTCGCCGATCCGGAGCTGGAACCGCTCGCCGGGTGCCGGCGAACCGGCGCCCCGAAGGGTGAAGCGGAACGTCCCGTTGCCGCGATCTTCGATGGTGACGGGCCGATCGAGCGCGCCCGGCTCGATCGCCGTCACGCGCGGACCGATCGCGAAGACGATGCGTTCGCGCGTCGGGTCGATCCCGTCGCTCCGGTGTCCGAGGTCGAGCTCGCCCGCGATGTCGGCGCCGCCCGGGGCCGGCGGGTCGACGACCAGCGCCTGGAACGGCTCGGGCGTCGCCGCCTCCTCGACCGGGTTCCGCACGGCTGCCGGCAGCGTGCGGTCGATCGTGAACGTGGCCGTCGCGACGCCCGCCCGGCGCCGGCCGCCGTTCTGGAACGCGGACACGGTGAGCGTGTGCGGCCCGTCCGCGAGCCCCGTCAGGTCGGCCTTCAGGTCGGCGAGCACCTGGGCGCGCCCGGCCGACGGCACGATGCGGTCGGCGACGACCCCGTCGATCGAGAGCTCGACGAGGCTCACCGCCCCGACGTTCCGCCCCTGCACGGCATGCCGGTCGAACGGGAACGACCCGCCGCCGCCCGGCTCGCGCGCGCCGACGAGCGCCTGCACCTCGAGCGTCGTCGCGTTGAGCGCCGCGCCGTCCTGTGGCTCCACGAGCGCGACGACGGGCGGTTGCCCGCCGCCGCTCCCGCCGTCGCCCGTGCACGCGGCCAGCGCGAGCAGGACGACCCCGAGAGCCGTGGCCTGGACGAGATTCTTCGTTCGCACGACCTGCGCTCCTCCACCGACCTGTGCGGCCACGTCGCCGCATCCGCAGTGAAGAGTAGCGCTTGCTGCGGAGCGCCAGACCCCCTCGATCTAGGGGGAATCGCGCCTCGCTTTGGGGGGGTGAGGCTACTCCTCGAGCGTCGCGAGCTGGTTGCGGCGGCGCGACCCACACGCCGATCCCCGTGCCCTGCCCGCTTGCGATCGTGTCCCCGCCACGGTGACGGCGCGTCGGCGCGGACGCGCCGGGCAAGAAGGCGCCGTCAGTTCGTGAAGCTCGCCGTGTAGGCGACCGTCTCGGCGTCGCCGTCCTTCACGATCTTCACGCGGAACGTACCCGTCTCGGTCGCGTCGAGCGTGATCACGAAGCTGCCGGCGTCGGGGTCGACGTCGCCGGCGAGGCGGCGCGACCCGGACTCGATCGGGGCGCCGCCCTCATCGAGCTCCTCGAGGCGGAGAACGAGGGTCGCGTCGGGATCGAGGTCGAAGCGGCCGCCCGCGGTCCAGGTCACGGTGTAGCGCGTCTCGACGATCGCGCCCGTGCGGATCGAGACCGTGCGCGCCGCCGCCCGACCTGCGTGGGATCGGCCGTGTCCCAGAGGAACGAGATCTCGCGCGGCGCCGCGGCCGTCTGGAGGTTGACGACGCTCCCGGGGTCGACGGGCGTGAGGACCTGGCGCGCCTCGCCCTCGATCGTGAAGAAGGCGTCGACCGCGCAGATGTCGCCGCTCGAGTCGGCGAGGTCGAAGCGGACGAAGACGAGGTCGCGGCCGCCGACGACGCGGACGTTCGTCGCGAGCGGCGGCTCGTTGCCGATCTTGCGGTTCTCGCTCGTGAAGGCGACGCCGCCCGGTGCGTCGACCGTGCCGACGACGACGAGGCGGAGCGTCACGCTCGCGCGCGCGCCCGGGCCCAAGTCCTGCTCGTAGCTCCAGTCGAGGACGTACTCCGTCCCGTCCGGGCCCGTGTCGAGGAGGCCCGTCTCGGTCGTCGGCCCGCCGGCGACGGTCTCCCCGTCGCGCAGGCGCCGCACGGTCGCGAGCGTCGCCGCCCGGAAGTCGGCGGCGCCCGCGCCCGCGTCGCGGAACTCGAGGCGCAGGTTGACGCGGTCGCCCTCGGCGTCGATCAGGCGGATGACGACGGGCTGCGTCCCGGCGGCGGTCCGCGGGAGGTCGACGATCTCGGCGGTCGTGTTGGCGTTGAGCGTCCCGCCGGGCCCGCCGGCGCCGCCGCCCCGGCCGCCGTCGTCGAGCGCGCCCGTGCCGAGGACGATCGCGGTCGCGGCGCCGAGGTAGGTGCAACCGGCGGTCGCGAGCGGGAGGAGGAGGAGAAGGAGCGCGAGGGCGAGGACGGGGGCGGCGCGACGCGGCAGCGGCGGCATGCGGGCTCTCGCTGGGCGGGCGATTCCCCCGGGAACCCTCGGGCGAATCGACCATCGGCCCCATCTATCTACCGCGAACGGTCACTTTAGTCAACGAGCCCCGGCGCGACTCGGGCGACTCGTTCGGCCGCCGCCCGGCGAGAAGGACTCACGGGATTCCCGGACGGAGCGGGCAAGGGCGCCGAGCTTCTGGCGCGTGCTCCAGCCCGCACGATCTCGCGCAGCCGTACGTCGCGCAGAGCCGCTCGAGCGCCGGGCGACACCCCGGATCGGCCGGGTCCTTCGCCCGGAGGACGACGAAGGCTCCGGCACTGCCAGATCCCCCGGGCCGCACCCGTCGATGATCGGGGCGAGCGCGCCCGTAATGACGTTCAGGGGCCCCAGCAGCTCGAAGACGCTCGGGCATCCGATCGAGCCGTCCACCTCGCCGAGAACGACTCCATACCGGGCGCCCGCGATCGCGGTTCCCGCGAACCGGCCCTCCGTCGCCGGCCCGAAGAGCCCGACCTTCGCGAGCCGCCGCAGGCCTCGAGCCAGTCGACGCTCGCGCGCCTTGCGGCGTGGAGGGAGTGCGCGCAGGCCGCTCGTCCGGCGCTCGACGCCTCTCCAGGCGGCCGTTGCCGACATGGCCACATTCCGATAGGATGTGGCCATGAAGACGACATCGAGACGTTCGGCCAGGTCCGGGCCTCCCACGATCGGAATCCGCGAGCTGCGGGACAAGCTGAGCGCCACGCTCGCGCGCGTGCGTGAGGGCGAGACCGTCACGGTGACGGACCGCAACCGGCCGATCGCCCTCATCGTCCCGGCCGGACGGGCCGGGGACGAGCAGCTCGTGCGGGAGCTCGCCGGGACCGGCAGGCTGTCGTGGTCGGGAGGAAAGCCCCGCGGCTCGAGGCGTCCGCCAGTGGTCCGCGGCGCGCCTGTGTCCGACGCCGTGATGGAGGACCGGCGGTGAACCTCTACCTGGACACGAGCGCCCTCGTGAAGCTCTACGTGCTCGAAGCGGGCTCGGAGGTGGTGGCGGACCGCGTGGCGCGCGCGCCGCTCGTGGCCACCTCCAGGGTCGCCTACCCCGAGGCGCGGGCGGCCCTCGCTCGGCGGCAAAGGGAGGGGGCGCTGACGGCGGCCGACGTCGGACGGGCCGTACGCGACCTGCGCCGCGACCTCGACGCCTTCGTCGTCGTCGAGCTCACGCCGCCCGTCGCCTTCCGCGCGGGGGACCTCGCCGAGGCCCATGCACTCCGAGGCCTCGACGGCATCCACCTCGCAAGCGCGCTCGAGCTCGGACAGCTCACCGGGAGCTTGCCCGCGTTCCTGGCGTTCGACTCGCGGCTCGGCGCGGCGGCGGCCGCCGAGCGGCTGCCCGCCGCGTAGGCGCGCGCCTCGACCGATCGCCCGGGCGCTCGAGGCCGGGGTCGCCGATCCCGACGTCTCGATCGGCGCGCGCGACCGGCGCGCAGCCCTCGCGGAGCCCGCCTCCACGCCCGGTCCTGCGGCACCTCGCCCGCGATCCAGACCGCGCGCAGGTCCGCGACGTGGAAGAGGTGCTGGGTCGTCTCGACGAAGCGGCCGACCTCGAGGTCCGCGTGCGTGACGAGACCGCCGATCGGGGCGCGGACGGCGAGCGTTCGCACGGGCTTGCCCTCGGCGAGCGCCGTCGCGACCTCCTCGGCCGGGATCCCGACGGCGAGGAGGCGGCGCCTGGCCGCGTCGATCCGGACGTCGAGCTCGCGCGCCTGCGCATCGACCGTGAGGCGGTCCTTCGCGGCCGCAAGGCCCTGCGAGACGAGCGCGTCGAGCCGCTCGAGCTCCTTCCTCGCGAACTCGAGCTCGGTCGACGCCTGGATGAGGTCGAGGGCGAGCGTCTCGAGCTCGAGGCTCTCGACGCGCGCGAGCTCGGCGCCCGCATCGACCGTCTGCCCCGGACGCGCGAGGAGCGCGACGACGCGCCCGTCGAGCCGCGTCGAGGCGAAGGCCTCGCGGTCGGGCGGCAGCAAGACCTCGGCGTTCACGCGGAGCACGGCCTCGAGCGTCGCGATCTCGACGTCCGCGACCTTGAGGCCGATCGCCCTTCGCGCCTCGGGGCCGAGGCGGACGATGTCGCCCTCGACGGACGCCCCCTTCGTCTCGAGGGCCTTGTGCCCCTCGTGAGCGAGGACGAGCGCGCCGGTGACGAGCAGGAAGGCGGCGGCGGCCACGGCGCTTCGGAGCGCGGCGCGTCTCACGGTTCACCTCCGATCGCCGCCTCGAGCTCGCCGAGGGCCGCCGCGCGGTCGCGCAGGGCCTCGACGTAGGCGGCGCGCACCTTGATCGCCTCCTCCTCGGCGCGGAGGACCTCGAGCGTGCCGACCTGGCCGAGGCGGTAGGCCTCGCGGTGCTGCTCGAGGTTGCGCTCGGAGAGGGGCAGGATGTCCTTCTCGTAGGCGGTCGCGCGCTCGGTCGCGCGAAGCAGGCCGGCGACGGCGACCGCGACGTCGCGGCGGACCTGCACCTCCAGCGCGCGGATCTCCGCCTCGATTCGCCCGACCTCGCGCTCGGCCTCGAGGATCTCGCCCTGGCGGCGGTTGAAGAGCGGGATCGGCAGGGCCACGGCGCGAGCCACGAGCGGCCCACGCCGCTCCCGCCCTCGCGGATCGCGCGGTGGAGGAGCTCGTCGGTGCGCCCGTTCATCTCGCTCGGGTCCGTGAAGTCCCGGGGCCGGTTGCGGCCGAGGCCCATGGCCGGCCCGTCGCCGCGCCCCTCGAGCCCGTGGCAGCTCGCGCACGAGACGGCGAACAGGCGGGCGCCGTGCTCGACGTCGCCGAGGACCTCGGCCCGCCGCGGCGAGAGGGTCGCGAGCGCGGGCGGCGGGATCGGCGGCCGGCGCGCAGACACGGCCGGCTCCCGCCCGGGCGCTCGCCAGAGCAGGAGCCCGCCGGCGCCGAGAAGCCCGACGCCGAGCGCGATCCCGCCGATGTGCGCCAGCCGCCGGCGCGTCACCGTCGCACCTCCGGGAACCGCGACAGGTCCTCGACGAGGCCCCAGCGGAACTTCAAGTGGCAGCGCGTGCAGCTCTCGAGGTCCGTGCGCCGGTACTCCGACCGGACGCGCTCGACGTCGCTCTCGGCCGAAAGCTCCTCGAGCGCCCGCACGCGCGCCCCGGAACTCCAGGGCGAGGGCCTTGAACTCCGCCTTCGCCTCGAAGAAGCGGTGGAGCGAGAACCTCGGGACGAGCGCGGCGTCCTCGCGCACGGCGCCAAGGTGCGAGGCGACCGCCCCGAGGTCGGGCCGCGCCCCCGTCAGGCCGCGGCCCGCCGCCGCCCAGTGGTCGCCGATCCGGCGCATGGCGTCGTGCTGCTCGGTCATGGAGAGCGCCCCGCCCGGCCCCGCGCGTGCTGGCGCCGGCGGCATCGCGACGGGAACGGCGAACAGGGTGCGCAGCCGCGAGCCGTCCACCCCGTCGACGTCGACGATCACGCGCCACTCGCCGCGCCGCCCGAGCACGCGTTGAAAGGCGAGCGTCTCGTCGGGCAGACGGTGGAGCACGACCTCCCGGGCCCTCGTCTCGGCGCTCCGATCGACGTCGTAGAGGAGCGCCCGCGCCGACGCGACCTCGAGCCCCTTCACCTCGAGCGTGAACCGGACGACGTCGCCCTCGACGGGCACGAGCGGGGTGACGACGAGGTCGACCCTCTCGTCCCCGACCAACGGCTCCACGCGCAGGACCGCGACGTACTTCTCGGGCGCCGCGACGAACGCGTCGCGGTCGGCCGCCATGCAGAAGTAGTAGGTCTTGCCCGCGTGCTCGGCCGTCCAGCGAGCGTCGTCCGTCGAGACGCTCATGCCGCACACGGGGTCGACGGCCTCGTGGGCGCCCACGGTCCGGGGGAGGAGACCGAAGACCATGAGCGGCAGCAGGGCGGCGATGGCGAGGGCTCTGTCGATTCGACGGGGCCGCATGACGCCCTTCGCCGCGCAAGCCCCGGGCCGAGCCTCAAGGGTCGCGAGGCCGCGGGCCTGGCGGCCCCACCGCGCGAGGAGATGTCACCGATGACGCGACACTGTTACCCGCGAGGGGACACCACCGCACGTCTCGTCGCGCCGCCTGGACGCTCGAGCGTGGCCGTGGGCGCGCCTCCCGGTTGTGTTAGAGCTGAAGGCTCAGGCTCAGAGCCTGGAAGCCGCAAGCGGAGGGGACGATGGACTGGCGGGAGCGCATCGTCTTAGACCCCCGGGTGTGCCACGGCCGTGCCTGCATCAGGGGGACACGCGTCACGGTCTCCGAGATCCTCGACGACCTCGCGGCCGGCGTCTCGCCACGCGAGATCCAGCGCACTACCCGACGCTCACGCCCGACGACACCTCGGGGCGACCGCGCCCGCAGCCGCGGCCGAGATCCGCGGGCGCGTGCTCCTCGCGCCCGATGGGCGCCCGGCCCCCGGCGTGAAGGTGCACGCTGGGCGACGAGCCACCCGAGAGTCAGCGCCGCCGGCGCTCGCCCGGAGCCGTCGAGCGCCGTCACGCGACGCGTGCCGGCGTCGTAGCAAGCGCGAAGGCGTCGCCGCCGATCCCGGTCGAGCACGGCTCGACGACGGCGAGGACGGCCGCCGCCGCGACCGCCGCGTCCGCCGCCGTCCCGCCCGCCCCGCAGGATCTCGACGCCGGCGGCCGAGGCGAGCGGCTGGCTCGTGGCGACCATGCCGCCGCGGCCCACCGCCGCGCCCGGAGACGGAAGTCCCATGCGACCCGGCGCATTCCAACCGCTCGAGCGGCGGCGGCCGCATTGCCGGACCCGCGAAAGGCCCTCGCGCCCGGGGGGGCGGGTGGTTGCGCTTAAGATCTGTGGGTAGGCTGGATCCCGTAGTCCGACCCGGGACCGCCCTGCCGGCGCTGGTCGGCGTCGGACGAGGTTCCCCCCCCCCCGCGACCCCGTCGCGGAGAGCCGGTTTTCCGATTGCCTCGAGCCGCTCCGACCACTACCATCGGGGCGTTCTTCATCGGGCAACCACACCGACTGGACGGGACTTCACCCGGGTTGTGGAGGCGCCGCCATGGCCGCCACCTCGCCGGAGCGGAGAGATCTCCCTCTCCCGAAAACGACGGGGGGACGGCACGTCCCGAGCTACCGTCTCTACCTGGATGGCGCCGACGCCCCGCCCGCAGTCGCCGAGGACCTCCACGAGATCTTCGTCGAGCAGGCGACCGACAGGGCGGACAGCTTCGCCCTGACGCTCGCCAACGAGCGCCACCGCTGGTCGGACGCGAAGACCCTCCGCCCCGGGACGAAGGTCCGGATCGAGCTCGGCTACCGGGAGGACCGGACGTACCCCGTCCTCGACGGCGAGGTCGTCTCGTGGAAGGCGGTCTACCCGAGGCGCGGCCCTTCGATCCTCCGCGTCCAGGGCTTCTCGCGCTACCACCGGCTCGAGCGCCCGCGGCTCACCCGGGCGTGGCCGGCGAAGAGCAAGTTCTCGGACATCGCGCGGAAGATCGCGGACGAGGTGGGTCTCGGCTGCGGCGTCGAGGACTCGGGCCTCCAGCACGAGACCGTCTTCCAGCACAACCAGACGAACCTCCGGTTCCTCGTCGAGCTCGCGCGGCGGATCGGCTTCGAGTGCTTCGTTTCCGAGGGCAAGCTCTTCTTCCGGAGGCCGCGCCTCGAGAAGGGAAAGCGGCTCGCGCTGACGTGGAAGGAGAACCTGATCGGCTTCCGCTGGCGGTCGAGCATCGCCCGCGTCCCGACCGCCGTCGACGTCCGGAGCTTCGACCCCGGACGCAAGCTCCCGAGCGCCGGCGGCGCGGCGAGCGGCGTCGAGCCCCCCATGGGCGGGACGATCACCGGGCCGACGCTCGCCGGCAGGCTCGGGCAGGCCCGGCAGCGCGTCGTCTTCGAGGTCCTGAGGCGCGACGAGGAGGCGAAGACGCTGGCGGAGGCGACGCTCAGGCGGGCGGCCGTGACCACCGTGCACGCCGAGGCGGTGTGCCAGGGCGAGCCGCGCGCCCAGGCAGGCCTCGTCGTCGAGGTCGCGGGCGTCTCGCCGGACCTCTGCGGCCTCTACTACATCGAGCGGGCGACCCAGAGCCTCCTCCCGGCCGGCTACACGACGACCCTCCACCTCGTCCGGACGTCCCTCGGCCAGGTGAAGGCGCCGCCGCCCGTCCTCAAGCCCGCGCCGCCGCCGAGGCGGCGCCTCCCGCCGCGCAAGGCGCCCCCGGCGCCCCACCCGTTCGCGCCCGCCCGTTTCGACCCCGCGGTCCGGGAGCGCGTCCGGGACCAGGTCGCGGCGCTCACGCGGGCGGCCGCGGTCGGGGCACCCTTCTGCGAGGAGTGCGCCCGGGCGGAGGCCGAGGCGGCCGAGGAGGCGGCTCCTCCCGATCCGCGGGCGACGGCCCTCGTCCAGGCCCTCGAGGCGGCGGCGAAGGACGGGACGCCCTTCTGCGAGGAGTGCGCGCGGCCCGCCGCCGCCCCTCCGGTCCAGGGGCCCGCGTAGCATGACGGCGGACCGCCCACCGGATCGGCCGCCGCCCGGACCGCGGGCCCCCGGTCCCGACGTCGGGGCCCCGGCCCGCCTCTTCGCGGTGCTCGACGGGGCCCGCGACCCGCGCGTCCACGAGCGCGTCACCAGCGAGCGGCCCTCGGACTGGCGCTGCCTCTACGCGGGCCCGCTGCCCCCGGCCCTCGAGCGCGCCGCCCCCTACCTCGTGCGCCTCACGCCCGGCTCGGGCCCGCTCGACCTCCTGCTCGAGGACGCGCGGGGAGAGTCGGTCGGGGTCCTCGTCGCGAGCCCGGAAGGCGTCGACATCGATCGCCTGCGCCGCCATTTCCGCCGGTTCCTGAAGGCGACGGGCCCGGACGGCCGCACCCTCATCTTCCGCTACTACGACCCGCGCGTGCTCCGGGTCTACCTGCCGACCTGCAACCGGGACGAGCTCGGGATCCTCTTCGGCTCGGTCGTCTCGCGCTACATCGTCGAGCAGCGCGACGGCACGCTCCGCGCCTACGCGCATGCCGGCGACCGCCTGACGGTCGAGGCGATCGAGGTCGACGACGTGCTGCCGCTCGCGCTCGAGGAGGCGCCGCCGTGATCCTGAAGATCCGCCAGGAGCAGGTGGCCCTCCTCGACGGGGAGATGCGCGAGCGCTTCATCGAGAGGACGCTCGCGGGCCTTCCGGCCGTGTTCCCGGACGACCCGCGGGTGAGGGACGAGCGGGCGATGCGCGCCCTCATCGAGGACGGGATCGCCCGGGCGGCGGGCTTCCGGATCACGGGCGCGCGCGAGGTGAGCCTGTTCGTCTTCCTCCTCCACGAGTACGGACCCGACTTCGAGGAGCAGGAGGGCCGGGGCTGGATGGGGAGGATCCTCTGGGACCGGGGCCTCGGCGAGGGCGAGAAGATGGACCTCATCTACACCCGCCTCGAGCTCGCCTCGTCCAGAGGGGGGAGACCGGAATGAAGCTCCTCGCCGCCAGGGCCGTGGCCGAGTCGATCGCCGAGGAGGCGCTGGGCGGCTCCTCGCTGCCGTGCGGGCGCCCGAGCACGGGTCTCCTCGTGCTCGTCTACCGGGACGACGACCAGGACATCATCGCCGGCGCCAAGGTCCAGGTCTCGGGCCAGTCGGTCCGCCTTCTTCCTCCCGGCGGCCCGCGGCAGAAGGGGACCGCCGTCCGCAAGCCCGTCACCGGCAAGCCGGCCACGACCGACGCGAACGGCATCGCGCGGTACCTGCCCTTCGATCCGGGGAAGTACAAGGTCGAGGTCGCGGCGCTCCCCTCGGACCCGGACAAGCTCTTCCGGCCGCCGGGCGGGCAGGACCAGCCGGTCGCCGCCGGGAGCTGTCCGATCTGCTCCCTCCGCGTCCGCGTGCTCGCCCGACCCGAGGTCGAGGTCGTCGCGAAGCACGACGGCTCCGGCATCCAGGGCGTGAGGGTCCAGCTCGAGGGAAAGAACACCTACGCCTTCGCCGCGCCGACGGGCGCCAACGGGGTCTCGTCGTGGCCGGACTCCCTCGACCCGATCGAGCCCGGCCCCTACGCCGTCCGCTTCACGTTCCCGGGGGCGGGCAAGCACGAGCTCTTCGACGAGCAGGACCGGCCCGTGAAGAACGCGAGCATCGACGTGCCGCCCGGCCGGAAGAGGTTCCGGTTCAAGGCGCGCAGGCTCTCCTGGGCGAAGCTCAAGGTCGTCCTCCAGGGCGCGGGTGACGAGGCGGACGATGTCGAGAAGGCGAAGATCGCGATCAAGTGGCCGGAGGACGGCTCGCTGAAGCCGTTCGAGACGGCCCGGGCGGAGGGCGCGGTGCTCGCCCACATCCAGGACATGCCGGTGCCGGCGAGCGGGGCCGCGACCTTCGACGTCGAGTCGGTCGAGGTCCCGGACGAGGAAGGGGAGAAGCCTTCGGCCTGCGTGCTCGTCGAGGTCAAGACGGGGTAGGCTCGTTGCCTCGGGAGGCGACGTCCGCATGAGCGTCAGCACGGTCTTCATCTCGCCCGCCGAGGCCGCGAAGGCGAAGTACACGGTCGTCAAGGACGACACGCTCGCCTCGATCGCGGCGGCGAAGTGCAAGCCCCCCGTCACCTGGAAGGAGATCGCGCTCTATAACTTCGGAACGGCCGAGCCCGACGAGGTGCGGCGCGCGCTCGTCGAGCTGCTCGGGTGCACGGACCCAAAGCCGGCGCCGGATGCCTGCAAGCTCGATCCCGCGCTGGCGACGAGCCCGGACCTCCTCCTCCCGGTTGCCTGGAAGGGCGAGGGGCTCGCGACCGAGAAGACGCACACCATCCAGGTGAAGCGGCTGAAGCCCGCCCCGGCCATCCGGATCGCGAAGCTCGACAAGTGGTTCCTCCCCGGCCGCGAGACGTGCGACCTCGACTACGCCCTCGAGGGGCCGGCCGCGCGCGCGGACAAGGTCGACCTCGCGATCTACGCGAGCGGCTACTGCACGGCGGCGGGCACCGAGACGGAGTCGTTCGTCGACTGGACCTACACGGCCAAGCCGGACACGCCCATCTGGAAGAAGCAGGGCGAGCTCCCGGCCGAGGCCCGCAAGACCGCGCAGTACCGCGGCTGGAAGGGCGAGAGCGAGGCGGCCGACGGCATCCTCAAGAAGCGCGGCACGACGGCCCGCTACGTGAACGTCGCCTCCTCGCCCTACACCGTCGTCCTCACCTACTACAAGAAGCCCGAGGACGCGAAGGCGCGGATCGAGCTCGAGCCGTTCTGGGTCCGGTTCGACGAGCCGACGGCGGGGAGCTTCGTCGCCAGGAACGAGAGCCTGAAGGTGAAGTGGAAGGTGAAGGACGGCCCGCGCCTCAAGCACGGGCAGCTCCTCGTCTGGGACAAGACCGACGACCACGTCATCTTCCGAAAGGCGCTCGACAAGACGCTCCTCGACACGGGCACGCTCGACCTCGCCGCCGAGGCGGGGTTCAAGAAGGACGAGCTCAAGCCCGAGAACCTGCCCTACCGCGTCCAGATCCAGGCGCACACGGCGATGGACGACGACAATGGCGTGGCCGTCGCCGTCATGCACGCCGAGGTGCGCCTCTTCGTCCACCCGCAGACGGCGACGAACGCCGCCGACCCCGCGGCCGAGCCGAACGGCCTCGAGCTCGCTCTCGCGCCCTTCCTCCCGGACGCGGTCGCGAGGGCGGCGACCGAAGGGGACCTCGTCTGGTACCGGACGAGGCTCGCCGCCCTCGGCTTCCACCCGGGACCGGCGCACCTCCGCTCGACGTCGTCCTCGTTCGAGGTCGCGCTCAAGGAGTTCCAGCGCTCCTTCCCGAAGGACCGGGCGAGCCAGGCCGATCCCCACGAGCGGCTCGATCCGACCGGCGCCCCCGACGCCGCCACCCAGGCGGCGGTGAAGCGCGAAGCGACGGCGCTCCCGACGACGGCCACGGGGCTCCGTCCGCTCTTCGGGAACCCCGACGACCGGAGCGACCTCGCGCGCGACGCGACGAGCGCCCGGCTCGGCGCGAAGGACGAGGAGGCCATCGTCTGGATCGACGACCGGCACACGCGCACCGACGCGACGGCCCACGGCCGCGCTCACTTCTCCATGCGAAACTACAACCCCGAGAGCGGCGGCGCCGATGGGAAGGTCGCGCAGACCGACCAGAACGTGGCGCGGCCGTGGCTCCCGATCGAGGTGACGCCGCTCCTCCTGACGAAGAGGACGGCCCTCGACGCGACCGCGCCGGTGCTCGAAGGGGAGAAGGACGACAGCCTGAAGGCGATGCGCGCCGCGCTCGGCCCGGTCCGGGTCGACTGGACCTTCACCGAGATCGGCGAGGACTACACGCGTCTCGACCCGTCCGCCTACGACAAGCGCTACGTCCGGACGAAGGCCTACGTGAAGGCCCAGGTCGACCACTTCAAGGCGACGCACGACGGGAAGGAGGCGACGAACTGCCCGATCGTCCAGGGGGGGATCCGGCCGAAGCCCGACAGCGGGAACGAGTACTTCAAGGCGCCGTTCGGCATCGACGCCGGCGAGAGCCTGCTCCCGTGGAAGGCCGTCGCGGACTCGGGAACGCAGGTCGTCTGCACGGTCGCGCACGCCGACCTCGGCGCCGACGAGCGCTTCGTCCACGCGGACCGCGTCGGGAAGGCCGGCATCTACCTGCGTCCCTCGATCGTAGGCGGCGACGGCTACCGGTTCCGCGCTCGTCTCTCCTTCGAGGACCTGCCTTCGGGCGCCTCGCCCCCGAACTGGAAGGCGCTGAGGGAGCGCTACCCGAAGCTCCCGCACGCGCACACGTGCAAGATGCGGAACTGGCGCAAGACCTCGATCCGCGGCTACATTCGCTGGGCGGCCCCGACCAAGGAGCACTGGGGCAACTACGAGAACGCCTTCCCGGGCTACTACCGGCCGGCCTTCCTCCACTTCGTGCACGAGGGCGGTGCGCCCGGCAGCTTCCCGCTCGCCGAGTTCTTCGACCCGAGCGTCCCGGCCGACGTCGAGCGGTTCAAGGACATCATCCACCGCGCCCTGGCCCGGCCCTACAACAACAAGACGGAGATGAGCCTCTCCGCCGATTACGTCTGGCCGTGGGTCGGCCTCTCGCGGCTCGGCGTCAGAAAGGTCCCGCCGCCGGGCGTGACGTTCGCCACTTTCCGATCGACCTTCCTGAACGACACCTTCTGGAACAAGACGTGGCGGAAGTTTCGGGAACCGCTCATGCACGAGGTCCTCGCCCGAGTCGAGTCGAAGCACGGGCGGTTCCGCGGGCACCTCATCGTCGAGTTCGACTCGCCTCCCTACTGGCTCCGGCAGTATTTCTGCAGGACCTGCCGCAAGGCGCAGATCCGCCTCGAGCGCACCGGCACGAGCACGGCGAGCCTGAACCGGGGCTGTCGGATCAGCCGTTGCGCCGGGTCGCTCGAGCTGTCCTACACGCAGACGTTCGTCTGTGGGAGGTGCGGGGCCGAGAGCCGGTTCGGGGGTCGGGCCGCCTATCTCGATGGCGTCGCCGCGAACGAGAAGTGCCATGTCCGCTGCGCCGACACGCTGACCTTCGTCCGGCACGAGGGCGCCGGCGGCACGCCCACGAGCACCTACCGCTGCGACCGGTGCGGCGATGGGCCCGTCCCCGAGCCGGCGCCGGGCGGCGCCCACGACGGCGACACCTGCCGCCTTTTGTGCCCCGGAACGCTGACGTTCCACGGCCAGCCGAGCGCCGGAGAGAGCCGGTACGATTGCCCGTCGTGCGGGCGGACGTATCGCGCCCGCGAGCCGGCGCCGGGCGGCGGATGCGTGGGCCCGTGCCCGGAGACGTGCGACGGGACGTGGACCCACCTCGGCCACGCCGTGGCGGGCGGGGTCGAGAAGGGCGTCTACCACTGCGCGACGTGCGCCGCGAACTACACGTACAACGAGGTCGCGCCGGGCGGCGCGCACACGGGGGAGGTGTGCGGCGAGGAGTGCGGCGGCGCCTACGCGGCGAAGGCGCCGTCCGACCGGGAGGCGTGGGTGATGAAAGGCGGCGACGACCTCGGCTTCCCGGCCGTCGCGCTCTCGATGGGCGGCGCCTTCCTCTACGCGTCCGCCTTCGCCCAGAGCTGGGCCCACGAGTGCGGGCACCACCGGCAGATGGAGCACGCGGCCGCCGGCCCGGGCGCCAGTCTCGCCCAGCACGACACGGAGGACATCCCCGGCTACGACACCCAGGCCCGGCCGAAAGTGCTCGAGGAGACGTACGGGAAGCGAGACCTGCTGTGCATCATGGGGTACACGAAGAGCGGCGCCGGCGACGACCGCTTCTTCTGCGGCAAGTGCATCCTGAAGAACCGCGGCTGGAAGGTGGAGTCGGGACTCCAGCTCACGAACGTCGAGGACCGGTGAGCCTCGCGCTCGCGGGAGCATCGGCGGAGGGGACCCCGTGGCGGACGACGTCGCCGTAGCCGTCGCGCCGAAGCGCAGGCAGGTGCTCGCCGGCGAGAGCCTCGTCGTCACGACGATCGTCGTGAACCGGGGCGACCGGGACGCGCTCGTCCACGACCCCGACCAGCCATCGCCCTTCGCGTATCGGCTCGAGAGCGCGGCCGAGGGCGGCCCCCGCTACGACGTCTCGGACCTCGACAGGCTCCTCCGGCGCTCCTCGGACGAGATCCCCGTCCCGGCCAGCGAGCCCGCTTACCCCCTCGCGCCCGGGCGGCGCGTGAGCCGCGAGGAGGACCTCGCCGACCTCGCCGACGAGCCGTTCGCCCCGGGCCGCTACCGCATCACGGTCGAGTACGCGCGCAAGGGCGGCGCGATCGCCTCTCCCCCGGCGAGCGTCGAGGTGACGGCGCCGAAGGTGGGGCAGATCGCGAGCGAGGTCTGCCCGACGCAGGAGACGCTGACGACCGCCCTGGCGCACGTCGACCTCGCCGAAGGCGTGACCCTGCTCCAGCGGGAGAGCTCGGCGTGGAGGCCGGCGTTCGGGGTCTTCTACCGGCGCCACGCCCTGCCCGCGGGGGCGAGGTTGAGCGGCCTCTCGACGGCCATCGATGCCGCCGACGTGCCGGGCGGGCGCTGGCTCGCCTGGCTCGAGAGGGCGACGCTCGGGGCGGTGAAGGGCTGGGGCACCGACGTCATGGAGCCGCCGGTCGCGGTCGACACGGGGCTCGCCGAAGCGCGCCTCGTCCGGCCCGGGGTCCAGCTCGAGGACGCCTCGACCCTCTTCTGGGTCGCCGGGACGGCCGGCGGGGCCGCGCGCCTCCATCAGTACTCGGTCTCGAAGGCGGGCCTCACGCGGAGCTTCGACGTCCCGCTCGAGGCCGCGCTCCCCGGGGACGAAGCGCGGGCGCGGCTCACGCCCGGCGGGCCGGTCGAGATCGTCTGGGCCGAGCGGGCGGCGGCGTCGGGACGGCTCCACCTCCGTCGCTTCGCGGCCGACGGGACGCGGCTCGACGGCGGCGCCGTGCTGGCCGAGGTCGCGGAGCCGCTCCTCGCCTTCGCCCTCGAGCCCATCGCCCGACCCGAGAACGCCGCCCTGAGCGCCCTCTCGGGGCCGGACGCGGAAGGGCGCATGGCGTACCGGCGCGTCCCGCTCGACCCGGCGGCCGCGCCGTCCGAGCCGGTGCGCTTCGCGCCTCCCGACGGGCTGATCGCGGCCGGTCCGGAGCCCTGGGCCCTCCTGCCGACCGACGAGGGCGACCGCCCCGTCCTCGTCCACGCGGGCGGGAAGGTCCTTCACACGCGGGCGCGGCGCGGCGAGGGCTGGACGGCGATCGCCGCCGACCTCCGGCGCGTCCCGCACCTCCAGCTCCTGGTCATGCCGGACGAGCGGTCGATCTTTGCGGAGTGGGTCGACCCCGCGTCCGGGGTGCGGCACCGGCGGCTCGAGTCGCCGGGCGGCCGCTGAGATCGAGGGCGTGGCTCCGGGAGGCTTCATTCCCGGGCGCGCTTCGCGCATTCTACCCGCGTGAGCGGCAGCGCCGGCGCCGGGGCCAGGCATCCTGCGCACGCTGATCGTGCTCCTGCGCGACGAGGGCGCGACGCAAGTCGCCTGCGCCTTCGACCACGTGATCGAGTCGTTCCGCAACGACCTCTATCCGGGCGAAAAGACGAGCGCCGGCGTCCCGCCGGCGCTGCTCTCGCGGTTCGACCTGGCCGAGCGGGCGATTCGCGCGCTCGGGATCGTCGTCTGGCCGATGGTCGAGCTCGAGGCCGACGACGCCCTCGCGACCGGCGCCGGCGCCGCACGATCGACGAGGCCGCGGCCCGCGCCCGCTTCGGGATCGCCCCGGCCTCGGTCCCGGACTGGCTCGCCCTCGTCGGCGACTCGGCCGACGGCTACCCGGGCCTGCCGGGGTGGGGCGAGAAGTCGGCCTCGGCCGTGCTCGCGCGCTTCGGCACGATCGAGGCGATCCCGGACGACGCCCGCGAGCGGCGGGTCGACGTCGCCCGCGCCGGCACGCTGGCCGCCTGCTTGCGGGCGCGCCGCGCCGAGACGGAAGCGCTCTGCCGCGAGATCGGCGCCGAGGCCGTCCTCGAGAGGGCTCCCCGCTTCTCTTCGTGAGGCCGCGCGCGATCCGGGGCGGGCGGTCAGTCCCGGAGACGGGCGTTCTTCCAGAACGGCTGCACCGCCTCGCGCCGGGTGTCGTCCCTCCGCTCCTCCTCCGCGGGCTTCGGAAGGGGCTGCTCCTCCTCGCGCGCGAACTTGCATGGGGACGGGGCCCCGTAGAGGTCGACCTCGACGAGCTTGATGGCGTGCTTGTCGCAGAACTCCTTGGCGTTGGCGTACAGCTCCGGCCCGGTGTACCCGAAGAGCTTCCCGAAGAGGTCCACGCCGAGCGCCCTCGCGATCTCGTGGATCCGCGCGATCCGCTGGCCCTTCTGGCAGAGGGCCCGGGTCAGGTCGGGTCCGAGCTTCGCCGTGATCTCGTAGATCTCCAGGAACAGGAGCTTGCCCTTGTAGGGATCGACGCACTCGATCGTGCTGTCGAAGGCGTTGAAGGCCTCTGGCTTCGTCTCGCTTCCGAGCAGCAGCTCGATCTCGCGCGGGGTGGCCTTCCCCCGGGCGATCCGATCGAACCGGTCCGGCGGGAAGCGCGATGGCACGAGCAGGTACTCGACGTCCTCTCTCATGCGGATGCGCCCGATGAGGATCGCCTCGACGAAGGGATCGGAGGTGCAGAAGTCCTTGAGCACCTGGCCCTCGTGCCTCCGGTCGTGCTTCGAGTACAGCGTGTCGTGCCCGATCGCGCCGCAGACGATCGCGCTCAGGGTGCGGCGCTTCCGGGCGAGGATGAGGTCCGCGAGCAGGAGGAGCATGTTCCGGTGCGCGTCGTGCTTCGACGCGACCATGTAGAGCGCGCGGCGCTTGACGGCGTCCTTGAGGACGAAGTGGAAGTGGCCGTAGTAGTGGTACCCCGCCGCCCCCCAGCGATCCCCGATCCAGCCCCCGGTCATGGCCAGGTCGAAGTTCAGCGCGCCGTAGACGGGGAGGTCGGACGGATTCGAGATCCGGTACTCGGTGACGCGCCGGTCCTTCTCGATGCGCCACCGGTTGTAGTGCGTCGGCCGCTCCTCCTCGAAGTAGGACGCCCGCTCGACATAGGCGTGAATCCCCTCCCGCCTCCACCGGTAGGCCTCGCGGACACGCTGCTGCCGGCTCGGCCCGAGCTTCGCCAGCTCGTCCTGGACCTCCTCCAGCTCGTCCTCCAGCGCCCCCAGCAGGTCCTCGTCCGGGGCCGACTGCATCCGGTGGGCCTCGATCCGGGCGCCGAGGTCCCGCCCGCGCTCCTCGAGCGCAACGGCTTCTTCCATTTCGTTCGAGAGCGGCGACCCGATGAGGTCCTCGTGCCGGTGCAGCCGCTGCGGCAGCATGAAGGTGTGCAGGTACTCCGTCCGGTCACTGGCCGCGTACGGGAGCGGCGCACTCGGGGAGAACCACTCGCGGCCATCGAAGGTGATGCTGATCGGGCAGGCGTACATGTACTGGATGCAGCGCTCGAGCAGCTCCTGAGGGCTCCGGGCGTGGTCGGTCGGGAAGCGGTACTTCGCGGCGAAGTACCGGCAGACGAAGTGCATGACCTCGTCCGCGCACGGGCTGTCGCTGAGCGCCTCGATGAAGGGGGTGACCTCCTGCGACACGTCCCCGCCCTCGAGAAGGAAGTGCTGGAGCTTCTCGACCCTCGCCTTCGGGTCGCGGACCTTGCCGAAGCTCCGGGATCCGGGGACCTCCGCGTCGTAGAGGACGAAGCCGCGCAGGAAGTCGTACTGCTCCTTCGTCACGGGGTCCTGGCCGGGCGGCTTGACGAAGAGGTCGGCGCTCCTGAGCTTCTTCCCCCGCCGGATCTCTCTCAGCAGCTCCTGGACCCCTTGCGACGACCCCTCCGACTCGTCGTCGCGCCAGGTAGGCTCCGGAGAGGCGTCGGACGTGGACCGGCCGGTCGCCTCGCGGTCCGCGCTCGGCTCGGGCTCGACCTCGACCAGGTACTGGAGGGTGTCGAGCAGGCTCTTCGGCTCGGGCTCGAGCTCGAACTCGGACCCGTTCCACATCGGAGCCCGGCCCCAGAGGAACCGGTAGAACTCGGTGCTGACCGTCATGTAGGTGTCGATCGGCGCGAACCTCTCCGTCTCGAAGGCGCTCTGGTGCTCCAGGTCGCTGCAGTGGCCCAGCTCCGACTGGAAGATGGTCATCTGGAGGGCGTAGACGTTGGCGGGCGTGAGCCCGGCCTTGCGGGCGAGGTCGCGGAGACGCTCGGTCGCCTGAGGGAGGCTCAGGTAGCCCCGCTCGCCGGCGTGCGTCGCGTCGAGGGTCGAGCCGTGCGTGAGGGTACGGTCGTGTCTCCTGTGATGATGCCCCTGGAGGAGCAGCCGGATCGTATCGTCGCCGGCGAGCAGCGCCGCCAGCTCGAGGAAGCGGTCGATCTCCGCCGGGGCCGGCACCATGGAGAGGATGAGGTCGAGCTCCACCCGGTCCTCGGTGGCCGTGTTCCGGTACATGAGGTCGAACCGGTCGCGGAACGTCCGGAGCATCTTCTCGGCGATCGCGGTGAAGTGTCTCGGGCTGCCCTCCGTCTCGGCCATCCGCCAGGCGATGCCGCGGACGGTCAGCACGAGGAGGCAGAGGGCCGTGACGGCGGGCTCTAAGTTCTCCCCGAAGGTGGAGATGAAGTAGTGGGTGAGGCTATCGAGGTGCTCCCGCAGGAGATACTTGCCGTTGACCGCGAAGTTGAGAGCCTCCTGGGTGCGGGGGACGTCGAAGTAGATCATGGTCATCAGCCGCTCGCCGTCGCAGCACTTCGACTCCTTCGCCTTCTTCAGCGGACAGGGGACGACCGCACTCTGGATCGGCGGCTGGTGGCGGTAGAACCGCGAGAGGGTGGCGATCGCTTCGGCATTGACGAGGCAAGGGGCCCGGGCCACGCGGCGGTCCTCGGCGCAGGCTTCGCAGAACGCCACCGCATCGGCGTACGCCGGGCTGCGCATGCGCTCGCACAGCTTGCACTCGGCGAGGACGATCTTCTCGAGCGGCTTCGCGCAGAAGTGGCACACAGGGATGAGCGGGCGGGGCGGCGCGCCCCCCTTGTCCCTGAAGTGCGAGCGCACGCCGTGCTTCGGGTCGCGGACCACGCCCTGTTCCGGAAGCATGCCGCTCACGTCGGGCCCAACCCTTCCCGGCGGCGCCGCGCGCGCCACCGCTCGGCGGCCTCATCCCACACATCCCGGGGACACGCCGTGAGGAGCGTCCCGAGGCGCGCGGCCGGCGGGATGGACTCGTCCCTCAGGATGGCGGCGACGAACGGGTGCTCGTCGAAGTCGGGCGCGACCAGGAACAGCAAGGAGACGAACTTCTCGAGCTCCGGCTCGGTCTCGATCCCGTAACCGAGCGCCCGGCACAGCCCCGCGCCCGCGGTCCGCTCCAGCTCGTCGTCCGGGGTCCCGGCGAGCTCCGCGGCGAGATCGCGACGGAGGCGCTCGACGATGCGCCCGAGCAAGGGTCGGTGCCGCTCGAGCCGGAGCGCGTCGAGCTGGGCGCGGCGGATCTTGAGCACGATCTGCCCTCGGCCGTTGCTTGCAGATGCCCCGGTCACTCGTCGGGCAGGGCCTACCTTCGACCGCTGGTGCGGGCAAGTTTACCCTGCTGGCTCGCGGGACATCAACGTCGAAGGGATGGAGGTGCGACCGCCGTCGAGGCGGGCGGACGCCCTGGTACGGCCCTCACGGCCGCCCCTCCATGAACCGGCGCCAGAGCTCGTGCGCGTGCGCCTCCGGGTCCGCGCGCGCCCCGAACCGGGCACAGTAGGCGTGGCGTGGACGTTCCGGAGGTCGCGCGCGAGCAGCTCGAACGCCGACGGGTTGAACCGCGGGTCGACGGACGGTCGCGAGCATCGGCGCGGGCGTGCCGAGGCCGTCGCCGTCGCCGTCGCCGCCGCCCGGGCCCGCGCCCGCGCCGAAGAGCTCGCGGGGAACCTGGCCACGTCAACCCGCACACTCACGTGATCGTGACCGCCGGGGCGTTCTCGCTCGACGGCACGCGCTTCCATCGACTGCCGGAGCGGTTCACCGAACCCCTCGAGGAGCTCGTCCGCTTCCGCGTCCTTTCGCGGATGCGGACCCGGGGCGTCCTCGGCGAGGAGCGAGGCCGCATGCTCGCGGGATGGCGCCACTCGGGCTTGTCGGTCTTCGTGGGCCGGCCCATCGCGCCCGGAGACAAAGAACGCCTGGAGCGGCTTGCCCGGTACGTTCGGCGGTTTCACCTCGCGGAGTCGCGGCCGATCTACGACGAGGCCGCTGCCGCGTGATCTACCGCTCCGACAAGGGCGTCCACCCGGGCTTCAAAGCGAACTTCCGCATCTTCGACGCCGTCGACTTCGTCGCCGAGGTCTGCGGCCTCCTCCCCGACGCCTGGCGCCACGAGACCGTCGCCTACGGCGCGTATGCGAACGTCGTCCGGGGTCGTCGAGAGCGGATGGGAGAGGATCCCGGGATCGAGATCCTGGACCCCGATGCGCGCCGCGTCCGCAAGGCATGGCGCGACTTGATCGAGCACATCTACGAGGTGGACCGCCTGCGGGCGGGAGATGCGGATCGTCTCGATCATCGACCAGCCCGACGTGATCGAACGCATCCTTTGCCGCGTCCTTTGCCACCTCGTCACGTGGCCGCCGCCGACGAGGCCGCCCAGGCCGCGGCCGGCGCGGACCGCGCCCTCTCAGCCACAGCCTCGCAAGCCGACGAGGTCGAGGATTCGAGGCTCCCGAGAACCTTGCTTCGACCACTGCCAGGGGCCGCCGTGGAGCGAGGGGAGCTTCTCGCAGGTTCCCGAACGCTGGGACGAGTTCGACCGGGACCCGGAGATGCCCGTGGAATGAGGACGAGACCGATCACCATGCCCAGGTAGCCTCGGAACACGCCGGAACACGCCCCCTCGGCCTCGGGCGTCAACGCGCACCGCGCGGCGCGGTCGGACTACGCCCTCGCACCGCACGTGGACGTCTCGCGCGCCAACGGGGTAGGCCTGCGGCCCCAGGCCGTTGGACTTGCGGCCCCAGGCCGTCGGAGTCGAACGAGCTTGGCGCGGGCCCGATTCGTTTGCAGGCCCTTGGGTTGCATCAGAGTTCTTGTCGGTTGAGGTCGGCGATCGCGCCCTGGAGGTCGCCGTGCCGCTCCTTCTCGCCGGCGCGCTCGAGCAGCCGGTCCACTTCGACGTCCGCGAGAGCCGTCCGCGGCGGCGCGGCCACGACGACCGCGAGGCAGACGAAGAGGATGGCGCCGGGGAAGGGCCGGAGGTGGGACGCTCTCATGGGACCTCCTCGGCGAGGCGAGCAGGGAGCCGGGATCACAAGGCGGCCCGGGCGGAGCCGCGCGAACCTCGAGCGACAGGAGCGATGAAGACCTTGATCGCGCGCACCCCATCTACGGCCTGTCCCGGTGCCGGTCCATGCGGACGCCACGCCGAGCGCGCCGGCGCGCCCGCCGCTCCGGCGCATCGGCGCGTCACCCGGCGAGGCGGCGGCTCGGGGCGAGCAGGTCCGAGGTCCGCTCGGGACTGACGACCGCCTCGCCCGCGAAGGAGGCCCGCGCGCGGGCTTCGAGCGACCGTCCCTCGTCCCCGCCCAGGGCCGCGCCGAGGCGGAGGGCCGCCGCCGCGCCGAAGAGCTCCATCTGGGCGTCGTCGAGGCCGGCCGCCGCCGCCCGGAAGTGGGTCACGGCCGCGTCCCGGTCGCCGCCCACCGCCGCCGCGCCGCCGCGCACGAGGCGGGCGAGCGCCTCGGACCAGTCCGCGCCGTCGCGCTCGATGCGGGCGGCGTCGCGCTCGGCCACGTCGAGGAGGCGCGCCGCCTCGGCATCGCCGGCCGCGCCGGGGTTCCCGGCCACGGCCGCGGCGGCCGCGCCGACGGCGCACCGGGCGCGCAGGTGGCGCATGACGGCGCCCGTGTGCTGGATGCGGAGGAAGTGCGCGGCCTCGACCGCGGGCCAGTCCGCCGCGATCCGGCGCCAGGCGGTCCCGGCCCGGCCCGTGTAGAGGTCGATCTGGCAGCGGGCGAAGAGGTCGTAGAGGTGCTGGAGGTGGTAACCGCGCTGCGACCAGCGGCCGATGGCGAGGTCGAGCGCGCGCTCCGCCCCGGCCGGGTCGTCGGCGAGCAGCCAGGCCGCGTTTCCGACCCCCGCCCGCGCGTTCGCGGCCGCGTACAGGTCGCCGCGCTCTTCGGCCTCGTCGGCCAGCGCGCGCACGCGCCGCTGGAACTCGCGTCCGGCGCCGCCGTAGTAGAGCGACCAGAGCGCGAAGAGCTGCCCCGTCGCGATCACCCAGGCCGCGCCCGAGCACTGGTCGTGGAACAGGCGCTCGGCCTGGTCGCACAGCTCGCGCGTCCGCCGCCACCGGCCCTGCACGAACGCGGCCAGGCCGGCGATCGTCCTCGCCAGGGCGATCGCGTGAGGATGCCCGCAGCGCTGCGCCAGCGCCTCGGCCGTCAGGATGGACGCCGCGGTCCGCCGCCGCGTCGCCCGGCCGCCGGCGGTCCAGTAGGCCGCCTCGAGGGCGAGGGCGCGCGCGACCCGGTACGGCTCGCCGGCGCGGAGCGCGAGGAGGAGGTGACGCGCCTGGATGCCGAAGCCGCGGATCGGGTCGACCCCCGAGAGACCGACGCAGAGGGACCAGGCGATGTCGATGCGCACGAGGTCCGCGGGCGGGACGTCGCCGGCGGCGCGCTCCCGGAAGTCGAGGCCGCGGAGGCGCAGCCAGACGCGGCGGGCGAGGAGCGACAGGAGCGCGCCGGCGTCGGTCCTCGGCAGGCGCATGCCGGAGGACGCGGCGACCCGGCGGGCGATCTCGAGGCCACGGTCGACGTGGCCGCTGCGCAGGAGCTGGTCGGCCGCGCGCCGCTCGAGGTCGACGGCGGCGTCGCCTGCCGACGCCTGCGCGGCGTCGAGGTAGGCGGCGGCCGCCTCCGGGCCGCGGCCGGCGTTGGCGAGGGCGTCGCCGAGCGCGGACCGGAGCGCCGTCCGGTCGAGGTTGGCGGCCGGCGCGAGCTCGAGCGCCAGGCGGTAGAGGCGCGCGGCCCGGTCGAAGGCGAGCGCGGCGGCCGCGTTCCGGGCGGCCGCCGCGATGTACGCCGCCGCCTTCCCGCTCTCGCCCGCCGCGCGCAGGTGGGCGGCGAGCGCCTCGGGGTCGGCCCCCGGCGTCGCCTCGAGGGCCGCGGCGAGACGGCGATGCCGGTCGGCCGCATCCGCCGGCGCGAGCGTCGCGACGGCGGCCTCGCGGATCCGGTCGTGGGCGGTCTCGACGGCCTCGTCGTCCTCCGGGCCGGCCGCGGGCGCCTCGGTCGCGCCGGGCGCGTCGGTCGCCGCCGGCCTGGTGACGGCGCTCTTGCGGACGAGGTGCGCCGTCCGGAGCGTGACGAGCGCCGCCGCGAGCGCGCCGGCATCGAGGTCCGCCGAGGCGGCGACCACGGCCTTCGGCAGCGGCCGGCCGGCGACGGCGATGACCTCGAGGAGCAGCCGCGCGGGCGCCGGCAGACGGGCGATGCGGGCGCGGATGACCTGCTCGAGCGCGACCTCGAGCCCGGGCGGAAGGCCGGCCGGGGAACGCTCCTCCTCGCGGACCCAGCGGGCGAGCTCGCCCATGTGGAGCGGGTTGCCCCCGGACTCGCGGGCGATGGCGTCGACGAGGGCGTCCTCGCGCCACTCGCCGTGGGCCGGCCCGGCCGGGAGCGTGTTCGCGGCCTCGCCGAGAAGCGCGCGCGCGACGGCGCGCGCCTGGTCGGGCGCGAGCGGGCCCACCCGGACCTCGCGCGCCGCCGCCGCGCGCAGGAAGTCGATCGCCGGGCCCGTCGCCTCCTCGTCGCTGCGGTAGGCGAGCACGAGGAGGAGCGGCGGCGCGCCCGGAGGCCGCAGCAGCTCCTGGAGCAAGGCGGCGCCGTCGAGGTCGCCCCACTGGAGGTCGTCGACGAGGAGAACGACGGGCCCGCGGGCGGCGAGCCGGGCGAGCAGCTCCCGCAGGGCGAGGAAGGCGCGGCGGCGGAGCTCCTGCGGGTCGGGGACCGCGGGCGCCTCCGCGAGGGTCCGGGCGACGGCCCGGACGCGCCCGAGGACGGGGAAGAGGCGGGCGAGGGCGAAGACGTCGGGCGGCACGAGCGCCGCCTCCTCGTCCGGGCGGAGACGCCTGAGCTCGCGCGTGAGGGCGTCGACGAGGCCGTCGGCCGCCTTGAAGGGGACGGCCTCGCGCTCGTAGCACCGGCCGGCGAGGACGACGGCGCCTTCGCGCCGGGCGGCGACGCCGTCGAGGAAGCGCCACGCGAGCGCCGACTTCCCGATCCCCGATGGGCCGTGAAGCCTCACGGCGACGGCCCGCCGGCCGGAGGCGGCCTCGTCGAGGGCGGCCTCGAGGGCGGCGAGCTCGGCCTCGCGACCGACGAGCGCATCGCCTGAACCCGCGCCGGCGGCGGAGGCGGCGCCCGCGCCCCGGCCCCGGTGCGCCGCCGGCTCCGGCGGGAGGACGAGCCGCCCGACCGCGCGCGACTCGAGACGGGCGATCACCTCGCGCGCGTCGGGCCGGCGTTCGGGCGCGCGCCGCAGGAGGTCGGCGCCCAGGCGGGCCAGGTCCGGCGGGAGCCCGGGCGCGACCTCGTCGGGCGGCGGCGGCTCGCGCGAGAGCTTGGCGATGAGGACGTCGGCGATCGTCCCCTCGAACGGCCGCCGCCCCGTGAGCGCCTCGTAGAGCATGACGCCGACCGCGTACCAGTCGCTCGCGGCGACGGGCGGGCCGCCGCCCCGCGTCTGCTCGGGCGCCATGTAGATGTAGGTGCCGACGACCTCCCGGGCGGCGCTCGCCTCGAGCGCCCGCGGCCTGAGCTCGGTCGCGAGGCCGAAGTCGAGGACGACGACGCGACCGTCGCGGGCGACGATCACGTTCGTGGGCTTCAGGTCGCGGTGGACGATGCCGCGGTCGTGGAGCGCGCCGACGCCGTGCGCGAGCTGCGCGAGGGCCGGCCGCAGGCGCTCCTCGTCGAACCAGAAGGGGGCGCGGCGCGACGCGATCCGCGCCTGCACGGCGACGGGGTCGCCGCCCACGCCCTCGATGAACGTCGACCCGGAGAGGAGCTCCATGGTGAAGAACCAGAGCTTGCCCTCGGCGAAGAGCTCGTGGAGCGTGACGAGGTTCCGGTGGGCGACGCCGGAGAGGACCCGGAACTCCTTCTTGAAGCGATAGAGGGCATCGGGGTCGACGTCGTGGAGGACCTTGAGCGCGACCCGCTCGCCGCGCTCGCGGTCGTGGGCCTCGTAGACGACGCCGAAGCCGCCCGAACCGAGCTTGCGGCCGAGCGCGAACCGTCCGCCGGCGTCGAGGAGGGGCGGAGCGGGGCCGACGTCGGTCGTATCGGTCCAGGGGTCCGCGTCCACGGGGTGGCGTATAACCGCAACGCGGGCCGGCGGTCAAGGCGGACCGTCGAGGACGGCAGGCCTTTTCGCTACATTTGACGGACGTATGACTCGGGTCGGTCGAAGCTGCGAGAATGCAGGATCCTCCGTCCGTGCCGGCGGACGCCCCATCCCTTCCCGCTCCCGGCACGCTCCGGCCGCCCGGCTCCACGGCGTGGCGGCGGAGCGGAACGGGATAGGAGCTTTGATGCAACCCGAGGTCCTGCAAACGAATCGGGCCCGCGCCAAGGTCGCTCGACTCCGACGGCCTGGGGCCGCAAGTCTACCCCGCTGGCGCGCGAGACGTCAACGTGCGGTGCGAGGGCGTAGTCCGACCGCGCCGCGCGGTGCGCGTTGACGCCCGAGGCCGAGGGGGCGTGTTCCGGCGTGTTCCGAGGCTACCTGGGCAGGGTGAACGAGAACCGTCTGGAGACCGAGTCAGCTCGAGGGTCTTGGTCGAACTACGATCTGGTGTGTCTCGAGAACCCCGATCTCGGGTCGAGGGCCCGTGTCGCAAGACGACCGCGATCGCTGGGACGCCCGCTACCGTCAGGGCGACTTCCCGACCGAGCCCTCGGCCGTGCTCGTCGCCATCGAGGCGCTCCTGCCGCGGCGCGGGCGGGCGCTCGACCTCGGGGGCGGCGCCGGGCGGCACGCGATCTGGCTCGCGCGGCGCGGGCTCGAGGTGACGCTCGCCGACGTGTCGGCGGTCGCGCTCGAGCGGGCGCGCGAGGCGGCGGCCCGGGCGGGGGTCGCCGTGCGGGCCGTGGCGGCGGACCTCGAGGCCGCGGCGGGGCTGCCGGCGCCGGTCCTCGCCGCCTCGCCGTTCGACGTCGTCGTCGCCTTCCACTACCTGCCCGCGCCCTCCCTCTTCGCGGCCCTCCCGGCCGCCCTCGCGCCGGGCGGGGTCTTCATCCTGGTGCAGCCGACGCGGCGCAACCTCGAGCGCCACGAGCGGCCGCCCGCGCGCTTCCTCCTCGACGAGGGCGAGGCCCGGCGCCTGCTCCCGCCCGGGCTCGAGGTCGTCTCGGACGACGAGGGCTGGCTCGAGGACGGCCGCCACGAGGCCCGCGTCGTCGCGCGCCGGCCGCGGCCGAAAACCCTGGAATCGACCGCGCGCTCGCGATAGGATTCGCGCGCCGTCGCGGCCGGGCCGGTCGCGGCGCCCGTCGTCTCAAGCCCCGAGCCGGGACCGAGAGCAGGAGGCCCTGCCGCCATGTCGAGCCACGCCGGATCCATCTTCCCGTGCCCGCCCTTTGCCCCGTCCCTCGCCGCCGCGGCCGAGGCGGCGACGACGGTGAGCGTCGAGCTCGTCGTCGAGCTGCTCCTCATCGCGGCCGCCGTCGTCCTCGTCACGAAGCGGTTCCGCATCCCGTACACCGTCGCCCTCACCGTCGTCGGGATCGGCGTCGGCTTCACCCACTTCCTCCACCCCGTCCTCCTCTCGAAGGAGATCGTGCTCCTCGTCTTCCTGCCGCCGCTCCTCTTCGAGGCGACGCTCGCCATGGACCTGGCGACGCTGCGCTCGAAGTGGCTCGAGGTCCTGGTGCTGGCGCTGCCGGTCACGTTCCTCTCGGTCGCGGCCATCGCGCTCCCCGTGCACTGGATCTTCAAGCTCGACCTCGTCTACTGCCTCCTGCTCGGCTCGATCCTGGCCCCGACCGACCCGGTGTCCGTCATCGCCCTCTTCAAGGAGGCCGGGGTCTCGAAGAAGCTCGCCCACATCGTCGAGGGCGAGAGCTGCTTCAACGACGGCGCGGGCGTGGTCCTCTACCTCATCTTCCTCGGGGCGCTCGTGACGGGCGGGGACGTCAAGCTCGCCGCCGGGGCGCGGCTCTTCGGCGTCGAGGTCCTCGGGGGGCTCGGCGTCGGCATCGTCGCCGGGTACCTCGTCTACCGCATCCTCAGCCGGATCGACGACCACCTGCTCGAGGTCACGGTCTCGATCGTCCTCGCCTTCGGCGTCTACGTGCTCTCGGATCGCCTCCACGTGTCGGGCGTCGTCGCCGTCGTCGCCGCCGGCCTCATCATGGGGAACTACGGCAAGGCCTTCGCGATGTCGCCGACGACCCGCCTCGCCCTCTCGAACTTCTGGGAGGTCATGGCCTTCATCGTCAACTCGCTCGTCTTCCTCCTCATGGGGATCGCGATCGAGAGCGTGAACCTCCTCGGGGCGGCCGGACGCATCGTCACGATCTACCTGCTCGTCACGGCCAGCCGCTTCGTCCTCGTCCACGTCGCCGGCGCCTTCCTCTCGCTCCTCGGGCGGACGATGCCCATGTCGTGGCGGCACCTGACCGCCTGGTCCGGGCTCCGCGGCTCGGTCTCGGTCGCCCTGGCGATCGGCATCCCGTCCGTCTTCGCGGCCGCCGGCGGCGACCGCGCGATCCCGACCCGCGAGGAGACGCTGACCGTCGTCTCCGGGGTCGTCCTCCTCTCCATGCTCGTCCAGGGCCTCACCATGCGGGGGCTCATCCAGCGGCTCGGGCTCGCGCAGCGCGACGCGGTCGAGGAGAAGTTCGACGTCGAGCTGGCCCGCGAGGTCGCCCTCGGCGGGGCGTCGCGCGAGCTCGATGCGCTCGCCTCGACCGGCCGCGTCCCCGCGCCCGTCCTCGCCGAGCTCCGCGCCACCCTCGAGAAGCGGCGCGAGCGCCTCGGCGCCCGGATCACGGATCTCCTCGAGCGGCACGCGGAGATCGCGGAGGCGCGCCGCGGGACGGTCGCGCGCGCCCTCCTCGTCTCCGGTCGGGCGGCGGTCGAGGAGGCCTTCCGCCGCGGCGAGATCTCGGAGCACGCCGAGGACCTGGTGACGCGGGAGCTCGACGCCTGGCTCCAGGCGGGCGATGGCCCGATGATCCCGCCCCCCGACGAGACGGCGGAGGGGGACGCCGGGACGACCCTCCCGGGCGCGTCCGGGACACCCGAGAAAACTAACTTGACTGAGAAGTCAAGTTTTGCTTAGATGGTCCGTCCTTGAAGAGGAGAGTGCATGAGGGTCACGGCCCAGGAAGAGTACGGTCTCCGGTGCCTCGTCCAGCTCGCGCGCGAGCCGTCCGGGTTCTGCACGATCCAGGACATCGCCCTGCGCGAGACGCTCACCACCGCGTACGTCGCCAAGCTCCTGCGCGTGCTGCGGAAGGCGGGCCTGGTCAAGAGCACCCGCGGGCAGCGCGGCGGCTACCAGCTCTCGCGCGCGCCGGATGAGATCGACCTCGACACGGTCCTCACGGCCCTCGGCGGCCACCTCTACGAGGACGACTTCTGCGAGCGCCACCCGGGCGACGGGCGGGCTTGCCGGCACGAGGCCGACTGCTCGATCCGCTCGGTCTGGCGATCGCTCGACTTCCTGATCCGGGAGGCGCTCAAGAAGACGAGGCTCTCGGACCTCGTCTGCACGGAGCGCGCGTCGGGGACCTGGGCGCGCACGAACTTCAAGACGACGGCGGTGAACTGACATGTCGACCGACACGCACGCGATCGAGGACCTCGCCCTCCGCGAGTACAAGCACGGCTTCGTCTCGCCGATCGAGGAGGAGCGGGCGCCCCAGGGCCTGAACGAGGACATGATCCGCCTCATCTCGAGGAAGAAGGAGGAGCCCGAGTGGCTCCTCGAGTGGCGGCTCAAGGCCTACCGGCACTGGCTCACCATGCACGAGCCGACGTGGCACAACGTCCACTATCCGCCGATCGACTACCAGGCGATCAGCTACTACTCGGCGCCGAAGAAGCGCGCCGGTCCGAAGAGCCTCGACGAGGTCGACCCCGAGGTCCGGAAGACGTTCGAGAAGCTCGGCATCCCGCTCGACGAGCAGAAGCGGCTCGCGGGCGTCGAGGTCGCGGTCGACGCCGTCCTCGACTCGGTCTCGGTCGCGACGACCTTCAAGGGGAAGCTGGCCGCGCTCGGGATCATCTTCTGCTCGTTCAGCGAGGCCGTGCACGAGCACCCGGACCTCGTGCGCCGGTACCTGGGCTCGGTCGTCCCCTACACGGACAACTTCTTCGCGACGCTCAACTCGGCCGTCTTCACCGACGGCTCGTTCGTGTTCGTCCCGAAGGGCGTCCGCTGCCCGATGGAGCTGTCGACGTACTTCCGGATCAACGCCGCCCAGACCGGGCAGTTCGAGCGGACGCTGATCGTCGCCGAGGAGGGCTCCTACGTGAGCTACCTCGAGGGGTGCACGGCGCCCATGCGCGACGAGAACCAGCTCCACGCGGCGGTGGTCGAGCTCGTCGCCCTCGACGACGCGACGATCAAGTACTCGACGGTCCAGAACTGGTACCCGGGCGACAAGGACGGCAAGGGCGGGATCTACAACTTCGTCACGAAGCGCGGGAAGTGCCTCGGCCGCAGCTCGAAGATCAGCTGGACGCAGGTCGAGACGGGCTCGGCGATCACGTGGAAGTACCCGAGCTGCATCCTCCAGGGCGACGGCTCGATCGGCGAGTTCTACTCGGTCGCGGTCACGGCCAACCGCCAGCAGGCGGACACCGGGACCAAGATGATCCACATCGGCAAGAACACGAGGAGCACGATCGTCAGCAAGGGGATCAGCGCCGGCTTCGGCCAGAACACGTACCGCGGCATGGTCAAGATCCTGAAGCAGGCGACGGGCGCGCGCAACTACTCGAACTGCGACTCGCTCCTCATCGGCGACCGGTGCGGGGCCCACACGTTCCCGCTCCTCGAGGTGAAGAACAGCACCTCGACGGTCGAGCACGAGGCGTCGACGTCGAAGATCGGCGAGGACCAGCTCTTCTACTGCCGGCAGCGCGGGATCGCCCAGGAGGACGCCGTCAACATGATCGTCAACGGCTTCTGCAAGAAGGTCTTCCAGGAGCTGCCGATGGAGTTCGCCGTGGAAGCCCAGAAGCTGCTCGGGATCAGCCTCGAGGGGTCGGTCGGATAAAGAGGGAAAAAGGACCAGTCATGCCAGCCACGCCAATGCTCGAGATCAAGAACCTCCACGTCGAGGCCGCCGGCAAGAGGATCCTGCGCGGCGTCGACCTCACGATCGAGAAGGGCCAGGTCCACGCGATCATGGGCCCGAACGGCTCCGGCAAGAGCACGCTCGCCCAGGTGCTCGCCGGCCGCGAGACTTACGAGGTCACCGAGGGCGAGGTCCTGTTCGAGGGGAAGGACCTCCTCGACCTCCCGCCCGAGGAGCGCGCCGGCGAGGGCGTCTTCCTGGCCTTCCAGTACCCGGTCGAGATCCCCGGCGTCGGGAACCTCTACTTCCTGCGCGCCGCCCTGAACGGGATCCGCAAGCACCGCGGCCTCGATCCCGTCGACCCGGTCGACTTCATGAAGCTCGCGCGCGAGCGCATGAAGCTCCTCGAGATGGAGACGAGCCTCCTCAACCGCTCGGTCAACGAGGGGTTCTCGGGCGGCGAGAAGAAGCGGAACGAGATCTTCCAGATGGCGGTCCTCGAGCCCAGGCTCGCGATCCTCGACGAGACGGACTCGGGCCTCGACATCGACGCCCTGAAGATCGTCTCGAAGGCCGTCACCGCCATGCGCTCCCCCGAGCGCGGGATCCTGGTGGTCACGCACTACCAGCGGCTCCTCAACTACATCGTCCCGGACGTCGTCCACGTCATGGTCGCCGGAAGGATCGCGAAGACGGGCGGCAAGGAGCTGGCGCTCGAGCTCGAGAGCCACGGCTACGCCGAGTACGCCGAGTACGAGAAGGCGGAGGCGGCGGCGCGATGACCCGGGCCGCGACCATGGCGGATCCGAGGGTCCGGGTCGAGGAGACCCGCGACCTCGGGCCCGTGCCGGCGTTCGTCGCCCACTTCCGCCGGTTCGAGGAGCAGCAGGGCGCCGGGTGCCGGTCCTCGCTCCACGACGTGCGGACCGGGGCGATCGAGCGCTTCCAGACGCTCGGCTTCCCGACGACGAAGCACGAGGAGTGGCGCTTCACGAACGTCGCCCCGATCGCGAAGCAGGCGTGGAAGCCGGCGGCGCCCGGGGCCGAGGGGTGCGAGGACTGCGCCCGCGCCATCCGCGCCGACCTCGCCGCCCACTTCTTCGGCGACTGGCCGGGGGCGCGCGTGACGCTCGTCAACGGCCGCGTCTCGCGGGCGCTCTCGTCCGCGGGCGGGCTCCCGGCCGGGGTGTTCGTCGGCGGCCTCGCCGACGCGCTGAGGGATCGGCCGGCGCTCGTCGAGCCGCACCTGGCGCGGCACGCGCGCTTCGACGACCACGGGCTCGTCGCCCTCAACACGGCGTTCATCGAGGACGGCGCGTTCGTGCACGTCCCGCGCGGGACGGTGGTCGAGCGGCCGATCGTGATCGTCCACGCGACCTTCGCCCCCGAGCCGACGGTCGTCCAGCCGCGGACGCTGATCGTGGCCGAGGAGCGGAGCGACGTCCACGTCGTCGAGCTCCACTGCGCGCCCGCCGGCCAGGTCTACTTCGCCAACGCCGTGACCGAGATCGTCCAGGCGTCGGACGCGATCGTCGAGCACGTGAAGCTCGAGGCCGAGAGCGTCGCCGCCTACCACGTGGCGTCGATCCACGCCCGCTGCGAGCGGGCCTCGAACTTCGCCAACCGCAACGTCTCGTACGGCGGCGGGCTCGTGCGCAACGACATCACGGCCGTCTTCGCCGGCGAGGGCTGCGACTACCAGCTCGACGGGCTCTACATCCTCTCGGACCGGCAGCACGTCGACAACCACACGGTCGTCGACCACGCCGCCCCGCACTGCGGCGGGCGCGAGACCTACCGCGGGATCCTCGACGGGCGGTCGGTCGGGATCTTCAACGGCCGCATCATCGTCCGGCCGGGGGCGCAGAAGACGGACGCGAAGCAGACGAACAAGAACCTGCTGCTCTCGGACGAGGCCCAGGTCGAGACGAAGCCCCAGCTCGAGATCTACGCCAACGACGTGAAGTGCACGCACGGGGCGACGGTCGGCCGGCTCGACGAGGAGTCGCTCTTCTACCTGCGCTCGCGCGGCCTGCCCGCGGGCGTGGCGCGGGGCCTGCTGACGTACGGCTTCGCCAGCGAGCTCGTCGGCCGGGTGAAGGTCGAGCCCGTGCGCGCCGAGCTCGAGCGCCTGTTCTTCCGCCGCTTCGGCGGCGAGGGCGTGCCGGGGTAGGGCGGGGGCGGCGCCGTGTTCGACCTCGACCCGGCCGAGCTGCGCGAGCTGTACCAGGAGATGATCCAGGACCACAGCGCGCACCCGCGGAACTTCCGGAAGCTCATGCACGCGAGCGCGGTCGCCCTCGGGCACAACCCCCTCTGCGGCGACCGGATCGAGGTCTACGTCGACGTCGACCCGGACGGGGTCACGGTGAGGGACGTCGCCTTCCAGGGCAAGGGCTGCGCGATCTCGCAGGCGTCGGCCTCGCTCATGACGGCGACGGTCAAGGGCAAGCCGCGCGAGGAGGTCGAGAGGCTCTTCGAGACCTTCCACCGCATGGTCACGGGCGCCGGCGGGGAGGGGGGGGAGGGGGCGGAGGGGGTGGACCCGGAGGCGCTCGGGAAGCTCATCGTGTTCTCGGGGGTGCGCGAGTTCCCGATCCGGGTGAAGTGCGCGAGCCTCGCCTGGCACACGCTCCGGGCGGCGCTGCGGGGCGAGCAGGAGGCGGTGTCGACGGAGTGACCGGCGAGTAACGTAGCCATGGCGACCATCGACTCTGTGGCTCAAGGAGAGCGGGTCCATGGCCCTGATACGTAGACAGGTGTCGTTGAAGCGCGACGTGGTCGTCACCCGCGTCCCGAGCGGCGAGCGGGCGACGCTCCCCGCCGGCACGACCGTCGTCATCGTCGACCAGCTCGGCGGCAACTACGTCGTCAAGTCGCTCGAGGGCGAGACCCTCCGCGTCGAGGGCAAGGACGGCGACGCCGTGGGCGAGCGCGTGGTCGAGCTCGCCCCGCCGCCGTCGGCCGCGGATGCGGCGGCCGCGGCCGCGACCGCCGACGAGAAGGCGATCTGGGACCAGCTCCGCCAGGTCTACGACCCGGAGATCCCGGTCAACGTCGTCGACCTGGGCCTCATCTACGAGATGAAGCTCGCTCCGCACGCGGAGGGCGGGAGCCGCGCCGCCATCAAGATGACGCTGACCGCGCCCGGCTGCGGCATGGGCGAGGTCCTGAAGCGCGACGTCGAGACGCGCGTGCGCGCCCTCCCGGGCGTGCGCGAGGCGACGGTCGAGGTCGTCTTCGACCCGCCCTGGGACAGGAGCCGCATGTCGGAAGACGCGCGGCTCGCCCTCGGCTTCTTCTGAGATCGGGATCGAGAGCCCACGCATGAGCTTCCCGCTCACGCTCACCCACTTCTACGAGCGGGCGCGGACGCTCTTCCCGCGCGGCGAGGTCGTCTCGCGCCGGCCGGACCGCTCGCTCGTCCGGTACGCGTACGCCGACTTCTGCCGGCGCACGGCCCGCCTCGCGCGCGCGCTCGAGCGGCTCGGCGCCCGCCCGGGCGACCGGGTCGCCACGCTCTGCTGGAACCACCGCGAGCACCTCGAGGTCTACTTCGGCCCCCCGCTCATCGGGGCCGTCGTCCACACCCTGAACCTGCGCCTCCACCCGAGCGAGCTCGCCTACATCGCGACCCACGCCGAGGACCGCTTCGTCATCGTCGACCGGTGCCTGCTTCCGCTCTTCGACAAGTTCGCGGGCTCGGTCCGATCGATCGAGCGCGTGATCGTCGTGCCGGACGACGGGCCGACGCCCGAGCCGTACCTCGACTACGAGCGCCTGCTCGCCGGTGGCGACGACGGCGCGACGGCGACCGCCGGCTTCCCGGTCCTCGACGAGGACCGGGCGGCGATGATCTGCTACACGTCGGGGACGACCGGCAAGCCGAAGGGCGTCGTCTACACCCACCGCTCGACGGTCCTGCACGGGCTCGCGATCGGGCTCGTCGACACGCTCGGCGTCGGCGAGGCCGACACCGTCCTCCCCGTCGTCCCCATGTTCCACGCGAGCGCCTGGGGTCTCCCGTACGCGGCCGTGGCCCTGGGGGCGAAGCTCGTCTTCCCGGGGCCGCACTTAGACCCCGCGTCGCTCCTCGACCTCATGGCGGCGGAGCGCGTGACGCTCGCCGCCGGCGTGCCCACGATCTGGCTCGGGATGCTGGCGCTCCTGGACGAGCACCCGAAGCGGTGGGACCTGTCGGCGCTGCGCACGCTCGTCGTCGGCGGCCAGGCGGCGCCGCCCGCGCTCATCGAGGGCTTCGCGCGCCGCCACGGGATCGCCGTCACCCACGCCTGGGGCATGACCGAGATGAACCCGCTCGGGACGGTCGCGCGCCTCAAGCGGCACCTGGCGGCCGCGGACGACGAGGCCAGGCTCGCGGCCCGCGCCTCGCAGGGCCACCCCGTCCCGTTCGTCGAGCAGCGCCACGTCGGCGAGTCGGGCGAGGTCCTGCCCTGGGACGGGGCGACCCTCGGCGAGCTCGAGGTCCGCGGCCCCTGGGTCGCGTCGTCGTACCTGGGCGGCGAGGGCGCCGACCGCTTCACGGCCGACGGCTGGTTCAAGACCGGCGACGTCGTCACGATCGACGCGGAAGGCTACGTGCGGATCGCCGACCGCTCGAAGGACGTGATCAAGTCGGGCGGCGAGTGGATCAGCTCGGTCGCGCTCGAGAACGCGCTCATGAGCCACCCCGCCGTCCTCGAGGCGGCCGTCTTCGCGGCGCGCGACTCGTGCTACGGCGAGCGCCCGATCGCGGCGATCGTCCTCAAGCCGGGGCGCGAGGCGACGAAGGCCGAGCTCGCCGACCACATCCGCGACCGCTTCCCGAAGTGGTGGCTGCCCGAGGAGTACGTCTTCCCCGGCCAGATCCCGCGCACGTCGACCGGGAAGTTCCAGAAGACGGCGCTGCGCGAGCGCTACGGGGACGTCCTCGCCGCGCGTCCCCCTTCCTGACGCATGGCCCGGCGGATCGCGATCGAGGTCGCCATCATCGTCCTCCTGGTGATCGCGAACGGCGTCTTCGCGATGATCGAGATCGCGGTCGTCTCGGCGCGGCGGGCGCGCCTGCAGAAGCGCGCCGACCGCGGCGACGAGCGGGCGGCGGCCGCCCTCGCGCTCGCCCGCTCGCCGAACGAGTTCCTCTCGACCGTTCAGATCGGGATCACGCTCGTCGGCGTCTTCGCCGGCGCGTTCGCGGGCGCGACGATCGCCGAGCAGATCGGCGCCGGGCTCGCCTCGGTCCCGTGGATCGGCGAGTACGGCGAGGCCGTGGGCATCGCGATCGTCGTCATCGCCATCACCTTCCTCTCGCTCGTCCTCGGCGAGCTCGTCCCGAAGCGGCTCGGCCTCGCGAACGCGGAGGCCGTGGCGGCGGCGGCGGCGCGCCCCATGCGCCGCCTCGCCCGGTTCGCGCGGCCCGTCGTCTGGCTCTGCGGGATCTCGACCGAGGCCGTCCTGCGCCTCCTCGGCCCGCGGGCGCGGGCGGGCGCCGAGCCGCCCGTCACCGAGGAGGAGGTGAGGGTCCTGATCGAGCAGGGCACGAAGCACGGGACGTTCGTCGACGCCGAGCGGTCGATGATCGAGAGCGTCCTGCGCCTCGGCGACCGGCGCGTCGCCGAGGTCATGACGCCGCGGCAGGACCTGGTCGTCCTCGACCTGAGGAGCGACGGGCCGGCCGAGATCGCCCGCAAGATCCGGACGAGCCGCCAGGCGCGTTTTCCGGTCGTCCGCGGCGACCTCGAGGACGTCGTCGGGATCGTCCGCAGCGAGGACCTGCTCGCGGCGAGCCTCGAGGGCCGGCCCGTCGACCTCGCCGCCTGCGCGACGAAGCCGCTCTACGTGCCCGAGAGCCTGCCGGCGCTCGCGCTCCTCGACCGGTTCCAGACGCAGCGGCCGCGCGTGGCCCTCGTCGTGGACGAGTACGGCGGCATCGAGGGGATCGTGACCATGGGCGACGTGCTCGACGCGATCGTCGGCGCGCCCGCGGAGGACGGGCGCGCGCGGGAGAGGGCCGGGGCGAGGCGCGGCGAGGGCGCGCGCGCGTTCGAAGGCTCCATGCCCATGGACGAGGTCGAGGACGCGCTCGGGATCGACCGCGATCCCTCCCCGACCGAGCGCGCGCCGTACCGGACGCTCGGCGGCTTCATCATGTGGCGGCTCGGGCGGGTCGCCGAGGCCGGAGACCGCTGCGACTGGCGCGGCTTCCACTTCGAGGTCGCCGCCATGGACGGGCGGCGCGTCGACCGGGTGACCGTGACGCGCCACGGGAAGGCGGCGCGGGGCGAAGAGGGAGCGCCGGGGGCGTAGAGGATTTACGTTCGCGAGACACACGGGCGGCGCGGGCGTCGGGCTAAGCCATCCGTTGATGGGAGAGACGCCAATGGCTCGTGCCGCCGCCGCGATCGTCTTCATCGTCGCCTTCGCCTTCGCCCTCGCCGTCGCCCTCATGCAGGTCGCGCTGGCCGCGCCGCCCCCCGATCCCGACGAGAGCCCGTACGGGATCTGCGCCCACATCCCGTCGGACGCGGCCATGGACCGGCTGGCGGCGGCCGGGGTCGTGTGGCTGCGCTGCGACTTCAACTGGGTGAGCATGGAGCCGCACCGGAAGGGCGCGTTCGACTGGGCCGAGACGGACCGTCTCGTCGCCTCGGCGCGGGCGCGCGGGCAGCGGATCTTCGCCACGCTCGCCTACACGCCGGGCTGGGCGAACGGCGGGCGCCACCACCGGTTCCCGCCGAACGACGTCCGCGACTGGACGGACTTCGTGGCGGCGTGCGTCAACCGCTACAAGGGCGACATCCAGCACTGGGGGATGTGGAACGAGCCGAACCTGAGCGGCTTCTTCGAGGGATCGCGGACGGACTACATCGACCGGATCCTGAAGCCGGGCGCGGCGGCGGCCAAGGCGGCCGACCCGACGTGCTCCGTCCTCGGCCCGGAGCTCGCCCACCTCGTCGGCGGGCGCTGGGATGAGTGGCTCGAGGACGTGATGCGGCGGGCGAGCGACTCGATCGACATCGTCTCGCACCACATGTACAAGGGCGACGCGCCCGAGACGTTCCTCAACATCGACGGCCGCCCGTGGCGCGGCAAGACCGTCAAGTGGATCCTCGACCGCTACGGCCGCGGCCAGGAGCTGTGGCTCACCGAGGTGGGCTGGAACACGGGGCGCGTGTCGGAGGCGCACCAGGCGCGGGAGTACCAGCGGCTGCTCGGGGGCGTCCTCGAGCGGAGCTACCTGACGAAGGTCTTCTTCTACGAGGCGACCGACGATCCCAGCATCCCCGACAAGTGGGGGATCCTGCGCGCCGACCTCACGCCCAAGCCGTCCTACGGCTCGTACCGGGCGTTCACGGCCGCGAACCCGGACGCCGGCGGCTCGCTTCGCTTCCGCGCCGTGGGCGACCTCGCCCACCTCACGGGGCGGGCGGCGGGCGGCGGCTGGGAGGCGGTCGCCGGGCGCGACGGCGCCGCTCACATGGCCTACGGGCCGTACACGACCGCGGTCGCGCCCGGCTCGCGCACGGCCGTCTTCCGCCTCGCGCTCGGCGGGAGCGGCCCGGGCGACGAGCGGGTCGCCACGCTCGACGTCTACGACCCGAACGCGCGCCGGACGCTCGCGCGCCGCGACCTGTCGCGCGGCGACTTCCGCTCGGGCGCCCCGCACCTCTTCCGCCTGAGCTTCGGCGCCGCGGCCGGCCAGACGCTCGAGTTCCGCGTTTACTGGCACGGCCGCGGGACGTTGCGCCTCGACGAGGTCGAGGTGCGGGCGGGCCGGGACATCAAGGGGCAGAGGGGGTGGTTCCCGTTCTAGCGCGCGCCCGGGTCAGTCGAGCGCCGGCTCGGCCCCGGCGGCCGCGGCGCCGCCGCCGCCGCCCCCGCCGAGCGTCACGCCGATCGCCACGAAGATCCGCCAGTCGGGGGCGGTCACGCCCTCGTTGAGGCCGGCGGAGGCGCCGGCGAGGGCGAAGAGGGTGCCCGAGTACTTGATCGCGCCGCCGATCTCGACCGGCGACTCCTCCTCCTGGTCGTAGGGCTTCTCCCAGCGGGCGAAGTGGCGGACCTCGCCGACGAGCTCCAGGCCCTCGAGCCCCTCGTCGTCCGTCAGGCGGCCGATGTCGAGGGCGATGCCGGCCCCGAGGCGGAGCTTCGTGTCGACGACGGTGTCGGCGACGCGGATGCTCACGCCTATGTACTCGACGCCGGCGTTCAGCCCGAGGCGCACCGCCCCGAGGTAGAGCTCGAGGATCGCGAGCGCGCCGAACGTGTACTGCTCGGCGTCGGACTCGAAGTCGCGCTCGGCGCCGGTCGGGAACTTGACGAAGGCCTTGAGGGCGAGGCCGAGGAGGTCGTCGGCCTCGGGCTTGACGACCGTCAGCTTGGCCTCGGCGCGGAGCGCGCCGACGCCCTCTTCCTTCAGGTCCTCGGTCGGGTCCTCGATGTCCGTCCCGTCGCGGTGCGTGACGAACGGAAAGGCGACGCCGAGGCTCAGGCGGTCGAAGAGGCCGACGCCGAGGACGAGGGCGAACTCGGGCAGGTCCTCGACGATGTCGATCGACTCCCGGCCGCCGTCCTCGCGCACGCGGAGCTCGACGGGGTCGCGGGCGTAGCTGAAGTACACGGCCGCGTGGAAGCCGATCGGGTGCCCCTCGATCGCCCGCGCGCCGTCGACGGTGATGTAGGCGTCGGGATCGGTCGGCGCCTCGAAGGCCTGGGCGTCGAACGCCTCGAAAGCGCGCGCCGCCGCCGGGAGCGCGGCGACGAGGGCGAGCGCGCCGAGGACGGGGCCGAGGCCGCGGGCCCGCGCGAGCGCCCGCCTCATGACGGTGCCTCCTCGGTCGCCGGGCGCGGTTGCCGCCGCCGGCGCGCGAGGAGCCCGACCACGAGGAGCGCGGCGAGCGGCAGGAGGGCCCGCGGGTCGCCCCCGCCGCCGCCCGGGCCGCCGTCGCCGGAGCCGAGCGCGCAGCCGCCGCCGCGGATCCCGACGCTGCGCCGACCCGTGGCGGCCGCCGGCGGCGCCGGGGCGTCGAAGACGAGCGGGTCCGTCTCGCCCGGGTCGACGCGCCCGTTGCCGGAGCGGTCCTCGAAGCCGTCGGCGAGCCCGTCGCCGTCCGTGTCGGGGAGCGACGGGTTCGTCCGCGTCGTCGGGTCGGCATCGGGGACGAACGACGGCGAGCCGGGGTCCGTCCCGAGGAGCGGGCCGCCCGGCCCGTCGGGATCGGGGATCGGCGTCGTCCGCCCTCGCTCGAGGCCGTCCGGGAGGCCGTCCTGGTCGCTGTCGGGGTCGAGGGCGCCGATGAGGCCGTCCCCGTCGATGTCGACGAAGGGGTTCGGCTCGTCGCCGTCGGCGATCCCGTCGTCGTCGCTGTCCCGGTCGAGCGGGTCGAGGCCCGAGCCGACCTCGCGGCCGTCCGGGATGCCGTCGCCGTCCGTGTCGGGGTCGTTCGGGTCCGTCCCGCGGGCGGCCTCGTCGGCGTCCGTCAGGCCGTCGCCGTCGGCGTCGTCCGTCCCCGGGGCCCCGTCGTCGGCGCCGTTGCCGCGCGTCGGGTCCTTCTCGCCCGGGTCGAGCGCGCCGTTCAGGTTCAGGTCCTCGGCCCCGTCGGAGAGCCCGCCGCCGTCGGTGTCGGGGTTGACCGGGCTCGTCGTCGTCGCGCCGCCGTCCGCGTCGGGGCGGAAGTTCCGCGACGTGAGGTCCGTCCCGAGGAGCGGCCCGCCGGGCCCGTCGGGATCGGCGACCGCCGTCGAGAGCGTCACCCCCAGCTCGGTGCCGTCGAGGAGGCCGTCGTCGTCGCTGTCGGGGTCGAGGGCGCCGATGAGGCCGTCGCCGTCGGTGTCGACGAGCGCGTTCGGCTCGGCCCCGTCCGCGATCCCGTCGTCGTCGGTGTCGGCGTCGAAGGGGTTCGTGCCGGCGGCCGTCTCCTGGGCGTCGCTCAGGCCGTCGCCGTCGCTGTCCTGGGCCGCGGCGGCGGCGCCGTCGTCCGCGCCGTTGCCGGCGGCCGGCTCCGTCTCGGCCGGGCCGCGCACGCCGGAGCGGTCCGCGTCCTCGCGCCCGTCGGCGACGCCGCCCGCATCCGTGTCGGGGACGAGCGGGCGCGTCGTCGTCGCTCCCCCATCGGCGTCGGGCCGGAAGTTGAGCGAGAACGGGTCCGTCCCCGTGGCCGGCCCCGGGCCGTCCGGGTCGGCGACGGGCGTCGTCACGCCGCGCTCGAGGCCGTCCGGAAGCCCGTCGTCGTCGGAGTCCGGGTCGAGGGCGTTGATCGCCCCATCGCCGTCCGTGTCGGCGAGCGCGTCCTGCTCGTCGCCGTCCGCGATCCCGTCGTCGTCCGAGTCGGCGTCGAAGGGGTCGAGGCCCGGCACGGCCAGCTCGACGTCGTCGGGGATGCCGTCCCCGTCGGCGTCGTCGGGCCTGAGGGCGACGTCGTCGCCGCCGTCCCGCGGGTCGAGCTCGCCGGCGTCGACGACGCCGTCTCGATCGAGGTCCTCGAAGCCGTCGGGAACGCCGCCGCCATCGGTGTCGCGGCGGAGCGGATCGGTCGTCGTCGCGCCGGCGTCCCCGTCGGGGACGAAGTGGGGCGAGGTCGTGTCCGTGCCGGCGAGCGGGCCCGGGCCGTCGGGGTCGGCGACGGGGCTGACGACCCCGAGCTCCGTGCCGTCGTAGATCCCGTCGCCGTCGCTGTCCGGGTCGGCCGCGCCCACGAGCCCGTCGCCGTCCGTGTCGACGAGCGCGCCCGGCTCGTCGCCGTCGGCGACGCCGTCGTCGTCCGAGTCGAGGTCGCGCGGGTCGGTGCCCGCCGCGATCTCCTCGTCGTCGGACAGGCCGTCCCCGTCCTGGTCGGGGACGATCGTGAACGTGACGGAGGCCGTCGCCATCTCGCCGTCGCCGTCCGTCACCGTGTAGGTGAAGACGTCGGTCCCGGTCGCGCCCGGGTCCGGCGTGTACGTGATCGTGCCGTCCGCGTCGACGACCGCCAGGCCGCGGGCCGGCGGCGCCGTGATCGCGACCGAGATCGGCCCGTCGCCGAGGCCCGTGTCGTTGGCGAGGACGGCCGTCGTCGCCGAGCGGTCGGCGGTGACCGACGCCGCGTCGGCCACGGCGACCGGCGTGTCGTTGACGGACATCACCGTGACGGTGACCGTGGCCGTGTCCGTCCCGCCGTTGCCGTCGGAGATCGTGTAGGTGAGCGTCGCCGTGCCGAAGAAGTCGGCCGGCGGCGTGTAGACGACCGCGCCGCCGCCCGGCGCGATCGCGACCGTCCCCGTCCCCGGCGCGGGCTGCGTGACCGCCGTGATCGTGAGCGTCTCGCCCGCGTCCGGCGCGATCGTGTCGTTGGCGAGGACGGCGATCGTCGTCGCGCCCGAGTCCTCGGCGACCGACGGCGCGTCGTCGACGGCGGTCGGCGGGTCGTTCGCCGCCGACACCGTGACGGTGACCGTGGCCGCGTCCATCCCGCCGTTGCCGTCCGAGATCGTGTAGGTGAACGTGTCGCCGCCGAAGAAGTCGGCCGCCGGCGTGTACGTCACCGCCATCGCGCCGCCCGCGATCGCCGCCGTCCCGTTCGCCGGCTGCGTCACGGCGACGACCATGAGGGTCTCGTCCGCGTCGGGCGCGAACGAGTCGTTCGCGAGGACGGGGATCGTCGTCGTCCCGGAGTCCTCGGCGACCGCGGCCACGTCATCCAGGGCCGCCGGCGGGTCGTTGACGGACGCGACGACGATGGTGACGGTCGCCACGTTCGAGACGTCGATGCCGTCCCGCGCCCGGTAGGTGAACGAGTCCGTGCCGTTCCAGTCGGCGACCGGCGTGTACGTGAACGCGCCGTCCATCCCGAGCACGAGCGTTCCGTTCGTCGGGCCGGCCACGAGCTCCGCCGTGAGCGCGTCGCTCTCGCCGTCCGTGTCGCCGTCGAGCACGCCCGGGGCGGCGACCTGGAGCGACACGTCCTCGTCCGTGCCGAAGCCGTCGGCGTCGGCGACGGGCGGCTGGTTGACGGCGAACGCGGCGGTGGCCGTGCGGTCGCCGGCGTCCGGGTCGGGCTGGTCCGAGGCCGTCAGGCTCGCCGTCGCCTGGATCGTCTGCCCCGCCGTCCCCGGGTCCACGGTCACGACGATCGTGAGCGTCGCCGTCGCGCCGCTCGCTAGGTTCAAGACGACGATCCAGGAGCCGCTCCCCGGATCGTACGCGCCCTGGCTCGGCATCGCGCTGACGAAGGCGACGCCCGCCGGCAGCGGGATCGAGACGCCGGCGCCGGTCGCCGTGTCGGGGCCGGCGTTCGTGAGCGTCACGGTGTACGTGACCGTCCCGCCCTCGCCGGGCCGCGGTTGGGGCGTCATGGCCGCGAGGGCGACCGCGAGGTCGGCGCGGCAGAACGCGATGGCCGCCGCGCTCGCGCCCGAGAGCCCCGGCGCCCCGCGCGTGGCGCCGTTCGACGGGAACTCGGTGACCCCCGTCGAGCCCGTCACCCCGCCGGCGCCGCCGGTCACGGAGACGGCGACGGTCCCGCCCGACAGCGCCACGAAGCCGCCGCCGCCGCCGCCGCCGGGCCCCTCGCCCTCGTCGACGTTCGCGGTGACGACGCCCTGGTCGCCGCCCTTGCCGCCGTTCGCCTGGACCTGGACGCCCGAGAGCGCGTTCGCGACGACGACGACCGTGCCGCCGGCGCCGCCGCCGCCCGCGCCGTCGCGGTGCTCGCCGACCGTGTTCCCGCCGGCCGCCCCGTTCGCGCGGATCGAGCCCGAGCCCTGGACCGCCTGGGCCAGGAGGAGGACCAGCCCGCCTCCCCGGCCGCCCGCGCCGGTCGCGCTGTTGTTGCCGTCGCCGGCGCCGCCGCCGCCGCCGAGGAAGAGGCGCGACGCGACGTCGGGCGCGAGCGGACGGCCGCCCAGGCCGCCGCGCTCCAGGCGGTTGTTGCCGCCCCAGGCGGTGTTGCCCGGGCCCTGGGTCAGGGCGTTCGCGTCGTTGTCGGAGAAGGTGTAGCCGCCGCGCCCGCCGCCCGAGGAGGTCGTGAGGGCGTTGCCGTTGGCGATGAACCCGGGATCGAGCGACCACGCGGCCGCGCCCGTGACCGTCCCGTCCATGACGCCCTGGCCCGTCCAGGTCGCGCCGTTCGAGGCGTTCGCCCCGCCGCCGCCGGCCGCGTTGTGCGAGTTGCCGCCGCCGCCGCCGTTCGCGGGCGCGCCGCGCCCGTACCGGCCGCCGAGGCCGTCGTAGTCCGCGGCCGCGCCGGCGATCCCCTCGCCCTTCTCGGCGCCCTGGGCCGCGTCGGTCGAGCGGAAGATCGTGACGTCCGTGCTGCTGGCGGCCGAGGTGTTGTCGATCGCCCCGCCGCGGAAGCCCGCGCCGCTCACGTCGACCGCGCCGTCGATCGTCGCCGTCGTCCGCACGTGAACGGCGACGATCCCGCCCGTCTGCCCGTTCCAGGAAGGCGCCGCGATCGAGCCGGCGCCCGTCACCGTCAGGCTCTGGTACTGCGGGACGCGGATGACCTGCACCCGGCCGGCCGCGGTGTACGCGTTCCTGAGCCCCGCGCTGCACCGCGTGTCGAGCGCGATCGTGCTCGAGGCGACGGAGGCCACGCCGACGAGCTCGTAGCGCCCGGCGTTCCCGAGCGCCGTCACCGCGCCGTAGCTCGCCGCGTCCGTCGTGTCGATCGTGGCGCCCTGCATCTGGATGACGAGGAGCAGGTCGCCGGCCGTGATGCCCGTGGCGTCCGCGACCTGAATGCTCGTGGCCCCGGCGGCGGCGTCCGTCGTCAGGGTCGTGTACACGTTGACGAGGGTGCCGGGGGTGGCGATGTTGACGGAGCCATCCTTCCCGGGCGTCTGGGCGCGCGCCGGCGGGGCGGCGGCGGCGAGGAGGGCGAAGAGGGCGAAAAGGGCGACCAGGGCGCCGGGGGCGGCAGCTAAGGTCGGTGGGCGTCTCGTGGTGCGTCTCATGAAGGTATTACCTACCGCCCGGATGGACCGATTTCAAACCGCCGCGCGGCGAAAAGTGGGTTTCAGCGGGCCTTTCCGGCCCGGAGATCCGAACGAAGCCCGTCCGACCAGGCGTTCGCCCGGGTGCCCCGGCATCGACCGGAGATCCGCTCCGCGCAGTTGCCTCCGGCCCATCGAGGGGTGTACACTTCGCCGGCCGAAGCCGGTCGGAAGACTCCCACCGCCGCCCCGGCGAGCGGATGAAGACGGCCGGGCGGGCGCTGGCGCGCCCGCCCGGCCGTTCGAACGACTCTTCCGGGCACGACGGGTCCCCGTCGACCTACGGCTGGAGCGGCACCGCCCCGTACTGGATCGACGGCGTCGAGGCGTTGTTCGCCTTCACGCCCGCCTCCGACACGGTGTAGACGGCGTTGCCGATGATGATGCTCCGCATGACCTCGGCGCCCCACGTCCAGCCGTGCTGCGACGCGAGGTCCTTGTGGTCGATGCGGCCGCGGAGCGTGAAGCCCGTCCCGAATCCGACGTCGTAGACCTCGGCCCCCGCGAACCCGTTCTGCCAGTCGCTCACGGGGACGACGAGGGTGCTCGAGGCCGGGAAGTACGTGTACGCCTTGTGCTCGTAGAGGGCCTGCGAGTAAGCGCCCTGGAGCGTCGCGCGGTGCACGAGGGTCGGCCGCGAGAGGTCGTGGACGTCGAAGATCGTGAGGTCGAGCCCGGTCACCCGGCCCTCGCTGTTCGCCGCCTGGCCGATCGCCAGGAGGTACTCGCGCCGGTTGTACGTCACCGGGTGGAGGTACGTCGAGAAGCCCTCGATCTTGAGCTCGCCCTTCACGCGCAGGCCGCGCATGTCGAGGCAGAAGAGCGGGTCGACCTGGCGGAAGGTGACGACGTAGCCGCGGTCGCCGACGAAGCGGCACGAGTAGATCCGCTCGCTCGGGGCGAGGTTGCGGATCGAGCCGATCACGTAGAGCCGGTTGCTGTAGGGGAAGACCTTGCGGAGCACGAAGACGTGGTTCGCGCGCTGCTGCTCGCCCGTCTCCTGCGCCGTCGCCTCGGTCGTCGTCGCGACGCGGAGGTTGCCGTTGTACTCGTCCATCGAGAACTGGTTGAGCACGCGGCCGTCGACGCGCCCCGTGCCGAGGTAGGACGGACGCCAGCCGCCGAGGCGGAAGCCGTGGATGTCCGTCACGTCGCTCGGCTTCGTGCCGACGTTGAAGTTCCACCAGTAGTCGTAGCGGTAGCAGGCCATGTAGAGCGACGACGCGTTCGCGTAGATCTGGCCGGACTCGGAGATGATCCCCGCCGGCTCGGGCCGGACCGCGTAGTCGACGTACATCGTCGTCACGCTGACGATGTTCCGCCCCTCGCTCGTCGCCGGCTTGTAGGCGTTCCAGAAGCGGACGCCGACGGCCGGCGCGCTCTGGGTCGCCTTGTCGAACGACCGCGGCAGCCAGTCCGCGAGCGACGCGGCCCGGATGCGGCGGCGGTTCTCGGCCTTGAGGGCGGAGACCTCATCCGCCGTCGGCTGACGCTCCCAGTTCGTCCAGTACGTGAGCTCCGGCCCCGGCGGGCGCGCCGACGTCACGATGTGGCACTGGCCGTTCATCAGGCGGGCGTCGACGTAGTGGCCCTCGAAGAACGTCTCGCGCACCTGGCGCGGGCGGCTCTTCGTCCGGACGTCGAAGGTGGTGACCTTGACGCACGTCTGCTGCTGCGGACCCGGCCACCAGATCGACATGCGGGCGTAAGGCATGGGGCCGCCCCAGCCCTGCGGCTGCGGGCGCTCCATCCCGGCCGGGACGGGCGCGTTCGTGAACACGAGGACCTTGCTCCCCGTGTAGAACATGCCCATCGGGTAGCCGTCGAGCTTCACCCGCGCGACCTCGCGGAGGTCGGTGGGCGGGGTCGCGTCGAGGACCACGAGGTTCTCGCCGACGAGGCGGAAGATCCAGTTGCCGTCGTTCTTGACGAAGTCGGGCTCGTCGACCCCGGCGACCTGGACGTTGGTCGTCGAGAACGAGGACCCGGCCGCCGAGGCGTCGCGCGACTCGGCCATCGCCCGGAAGAAGATCGGCCCGCCGGGGCCGTGGCCGCCGCCGTTGTCGACCTGGCGCTCCATCTCCGCGATCGCGCAGCGCTCGAGATAGTCCTCGAGCTGGGCGCTCGTGCGGAATCCCGTCAGCTCCGCGCGGGCGGGCGTCGCGACGGCGACCCCTATCCCTACCCCGAGCGCGAGCGTCAACCACCGACCCATCATCACGTCAGATCCCTCCTGTCGAAGCGCCCCGGACGCCGCCACCCCTGCCGGCGCCGGGGCTCGAAGCCGAAGGCAGATAAGACGCCGCGGCCCATCTCCGTCTTGCGCCGCGGCGATGCTTTCATATAGCCGTCGATCCCCGAGCGGGTTACGTCACAGCTTCGTCTTCTTCTCCCACCCCCGCCGGCGTCCCCCGCCAGGGGGACGCCCGGAATCAAAAGGGAAGAAGATGCGGCATCATGACGCCCGGTGTCAAGACCCTAACGGACGCCAGCCGCGCCGCACGGTCCCGTCCCGATGCCGGAGGCGGCGGGGGGGGCGGGGGGGGATGGGGGAGGGGCGTGAGGGCAGGGGCAGGGGCAGGGGGTGGGGCGGGGGTTGGGGCGTGGCCGTCCCCGGCGCGAGGGCCCGCAGGTCGGGCGCCCCCTGGCGTTGCGCTGGCGGCGGCCCGCGATGTAATGTGGGCGCCGTGAGCGGGGCCGAATCTTCGTCGGGTGACACCTGGGGGCGCCTGGAGCGGCTCCGTCCGCTCAGGCGTCGCTTCGTCGAGGAGGCCGAGCGTGACGTCCGCGAGATCGCCCGGATCCTGGCCCAGGCGGCCGGCGCGCCGCCCACGGGGGAGACCGGAAAGCGCCTCCGCAAGCTCGCCCACGACCTCCACGGGTCGGGCGGCGGCTACGGCTTCCCCGACGTCAGCGCCCGGGCGCGCGAGCTCGAGACGGCCTTCCTGAAGGGGCTCGGGGGCGCGCCGCTCGCCGCGGCGGCCGCGGCCCTGGAGCGAGCCGTCCGGGAGGCGGTCGAGGCGGTGGGCACGTGAGCCGCGCGCGAGGGCCGGCGGGCGGGGTCCCCCGGAGATGACGGTGAGCAAGGTCCTCCTCGTCGACGACGACCCGAAGCTCCTCCGCCTGGTCGAGCACGAGCTGGCCGAGGCCGGCATCGAGTCGCTCACGGCCGAGACGGGGAAGGAGGCGCTCCGCCGCCTGAAGGAGGAGGAGCCGATCGCCGTCGTCCTCGACCTCCTGCTCCCCGACATCGCGGGCAAGGACCTGCTCGCCCGCCTGCGCCGCGAGCGGCCGGAGCTGCCGGTCGTCGTCCTCACCGCCCAGGGCGGGGTGGACGACGTCGTCGAGTGCATGAAGCTCGGGGCCGTGGACTACGTCCAGAAGCCGTTCGACGCCATGCGGCTCGTCACCTCGATCCGCAACGCCAAGACGCACGGCGTCCTCCGGGCGCGCGTGCGCTCGCTCGCCGACGAGCTGCACCGGGGCGAGGGCTTCGACGCGATCGTCGGCCGCTCGAAGGCGATCCGCGCCGCCGTGGACCTGCTCCGGCGCGCGGCCCAGAGCGACGTCACGGTCCTCCTCGAGGGCGAGAGCGGTACGGGCAAGGAGGTCGCCGCCCGCGCCGTCCACGCCGAGAGCACGCGGCGAACGGGGCCGTTCGTGGCCGTCAACTGCGGCGCGATCCCCGAGGGCCTGATCGAGAGCGAGCTCTTCGGCCACGAGAAGGGCTCGTTCACGGGCGCGACCGAGCAGCGCCCCGGGCGCTTCGAGCAGGCGGACGGCGGGACGCTCTTCCTCGACGAGGTGGGCGAGCTGCGCCTCGACCTCCAGGTGAAGCTCCTGCGCGTCCTCCAGGAGCGCCAGGTGACGCGCGTCGGCGCCGGGCGGGCGCGGCCGGTGGACGTGCGCGTCATCGCGGCCACGCACCGCGACCTCAAGGGGGCGGTCGGGCGCGGCGGCTTCCGCGAGGACCTCTACTACCGGCTGGCCGTCTTCCCGGTGCGGTTGCCGCCGCTGCGCGAGCGCGGCGGCGACATCCTCCTCCTCGCCGACGTCTTCGTCCGCCGCTTCGCCGAGCGCCACCGGAAGAGGATCGCCGGCATCACCGCCGAGGCGCGGCAGGCGCTCGAGGCCCACGCCTTCCCCGGGAACGTACGCGAGCTCGAGAACGTGCTCGAGCGGGCGGTGATCCTCGAGGACGGGGACACCATCTCGCTCGGGAGCCTCCCCGACGATGTCGTCTGCGCGCTCGACGCGACCCGCGGGGTCGACCGCCCGGGGCCCGCCCCGGGCGCCGCCGCCGCGGCCGCCGTGGGCATCGGCGCCGCGGCCGCGGTCCCGCCGCCGCCCGGCGTCGCGCCGCGCGAGCCCCCGCTCGCCTCGCCGAGCGCCATCATCAAGCTCGAGGACGAGGAGCGGCGCGTGATCCTGCGGGCCCTCGAGGCGACGGCCTGGAACCTGAAGGAGACGGCGGCCCGCCTCGGCATCGGGCGGGCGACGCTCTACCGCAAGATCGAGCGCTTCGGCCTCGCGCTCGGGCGCGCCCCGCCATGACCCCGTCCGGGAGCCCCGCCTCGAACGGGACGATCGACCGGGAGCGGCGGGCGCGCGTGGCCGTGGTCGAGGACGACGCCAACGGCCGCCTCCTCGCCCGGGTCATCCTCGAGGACCTCTACGACGTCGTCGTCTACGAGACGGGCGCGGAAGCGCTCGAGGGCATCGCGCGGGCGGGCGCGGACCTGGTGCTCCTCGACGTCCTGCTCCCCGACCTGGACGGGACCGAGGTCGTGCGCCGGATCCGGGCGGACGCCGCGCTCCGCGGCCTGCCCGTCATCGCGCTGACCGCCCACGCCATGGCCGGCGACCGGGAGGCCCTGCTGGCGGCCGGCTTCGACGACTACGTGGCCAAGCCGCTCCTCGACGAGAGCGTGCTCCTCCACGCGATCGAGGCGCTGCTCGCGGCGCGGCGCCGGCGATCGTGACCGGCGACGGGCGCGAGCTCCGGGACCTCGCCCGCTCGATCGACGGCATCCTCTGGGAGGCCGACCCGGCGACGTTCCGCTTCACCTACGTGAGCCCGCAGGCCGAGCGGATCCTCGGCTATCCGCCCGAGCAGTGGGTCTCCGAGCCCGACTTCTGGCGCTCGCACCTCCACCCGGAGGACCGGGAGAGCGCCGTCGAGTTCTGCGTCCGGGCGACGCGGGCGCGGCAGCACCACGAGTTCGAGTACCGCATGCTCGCCGCCGACGGGCACGTGGTCTGGCTTCGCGACCTCGTGACCGTCGAGTGCGACGGCGAGCGCCCCGTGCGCCTTCGCGGCCTCATGTTCGACATCAGCGAGCGCAAGCGCACGGCCGAGTCCCTGCGCCAGAACGAGGAGCGGCTGCGGCTCATCGTCGGCCAGCTCCCGGCCGCGGTCTGGACGTGCGACCGCGACCTCAGGGTCACGTCGAGCGAGGGCGCCGCGCTCGCGAACATCGGCCTCGAGCCCGGGGAGCTCGTGGGCACCACCATGTACGAGGTGCTGGGGTCGCGCGACCCCGGGGCGCCGGCGATCGCCGCCCAGCTACGCGCCCTCGCCGGCGAGTCCACGTCCTACGAGATCGACTTCCGGGGCCGGGCCTTCCAGGCGCACGTCGAGCCCCTCCGCGACCCGGCGGGCGGCGCGGTCGGGACGATCGGCATCGCCCTCGACATCACGGAGCGGAAGCAGGCCGAGGAGGCGGCGGCGCGCACCCGCTCCGACCTCGAGCGCGAGGTCTTGGAGCGGACGCGCGAGCTCTCGGAGGCGAAGGAGGCCGCCGAGCGGGCGAACCGCAGCAAGAGCCGCTTCCTCGCCTACATGAGCCACGAGCTGAGGACCCCGCTCAACGCCGTCGTCGGCTTCGCCAACGTCCTCCTCAAGAACAAGGCCGGCAACCAGCGCGAGCCGGACCTCGACCTGCTCCGCCGGATCGTCGCCAGCGGCCGGCACCTGGCGGGCGTCATCGACCAGATCCTCGACCTCTCGAAGATCGAGTCGGGGCGCGTGACGCTCGGCCTCGCGCCGGTCGGGCTCGCGGACCTCGTCGAGGAGACGGTCGAGCAGCTGAAGGGCGCGGCCCTGCGCCCGGGCGTGTCGCTCCGGAAGGAGCTGCCCCGCCCGATCGCGCCGCTCGTGACCGACGCCCAGCGCCTGAAGCAGGTCCTCATCAACCTCATCGGCAACGCCCTCAAGTTCACGGAGCGCGGGAGCGTGACCGTCCGCGTCGCCGTGGACGCGGAGACGCGCCGCCCGCTCCGGATCGACGTCGCCGACACGGGCGCCGGCATCCCCGAGGAGCGCCTGGGGACGATCTTCGAGCCCTTCAACGCCCCCCCGCAGGGGCTGCAGGCGACGCGCGGAACGGGGCTCGGCCTCGCGATCTCGCGCTCGCTCGCCGCCCTGCTCGGATGCCGGCTCGAGGTGCGGAGCCGGGTCGGAGAGGGGTCGACGTTCTCGCTCGTCCTCGAGGACGGGCGCGCGCCGGCCCAAAGCGCCGCCCCCTCCCGGTCCCAGGACCGATAACGCCGCCGCGTGTCTCGTTCTGAGACACATGAGACACGCCCCTTGAATTCACCGACCCGCACCCGTGTGTGAGCTCCCCTAAGGTGTTGCGTCGGACGCGACGCGATTGGCCCGCGATCTGCGGTCCCGGGGGTGGCGGGGAGTACCACCACGAGGGCCGAATGCCGATCCGAGTGCTCATTGCCGACGACCATCCGATCCTGCGCGACGGCGTCCGCCGGTTGCTGGCGGGCGAGCCGGACATGCGCGTCGTGGGCGAGGTGGAGGACGGGCGCGAGGTCGTCGATCGGGCGGTCGAGGTCAGCCCGGACGTCGTCCTGCTCGACTTCGCCATGCCGGGCCTCGACGGGCCGGCGATCGCGCGAAGGCTCCGCGCCGCCGTCCCGCGGGCGCGGGCGCTGGTCTTCACGGTCCGCCTCGACGCCGCCTGCGTCCGTCGGGCCTTGCGGGCGGGCGCCGTCGGCTACCTGACGAAGGATGCGTCGGCGCGCGAGCTGATCGGCGCCGTCCGGACGGTCGCCGCCGGCGAGTCGTACCTCTCCCCGGCCGTCGCCGGCCTCATGGCCGACGAGCGGTCGAGGCGGAGCCGGACCGGCGCGACCGGCCTCGACCTCCTCACGAACCGGGAGCGGGAGGTGCTGAAGCTCATCGCCGAGGGACACACGTCGCGCGGGATCGCCGGGATCGTCCGCATCCCGATCCGCACCGTCGAGCTCTACAAGCGGCGCTTGAAGCGCAAGCTCTCGATCCGCAGCCGCGCCGGGCTCGTCCGCTTCTCGATCGCCGAGCGCGTGATCGAGCTCGGGCCTGCGACCGCGGCCGCCAAGGGGACCAGGGAGAAACCGGCATGACCGCCATCGCTCAACCCACGGCGGCCCTCGGCGCGCGGCCCACGGCGCTGAGGATCCTGCTCGTCGACGACCACACGATCCTCCGCCAGGGGCTCCGCGAGCTGCTCGAGGGCGAGGACGGGCTCTCCGTCGTGGGCGAGGCGCCCGATGGCCGGCGCGCCCTCGAGCTCGCCCGCGACCTCGAGTTCGACGTCGTCGTCATGGACCTCGCCATGCCCGTCCTCGACGGGATCGAGGCGACGCGCCGGATCCTGCGCCTGAAGCCGCAGGCGAAGGTCCTGATCCTCAGCATGTGCCTCGACGAGCGCGTCGGGCGCGCGTTCGAGGCGGGCGCCTCGGGCTACGCGCTCAAGAGCGCGTCGTCGACCGAGCTCATCCGCGCCGTGCGCGCCGTCGCCCAGGGCGAGCGCTACTTCGCCCCGCAGGTCCCGCCCGACGTCGTCGAGCGGTTCGGGAAGGCGACCCGCGGCGTCGGCCCGGGGCCGTGGTGCCTCACGCCGCGCGAGCGCGAGATCCTGAAGCTCCTGGCCGAGGGCCACACGGGCAAGGAGGTCGCGCGCCTGCTCGGCCTCTCGGCGAAGACGGTGGACGCGCACAAGACGAGCTTCATGCGCAAGCTCGACATCCACAACCGGGCCGCGCTGGTGCGGTACGCGGTGACGAACAAGCTGATCCGGGTCTAGAACCGTCCCCTCACTCTCCCTCTCTCTCTCTCTCTCTCCCTGCTCTCCCTTCCCCGGGCGGCGGCGCGAGGGTTCGCGCCGCCGCCCATCTTCTTCGGCCGGCGGCTCGACCGGCGCGTCGCGGCCCTTGACGCGGGCGTCGCGGCCTCGGTAGCGTTACGGCCATGCGCAAGCGGCCAGGGTCGCCCGGCGACCACCGGATCTCGATCCCCCTCAGCGTCCTCTTCTACGCCTTCCGGTTCCTGAGCCCGAGCGTCCTCCTCGAGCGCCTCGAGGCGAAGCTCGCGCGGGACCTGACGGCCGGCGCGCGCCCCGGCGTCGGCGCCGCCGCGGTCGCGCGGGCGGCGGCCGGCGCGCGCCAGGGGATCCTCGACATCGCGAACCTCTCGCTCCGGGCGATCGACCGCGCCGACCGCGACCTGACCCTCGACGGCGTGCGGGCGCTCGGCCGGAGCTACAAGGCCTACCTCGAGGTCAAGGCCGGCCTCCCGGCCGGGTGGTTCACGCCGCCCCGCGAGTGGTTCACGGGGCTCTCGGACGAGGCCTTCGACCTCGTCGTCCGGGAGCGGGTGTGGGTCGCCCACCTCCTCTTCCACCAGGCCTGGCTCGCCTACGCGGCGGCCCTGACGAAGGCGCCGGACGCGGCCCCGGGGATCGCCGCGGTCGTCATCCGGGTCGCGGCCGAGGCGGCGCGGCGCGGCGACTGGCCCCTCCTCGACCTCGGGCAGCGCTTCGCCAACACGTTCCTCCGGGAGGCCGTGAAGCGCGCCGACGCGCGCGTCGTGCGGGACGTGGCCCGCGCCTACCGGGACGTCCTCGGGCGCCTCTGCCGCGCCGGCCGCGCGCAGGCGTTCCAGGCGGTCGAGAAGGCGGCCGACCACCTCCGCTACTACGCCGAGTTCGCGTGGACGACGGGCGCGAGCGAGTCGGCGGAGGTGCTGGCCGGCGAGCTCTCGCGCGTCGTCGAGCTCGCGGCCGTCGAGGCGCCCGGCTCGCTGCCCGCGGTCGCGGCGGCGTTCGAGGACCTGCGGGTGCCGGCGGGGGTCGACCGGCGGGCGCTCGCCCGGACGGCGACCGAGGCGCCGGCCCTCGGGCGCGAGGCGTTCGGCTTCGAGGCGGTGGAGGTCCTGGCCCGGTCGTAGGACCACTCATTCTTCTGCTTCATTCTTCTTCTTCTTCTTCTTCCTCTCTCGGCGCCCGCGCCCCCGACGCTTCCGTCGCCGCCGGCAGCCAGAGCGACCGCGCCGTCAGCTCCCGGTGGTCCAGCCCCGCCGCCTTGTCGAGGAGCCGGAGCCGCTCCGGCAGGTCCGCGGGAAACCGCCACTCGTCCGCGCGCCCGCCGGCGCCGCGGAAGGCGGCGGCCGCGCCGTCCCACCACGGCGCGGGCCGGCGGGCGATCGGCTCGACGACGAGGATGCGGGCCCCGCGCCGCCCCGCCTCGAGGAGGCGACGGAGCAGCCGGGCCCGGGGCTCGGCCGCGAGCTCGTTGAGGGCGAAGGCGGCGACGATCGCCGTCCGCCGCCCCGGCAGGCGCACCAGGGCCGCGTCCCGCCGGAGCGTCCGGCCCGGGACCCCGAGCGCGCGATAGGTGAAGCGGGCCTCGCCGAGGGCCCAGGCGCTGCGGTCGACGCCGAGGACGGGCGGCGGGCGCGGGGCGCCGGCCTCGAGGGCGAGCGCGGCGCCCGCCACGCCCGTGCCGCAACCGAGGTCCAGGACCCGCGCGGGCGCCGGCCGGGCCGCGTCGAGGGCGCGGACGATCTCGCGGACGGCGAGGAAGTGGAGGGCCCCGTAGAAGAGGGCGAAGGCGGCGCGCTTGCCGGCGCCGTCGAGCGCCGGGCCGTCCCCCGGGCCGCCGCCCGCCCGGGCGGCGAGGCGGCCGCGCCGCTCGACGTAGAGCGAGGACAGGGCCTGGAGGGCGCGCCGGACGTCGGGGAACGCGGCGCGGCCGAGATGGCGGGCCTCCAGGGCGGCGAAGAAGCGCTCGAAGGGGTCGTCCGGGCCGGGCATCCGCGCCCATTCTACCGCCGCGCCCGCCCGCCGCCGGCGTCGTCGCCGCGAGAGCGCGAGCTCGCCCGCCCGGGAGCATGCCTCCGGCCGACGCTCCCGGAGCCCCGTCGCCGCCGTCGCCCGATCGCGGGTATCATGGACCCCCCGGCAACGGAGGTCCGCATGGCACGTCCCCGCTCGCGTCCACGTCCCGTCGCCCTCCTCCTCCTCCTCGTCCCCGCGCTCGCCCTCGCGGTCGCGGTCGCGGCGGCCGGCTGCCCGGGCGGCAACCCGGAGGCGCCGGCGCCGCCCGGCGCCGGGACCGGCGCCGGCGCCGGCGCCGACCCGCTCGCGGGCGGCCCGGTCAAGGTCCTGCGCCTCGCCGGCCCGCCGGGCGCGACCCGGGCCCAGATCGATGAGTCGGTCGCGATCCTCAACCGCCGCTTCGCGAAGGCGACGATCCCCGGGAAAGCCGAGGCCGAGCCGTCGGGCGCGATCGTCGTCAGCCTGCGGGACGACGCCGAGGTCCTGCGGCGCGCGGGGACGCTGCTGGCGGCGGGCGGGCACCTCCAGTTCCTGGCCGTCGCCGACGAGAAGGACCTCCCGTCGGCCGAGCTCGCGAACGAGAAGGGGCGGCTCGCGGGCCTGAAGGCGAAGGGCGCGTACGACGGCGCGAAGGAGCGGTTCGACCTCCTGCCCTACGAGGTCGACCCGAAGCGGAGCTGGCTCGTCCACCGCGAGGGCGGCGTCGAGGGCCACTACGTCGCCGACGTGAGCCCGCGGCTCGACGCCGAGGACGGCTGGGTCGTGGACTTCCAGATGAACCCCGAGGGCCAGGACGCCTTCTCGACGTTCACGAAGCGGCTCGTGAAGCGGCTCATGGCCGTCGTCCTCGACGACGTCGTGAAGCAGGTCTTCACGATCCGCACCGAGATCCGCGGCACGGGCGTGCTCTTCCGGACGGGCGGCGGGTACTCGAAGGAGGAGGCCCAGGCGCTCGCCGCCCTCATGTCCTCGGGGCGCCTGCCGATCGACCTCTCGCTCGAGGAGGAGCCGCTGTCCCTCGAGGCCCCGGAGCCGGCCGGCGGGAGGTAGCCGGGGCGGGGATGCGGCTTGCGCTCGCCGCCCCGCACGTCTACCATGGCCGCCTTCGTTCGAGCTTCGCGGAGACCCCCCGTGCCCGGATTCTTCAGGCGACTCGCGCTCGCGTTCGCGTCCTTCTTCCGCCTCATCCTCGGCCGGCCGCTGCCGCCGCTCGCCATCGAGCACTTCGGCGGGAGCTCGAGGCCGGCGGCCGCCCCGAAGCCCCTGCCGGCGCCGCTGCCGCCGCCGAGGCCGCCGGCGGCGACGAAGCCGGCGCTCGACGACGCGTCGGCCCGGGGCGCGGTCGCGCTCCTGGCGCTGCTCCAGCGCGAGGGGCGGCTCGTCGACTTCCTCATGGAGGACATCGAGGACTACGGCGACGACCGGGTGGGCGCCGCCGCGCGCGCGGTCCACAAGGGCTGCCGGCGCGCGCTGCGCGAGCGGCTCGCGCTCGCGCCCGTGATCGAGTCGGGCGAGGGCGAGCGCGTGCGCGTCGACGACGACTTCGACCCGGCGCGGATCCGGCTCGTCGGCGACGTCCGCGGGAAGCCGCCCTTCGACGGCAAGCTCGCCCATCCCGGCTGGCGGGCGGCGAAGGTCGACGTGGCGCCGGCCGCGGGCGACGTCGTCGCCCCGGCGGAGGTCGAGCTGTGACCCGGAAGGCGAAGGGCGGTGCCCCGGCGCCGGCTCCGGCCAAGACGGCCGCGCCTGCGCCGGTCCCCACCCCCACCCCCGCTCCGGGCCCGGCCCCGGCGGCGGCGCAAGGCGGACCGCGATACGTCGTCGGCATCGACCTCGGGACGACGAACACCGTCCTGGCGTTCGCCGACGCCGCCGGCGCCGACGCGCGCGTCGAGGTCTTCCCGGTCCCCCAGCTCGTCGCCCCGGGGGACATCCAGTCGTCGCCGATCCTGCCGTCGGCCGTCTACCTGCCGTCCTGGGCCGAGGCGCGCGGCGACGCGCTCCTCATGCCGTGGGCCGAGGCGCCGGCGGCGTCGAGGGCCGGGGCGGGCGGCGGCGCCGCCGCCGCCGCGCCGCCGCCGCCCGTCGTCGGGGCCTACGCGCGCGACCAGGGCGCCCGCGTCCCGAGCCGCCTCGTCTCGTCGGCCAAGTCCTGGCTCTGCTACGGCGGCGTCGACCGGCGCGCGCCCGTCCTGCCGTTCGGCGCCGACGAGAAGGAGGTCCCGAAGATCTCGCCGGTGCGGGCGCAGGAGCTGATCCTGCGGCACCTGGCCGCCGCCTGGGACGCGGAGCACGCGGCCTCGGGCGCGCGCCTCGCCGACCAGGAGGTCCTCCTGTGCGTGCCGGCGTCCTTCGACGCGGTCGCGCGCGAGCTGACGCTCGAGGCGGCGCGCGCCGCCGGCCTCCGCGACGTGACCCTCGTCGAGGAGCCGCAGGCGGCCTTCTACGCCTGGCTCTGGAAGCAGGGCGATGCCTGGCGGCGGCGCCTCAGGAAGGGCGACGTCGTCCTCGTCTGCGACTTAGGCGGCGGGACGACCGACTTCAGCCTGATCGCCGTCTCGGAGCGGGGCGGCGACCTCGAGCTCGAGCGCATCGCCGTCGGCGAGCACCTGCTGCTGGGCGGCGACAACATGGACCTGACGCTCGCCCACCTCATCGCGATCCGGCTCGGCGGGAACCTCGACCCCTGGCAGTCGCGGGCCCTCTGGCTCGCCTGCCGCGCCGCCAAGGAGGAGCTGTTCCTGAAGCCCGACAAGACGGCGGTGACGGTCGCCGTCGGCGGGCGCGGCACGAAGCTCGTCGGCGACCAGATCCAGGGCACGCTCGGCCGCGAGGACCTCGAGCGGGCGATCCTCGAGGGCTTCTTCCCGCTCGGCGCCGCGACCGACCGGCCGGCCGGGGCGCGCCGCACGGCCTTGAAGGAGCTCGGCCTGCCGTTCGTCGCCGACCCGGGCGTCTCGCGGCACCTCGCGAGCTTCCTCGGCCGCCACGCCCGCCCCGAGGACGCGGACGGCTTCGTGCGCCCGCGCTTCGTCCTCTTCAACGGCGGCGTCATGAAGGCGGCGCCGCTGCGCGACCGCGTCCTCTCGCTGCTCGCCTCCTGGGGCGACGAGCGGGTCGAGGACCTGGGCGGGGCCGAGTTCGACCTGGCCGTCGCCCTCGGCGCCGCCTACTACGGGCTCGTGCGCCGCGGCCGCGGCATCCGCATCCGCGGCGGCGCGGCGCGCAGCTACTACGTCGGCATCGAGACGGCCATGCCGGCCGTGCCCTTCATGCCCCCGCCCTTGAAGGCCCTCTGCGTCGTCCCCTTCGGCCTCGAGGAGGGCTCGGAGGTCGACCTCCCCGGCCGCGAGCTCGGCCTCCTCACGGGCGACACGGCCGAGTTCCGCTTCTTCGGCTCGACGACGCGCAAGGAGGACCGCCCGGGCGACCTCCTCGACTCGATCGGCGACGACCTCTCCGAGCTCTCCCCGATCGAGGCGACGATCGAGGCCGAGGGCGCCCAGCGCGTCGTCCCGATCACCCTCAAGGCCCGCCTCACCGAGGTCGGCACCCTCGAGCTCTTCTGCGTCGACCGCGGCGGCGGCCGCGAGTGGCGCCTCGAGTACAACGTGCGGGCGGCGGACGGCGACGGGGACCGGGGCGAAGGCGAGTAAGCGCGCTCGGACCGTGGCCAAGCTCAGCCGCTACGTCATCGGCATCGACCTCGGGACCACGAACACCGCGATCGCCTACGTCGACCGCCGGGCCGGCCGCGCCGCCCGGACGATCCGGGTGCTCGAGGTGCCGCAGCTCGTGGCCGCGGGCGACGTCCGGGCGCGGCCGCTGCTGCCGTCGTTCGTGTACCTCCCGGGCGAGCACGAGCTGCCGGCGGCGGCGATGGCGCTGCCGTTCGGGAAGGCGGGGCTCTGGGTCGTGGGCGAGCTGGCGCGCGCGCAGGGGGCCAAGGTCCCCGGGCGGCTCGTCGCCTCGGCGAAGAGCTGGCTCTGCCACGGGCAGGTGGACCGGCGGGCCCCGATCCTGCCGTGGGACGCGCCGCCCGAGGTGAAGCGGATCTCGCCGGTCGAGGCGAGCGCCCGCATCCTCGCGCACCTCCGGGACGCGTGGGACCACCTCGTCGCCCAGGGCGACCCCGAGCGGGCGTTCCTCGCCCAGGACATCGTGATCGGCGTGCCGGCGAGCTTCGATGCCGTGGCGCGCGCGCTCGCGCTCGAGGCCGCGCGGCTCGTCGGGATCGAGCGCCCGGTGCTCCTCGAGGAGCCCCAGGCGGCGCTCTACGCCTACATCGCGGCCGCCGAGGCCGCCGGCGGGAGCCTGCGCGAGGAGCTCGCCCCGGGCTCGCTCGTCCTCGTCGTCGACGTCGGCGGCGGGACGACCGACTTCACCCTCGTGTCCGTGCGCGAGGCCGGCGAGGGGGACGAGGAGAAGGGCGCCGAGGGCGCGGAAGGGCTCGTCTTCGAGCGCACGGCCGTCTCCGATCACCTGCTCCTCGGCGGCGACAACATGGACCTGGCGCTCGCCCGCCGGGTCGCGCCGCGGCTCTCGGGCGAGGGCGACGGCGGCGGCGGCGTCGCGGCCCTCGGGGCGCGCGGCTTCGCCGCCCTCGCCTACGCCTGCCGCGAGGCCAAGGAGGCGCTGCTCCGCGACGGCGGGCTCGAGCGGGCGTCCGTCGCCCTCCCGGGCGCCGGGGCGCGCCTCGTCGGCGGGACGCGCACGGCCGACATCGACCGCGGCGCCGTCGTCGACGCGGTCCTCGACGGCTTCTTCCCGAAGCTCGACCCGGCGGACGCGCTCCCGCGCCGCTCGCGCACCGGGCTGCGCGAGCTCGGCCTGCCGTTCGTCGCCGACCCGGCCGTCACCCGCCACATGGCGGATTTCCTGCGGCGGCAAGGACCGCAGAGCCGCCCTCACCCGGACCCTCTCCCGGAGGGGGAGGGAAGGGCGAAGGCCGTGTCGGGCGTCCCCTACGCGGTCCCGACCCACGTCCTCTTCAACGGCGGCGCCGTCGCCCCGCCGGCCGTGCGGGCGCGCGTCGCCGACGCGCTCGCGGGGCTGACGGGCGTCCGGCCGGCGGAGCTCCCGACCGCCAGCCTCGACCTCGCCGTCGCCCGCGGCGCCGCCTACTACGGGCTCGTGCGGCGCGAGCGCGGGATCCGCATCCGGAGCGGGCTCGGGCGGGCGTACTACGTCGGCGTCGACGCCGGCCGGCCGCGGCCGGCCGCCCTCTGCCTGATCCCGCGCGGCACCCCGCCCGAGAAGCCCGTGACCGTGAGGCTCGGGGCGACGCTCCAGGCGAACGCCCCCGTCCAGTTCCCCTTCTTCTACTCGAGCGAGCGGCGCGACCGGGAAGGCGCGCTCGTGGCCGAGCCAAGGCTCGCGACCGAGGAGGAGGACGGCGACCTCCACGAGCTGCCGCCGCTCCTCACCGTCCTCCGGGCCGGCTCGAAGCGCGTCTCGCAGCGCCGCGAGGTCCCGGTCGAGGCCGTCGCCCGCCTGACGGAGATCGGGACGCTCGAGCTCGCGCTCCACGCGACCGACGGGACCGACCGCTCGTGGCGCCTCGAGCTGTCCGTGCGGGCGGCGGCGCCGGCGCGCCTCGAGGCCCGCCCGGGCGAGGAGGACCCGGCCGCCGCCCGGGCCCTCGACCCGGACAGGGCGGCCCGCGCGCGCGACCTGATCGCCGGGGCGTTCGACTCGCCGCCCGGGCCGCACGGGCCGCTGCCCGGGCTCGCGCGCGCGCTCGAGGAGACGCTCGGACAGGACCGCGACGCCTGGCCCGTCGAGACGTGCCGCAAGCTCTTCGACCTCGTCCTCGAGAAGCGCGACGCCCGGGCGCGCTCACCCGGGCACGAGCAGCGCTTCCTGAACCTCGCCGGGTTCTGCCTCAGGCCGGGGTTCGGGGCGGCCCTCGACGACCACCGCGTCGCCCAGATGTGGCGCCTCTCGCTCTCCGGGCTCGCCTTCCCGAAGGACGACGCCGCCCGCCTCGAGTGGCTCATCTTCCTCCGGCGCCTCGCCGGCGGGCTCTCGCGCGGCCAGCAGGAGCAGGTCTACCAGCGGCTGCGCGACGACCTCGCCGGCCGCGGCGCCCGGCACATCCCGCGCCAGGAGCAGGCCGAGCAGTGGAAGCTCGCGGCCTCGCTCGAGCGGCTGGCGAAGGAGACGAAGGTCGCGCTCGGCGACCGCCTCCTCGACCTCCTCGAGCGCGGCGAGGGCCCGCCCCGCTTCGGCGTCTGGGCCATCGGCCGGCTCGGGACGCGCGCCCCGCAGCACGGCCCCGTGAACGAGACGGTCCCGCGCGAGGTCGCCTCGCGCTGGCTCGACCGCGTGCTCGCCCTCGCCGCCCGCGAGCCGCTCCTCGAGCGCGACGACCGCGCCCAGAACGTCTTCTCGATCGTCCAGATGGCGCGCGCGACGGGCGACCCGACGCGCGACCTGGGTCCGGAGGCCGTCGCCCGGGCGGCCGCCCGGCTGCGAGCGGCGGGCGTCTCCGAGGACGATCTCCGTCCTCTCCACGAGGTCCAGGAGCCGCTCCCGACCGAGCAGCGGCTCCTGTTCGGAGACTCCGTTCCGACCGGGCTGAAGCTGGCGAGGACGGAGACTTAGACACGGAGAAAGGACGGAGGACACGGAGGTCACAGAGGATCCTCCGTTTCGTCGGATCGATCCTCCGTGGCTCGCCGGATCAGACCGCCGCCTTCGCCGCCGCCTCGCAGTGGTCCTTCAGGTTCGCGAGCGCGTGCTCGAGGTCGCGGACGTTCCGCCGCTCGATGAACAGCTTGTCGGCGATCCTCCCGAGGAGCTTCCCGGGGACCGTGTAGTCGACCGTGACCGAGACCTGGGTGGCGTCGCCCTCGGAGGCGAAGCGCCAGTCCCACTTGCTCGGGATGCCACCCTCGGTCTCGAGGCGGGTCCGCTCCTTCCGGACGACGTCCGTGTACCTCGTCTTCCCGTCGAAGCGCATGCCCACCATCTGGAACGTCCAGTCGTAGGTCACGCCCGTCGCGATTCGCTCCGCCGAGGCGTTCCGGACCTCCACCATGTTCGAGTACCACTCCGGAAGCCGCGCGATCTGCGTCATGTAGTCGTCCACGACATCGATCGGGGCGCCGATGCGGATCGACCTCTCGATGTGGGCCATGAATCCCCTCCTTCCCGCTGTCTCGGAGGGCAGCGTACCGCCGGAGGCCACGTCCGGTCAACGGTCGCCCGGTCGCCCCCTCGCCCCCTCGCCATTCGCGCGCCCGGGCGGTACGATACGGGGTCCATGAGCGGGGCGAGCGGCGAGCGAGTCGGCGGCGGCGAGCGCGTGGGAAGCGGCGAGCGCGACCGGGCCTGGGGCGGGCGCTGGCGCACGGGGGCCGCCATCCGCGCCCCGACCGCGCTCGAGCTCGGGACGGCGCACCTCGCCCGCAGCATCTACTGGCAGCTCATCTGGATCTACGTGAAGGGGACGACGGTCGCGACCACGCTCACCTTCCTCCTGATCCTCATCGGGCTCGACTACACGGCGCTCCAGTGGGGGCTCGCGCTGGCGGTGTCGCCCCTCGGCATCCTGGCGTTCCTCGCCGGCGACATCCCCCTCATGAACCGCCACTTCCGTCCCCTCAAGACCGCGCTCGAGAGGCTCGACCGCGGCGAGACGCTCGACCGCCCGACCGCCTCGGCCGCGCTCGCCCGCGCGCTCAACCTGCCCTTCTACTCGTTCCTGCGGGTGACGTTCGTCCACGGGCCCGTCGGGGCCATCTCGCTCATCATCCTCCTCCTCCTCCTGAACCTCTTCTGGGACATCGGCTACCAGGCCTGGCAGATCCTGACGTTCGCGTTCATCGTCTTCGTCTTCGCCTCCCCGGCGCACGCGATCTTCGAGTTCTTCTCGATCTCGAGGGTCCTCGTCCCGGTGGTCGAGCGCCTCTCGACCATCTCGGGCGAGGTCCTGCCCGAGCACCAGCGCGAGCTCGTCGCCATCCGCCTCCGCAACAAGCTCCAGTACCTCGCGATCTTCGTCACCGCGCTGCCGCTCCTCTTCTTCGCCGCGTCCGTGGTCTTCAAGGTCGACCTGATGCTCCAGAACCTCGGCATCGTCGCGCCCTTCAAGGAGATGCGGCCGCTGCTGGGCTGGGTCGCGGCCGTCTCGCTCATCTCCATGGTCGGGGCGATCGCCATGGCGAGCCTCACCGCGAACGAGGTCTCGCGGTCGGCGGCGCGGCTCGGCGACGCCATGAAGCAGGTCGAGAGCGGCAACCTGGGCGTCCACCTGCCGATCACGAGCACGGACGAGTACGCCGACCTCTTCCGCGGCTTCAACCTCATGGTCGACGGCCTGCGCGACGAGGTGCGCATCCTGGAGGTCACGCACGCCCTCGCCGGGGAGCTCAAGCTCGACGCCCTGATCGCGCGCATCATGCGGGCGACGACCGAGCTCCTCGACGCGGACCGGAGCACGCTCTTCCTCCACGACAAGAAGACGAACGAGCTCTACTCGCGCTACGCCGAGGGGCTCGAGCAGCCGACCGAGATCCGCTTCCCGGCCACGGGCGGGATCGCCGGCGCCGTCTTCATGACCGGCGAGGTCGCGAACATAGCCGACCCCTACCAGGACGCCCGCTTCAACCCGGAGGTCGACCGCCGCACCGGCTACACGACGCGGAGCATCCTCTGCCTGCCGATCGCGAACAAGGTGGGCGAGCGGATCGGCGTCACCCAGGTGCTGAACAAGCGGGAGGGCTCGTTCACGCCGAAGGACGAGGCGCGCCTCCGGGCCTTCGCCGCCCAGATCGCGATCTGCCTCGAGAACGCGAAGCTCTTCGAGGAAGTGATCAACGTCAAGAACTACAACGAGAGCATCCTCCGGAGCACGAGCAACGGCCACATCACGCTCGACACGGCGCGCCGCATCGTGACGGCCAACGACGCCGCCGTCTCGCTCCTGAAGCTCGACCTGGCGCGGATCGTCGGCCTGCCGGCGAGCGACGTCTTCGCCGGGCCCAACTCGTGGGTCCTCGAGAGCGTCGACCGGGTCGAGAAGACGGGCGAGAAGGACATCTCGGTCGACGCGAGCCTCGCCCTGCCGGACGGGAAGAACGCGTCCGTGAACCTCACGGTCGTCCAGCTCATAGACGTCAAGGGCCAGCACATTGGCGTCATGCTCATCGTCGAGGACATCACGCGCGAGAAGCGCCTGAAGTCGACGATGGCCCGCTACATGAGCAAGGAGGTCGCCGACCAGCTCCTCGCGGGCGGCGAGGCCGTGCTCGGCGGGAAGGAGCTGCACGTCACGATCCTCTTCTCGGACGTGCGCGACTTCACGTCGTTCGCCGAGACGATGGGCCCGCGCGAGACGGTCGCCATCCTGAACCAGTACTTCGAGGAGATGGTCGAGGTCATCTTCAAGCACGGCGGCATCCTCGACAAGTACATAGGCGACGCCCTCATGGCCGTGTTCGGCGTGCCGTTCCCCGGGCTGCGCGACGCCGACAACGCCGTCGCGGTCGCGAACGAGATGATCGTCGCGCTCCGGCGCATCAACCTCGCGCGCGCGGCCGTCGGGCGGCCGCCGCTCGACGTCGGGGTCGGGGTCAGCACGGGCGACGTCGTCGCCGGCAACATCGGGTCGCCGAAGCGCATGGAGTACACCGTCATCGGCGACAGCGTGAACCTCGCCTCGCGCCTCGAGGGGGCGAACAAGTTCTACGGGACGAAGGTGCTGATCTCGGAGCACACGGTCCGCGACCTCAAGGGCCGCGACCGCGTCCTCATGCGCGAGATCGACCTCATCCGGGTGAAGGGAAAGGACGCCCCGTGCGCCGTGTTCGAGACGCTCGGGCACCACACGGAGGAGACCTTCCCGAACCTCGAGCGCCTGCTCGAGCACTACACCCTCGGGCTCGGGAAGTACCGGGCGGGCGACTTCCGCGGCGCGCTCGCCTGTTTCGAGCGGGCGCTCGAGGCGAACGCCGCCGACGGACCGTCGAAGATCTACCTCGATCGCTGCCGCCACTGCATCGCGAACCCGCCGGACGACTACTGGGACGGCGTGTTCTCCCTCGGCAACAAGTAGGGCGACGGCCCGCCCCGCCGGTCATCGAAGCGTAAAACCAGGAACGGCGCGCATCCGCGGACGCACGCCCCCGCGCGACCCCCGGCTACAAGCCGATGGGAAGCGTGGGGGTGGTCGCTCGGGGAGGAGAGTCATGCGCGTTCGCTTCGCGGTCCCGGCCGTCCTCGCGCCGGTCCTGGCCGTCCTGCTCCTCGCACCAGCACCGGCGCGCGCCCAGGGCGCGCCCTGGTGGGCCTGGTTCCTGCCGCGCGACAACGCGTCGATCGTCCGGCACGACATCCCGGCCGTGATGACCGCCGACGCCGAGGTCGACGTCGTCGTCGAGGTCCGGAACACGGGCCGCGACGTGTGGCGGCCACCCGGCTACAGGCTCGGGGCGGTCGGCGACGTCGGCGGCGACGCGGCCCGGTTCCTCGACGTCCACGGCGACATCCGCGTCCAGATCCCGGGCGGCGTCTCCGTCGGGTACCGGCGGACGCACGCCTTCCGCTTCCGCCTCCGGGCGCCGTCTCAGCCGGGCGTCTACTTCCCGCAGTTCCGGATGGTCCACGAGGGCGTGCGCTGGTTCGGGGGCACGGCCGGGCGCGCGGTCCGCGTCGACCCGAACCCGACGCCGCCGCCGCCCCCGCCGCCGCCCCCGCCGCAGTTCCGCGGGCGGCCGGGTCTCGTCCGCCTGAGCGGGAACTGCCTCGAGGACGACGCCGGTCGCTTCAACGCCCTCGGCGCCACGCTCATGTGGGGGACGTGGGGCTACAAGTACGACCGGCCGCGGCTCGACGCCGCCCTCGACACGCTGGCGCGGGCCGGCTTCGACTACATCCGCGTGCTCGGCGTCGTCGGCGACACGACCCGGCCCGGGGACTACTGGGACGGGCGCGAGGCGGACATGCGCTGGCCGGACTACCAGCAGGTGATCGCCGGCCTGACGGACCACGCCTACGACGCCTACGGCCTCCGCGTCCAGTGGACGCTCTTCGGCGGCGTCGCGACCGAGGCGCCGACCCGGCAGGACCGGCGCCAGCTCGCCGACTGGATGATCGCCATGTCGCGCGGGCGCGAGCACAAGATCATCTTCTTCGAGATCGCGAACGAGTCGTGGCAGAACGGCTTCGGCGGCTCGGACGGGATCCGCGAGCTGCGCGAGCTCTCGCTCCACATGAAGGGGAGCACGGACGTCCTCGTCGCGGCGTCGGCGCCGCCCGGCGACGACGCGTCGCTCTACGAGATCTACGACGGGGGCGTGGCCGACATCGCGACGCTTCACTTCGACCGCGACACGTCGAAGGCGGAGGGCCACTGGCGGCCGGTGCGCCAGCCGTGGGAGCACGCCTACCGCCAGCCGCGCGCGCCGGTCGGGATCAACAACGAGCCGATCGGCCCGGGGTCGTCGGTCGCGAGCGAGGACGACCCGGTGCGGCTCGTCGCCTCGCCGATCGTCACCTTCGTCTCGAACATCCCGGCGTACTGCTTCCACTCGCGGGCCGGCGTCCGCGGCGACGTCGACATCGCGAGCATGGCGGGCGTCACGCAGGTCGCGGCGTACAAGCGCTTCGTCCCGAACGACCTGCCCAACTGGTCGCGCAAGAACGCCCACTGGGCCGACTCGCCGTTCAAGGTCTACGCGATCGACGGCAACGGGCGCGAGCACCAGGACGGCATGTGGCAGGACTTCGGGCCGAGCTCCCAGGGCGCGGTCCGCGCCTACGGCGCCGTCAACGGCGACGACTTCGTCGTCTTCCCGTTCGGCGTCCGGGGTCGCCTCATCATGGAGCCGCGCCGCCGCTGCGACTTCGAGGTCCTCGACCCGATGACGGGCAACGTCACGGCGACGCACTCGCTCTCCGCCGGGCAGCGCTTCGAGCTGTCGGGCGCCGAGACGTTCTGGATCCGCGGCCGCTACCGTTAGCGGCGCGCGACGGGCGGGCGCGGACGGGTTCCCTCGCGCCCGCCCGCTCCCCTTCCGGTCCCCTCGCGGGTCTTCGGAGGATGTGATGCCGACCATCCGATCTCTCCTGCCGGCGGTCGCCCTTCTGGCGACGCTCTCGCCCCTCGTCGTCCCGGCGCGCGCGCACGCGCAGGCCTGGCCGTGGCAGTGGTTCCTGCCGAGCGACCGGGCGGAGGTCGTCCGCCACACGATCCCGGGCTCCCTGCGGGCCGGGGAGGAGGTGGACGTCCTGGTCGAGGTGCGGAACACGGGCCGCGCGACGTGGCGGTCGCCGGCCTACAAGCTCGGGGTCGTCGGCGACGCGGCCGGCGACGCCGCCCGCTTCATGGGCGCGGCCGCCGAGCCGTACCGCGTCCGGATCCCGCCGGGGGTGGGCGTCGGCCTGAACGGGCGGCACGTCTTCCGCTTCCGCCTGCGGGCGCCGGCGCAGCCCGGCGTCTACGTGCCCCAGTGGCGCATGGTGCGCGAGGGCGTGCGCTGGTTCGGCCCGGTCGCGGGCCGGGTGATTCGCGTGGACCCGGCCCCGGCCCCCGCTCCCGCCCCCACCCCCGCCCCGGCCCCGGCCCCGGCCCCCGCCCCCGCCCCGTCCCCGTCCCCATCCCCCGCCCCATCCCCGTCCCCATCCCCCGCCCCATCC
>Ga0187892_10000857_pt1 | contig 75935 bp, 71 predicted proteins | sample MA1701073metaG_FD_139345 | JGI IMG/M metagenome (GOLD analysis project Ga0187892, IMG submission 139345) | Bio-ooze microbial communities from a basaltic lava cave in the Kipuka Kanohina Cave System on the Island of Hawaii, USA - MA170107-3 metaG ...
CGCCCCGAACGGGACGGCGACCTCTTTGGCGTTGGCAGCCGGGCGGGTCACGCCCGTGATGCAGCGAGTGAGGCCCGAGGTGAGCAGGACGCCGTTCTTGTAGAGTTCGGCCAGGAGGTCGAAGTTGGTGCCCTGGTCGTCAGAATTCTTGAGGGAGACCCACGCATGCAGGTCGCTGGCCGCGGTGAGGGTCCCCGAGGTCAGCGTCGGATCCGCCGGCCACGTGCCGATGTCTTTCCAGGGATTGCCGCCACTAAAATTGACGGCGGCCGAGTCGCGGAATTTCGCGCTCGCGGCGGTGGGCGCCGTGGTGTTCAGCAGCAGCGTGGGCGGGTTATTGTCCGGTCCCGTGCCGTGGAGGAAGAAGTCTTGCGGCGCCGCCCAGCCAAATGAAGCCGGTAGGCCACACAGGAGCAGCGCGAGGGCCGCGAGGACGATCGGCCAACGGGTGGCGCTGGTGGGGGAGGAGTCCACCGTCAGCCTACCTGCTTTCGGGTGAGTGATACGTCCGCCTAGGCTCAGACGGAGCCTCGCTTCTACACTTAACAAAACGCCCTGTCAAGCCCAACTTTTGTCGAAGCACCTCTTTTTTTTTGGTCAGAGGCTCAGACGTAGGAGGTTCAGAGATTGACAACCATTTCTCTAGAAAGCCATCAGGGTCACCTCACTCTGACCCCAAGGCCCTCTCTGATTGCAAGACCTGGCACTCTCTTCTTCTCTCGCGTTGCTAGGCTACTAAAGTTCGAGCTGAACACTTTTGCCAACTCCATCGAGACCAGGAAACAGTGAACGATGAGTAATGCCGAGGAGAGCAAGTTCTCGACGGAGAGACGCTTTTGCGATTCCTGGAATTCTGAAGCGCCTCATGACCTTTATGCCTTTCTCTAATCCCGTAGTGCACCCAAGAGGTTTCATCGGTCTCTGGTTCTCCGGGAGAGGAAAAGAAAGAAAACATCCATCCTGAGCAATCAACCTCGCGTTAAGGTGTTCCGGGAAAAACGCTGCGAGACAGTTATCCCAATATTGCTGATTTTCGATGCGAAGACTCTCCCACCAGACATTGGGTTCAAGCATCCAAAGCACTCCGTCGCAACTGTCATATGCAAAGTTTTCGACTGCGAAAAACAGCGCCTTGAGCGGATTCGTTGTCCAATCCAACAACCTGGTTGGTAAGCCGTGATGTTGTGCATGAACCAACCATTCTATTTCTGTCCGAGGAAGTTCTTCGAAGTGCGGTCTTCCGTAGCGTTGAAAACGCTCTATTAGGTGCTGATGGAATACTCGCCAGTTATCGAACCATTTCAAGTGCTTTCGTAATCGCCCGATCTTAGGAAGCAGCGGCCATTCCCTCGGTTGACCCCGGAACATCGTCCGATCGTGAAACCCCTCGACCCGCTTGAGAAGTTCACTGCCTTTCTTTACTGTCGTCTCCGACATGCGGATCTCTGAGGGAATCAAATAGGTGTCAGGACGGATTTAGCCCCATGAACAGGCTGCTTCGAAGTCCTCCGCAGGGACAAGCGCCTACTTCCGAAGCACACGCAAGAGCTTCTCCACCAGAACCGAAACTCCCTCTTCGGAACGGCCGGCGAGCCGGTCGGCCAAGGGAGGCGAGTAACGCAACAAGGTGTCACGATCCAGCTCGTGCCAAATCGGCAGGATCGCCTTTTCCCCAGAGGCTGTTTCCCTTGCGACCAATCCATCAAGCTCGCGCTGTGGCCACTGCTTGGCAAGGAATCTTGGACTCAGGATGACGACGCCGTATCGACATCGTGCAAGCCCATCATCGATCTTTCGTCGCAGGCTATCGCCCAATTCCAAGACCGCCTCATCAAACCACGTAGATACACCTGCGGCCACTAGGGCGATGTATAAGGGTCGAGCGATAGCCTCCTTATCCTCGGAAGCGTGAGACAGAAACGGGTCGTACTGTTGTACCCTTCGCGCTTTAGCCCTTGCCGCGGGAGCAGCCGCAACCTCTGCTGCTGCGGGCGCATATCCCAAGGTAAGACTCTGATCCCGCTCGAGCTTGGCACGGCGTTGCTGCAAGCGACTGCGAACCATCTCTGGCAACTGCTTGTTCCACTCGTCCACCGGGCCACGCACCATCTGGAGCATTCTTTCAATTCGTCCAATTCGATTCTCAAAATCGGCTCGGGCTGCAGCCGCATCCGGATGTTCGGCGGAGTACGTCAACACGATCGTGTCGTCTTTGATCTGCCCTGGGATCGGGCTATTCAATGGGGAGCTGCCATATCTGAAGAGCGCCACCTCTCCGTTGAATGGGATTGCAATGCGAAGTGCGGTACCTTTGACGTAGTGTGGTCCGGGGGTACGAAACGCGCGCACACAATCATGGGAGACATCGATATCAACTTCTTCATTCGGCAACTGCACTATACCGGCACGATCAAGGACGGGAACATCTAGGCGGAATCGCTCGACGATCTCGGCCGTTATGGCCTGCGGCGGGTTGGCAAGGACTTTCTTGGCGGGAAGGTCCTCCAAAGCCTTGTGTATCTGCCTCCTCTGATACTCGATCACATCATGCATCGTGGCCTGTTCAGCGAACAGGTAGTCCTCTCCCATTATTCTCCTCTATGGCTTCTTACCGTCCCAGCGGCCACATAACGCCGCCCCTAAACGGCGCGGGCAGCAGACAGAACATCAAACAGCGCATTGTCTCACCGCGTCCTCCTCGAACCGCGAGTTATTTGTAGGTTTCTAATGAGGGCACCTGTGCACAACACGGCGATCACGATACTCAGGGTGTAGCCAGCGAGCTGAAAATACGCTTCTAACTTGCCTTGCCTTTGTGACTCTACTGCTACTACTTTAGGCGGTTCATGGCCTGTTTTTAATATGAGTGCGAGTTCTTCGAACAAGGCATACCTCTCGACTATCAGGCTCTGAAAATGTGCGGCCGAAACTAGGCTTGCGGGAAGAACAAGAAACGCGATTAGTGAAACGACTTTGGCCTTCATTGATGGACAGGCACGCGGGTCAGAGAACAATTTCAAGTCGAATACGCCTGGTTCGGTTGTCCCCGAGTCTCCGGTTTCGCTCGGTGGAGCAATTTTCGGCCCATCCATCCTGAGTTAGTTTTTACTTTGACCCCGATTTCTCCGTCAATCCTCGTAGTCGAAGTACATGTACCACGGCCCTTCTATATGCCGAAGCCAGGTCCCAGAGCGGCTTGGCGAGACACGATCGAGGTCGGGAACCACCGGAAATGGGGGTGCGGTGGAGTAGAGAAAGCCCTTTGAAGAACCTGATACGGCCAGCCCCATCATGGAGACATGAATCCAAATCGGGTTTTTGGCCTCGGTCCTACCGGGTTCGACTTGCCCATACAGGCGATCGAAGGTGGCATCGTAACCTTCGATGCAGTCAGGCGCTCCCACCACCCCGCACAGTCGGCGATACTCATATACCCGTTGCTGTGATACGCCGACGCGCCCGGGATCCTCAGGTCTTGTGAAGTTTGCACCCACCCGACCTAACCCCTTGTCAGCTTCGAACATCCGGACAAGCTGCTCGAGCTCGCCCCGATGCTGCCTGAAACGCTTCAGGAGCTCGGCATCGCTGGGGTGACTGCAGCCAGCAACGGCCGCGATGGCCATCAAACAAAGGAGCTTGATCGTGAAACCCATGCGAGCAACTTCAGTGGGACCAGAGAATAACTTCAAGGCGAATACGTCTGTCTTAGTCGTCTCCGGGTCTCACGCTTCACTCGTCGCATTAGTTTCCCAGCTATCCCATCTTGAAATATCTTGTTCCCTCCCGAGACTCTGGTGAAGCGTTTGCTCTCTTGGTCGATCGCTGATTCCAAGCGCTTTCGAGCCGCCGGAGGCAAATACTCCGGAATTGCCCGAGGCAGGCCGAGTTCGCCGAGCTCACCCAGCCAAACGAGAGGAGGAGTCACCATGCCCAACCTAGCACGAGCGAAGGCCATCGCCAGCTGCAACGCCTGCAAACCGTCGATCCCAAAGATCGGCCGTGGTGTTTCTGCCTTTCGGGTCAAGCCCGTGATGCGCACCGGGCAAGCCCAATCCCAGCCTTGCACGCGGCGCGGGGCCCCTATCTCCAGAACGACGCGGCCGTGTGACTTAGGGCCCTTTCTAAACACTCTCCGTGCGATGACCTGGCCCAGGCTTAGCTTTGGGGTCTTGTTCAGCCGATTCATGACTGTCGGTTAACCTGGTTGAGCGTCTCTCGCGTTGCCGAAGGAAAGCCATCGCGGACATGGTACAATTTTAGAGGAGCGGTTCAGCTCATTGCGGCGTTCGCAGCGACTTCTCTCAGCCGCCACCCAACTCTGCTACCAACCCCATTCTGAACCATGAAATAGTACTCTGATTAAATGAAAAAGGCTGCACCTGCGGGGGTGAGGTAGAATGCGGTCTCGTGGACCACGGGAGCCGAAGCTCCCTCAGGTGCTCACTCCGCGGACGCGGAGGGCACAACCCTCAACCAGGAGGTGCAGCCGTGAGCCAGTATATCGGGATCGACCTGCACAAGGCAAAGTCTTTTGTCACCCGGATGGATCAGCGGGGCCACGTGCTGGAGCAAGTGGAGCTGGTGCATGCGACCGGGGCGCTGCAGCAGTATCTGGAGCGCGTCCCCACGGACACGCGGATTGCGGTGGAGGCGACGGGGAACTGGATGTGGCTCTACGAGCTGATCGAGGACCGGCATCCAGACCTGGTGCTCGCGCATCCCTTGAAGACGAAGGCGATTGCCAGTGCGCGGATCAAGACCGATAAGATCGATGCGACGACCTTGGCCCACTTGCTGCGGGCTGATCTGGTGCCCGCGGCGTACATTCCACCGCACGCCGTGCGCGATACGCGGGAGATCCTGCGGTATCGCGCCTCGCTCGTGCGCCTGCGGGTCCAGGTGAAGAACAAGCTTGCAGCGATCCTCGGGAAGACGGGGACGCGTCCACCAACGAAGACGGCGTTCGGGGTGAAGAGTCGGCGGTTCCTGGCCACCGTCCCGGTGCGCCCCTGCTACCGCGTGGCGCTCGATGGCTATCTGCGATGCCTGGCCCAGCTGACGGAGGAGATTCAGCAGGTGACCCAGACCATTACGGCGCAGGCCGCAGCTGATCCCCGGGCGCAGTTGCTGTGCACGATGCCCGGGATCGGTGCCTACTCGGCGCTCCTCATCCTGAGCGAGATCGGCGATGTGCACCGGTTTCCGGACAGTCGGCATCTGTGCTCCTATGCCGGCCTGGTCCCCTCGGTCCATGCCTCGGGGGGGAAGACCCGGCTGGGTCGGCTGACCAAGCAGGGGTCGTCGTGGCTGCGGTGGATTCTGATCGAGCTCTCGATGCATGCGATCACCGGGGCGCCGCAGTTTCGGCAGCTCTACTATCGAGTGGCGAGGAAGCATGGACGGAACACGGGTCGCGTGGCGGTCGCGCGGGCGATGTTGAAGACGATCTATGCGATGCTGAAGTACCAGGAGGTATTCCGCCCGATGGGCCAGGGGAGTACCGGCCAGCGCCCTGGGGTCATGGCCGGCTAGCCGCAGGGCTCAGCCAGGTCCGTACTCTGATTGCGCAGCCGGTGTCCCATTTCATCCTGTGCCCTCGAGCACGCATAGGTGACTGACGGAATAGTCCACGGAGACTCGCAGGGGGACCGGAGCGCGACGGGAAACCCCTCACCCTCTTGACAGACTTTTTCATAGGTGACCCCGGTATCCGGTACTGGTTAGCAGGCGCCGTGACCAGGCTTCGACCTGCGAACAAGGAGCCAAAGACCCGCCCCGACGACCCCAAGGCTGCCGACCGCCATACCAGCCGGCACGTACCAAGGATCCAGAGTCCCGAAAGGGTCATTGTCATCGGCCATCTTGGTCCCGACGGGGTCGATGAGCGCAACGATTGAGAGGAACAAGACGAGCGCCGCGACAAGCGCCAGGGTCGCACCGAGAATACGGGCAAAGACCTTCAACACTGTGGAACCTACGTCCGTCTAACTATCAAGTGAAAACCATCGTGGACAGCGTACAATTTTAGAGGAGCGGTTCAGCTCATTGCGGCGTTCGCAGCGACTCCTCTCAGCCGCCGCCCCACTCTGCTACCAACCTCCTTCTGAACCATGAAATAGTACTCTGACCCCGACTTCTCCGTTTTGCGACAGCAATTGCCGATGGTCAATAAGGATCCTTCCAGGGTCCATTCCCCGAGGCTTCCAAGCGGATCTGTGCCGGCGCGGCTGCCTGGATCCGGAAAGTTGCGAGGCCAGACTCGCCCTTTTTGAGGTGCGGATAAATCAGGCGTACTCTCTTGCCGATGGGCTTGTCTTTGGCATCGAGTTCCACAAAAAAGACCTCAGTGGGGAGCGGCGCTTTGCCATTGTAGTGGACCTTACACGTAAGGCCAGAGATGTAGGTACAGTCTGATATGGTGAAAATCTCGCGAAGCCGGGTGTCCAGTTCGATTGCTGGAGCCTGAGGACGATCCTCAGCAAGGACTCGATTGGAGCTGGTAAGGACGAGGCCTAGGGTGAGCCAAGCCAGCGCGGCAGCTCCATTGCTCATTCCCATCGGGTCGCCCCATTGTCTGGCCAACTATTCAGTATGCTGTTTGACATATTGCGCCGATCCAGGCTTTACATTATCCGGTTATTCTCGCCTCGTGTTATTGACTTGGCAACGACCCCCGCAGCTCACGATTACCGACAAAGATTGATCTGCATAATCCCATATGGGTCTTCACACTCATTCACTCGGCAGTTCGGCCGAAAGGCTGCGACACGTGATGCCCAAAGCTTGTGCAGCATGCTCCCATGATCTGTGGCGATCCCTGGTTTGTTTTGAGGGGCCTTCCACATAGCGACCTCGCGCCCGATCAAAAGGGTACGTGAGCAGTTCGTACCGGTGTGGTGCGTAGTGCGTTTCGCCGGGATGGCCCTCCCAAAGGTGCCGGATCACACGCACCTCAGCTCCAGCGTCGGTTTCCGCGCACACGACGTCCTGTGTCGAAGTCTCGATCGGCTTGCTTAGCAAGGCTTTGAGGCTGCTCGACTCAACGCTCAAGGGAACCCACCAGAAGTGAATGTCCGAGCCGCCGGGTGCGATCCGTACTAGCCAAGGCGCACTAGAGCTGCTTCTAAGGACGTGGAGTGAAGAGGGACCGCCATAGGTCGGCAGAGCAACTTCCACAGAGCCAGCGCTTGGACTCTGGCACAACACCCTAACGAAACCGCCGTCTCCGCCCGGTACTTGCGCGCACGTGACTGCAATCAATACGACGGCAGCCCCGCTGGGCATTTAGGCCTCTCCAAGAGACTCAAGAATTAGCCTAAAGAAACTATATGCTTATTGGGCGATTGCGTCCCCTCACCGTGCCCGCCTTGAACCGGGAGGTATACGGAAGTTTTTAACTAGGACACCTGCACCCAACACGGCGATAACGACACTCAGGGTGTAGCCAGCGAGCTGAAAATACGCTTCTAACTTGCCTTGCCTTTGTGATTCTTCTGCTACTACTTTAGGCGGTTCATGGCCTGTTTTTAATATGAGTGCGAGTTCTTCGAACAAGGCATACCTCTCGACTATCAAGCCCTGAAAATGCACGGCCGAAGCAAGGCTTGAGCCGAGAAGAAGAATGGCGATGATTGAAACGACTTTGGCCCTCATTGATCTGAAGCCAAAACGGTACTTGAAACCTTGTGCGGACCCGACATGCTGATGTGCGTCCCATAACCCGTACCTCTTACTCAAGGGAAGAATGTTGACTCTTTCAAGGGCGAGAGGGCCATCAGCGCCGTCTCGCCCACCCTACCCCCCTACTTGCGCTAGAAGAGAGAGTTGGATGCGCCGGGGTGGTCGCGAGAGCGGCATTGCGGCGAGCCGTGCTGGTGTGCGTGCCGGTAGAACGTGCGAGGCCCGACCGGACTCGCCTGTGGAAACCAGGCGAGTCCGGATCGGAGACCCCCCACTCCGTGGGGGATGGGGGGTGCCGCAGCCGTTCTGCCGGTAGCTACAGCAGCTAGGCGAGCACGCACCAAAGCGACGCGACCACCCCGACGCCATTCCTCATCCCTTGATATTCCCGATGGGTCTTAGCTCCGCCACCTTCTTCGAAGGGCTATCGGGGTCAGAGTACAATTTCAGCGGAGCGGTTCAGCTCCGTTGGGCGTTCGCCGTTATTCATCTCACCTGCCCTGCTCCGCTACTGACCTCATGGAGAGGTGGGTGAATACTTCAAGGGCGAGAGGGCCATCAGCGCCGTCTCGCCCACCCTACTCCCCTTACTTGTGCAAGAAGCGCGATCTATGCGCGTCGGGGTGGTCGCGAGAGCGGCATTGCGGGTGAGGTCCATAGCGCAGTTCCGTTCAAGCGCAGCTTCCAACGGAACGCGCACCTCTCCTCCTCCCAACGCGCCCGATGATGTCAGAATCTACCAATCTTCGGTCTTAGGGCAGGTAGCCTGGTAGCCTCAGACTGCGCGCGTCATCACCCGTTGCAGTTCCGAGGAGCAACGGGTACCCGGCACACATCCCCCCTCCTCTGGTTTCTGGGGGGCGTCGGCCAGGCTGCCTCCAACTGCGCGCGTCCGACGATCACTCCATCCGCCTTGGCCCGGAACGATTAGATCTTGAGTGAGCGACGCGCGAGCACAGGAGGGAGCCTGGCCGCGGCGCCCCCCCTCCTTCTCGTGTGCGCGATGCGCGAGCACGTGAGGCGCCAGGCTACCTATCGCCCTATCCCTTGATGTTTCCGATCGGTCGTAGCTCCGCCACCTTCTTCGTAATCCCCGCCCGATCCACCGCCTCCACGACATCTGAAATGTTCTTATACGCGATCCCCGCCTCCTCGGCCAACCCAGCCATCGACACCGCCTTCACGACGATCCCGCGCTGCTCCATCGCCTGAAAGCGAGGACTTTCGTGTCCGTCACGAAATCTGGTACACCTGACCGACCGAGGGCGGGGCAATGGCCTTGCGGATGAAGTCATCTCTCACACGCTCCAGGTAGCGCATCGTTTCCTGTGAGTAGTACGCTTCACCGCATTCGGCACACACTTCAGCCTCCACGGGTACAAGCAGATGGTCCTTCCCCACCTTGATCTCCGCTTCAACCTTACCTGGCTTGACCTCGCCCCTCTTACAAATTACACACTTCATCCCTGCTTCCTCCTACGAAAGTCCGGCTCCCATCGGTCGGGGGCAGGCTGATAGAGAGTGATTATGATCAATCGGTTCTCCGCAGACACCGCGCCACACACGATATGGAGCGGCCTTCCGAGTCCGGTCCGGCCGAAGATAAGACAACTGGGATATGGTGAATCGTCCGGATACTCCTCAATAATCTCACCGGTATCGAGAACCTGCAAGACCTCGTCGACACGGATACGGCCAAGTGGCTCCGCCTCCATCTCCTTCCGGGCGTGGTCAGTGAAGCGGCAATTAGCTGAACACCTCCGGATCTCAGCGTAATCCATCAATCATTAGGCCTTGTACGAATCCCTGCCCTATCCCTCCAAAGGAGGGGGGTAGAATCCTGCAAAGGGCGAGAGGGCCATCGGCGCTCTCTCGCCTACCCCACTCCCTTTATTGTGTCAGCAGCGTGCTCCGCGTGCGTCGGGGTAGTCGCGGGAGCAGCATTGTGGGCGAAGGCGAGGGCGCAGTTCCGTTCAAGCGCAGCTTCCAACGGAACGCGCACTTCTCCTCCTCCCAACGCGGCCGATGACATCAGAACTCCCAGTGACCCAAAGGGGTCCATCGGGGCGGTGGCGTGGGTGACATTGCGGGCCCGGTACGCTGATGTGCGTAGCGGAAGACTGCGCGAGGCCCGACTGCTCAGAATGAGCAGATCGGAAAACGCCCCACATTCTGATGTGGGGGATGGGGGGCGCCGCAGCCAGTCTTCCGGTAGCTACAGCAGCTAGGCGGGACCGCACCGGAACGGAGCCCACCGCCCCGATGGACCCCGCTCATCCTTTGATGTTTCCGATCGGTCGTAGCTCCGCCACCTTCTTCGTAATCCCCGCCCGATCCACCGCCTCCACGACATCTGAAATGTTCTTATACGCGAACCCCGCTTCCTCAGCCAACCCAGCCATAGATACCGCCTTCACGATGATCCCGCGCTGCTCCATCTGCTTCTTGAGCTGCTCCCCGCGCACCGATCGTTTCGCCTGGGCCCGGGACATCGTCCGCCCTGAGCCGTGCATCGTCGAGCCGAACGTCTCCTCCATCGCCTGGTGCGTTCCGACCAAGAGATAGGATCCGGTTTCCATCGAGCCGCCGCAGATGACCGGCTGGCCGATCTTGCGAAATTGTTCGGCGAGTTCACCCTGCCCGGGCCCGAACGCGCGCGTGGCGCCTTTTCGGTGGACTACCAACTCCCCTTCTTTGTAGCGCTCCACCTTCGCGATGTTATGCGCGACGTCGTAGACGATCTCCATGCCCAGCTCTTCGGCTGACTGGCCGAACACCGCACTGAACGCTTCGCGGATCTGATGGGTGATGACCTGGCGATTGGCGAAGGCTGAATTGGCCGCGCAGTTCATGGCCGCAAAGTAGTCCTGCCCCTCCGGAGACCGGAACGGCGCGCAGGCAAGCTGTTGATCCTTGACGGTGATGCCATACCGCCGCATGGCCTTTTCGAACACCTGCAAGTAGTCGCTGGCCACCTGATGGCCGAACCCCCGCGACCCGCAGTGGACCATGACGACGATCTGATCCTCGCCGGTAATTCCCAGCGCCGCCGCCGTCTCGCGGTCAAAGATCCGGTCATTGGAAGCCACCTGCACTTCGAGGTAGTGGTTGCCCGATCCCAGCGTCCCGAGTTGACTGATCCCGCGCTGTACCGCATGGTCACTGACTTTGGACGGATCCGCGCCAGCTATGCAGCCACGCTCTTCGATTCGCTGCAAGTCATCATGCCAGCCATACCCGCGCTCGACGCACCAGCGGGCGCCCTTGAGCATCACGTCTTCGAACTCGTGACGACTCAGACGGACAAACCCTCTCGACCCTACGCCGGCCGGAACTTTGCGGAATAACTCAGTCATGAGTTGTTCGAGTCTCGGCTGTACATCCTGTCGCAGAAGGCTCGTACGTATTAATCTCATGCCGCAGTTGATATCAAAACCAATCCCGCCAGGAGAAACGACGCCATTCTCTACATCCATCGCCGCCACGCCGCCGATCGGGAAGCCGTAGCCCCAGTGGCCGTCCGGCATGCACAGCGCGTGGCGCCGGATGCCGGGCAAGCAGGCCACGTTCGTCACTTGCTCGAAGACCCCGCTATCCATGCTGGCCAGGATCTGTTCCGTCGCATAGATGCGAGCCGGGACCAGCATGCCGTCTTTCGCCGAGGGTGGGATTTCCCAGATCTCGTCCGTGACCCGGTTCACTTCCATGGTGGTGTTCAGCTTCATGACGAGCCTCGCCGATCCCCCCTCACCCCTGCCCTCTCCCTCCAGGGGAGAGGGTGAGAAAAGGGCGACGCTGTTCTATATGTCGAGTACGACTCTGGCGATCCAGCGGTTTCCTTCTTTTCGGACTTCGTAGAGGTGTTTGGTCACCGCTTTGACATCATTGTGCAGGTCATGGCGGCCGGGGTCAATGGGCTCGCCGGTCAGGGTCCCGCGTAGCGTCCAGCCGCCGTGGGACCGATCCTCGGTCACGACCGCCTTCGCCTCCCGAAACACAACGCCCTCCGCATCCTTGAGGAACACGATCTCCGACAGCCAGTCGAAGAGCAAGCCGGCCAGCTCTGGATCGGTTCGCTCGATGACACGCTCCCAGCGTGCCTGAACCGTCTTGGGGTTCGCCATAGTCTCGATGACGGCCTGTCCGGCCGCGAGAAAGAGCTCGGTGGGAGAATCACCGAAGGCCTCGAAGGCGGTGTCCGCCAGGGCCACCTCTTCAAGGATTTTGAATGACTTGGTCATGACGCCTTGGCGGGCTGTCGCCGCCTAGCAGCGAAGATTGCGCGGACCTGCGCGATTCCGGGGATGGGCCGACCAAACGGATTCGGGACCTTGCCCTTCAATAGCATCCGAATCCCCAGGGGGATCACGCCCAGCATCCGCTTCAGATTGAACCGGACGATCTTGAGAGGCATGAGGGCCTCATTCAGGCGCCCGTGGTGCTCGATGAGCTCTGCAAACCCGGTGATGTGTCTGGCGCCCCCGCTGGCCGTGAGCCCGGAGGCGAGAGCCGCCTGGCGCAGGCGGATAATTGCCTCCATGGGTTTCACGTCCTTCGGGCAGACCTGGACACAGAAGTTGCAGCGGACGCAATCCCAGATCCCATCGTCCTTTTCGAGCTCCACTAGCCTCTCATGCTTGGCGGTCCTGGACTCCCGAGGGTCGGAGAGAAACCGATCCGCCTTGGCGAGGGCCGCTGGTCCAAGAAAGCCCTTGGAGACTTCATGGGTGGTGCAGGCGGCCACACAGGCCCCGCACATGATACAGGCATCCACGTTGTGAAAGCGGTAGCTTCCTGGCAACAGCGTCATCTGGCCTGCCTTCGAGTCGGTGGCCACGTCAGGCGCCTCAGAGATCCAAGGCCTCACCCCCCTCACCTTTCCCCAGAACGAGGACATGTCCACCACCAGGTCCTTGATGACCGGCAGATTGCGTAAGGGGGCGATGCTGATCCGCCCGTGCCGTTCGAGTTCCTTCCGAACTGATGTGCGACAGGCTAGCTTCTCCGAGCCATTGATCTCCATCGCGCAGGACCCGCAGATGGCCGAGCGGCAGGAATACCGGCAGGCCAGGGTACCGTCCTGCTCGTTCTTGATGCGAATGAGGATGTCCAGCACCGTTGTGCCACGGCCGACCTCAAGGCGGTAGTCCTCTTCATGGGGATGCACGTCGGTTTCGGGGTTGTATCGCTGGATGGTAAAGGTCAGACGCACTTTTTAAGTGCTGAGGACTGAGCAATGAGGACTGAGGTTCGGAACGGGAAGGACCACTCCGATTTTCACCTCTCAGTCCTCAGCACTCAGTCCTCAGTCCTATTCAATCGAGCTCGAACGTCTTCGGGAAGTTTGTGAGATTCCGGCAGCCGTCGCGGGTCACGAGCACCATGTCCTCGATCCGCACTGCGCCGAGACCCGGGTAATAGAGCCCCGGCTCGACGGTGACGATTTCACCTTCCTGCAGGATCGAACCGGTCCGGCTGATGCGGGGTGGTTCATGGATATCCAGCCCGACTCCGTGGCCTGTCCCGTGGAAGTACCCCTGCATGCGCCCGTTCACAAGTCCGGTCCGGTAACCCATGGATTCGAACCGATCGCAAATTCCCTGGTGAATCTTGCTCCCGTCGGCCCCGTCACGGATCTTCTGAATGGCTTCCTCCTGCGCATCCTTCACGGCCTGGTAGAGCCGTGTGAGCTCGGCGGACGGCTTCCCTCGGACGACCGTCCTGGACATGTCGGCGAAATATCTCGTCCGGCCCGATCGAGGGAAGACATCGAAGATGATGCTCCGGTTCGCCGGCAGAGGTCCAGTCCCCTCGTGGTGCGGGTCGCAGGCCTGATCACCTCCGGCCACGATCGTATGCTGGGCGATGCAGTCCAGTTCCATCAGCTTGACATTAATGAGCTTCTTGATGCGCTCCGAAGTGAGAGCCTCCCCGTCCAGCCAGAGCATGCCCTCCCGTGGGGACGCGGCGCGGAGCGCCGCATGGGCCGCGGCGACGGCCGCTTCGGTTGCCCGCTGGGTCGCTTCGATATGGTGGACCTCATCCGCGGTCTTGATGGCCCGTCGTTCAAAGAAGGGCTCCCGCTTCGTCTCGATCTGATAGCCTAGCTCCTGCAATCGCGCCGCATATCCGTATGGAAAATTACCAGGCACCAGGAGGCTCCTCACCCCGTGCTCTTGTAGCAGCGCGTCAACGACATCAGCGGAGCCTGGCTCCGCCACACCCTGCGCCCGTAGACGCCGGTCGATCTCCGCATACGATAAGACGCGGTCGACCGAGGCCTGACTTCGGGCCCGGTCCAGCTCCAGGTCGCTCATGACCACAAGCCGTTCCCCCTTCACTTCGAGAAAGATGAAGGGGTCCGGGGCTATAAATCGCGTGGCGTAGTAGAGGTTCGAGTCAGACTCGCTCGCGGCGATCATTACGATAGCCCGGGCGACGGTCATGTGGTTTCCGCTGGTTTGCAGAATGAGCATGCCCCCTTGTGCATTCCCCACTCGTCAACAAGGTAATAACACTGAGTGATGCTATCACGGGGGTTAGGAACGGTCAAGGCGAGGCGGTAGAAGGCCGGGCGGGCGCCAGCGAATTCTCGGGGGCCGAAGCGTCTCCCTTGTCGGGCACTATGAGCTCTTTCGGCAGCGTCAGTATGTTCTTGAGAAGATCGAATGCAAACTGAGCCAATCCTGCCAAACCAGTCTTGAGTGATTCCATGGTCTGGTAGGTCACCTTCGGATCATCCAGCGAGCCCTTGACCTCAAAGATCGCCGTATCGAGGCCCCGACGCTCTCCAGCGAAGAGCTTCCCGAACAGGGGAATGCTCTTCAGGAGCTGGGCGTATGCCCCGAGAGGACTGACCACCCAGACTGCGTCCACCTGGTTGGACGTCAGATCATAGGTGCCTGCAGCACTCATCTTGACAACAGGACTGTCTATCACAAGGCTTCCTTCCGTCATCATCCCGTTCCTGAAGAGGAAGGCGCCGGTGAGCTTATCAAAGGGAAGTCCTTCTCGCGCCAGATCCACTTTTCCTTGAAGGAGGGCCGGGAGGTTCAGGATCGACAGGATCTTAGGCACGGTGGTGCCTCGTACGATGCGTCCTTTCCCGACCTGACCGTCGACCTTGCCGCTCAGGGTTTGGAGCACGCCACGGGGGTTTCTCCCGTTCCACCTCAGCACGCCGCTCATGGTCAGCGGTCCGCGTATCAGCCGCGTCTCGTCTTGGAGGAACAACAGGAGCTTCTCGGTCGGTAGCTCGCTGATGTCGAACGTGGCCTCCAGGTCAGCGGGCTTTTCCCTCGGCAGCCGAGCGACCAGATGGCCGGCAATCGTTCCATCATCCACCAGTCCACGAATCCGGTCTGCATCCAGCACGCCATTCCTCATGCTAATTCGCGTCGAGAAATCCGCAATTTCGACTTTCTTGTAGAACCCGCGATCAACATTGACGGTGGCAACCAGCCGCGTGCCGATTGCCAGGCGCTCCAGCAAGTCCCTGAGCGGGCTGCGATCGCCCTTTGGGATCAGCAGACCGAGATCCAGCTGGAACGATTCGATTCTCAGGTTGACCAGCGGGGTCGTCTTCCACTTCCGGACCGTTCCCGTCACGCTCAAATCACTGTCTTGCATTCGAAACGCCAGCCGCTTGATCTCGGCACCGCTGCGAACCAGCTTCAGACGAAGATAGAGATTGGTAATCGAGGTATCGAGGCCGGTTCCCCTCAATACCCCATCCGTCATCGCAATCCACCCATTCACGAGCCAGTCATCGCTGAATTTTCCCTTCCCCTTCACGTCCAGCGACAACTCGAGGATTCCCGCTTCGATCCATTCGGGAAGAACACCGCGTGGCAAGGTATCCAACTCCACCGGACCTGACACGAGGGTGGCGTCCACGCTAAACTCGTCGCGCAGCCGCACGGTACCCTTCCCGACCATGACAAGCGGCGGGATCGCCAGCTCCACGCGGGTCACGGTGAGAACTGCCTGCCGGGACAAGTCCCCTTCGAGCTCCAGAGATGCCGGAGTGCCGACCGGCTTTCGCACATTGCCCGGAAACACCAAACCGGTTTCCTTCAGAGCAAGGGCAACTTTCAGCCTGGGGGCATCGACGGGCCCGGATAATAGGACGGTTGTGCCGATCTTCCCCTGGGGAGCCAGCGAGGAGAAGATGCCGGCGGGAAACATCTGGATCACACTGGCAACGTCACCCTGAGTTTGCACCTTAAAACTCTGGAATTCTTCCTTCTCTCCGGTAGCAATCGTGCCTTGAAGATCGAACTGGCTTGACCCCATCCGCCCGGTGACTTTGTCCAACTCCAGCCCCTTGGGCGACATCCGAAGACGACCGCGCACTCCTTCGACTCGCTCGGGGACTGCCGGACTCCGAAAGCTGATGTCCTGTGCGACCACGTCTCCGGCGACGAACTTCAACGATTCGGATTCGGCAAGGGAGCCCGCAAGTCGGAAGCTCACCGTGCCCGTTCCTTTGACCTCCTGGAGCGCGGCCAACGTCGTGGAAGCGCGGGCACTCTGGACTGACCCTGCCAAAAACTGGACAAGCTCATTTCCCGGCATGGTGCCCGCGACACTGATCTCCAGCCAGGGTCCGGTCTCCAGAATCGAAAGGGTCGCCTTCCCTTCGCTGACGCGTAAGGATCCGTATTGTCCTGTGAAGCTCGCCGCCTTGACTCGATCCGGTTCAACTACGACGATGCCCGCCAGATTCTGAACCAGGGTACGATTCCGTCCGACGACCGTATGGCCTCCTTGTACGCGGAACTCGCCCGTCATCGAGATATGGGGAACGGGGGAGATCGTCCCGGTGACCGTGGCCTTCAGCACCTCAACAACTCCACCCATCTCTTGCTCATCCATGATCGTTTGGATCTGGGGGTGTAGCCAGTGGACCGGGAATCGGTCCTGCAGTTCGTCCAGGCTCACGGGAGTCGATGAGAAGGTCACCGAAAAGGTCGGTTGAGCCGCCATCAGGCCCGAAAGACTGGCCTGTCCTTCGACGGCGAGCTTACCCATGTCGACCCGCATGTCCGAGAATACCACGTCATACCCAACGACTCCGGGCACCATTTTGATCGTCCCGCGCAAATTGGTCGAGCCCGAGACTCTCTCCGGAACCGGCCTTGGGCCGAAGAACTCTGCGACCTGTCGCACGTCTAGGTTCATGGCCTCAGCCCTGCCATCAAGCTGGACAGCCAGCATCGAGGCTCCCGCCTCGCCCGGTGCCAATCTCACCGGAGCCCCCGCCTGGGTCACACGGCCAGCAAGGGACAGAGCCGATGCTCCACGCCCACCGGGAAGCATCGCCTCGATACGCACATCGGCAAGAGATCCATTCACACCAGTTCGGACCTTGACATCCATGTGATCCATCCGCGCAGTCCGCACCCCACCGGGGCGGAACTCGTCCACGACCGTGATTTCGCCCTGCACCAGGGTCGTCTCCTGGACAAGGAGGGCCAGGTTGATCGGATTGGCGCCACTCGGCAGCCCGTCTGTCACGGGAGCCGCGGCCGCAAGCACGTTCCACTGGCCGGTCCCGTCGCGGCGGATTTCGATCACCGGATGATCAATGAACAGTCGCTTGATGACCAGGCGCAAGTTTAACAGGGGAGTGGACCGAAGGACTAAATCAAGACGTTTGGCTTTGAAAAACACTCGGGATGGATCGATGTCACGGATCGACACGTCCGAAAGTTCGAGGCGAATTCTGGGAAAGAACTCCAGCCGAGCCCGGCCGACTTCGATCTTTCTGCCGAGCTGTCGTTCAACCTGCTGAAGGAGCACACCCTTGATGTACTCCGGGTCGTAGAGGAAGTAGCAGCCGGCCATCACGGCGCCGAGCAGCAGCATGGCGAGAACGATACGAGGCAAAACCCTGGAACGTTTGCTCACGCCTCCTCCATTCGTGCAACTGCACTGAATAAAGGCATCTTACCGAATACTGGTATGGAAATCTAGAAACCGGACCCGGAGTCGCCATGGGAGTCGCTCAGCCAGTCATCGCCGGTGGCCAGGCCTCCCTGAACCGGTTATAATGCGCCCTCCTTAACCGACCCCGGGAGACCGATCGTGCCTTCGACCACTCCGCAGCGAGCCTCTGGCCTGAATACCCGGACTCCGAGACCAACAGACCCCTCCCCGCCCTCCCACATTCGTTGGGTGATCCTGATGCTTCTCCTGGCGATCGGCGTGGTGAGCTACATTGACCGGGTGAACATCTCGGTGACCGCCCGCCAGATGATGCCCGCCCTTGGTCTGACCGAAGTGCAGATGGGGAAGGTGTTCTCTGCTTTTGTCCTTGGCTATGCCCTCTGCCAGATTCCGGGCGGCTGGCTGGGCGACCGTTGGGGGGCCCGTCTGGTGCTGACGCTCGCCTTGTTGTGGTGGTCGGTCTTCACGGCGCTGACCGCTGTCGCCCCGGTCCTTCCGATTGCTGGTCTGGTCGGCATCCTCGGCTCGCTGATCCTCGTGAGATTCTTCATCGGGGTGGGCGAAGCTGCCGCACTGCCGAACTTCAATCGCGCGGTGGCCAACTGGCTGGGCACAAACGAGCGCGGGCTAGGCATCGGGGTGGCGATCGGTGGACTCGGCATCGGGTCCGCCGTGACACCACCACTGACCGCCTGGATCATGGTCAATTTCGGCTGGCAGGTTGCCTTCTATGCCTCGGGGCTGCTGGGCATCCTGATCGCCGTGATCTGGTATGTCTATGCGACGGATCGGCCGAGCGAGCATCCTCATGTGAACGTCGCGGAACTCGCACTGATTGAAGGAGCAGTCCGTCCAGTCTCTTCAGGAGGGGCAGGAGCAGTGCCGTGGCGAGCGATTGGTCGCACGCCCACCATGTGGTGGCTGGTCCTCAGCTATACCTGCCTCGGCTACGTCGCCTACCTCTACTTGTCCTGGTTTTATCTTTATGTGGTGAATGTGCGTGGCTTTGAAGTACTGCGCGGTGCATGGCTCAGCTCGACTCCCTTTCTCGCAATTGCCGTCTTCAGCCCGTTGGGTGGGTTGGTCACTGACCGGCTGGTGGGGACCTTCGGGGTCAACCGAGGGCGCGCCTGGGTCGGGATGAGCGGGATGGTCCTGGCCGCCGTCTCAATCGGGCTGGGGGCTTGGGTGGACGGGGCCGCCATGGCCATAGCCTTGTTGGCTTTGGGCGCTGGATGGCTCTATTTCACGGTCGGGGCCTACTGGTCCTCGACGGTGGATCTCTCGAAGGCACACGCCGGAACCCTCTCCGGGCTCCTCAATACCGGTGGCAATATCGGAGGAAGCCTCTCGCCCGTATTGACCCCATGGCTCGCCGAGCAGCTGGGCTGGGCCGCCGCCCTCGATTTCGCGGCGTTGGTCGCACTGGCTGGCGCGTTGATGTGGGTGCGAATCAAACCGGGCGACGGGCTTCGACCCGGCTGAAACCCTTCCGGGTCTTGACCCCCGGGGGAATCTTGCGCACAGCCACGCTGCCTGGTAGATTGGTGCATGCCATCAACCATGAAATTCCAGAAGAAAAACCCACGCGCAATTATTTCGACCAGATTCGGAGAAATGGAGATCAAGTTCTACCCGGATGCTGCACCTCGGCACGTGGACAATTTTCTCTCGCTGGCAAAGATGGGGTTTTATGACGGGCTGTCCTTCCACCGCGTAGAGCCGAGCTTCATGATCCAGGGCGGCGATCCGCTCAGCAAGAACCCGGATCGGAACCTCCACGGAACGGGAGGGCCGGGGTACTGGCTGACGCCCGAACCCAACGACCGGCCCCATAAACGTGGTGCCATCTCCATGGCGAAACTCCCGCGTGAGAGCAACAGTACGCGTGACTTCAACGACAACGGCTCGCAATTCTTTATCTGCGTGGCGGACGCAGCCGGCCTCGACCGCATGTACACCGTCTTTGGCGAAGTGATACGCGGGTTGGACGTAGCGGATAAGATCGTCGCCCTGCCGCGCGACGAAAGGGACAACCCGCTCGAGCCTGCAACGATGAAGGTGACGGTGAAGGAATAAAACGAGGCGAGAGGCACTAGGCTAGGGGCTATAGGCTGGAGGCGTCAACTTTGCTTTACCTGTCGCCTATTGCCCAATTAATAGAACGCCATGCTCGCAAACGTGACCGTACTATTAAACTGATCAGTGATCCCTCGATCGTAACGAAGCACTTGCCCTTTCTCCGCACGAATCAGTTTGAGCAGCGTATAGATCGGCGAGAACCCGCAGATCCGCCGACGGTCCTCTTCATCCTGGATGTACTGGGCAAACGCGTCAGGATCCAGGTTCTCCACATGCTTGAGCATCTCTAAATCCGATTGCATGCACCGGTGGAACGAAAAGTCAGTCGGAGGCTGGGGGTCCCCATACCGCATCCCGATATGCGCCAGGTCGGCGCTCGCCACGACACAGACGTCCTTGGCTGATTCCTCGATCGCTTCCTTGAGTAGCCCGATAAACGTCGCCACGGTCTGAGCCATCGCGTTTTGCCCCGGAGGGCTCAGACCGGCCGCCGGGAACGAACACAGGATCGGGACGATTGCGATGGCCTTTTCGCGGCCGACTGTGTGCTGGAGGAAGGGAAGTTGAAATTCAACAGTGTGCTCGTGCTTATGGCTGCTCGCCTCCGCGAAAAACTGGGCCCCGCCTTTTTCCCGTAGCCGTTCCATCAGTTCGCGATCAACGGGGACGGTCCCCAGAGGCGTTTCGAAATCCTTATCCGTCACGGCAAAGAGATTCTTGAGTCCGGCATGGCAAGTTCCGAGGACCACAAACAGGTCGGAAGGCCGGGCTTCCCTGAGCTCCTTGTAGGCCCAGGCGTAGATCGGACCGCCCGCTCTGACCTCATAATGCGGAGCGACGAGGCCGGCAAGTCGTTTTCCCTTGTTTTCCGACGGTGTGGTCCCGGGCCCCTCACGGGAAGAGAAAAATGATTCAAGTTGAACTTTAAGTTTCTCACCGTCCCCCTCGTAACTCTTGCCTGCAAACGACGCCTTCCGCACCGGAATGTCCTGGTACGCCGCCACCGCCGCCTGTTTGGCCGCCTCCACCCGCTCTCCCTCGAGGAACAACTTCTGGTCCAGGTCGGTGACCAGTTTGTGCAGACGGTCGGGCATGAAGAATTCCCCGAACCGTTTGAGGTATTCGGCGCCGATCTGGTCGACTGAATGTTGGCCGTCAAAGTATTGCAGCAGATAGAAGTAGCTCAGCGGGATGAGCAGCTTCTCCTGGGCGAGGCCACTAGGGTCCCACAGCAGGATATACTGTTCGTCGCGCTCTTTGAACGGCGAGAATTGAAGATTGCGCAGGCGCGGGAATTGCGTCACCTGAGGACTCGCCTCTGTCATGGCGTCATCCATCGATCCATACCTGTCGCATTTTACCCGCGCTGCAATCCGGCCCGCAACCTCAGAGCTGTCAATCACGAACCGTCCGGCGATCGTTCAGTCTGGCGACTAGTCCACAGAATGAGCAACCCGATCGTAATCAGTAAGAGCCAGATTGAAGGCCGGCCGTAGCGTGAATCGGCGAACACAATCAGATCGCTCAGGCGCCCGATCAGCAGAGACATACGCGCCATGACCGTATAACCAAAGGCGGCGCCAAAGGCGATCATGAGGAACAGGATGCCGGTGCGCGCCACCGCACGGCCTGGGCCCGTATGCTCGACCGAGAAGAAAAAATAGAACAGCACCGAGACCACCCCAATGAGGAGCACCACGGCATTCAGGTTACTGGCTGGGTCCGTCAGGTCAACCGTAAAGGTGGTCCCTCCGCCTTCGACCGCGTACAACAACGGCCGGACCGTGTCCTCGACCTGCTTAAGAATATAAGACGAAACAATCCGCGGAATGGCCAGCCCGGCGCCGACACCCACGATGAACGCGAATGCGATGCGAGATAACCAGGCCACTTTGGGGAAATACCGGGCCAGCATCAGCAGGCCGATGCCCACAGGGATCAACAGCGACCACTCGCCTTGCTCCTTAATAGGGTCATAGATCAGCCGCACCAGCACTGTGTCGTAGGTTTTCACGATCGTGTACCCCACCGAGACCCCGACATAGAGATGCTCCGCCAGCTTAAAGAACGGGTTATCTTTGTACAGGAACGTGAGGATGAACAGGGTTAACCCCGTGGCCACCCATGCGCCCAGGAGAGCCTCAAACGGCATATGCCACCACCCTCGTCATCGCTGGTCGGACTGTTTGCGTGAATGGCGGATGAACAGAAAGAAGCTATTGCAAAGGATCACCAGGACAATGATCGCGAAATGCGTCGCGGATTGGGCGTCCATCCCGGCCATGGCCTGGCCCTTCAGTCCGGTGAGCACCTCATACTCCGCTGCGCCGCGGAGGCCTCCGATGAGCCCGTTGATCTGCCCGCTGCGCAACAAGGGGTAGAGGCCCGGGGCGATCACCCCCGTGCACCCTCCGCCCAACTCGAATTTATACTTGTCCTTCCCAAACACGTACCAGGTTTCGATTCCTGAGGTCCCCGCCGCTAGACTCACCACATAGCTGACGTCCCGCAGGTTCCGCACGCCTTTCAGGACTGCCAGGTCTTTGGTGGGTTCATGGCGGAAGTACTCGTTGGGGAAGGCCTTGTACAGATCCTGCCCCATATTGATGACGACCGAACTCCCTCCGGGACTCCAGCCCAGGAACACATAATCCCTGCCGCTCACTTTTCCCATCTCGGTGGCCACCGTGCTGATTACCTCAGCGGCCATCCCCGTGCCGGGAAGCCACAGGGTCATACCGATCACTCTGAGGTTTCTCCGGAACGCGTGATGGAGCAGGGCGATGGCTTGGGGGTAGAGCTCCGGCTTAGACGCCGGATCAAAATCCATCGAGAGGAGAAAGACGGAGCCTTCAGGGAGGGTCTCAATCTTCTCATAGACGCTTCGAACTTCCGGCGACACCTTGATGGCCAGACCGACGGGGTACAGGAGTGGCAACAGCGTACACAGCCCGATCAGCAGAAAAATGATCCGGCGATCGATCCGCAACATGCGCTCGGCAAATGTCATAAACCGTGATGCGTGACGCGTGACGGGTGATGCGAGCTCGGAAGGGATGAACGGTTGTCGCCGTTCGGATTCTCCTTACCCATCACGCATCACTCATCGCCCCTCACTCCCTTCCTCCGCCCAGGTACGCCCGCTCGATCCCGAAAATGATCTTAATGGACAGCGCGATGGCGCCCAAGCTGATCCCGATCAGGATGGCTCGCCGGACCGACGCGTTGAGCACGTTCATGATCCAGAGGGTCACATCGCCGCTGATTGGGACCAGGAATTCTCCCAGCGGGACTCGTCCCATCATGACAATCACCGCCGCGACCAGGAGCACAGCCGCCTCGCGGCTCCGAGCCCGGAACGACCGGTAGGCCGCCGAGGCGATGAAGAACGCCAGAATGGCGAACATGGTCCCTTGGAGTGGCACCATCATAAACGTGTAGATCCAGCCGAACGCCGTCCTCGCGCCATTGATCGTCTCCTTGCCAAGGATCCACTGTTGGGATGTAAAACTGTAGCCTAGCCCGACCAGAATGGTCCCCAGCATACTGGCGTACAGCACGCCGCTATACCCCCACCCCGGTTCCTTGCGCCGGATCCTCCCTGCATGGAGGTGAAAGAGACTCGTCACCCCCAACACCAGCGCAAATCCGCCGATAATCTGGAGCCATTTGGTGACCGTCGTCAGCATGAGCTCCGAAGCAGGATGCGGGACATAGTACTGACAGGCAAAGACCACACCCATCGAGAAGGTGATGAGAAGCGGGAGCTGCCGTCTCAGGATATTCATTTCAGGTCCTTGAACAGGTCCAACACAATGGCCGGCAGGTCGGTGGAAAACAAGACGCCGATCGTGGCCAGGAGGGTTCCCAGCGCCAGGACGCCGAGGACGAATGCCTTGCCGAGGTCCTGCCCTCGCAAGGTACCGACTTGAATGGGCTCCCGGGACAGATACGCGCTTGCCGCATAGAGCTCCTCACCGATCAGCGTGTAGTCGCAGGTCGTGACGAAGAAGGGCAACTGATGGTCGGAGTCCGTCCCGGCGATCTGGATGGCACCAGTACTGGCTCCGGTTTCAGTCAGCAGGAGGGATTCGGCGAAATACGACCCCATGAAGAAATTGGCAGCCGGCTTCCGGCGCAGCATGATCCCGTCCACCGCCGCGGTATAACTGAATTGATCGGTCGTGATGAAGAAGTTAGACTCTTCCTTGAAGACGTCCGGTTTCCCGGCCTCCAAGTAGGACTGCTTTGTAATTTCCTGGCACACGGCCATGACGATCGGATCCCGATGCGGCACCAGCAAGTCAGTTTCATAGGCAGCGATACGTTTCGCCACCCGTCCGAGGATGACGGCGGCCGCGATGGTGGATGGTTCGCTCATATCTCCCGCGCCGGTTAAATAGAGAACCGGCTTGCCCAGTTCGGTGGCCCGGCCAATCGCCTCGTCCACGGCATCGAGGCCGGGGATCCGCCGCAAAAAAATCTCTCGCCGCTTGGCGGTTCTGATCGAGGCAAAGACCAACGAGCCGAACAAGATAACCAAGAGGAAGTTGTTCGTCTGATTCCAATTGACCCAGTTCGGGGCCGGAACCGCCTGTCCCGCTCCGCTTTCGGCTCGTTCACCGGTTCTTGTTGCTGCGACGGCGACCTCGTACATGACTCCGTCTTTGACCTCGACTTCTTTGGAGGATTTGACCTCGTAGAGATGAAAGTCCTGGGCGGCCGGGCGGGTCCACCACGGGAGCTTGGTATTGCGCACATAGTGTGTGTCGGCGGGAAACGTACCCGCGACCTTCATCGCTGATGGCGGATCAGATTTCTCGCGGACAAGGACCTGGTACTCGACCGTCCGTCCGTCATACGCAGCAGGCGCCCAGACGACGCTCAAGCCCCCTCCCGCGTCGTTAGGCGTGTCGAACACCCGTAGTTCCTTGGGAGCCGACAGCCCTTCCGCGTAGGCGGACTGACACCAGAGCGCGCTCATCGCCAAAATCAGCCCCACCCACTCAACCCAGTTCCTGTTGCTCATCACTCGGCGCTCATCACTCATCACTGCCCCTCGATGATCTCCACATTTGCTCTGGGAATCACGACGGTGGTCTGGTCGGACAAGGTCACTTCCAGTACGCGGACATGACTCTCGGTTTCGATCTGCTTCAGTTCAGTGGGAAGTCCCGCAACCCGCCCGATCCGACCGAACAGAGGGTCACGGATGATGCGGACTTGGTCGCCCAGTCGGATGCCACCGCGTTCGACTGGACCTGGCCCCTCACCCCTTCCCACGCCCCGCTGGGAAGACGGACGTTCCTTCGGGATGATGATCTCCGGGCGCAGGACGCCGGCGCGAATCTGGGTAGCTCCCGATATGGATACCTTCTGTCCGGCGTGATTCGCCAGGAGCTGAAAGGTCTTGGCCGCCATCGGAATGCGGCCGAATCCCTCAGTCAACACGAGCGTCAGTGGCACACGCCGGTTTCCGTCGATCACCACCTGCTCGGTTCCGGTGATGGCGACGCCCAGGTCATAGCCCAGCAACTCACGAAGATCCTTGTCGTGAATGGCGCCCACGACCAAACCGGCTATCCCGAGCTCGGCGGACCGCTTCATGCAGGCGGCATCCAGAAAGGCTCCCCCGACCAGGACCTTGCCTTTCATGTCGGGAGACAATCGGTCTGCCGGCAATGACTCGTCCGCTGACTTGACTCCCAGGACCAACTCACCCCAGGTTTCGCCTCCGATCCCGAAGATGCCCTGCACCAGACTGCACTCGGTTTCCACTGTGATGCCTTGCCCGGAATGCACTTCGACGACCTCACCATCCACGTAAGCCAATAGCTCCAGCGATCGAGGCGGTTCACGGAGCAGCGCCTGCCCGGTCAGCGGGGAGACCGATTCCAGTTTCCCCTGTATCGGCGAGCGCACCTCGGTCTTCAACCATGAAATGAACGGCTTGTTTTCGGCGATCACCTCATCCTGCCGAACTTCTTGCCCTTCTTTCTTGACCAGGTACTCGCGGACCTCGTCCGGAGCGATCCCCAGGAGGTTGGCGACGTTCACCACGTGCACCTTTCCAGCCAGCTCGGTCCTGGCCACGACCGTCTGGGACTGAACCCGGTCACCAACACGCACGACCACTTGGCCGGGCACAGGCAATACCCGCCTCTTGCGGACCATGGTCCGCTCAGTCACCAACAGACCGGGTGTGTACGCGTGACCCATAGCTTTCAAGGACTGAGCGCTGAGGACTGAGCGATGAGCGAGAGTTCAGGAGTCTGAGCCAAGATTTATCGTCATTCCTCTCAGTCCTCAGTCCTCATCACTCATCGCTGTGTTTCTGGATACAGGTTGACTGCTCGGGCCCAACGCATCAAAGCCGTCAGCCGGGCACCAGAGTCCTTGGGCAGCACCAACGGTCGTCCTCGACCATCCAGCAGCAGCCCCACCTCGCCCCCCCGTACGTCGCGTGTAACCGGTACCCCCTTGCCCTCGCCGAGATTGACCTGCTTGGCCGGGCTGAGGTGAACCTTGGCCCGTTCCTCCAAGGCAAGGGGGAGCAGTCGAAGCTCTCCAAACGCGAGCGTCCCCTTTTCGGGAGGCCGGCCGCCGGAGAACGAAATATCGTAATCGGCGCAGCGCTCTCCGTCCTTGCCTTGACCGATCGGTGCCACGCAGGTACCCAGGTAGATCAGGCAATCGTGAATGAACACATCGGTGGCAGCCTGCTCGTTCACGGACGACAGCACGCCCAGATGGGGCATCATAAAAATACTGTCGACGGACAATTCGGTGAACCCCATCGGCTCGTAGGCGTCCACCATCATGATCATGGATTGGACCCGGCGTGGAGCATGGGACAGGATGCCTCCGCTGCCGACGATCAGGTTCAATGACAACATGTCGATCAGTGTCTCCCCGGAGGCACGCTGCTCAAAGATGTCCGAGATGGTTCGCTCCTGCTGCACGCCTTTCAACCCGGTTGCCAGCGACTTGTGATGCATCAGCGCCAAACGCAAGGCTTCGCGCGCGATTGCCTGCTCGATCTGCAACTCGTCCAGCGTCTGGGGAATCGTGGTGGGGCGGATCATCTTGTTCTTGATGCGGTTGCGAAGGGTCTGCTCTTCGATGGTGAAGGGCACCCAGCGCATGATGTTGGCCAGGCCGGCCTCAGCCAGGACGTTGGACACGCTGTAGGACATCCCGAGGTTCGCGCTGACCGTGCGGTTGAAGACGCCACCAAACACCGAAAACACATCGGTCGTGGCCCCCCCGATATCCACACCGATCAGGTTCAGGTGTTCCCGGCGGGCCAGTGACTCCATGATGAGCCCCACCGCCGCGGGGGTGGGCATGATCGGCACGCCGGTCCATTCGATGAGCTTTTTGTAGCCCGGCGCCTGCGCCATCACGTGTTCGAGGAAGAGATCATGGATCTTGTTGCGGGCGGGAGCCAGATTCTCGCGCTCCAGAACGGGACGGATGTTCTCGGTGATCACTAAGGCTGTCTTCTCGCCCAACACCTCCTGGATCCGGTCGCGCGCCGCCTTGTTTCCTGCATAAATGAGCGGCAGTCGGTAGCTCATACCCAGGCGTGGCCGTGGGTCTGCCGCCGCAATATACTCCGCCATCTCCACGACGTGGGTCACTGTCCCACCGTCTGTTCCGCCGGACAGAAGGATCATGTCAGGCCGGAGCGACCGGATCCGCTCGATCTTCTCGTGAGGGAGCCGGCCATCGTTGGAGGCCAGGACATCCATCACGATCGCCCCCGCCCCGAGCGCGGCTCGCTGGGCACTCTCCGCAGTCATGCTTTGGACCGCACCCGCCACCATCATTTGGAGCCCCCCGCCGGCGCTGCTGGTGGAGATGTAAATGTCCACCCCGATCGGCGGCTTCCCCGCGCTTGCCGGCCGGCTCGGCATGATTAGGGTTTCGCCGTCCAGAATTTTGCGTCCGGAGAGCTCCTCCACTTCTGCGATCGCGTTCAGCACTCCCCGTGTCACGTCCTCAAAGGGGGCCTCGACCGTGGTCGGGGCTTCGCCGCGATAGGTCTGCCGGAACGCGTCTTCCTTCTTCTCGATTAAGATGGCTTTGGTGGTGGTGCTCCCGCAGTCGGTCGCAACGATGACGGAGAGGGGCTGGCTAGGAACGCCCTTGCCAGGGACGGGGGCGGAGCCGGTCATCGAGGAGATGCTCCTGATGGAGCCGATTTGGCCTCAATGAAGGCGATGAGCCGGGGAATGGCATCGCGACGTTCGAGCAGGTCTGCGACTCGCTCGATGTCGCGAGCGTCACACGCAAGGTCCAGGAGGGGGGTCAGGAAATGAAGCGCCTGGCTGCCGAGGAAGTTCAGCGGGCCCGTGGACTCCAGAAAGAGCACGGCTGGGCTGGCCATCCGCCTCGCGACGACCGCGGCGGCGATCCGGTCCAACAAAGCCAGGTCTTCGGAGCTCAATTCCTCAGCGGCAGGACCGATCGCGAACGCTTGTCGAAGATGCTCCTTCATCCTTCGAAGTTGTTCGGACAGCACCGGTCGATCTCCCTGAGGGGATACGGTCGGCATACTCTAAACGAGCGGAAAACCAACGTCAATGGGATGTGTGGTGGGGAGCCACTTGCTGCTCGGCGTGATACGAGCTTCGAACCAATGGCCCGGACTCAACATGCGTGAAGCCTAACGCCAGCCCCTCAGTCTTGAGCTCGGAAAACTCCCCAGGATGGTAGAAGCGCACCACAGGCAGGTGTTGCCTCGTCGGCTGTAAGTACTGGCCGATGGTCAGGATCTCGCAGCCGACCGCCCGAAGGTCTCGCATGACCTCCCGGACCTCGTCTATGGTCTCTCCCATGCCCACGATCAGGCCCGACTTCGTCGTAGCCCCCAGATGTCTCGCACGTCTCAACAATTCGATCGAGCGCCCGTACTTGCCCTGGGGTCTGATCGATGGGAACAGACGCGGGACCGTTTCGATATTGTGGTTCAAGATATCGGGTCGTTCGGCCACAACAGTCCTGAGGGCCATTTCATCTCCCTCGAAGTCCGGGACGAGCACCTCCACAGCGCAGGTTGGACTCAACGCCCGGATCTGCCGGATCGCCTCGGCGAACACCCAAGCGCCCCCGTCCTCTAGCTCATCCCGGTTCACGGAGGTAATCACCGCGTGCCGAAGGCCGAGCGCCTGAACCGCGCGGGCGACTCGGACCGGCTCCTCACGATCAAGCTCCAGCGGTCGGCCAGTCGTCACTGCGCAATAGTGGCATCGGCGTGTACAGATGTCCCCCAGGATCAGAAAGGTCGCGGTGCGGTTGTTCCAGCATTCCCAGACGTTCGGACAGCGGGCCTCCTCGCAGATCGTATGGAGGCTCAGCGTATCCATGATCCGCCGGATGTCCTGGTAGTCAGGGCCCTGCTTGATCGTCACCTTGAACCAGGGCGGGAGGCGGCGGCCCGGGTTTCGGATTTCATCGGTCGGAATGAATGTCATGACACTGTCTATTGTAGCATCACGGCTCGATTAATTCTTGAGGATGTTCAAGTATCCGCTTGAATTCCTTCAAGAACTTCGCGCCTTGGACTCCATCCAAGGCGCGATGATCGCATGAGAGCGTGACTTTCATGCGTCGGCCTGGTTTCACTCCACCGGCATCGGCGACCGCCACGTCGCGCACGGCACCGACCGCGATGGCGGCCGCCTCGGGTGGCATGATGATGGCGATGAAGTTTTCCACCTCGAACATCCCCAGGTTGGAGACCGAAAAGGTGGCGCCGGTATATTCCTGCGGCTGCAGTCGTTTGCTTCGCGCTCGTTCAATCAGGTCGCGCGATTCGGCGGCAATGTCGTCAAGCGTCTTGGACTTGCAATCCCGCAGTACGGGAGCGATCAGGCCATCATCCAGCCCCACGGCAATCCCGATGTCGATGCTACGATGCTGACGAAGCACGTCCCCGGCATAGGAAACATTGATCTCCGGATGTCGGGTCAGGGCCAGCGCGGCCGCCTTCACGATGAGGTCGGTCAGGCTCGGATGGGGACGGGATCGTTGCTTGAGTCGGCTGCGAAGCTTTTCCGCTTCCTCCATGGCGATCTCGGTCGTCAGGTAGAAATGCGGGACCGGAGCTTTGCTCTGGGTCGTTGTCCGCGCGATGGCCTTCCGCATTTGGCTGAGGGGGCGATCGGTTGAGCCGGGGCGCAGAGGCGCCGCGGACGAACGGGCGCCTAACACATCCTGCTCGACGATCCGCCCCTCCGGCCCGGAACCCTTGAGCGTAGACAGATCAATACCGTGCTCAAGGGCCAGCGCTTTGGCCCGTGGCGATGCCTTGACGGGACGATCTCCAGGAGCGTGCCCCCCGACCGGACCAGCCGGAGCGGGCTTCGCAGAACGATCTGAGGACGAAGGGGACGTTGCCGCGGCGGACCGGCCAGGGGTCACCGGCTCAGCGAGGACCCCCTTGATGTCTTCATCAGGCTCCGCGATCACGGCAATCAGGGCGCCCGCCTTCACCGTTTCACCTTCATTCACCAAGATGCGCCGTAGGGTCCCCGAGGAAAACGCCTCCAAGTCCATGACCGCCTTGTCGGTCTCGATCTCAGCCAGGACGTCCCCGACGCCGACAGGGTCACCTTCGCGCTTCTTCCACTTGAGGACGACCCCCTCCTCCATCGTATCCGTCAACTTGGGCATGACGACTCGGCTGGCCATCAGCTCTCTCCCCGACAGTCTCTCAGGATCGACGGGTCCACCTGGACTCTCCACTCTACTGAGCTGTGCTGCTCGGTCACCGGAGGAGGACCGAGTCACAAGTCTACGGCATCAGGCTCTGAACTGTGCACCCTCTCCAACCAGGCGGCGCCACCACCGAACCAGTCGCTGTACAGATAGGAACGCCCCATGCGGGTCTGGGTATTCGATCCACGGTTCCTGGCTGCCAAGATAGCTTCCGTCACGAAAACTCACCTGGGTCCGGAGCTGCGCAAAGCCGCGCTGGTGCAGGAGTCGGATCAGCTCATTCATCGCTTCGGCCGGCGACACAAAGTTTCCGCTGACGACCATCGTACGCTCGTAGCTGAACACAGCCCGGTACGAACCTTCTGAGAGCACCAGCTCTACGAGTCGGTTGAATCCCCGCTCGCGCTCATCCAGACCTGCTACCTGGTGTTTCTCCGCAGGTTCCATCCTTACCCTTGCCACGCACCCGGGCCGATCGCGAAGGCATCCGACTCAAGAGGCCCGAAACACGGCCAGGAGATCGCTCAAAGCAATCGTTTTGTGCTGGAGCACAGCTCGTTCCGCCCGGATTTCTTCCAGAGCCGCCTGCTTTGAGGCGCCGCCTTTGAGGCACGCGGTCCCGAGTGACAGCGTGCGATCGCATTCTTTCTCCACCTTGCCTTTCACGACCCGGTTTACCGACAGGATCTCCAGCATCTTGGCCCGTGTCGCGGAGAGATGTCCCTGGAGTTCCTGCTCCGGGAAGGACTGTCGCGCGGCCTCGTTCAGGCAGCGATCGAGATATTGAGAGAGGAACACGTAGAGGCGTACCAGGGTCTCGGTAATTTCGAGGTAGTTGGGTGCTGCAGCTTGAGCGGACATTTGCCTGTCTCCTTTCTCGCGTTCAGGCACTATGCAGGACTTGCTTCACCGCAGCACGTACACGGGCCCGATCCGGGATGGCCGCGTCTTCCAGGGGCCTCGAGTAGGGCATGGGGACGTCCTCGCCCGTAACCCGCACGATCTGGGCATCCAGATAGTCAAATGCACTGCTGTACACGCTGTCGGCAATCTGCGCACCAAGCCCGGCGAACCGCCAGCCTTCCTCCACAATCACCAGTCGCCCAGTCTTTTTCACGGACTCCACGATTGTCTCCAGATCCAGAGGCTTCAAGGTCCTCGGGTCTACGACTTCCGCTTGGATACCCTCCGAGGCGAGCTCCTCCGCCGCTTCGAGCGCGAGGAGCAGCATTTTAGAGTAGGCCACGATCGTGACAGCATCGCCTTGGCGCTTGATCTCGGCCTGGCCGATTGGAATCGTGTACTCGCCCTCCGGTACCTCTCCCTTGGTCGAATAGAGCAGTTGCGCCTCGATGAAAATGATCGGATTCGGGTCGCGGATGGCGCTCTTGAGTAATCCCTTGGCATCACGGGGAGTCGCGGGTACGATGATCTTCAACCCCGGCACATGGCAGAACCACGCCTCGAGACTCTGGGAATGCTGGGCTCCCAGTTGGTGCGCAGCACTCCCTGGACCCCGGATCACGAGCGGCACGGAAAGCTGCCCACCGGACATATACCTGATTTTCGCTGCATTGTTCACGATCTGATCCATCGCCAGGATTCCAAAGTTGAAGGTCATCAGTTCGACGATCGGGCGCAATCCGGCCATGGCGGCCCCCACGGCCAGCCCCGTAAAGCCGGCCTCCGTGATCGGCGTGTCCAAAACCCTCCCGCGGCCGAACTCTTCTACGAAACCTTTACTCACCTTGAAGGCTCCTTGATAGTAGCCGACCTCCTCGCCGATGAGAAACACGCGGTCGTCGCGCCGCATCTCCTCGCGCATGGCCTGGTTCAATGCATCGCGGTATGAGATCAGCATGGCGGGCTACTCGACATAGACGTCTTCCTCAAGGACGCTCCGATCGGGGAAGGGGCTCTCTTCGGCAAACCTCACCGCGTCAGCCACAACCTCTCCCACCTCCTGCTCCAGTCGTTTGAAGTCGGCTTCTGATCCCAACCCCTTCTGCATGATGGTCTGCCGGAGGAGCACCAATGGATCCTTCTTTCGCTCTGCTTCGACCTCTTCCTTGGTCCTGTAATGCCCGTGAGCCGGATCTGACATGGAGTGTCCCATGAAGCGGTAGGTCTCCGCCTCGATGAAGTAGGGCTGTGGATCGGTCCGAACCTTGTTTACGACGGTCTGCATGAGCGTGCGAACTGCCACCACGTCCATGCCGTCCACAGTTTCGGCTTGGATCCCGTGCGCGCGGGCTTTGTCTGCCAGGTCGGAATACAGGGCAATCCCCCGCGTGATCGGCGTGCCCATCGCGTAGCGGTTGTTTTCACAGACGAAGATAACCGGTAGCTTCCACAGGGCCGCGAGATTGAAAGCCTCATGGGACTGCCCGCTGGGAACGGCCCCTTCTCCGAAAAAGCAGAGGACCACCTGGTCGCGTTTCTGATAGGTGGCGGCGAAGGCCAATCCGGTGGCCAGTGGGAGATGTCCACCCACGATGGCGTAACCGCCCATGAAATTCCGTGTGGCGTCCACTAGATGCATGGAGCCACCCTTGCCCTTGCACAGACCTGTCGCTTTTCCGAACAATTCAGCCATGACTCGACCAGGGTCCGAGCCTTTGGCCAGGCAGTGCCCATGGTCTCGGTAGGCGCTGATGACGTAATCGTCCTCTCTGATGGCCGCGATGGCCCCCACAGCGATCGCTTCTTCACCGATGTAGAGGTGCAAAAAGCCGGCGATCTTGGCCAAGGCGTACATCTCCGCCGATCGTTCCTCAAACCGGCGGATCAGTAGCATCAGGCGGTACAGGGACAAGAGGTCATCGCGGTCCATCAAGGCCCATTATGCAAGATGCAGCCGCATGACTCAAGACAAAGGCGGGAACTTACAGCAAAACTTTAACCTCAGAGCCCTCGATCTTCACCTGGTAGGTCTTGACGGAGGCCGACGGGTTCGTAATCGATTTCCCCGTTTTGACATTATACTGCCAGGAATGCCACGGGCATGTCACGACGTCACCCTCCAGTTCGCCTTCCCCCAGCGGTCCTCCTCGATGCACGCAGGTGTTATCGATCGCGTAAAACGTTCCATCCACATTGAATACCGCGACGGACTGGCCGTTCACCTCCGCCACCATCCCCGTTCCAGGGGCGACATCGGCCGTGCCGGCAACCCTGACATAGTCAGCCATTCCCCCTCCTCTTCGCGGTGAGGCTGCGATTCTGGCTTTGGTTGAGCAAGGACTCGTTCACTTCTTTACCGTTTTCCGGCGCCGTGAGCTGAGTTGGTTCAGGTACCGAGAGGTCGTTTGATCTTTTTCAGCAGGTCTTCAACCGGCACCGAGGGCTTCCCGTCCCCGCCTTCGTTCAGAGCACGGACGCGCGCCTCCAAGGCGGCCGCGATGTCCCTGAACGCCGCCGCCCGAGGAGACGAAGGATCGGCCACGACGATGGGCATCCCCGTGTCGCCTCCCTGCCTGATGGCCGGATCGATCGGAATTCTCCCCAGGAATGGAATCCCGAATTTTTCCGCCGCTTGTTCACCGCCGCCGAAGGAGAAGATCTCGCTCCGCTCGCCGCAATGTCCGCAGACGAAGTAGCTCATGTTTTCTATGATGCCCAGGAGCGGCACGTTGACCTTCTGGAACATCATGAGGCCCTTCCGGACATCGTGCAGCGCCACCTCCTGGGGCGTGGTCACGGTGACCGCGCCGCAGAGCGGTACGAGTTGCGAGATAGTGAGCTGGGCGTCTCCCGTTCCCGGAGGTAGATCTATGAGAAGATAATCGAGCTCCCCCCAGAGCACATCCCGGAAGAATTGTTGGATGGCGGTATGGATCATGGGGCCACGCCAGACGACGGCCGTTTCCTCAGGAACAAAGAACCCCATGGAGATCACTTTGACCCCATGCCCTTCCGCTGGCTTAATCTTGCCGTCCTCCTGCTCTGGCGGTCGGTGCGCTCCCACCATCATGGGGACATTGGGCCCGTACACGTCGGCATCCATCAGACCGACACGTGACCCGGACTGGGCCAACGCGACAGCCAGGTTGACGGCGACCGTCGTTTTCCCCACACCTCCCTTGCCGCTGCTGATGGCGATGACGTACCGGACACCCGGAATGAGGGCCTCTCTGCTCTGCCCGCGTTCCGCTGCCTCACCGCCGGGATTCACCTCTCCCATTCTTGGCTCCTTTGTCTCTGCACCTTCCGGGGTCTGATCGCAGGTTCCCCCCGCTCTCGCGCAGTCCGGCACTCGCAGGGCGATGCGCCGCAGCTTCGAGCACTGCTCAGCCCATTTGTGTAGCGAATTTCTTCCGCGCCCGTCCCATCAGAGGAGAGGGACGAGTTTCACGATTCAGCGCGATGAGGGGATCCAGGATCTCACCGCAGCTGAGGCAGCGCCAGCCTTTGAAGTGTAAGGATCCGGTGTCGTCCTTCAAGTCCTCAAAGACATCCTGCACCATGACGCCCTTGCAGCGTGGGCAGTCCATAACGTATCTCCTTCGGGTGATCCTGAAAAGCCTGTGGACGCACGCTCAGGTCACCCGTTGAAGGGTCTCGCGCCACTGGTTCAATTTCAAATGCTCCCCAAGGCGATCGATCACAAGGGGATCCTGGCAGGCAGGACAGAAAATCACATCGCCCTGCTTGGCCGCCGGCTCCAAGATGACCGACCGCTTGCAACCCGGGCAGACCAGCTTCTGTAACCGTTTTGGCGCCATGGTCCGCATCAGCCAGCGTCCTGCCCTAGTCTGGAACGAGGAAAAAAAAAGCAAGCTCCATTCCTGAAATCAAGGTGGAACCAATTGTGAACGAAATCAGTTGGTTTCACCTGACGTTTCGTGCAACGACACGAGCACAAACGTTTCACATTAAAACACTCTCAAGGCAGAAGTGCAATATAGTACTTGAACCTATTGATATCGTTCGAGTCTTTCAAGGTTACGGATCTGAAACAGGCAGGTTCTAGACAGAAACATTACCCGAGGATTGAATGTGGAGACGTTTGAGCTTTCGCCAGAGGGTAGAGCGACTGATGCCAAGCTGCTCCGAGGCGGCTCCGTAACGCCAGCCCGTATGGTCCAGCACACGCAGAATGGCGGCTCGTTCAAGGTGCCGCAGGGAGGTACCATCGACTAGCTTCTCTGGGTTCTCGCTCGGAGGTGCTTGGATGTCCTTTGGCAGGTGCTCGAGTCGAATCACGTCGCTTTCACAGCACACGAAGGCATGCTCGATGATGTTCTCCAGCTCCCGAATGTTCCCAGGATAGGAATAGGACTCCAGCACATGCAGCGCTTCGGAAGCGACCTGCCGTACCTTCCTCCCAAGCTCATGATTGAACTTGTCCACAAAGTGAGTAATCAGGAGCGGGATGTCCTCGCGTCGTTCCCGCAAGGGCGGGAGCTCGATGGGGAACACCCGAATCCGGTAATACAGGTCCTCGCGAAAGGCTCCCTTCCTGACCGCGGCGCAAAGGTCGCGATTGGTCGCTGCCACGATGCGGACATCGACTTTGATCGTCTGGGTTCCACCGACTCGCTCGAATTCCTCCTTCTCCAGTACCCGAAGCAGCTTGACCTGGGTCGACAGACTCACTTCGCCGATTTCGTCAAGGAAGATTGTGCCCCCATTGGCCAACTCAAACCGACCCAGCTTGTCGTAGAATGCGCCCGTAAAGGCGCCCTTGACGTGTCCAAACAGCTCACTTTCCAAAATCCCCTCGGACAGCGCGGCACAATTGACGACGACGAACCGCTTATCCCTGCGTGGACTATTGGCATGGATCGCATAGGCGATGAGCTCCTTGCCAGTCCCGCTCTCCCCCGTGACCAGCACTGAAGTCTTCGAGCCGGCCACGGCAGGAAGCAACGAGAAGATCTCTCGCAGGCGCCGGCTCCGACCGACGATATTCTCGAATTTACTCTGCTCACCGAGCCGCTGCTTCAGTTCGTTGACTTCAGCAGATTTGGCAGTCAGCTCCTTCGGGATCGATATATCCCGGATGACCTCGATCAGACCGATGAGGCGGCCCTCGTCATCTCGTAGAAAATCTGTATTGATGGTGGTGGGGATCAGCCGGCCGTCTCGACATTTGATAAACGCCTCGTAGTTGGACACCCGCTCCCCCCTGAGGGCGCGTTCGAGTACGCATTCATCAGTAGCACAAATGTTGCTCTGCACGAGGACGTCACAGGCCATCACTTCTCCGGCCATCTCCTGACCGAAGCCCAGCATCTCGCGCATCGCACGGTTGATAAACGTGATGCGCTTGTTGAGGTCGATGGTGATCACCCCGTCGCTGATGCAATCCAGGATGACCTCGGCTTCGCTGTGTCGAGCCATTTGTAGCCGTTCCATGATCAAAGCCTCAATCGGATGACGCCTGAGGCACACAGCATGATACGCCACGTCCTGTCGGGTAGACAAGGGTCGCTATGGGGTGACTCGGTTGAGCGGAGGTTGGTCGCTTGTCGCGACGGGTGGGTCAGGAGTGGGAGTCGACGGGGCGCCCGGCCCATCAGCCGGACAGCGCCGGCGAGATCACCGAACGACCCGGTTCATCGCTGTGCGCGTTGCAGGTTGTAGGCCAGCCCCACTTTCGAAAGCGTGAAGACCAGCCACTTGGAGGGATCGAAGTTGTACCATTTTGGTCCGTTGCGGTAATCGCGCAGGTGCGTATGGTGGTAGTTGTGGTAACCCTCCCCGAACGTAATCAGAGACACCCACCAGCTATCGCGGCTACTGTCGTCAGCTCCGTGGGGTTGCGCGCCCCACAGGTGGCAGATTGAATTGATGCAAAACGTCGAGTTCAGCACCAGGAAGACCCGGCAGACACCGGCCAGCAGGAAGCAGCTCAGTCCGCCCATCCAGCCTCCACGGAGGAGGCCGAGAGCAAACGGCAAGGCCAACCCCGACAGCATGATGATGATGTAGTAGCGGTGCTGCCACATAATGAGCGGATCTTTCCGGAGCTTCAACTCGTACTTCTCGTCACGATAGGGTGACTTCTCCATAATCCAACCGCAGTGGCTATACCAAAAGCCTTTGAGCGCATTGTAGGGATCATCTTCCTGATCACAACGGGCATGATGACGGATATGGTCGGCACACCAGCGCAGGGCGGAGTTTTCAAGTGCCCATCCCCCGGCTACCAGGAAGCACGCGCGCACCCAGGCCGGACAGTCGAAACTCCGGTGCGAGATCAAGCGATGGTACCCCACGGTAATGCCGAGCCCACTCACCACGTACAGGACCACCAGCATGATCCAGTCGAACGCGGTGAACCCATGAAGGTACCCAAACACCGGTACGCCGACGATCGTCGCCAGCGTAACCGCGACGAACAGGATAATCACAGGGTAATCGAGCTGCCGGGGCTGCTTCTCCACTCATCTTCCTCCTGGTTGGGGTGTCTTTGGCGAAGCCAGATGGATGCTTCGAATTGTCTATGATACTGGACAACAATTAAATTATCAAGCAAAACTTACCGAGGTGTATACTGGAGAGCAGAGGGTCGTCCGCGCGTTTTTCCATCGCGAGGAGAGCATGAAACTCGGTGATCTGACACTTGAGCCGGAAATCCGGCGCATCGGGGAAGCACTGACCGCACGGTCGGCTGGCCATGCGCCCACCGTGTTTGACTCGCGCTGGTGGTCCGGCAACCTGCTTCGATGGTCCATGAAGGATGACGACTTCAAGGTCAGACTGTTTCGCTTTATCGATGTCCTGCCGTGCCTGCAACGCGATGAACAAGTGGCGAAACTGGTCGAAGAGTACTTCGGTGGGATGGACAAGCTCGCCGGACCCATGCACTGGGGGTTGCGGGCCATGTCAGCGACCCGTCTCGGAACGCGATTGAGCGTGCAGTCGCTTCGCCACCAGATCGAGCAAATGGCGCGCACCTTCATCGCCGGCGCCTCGATCGACAGCGCCATCCCGGTTCTGGCTCAGCTCTGGAGGAGCGGGCGCGCCTGTTCTGTGGACCTTCTCGGTGAGGCCACCGTCAGCGAGCGAGAGGCCGATCAGTATCGCGATCGATGCCTTCATGCCCTGAGGAGCCTGGCGAAGGCCGCGGCCCTGTGGCCTTCCGCTCCGGTGCTCGAACAGGATCACTTGGGGAAGGTTCCTCGGGTCCAGCTGTCCGTGAAGCTCTCCGCACTCTATTCGCAACTGGATGCCATTGACCCGGAGGACAGCTTCCAGACCGTTGCCGCGCGGCTCCGCCCCATCCTGGACCTGGCGATAGCCAGTCCAGCCGCCATCACGTTCGACATGGAGCAGACCGAGCTCAAAGATCTCACCCTCCTGATCTTCATGCGTCTGCTGTCCGAAGACGCCTATCGCGCGTTTCCCCACGGCGGTATCGCCATTCAGGCGTACCAGAAGGAATCCGCGGCCGATATCGATACCCTCATCCGATGGGTCGCGCGCCGTGGCACACCGATCACGATCCGGCTGGTGAAGGGTGCCTACTGGGACTCCGACTCTATCTCGTATGCACAGAGAGGCTGGCCCGTACCCGTGTTCCAAAGTAAGGCTGAGACCGACGTCAATTATGAAGCCCTTTCTCGCATGTTGATTGAGCATGCGGACCTGATCCGACCGTCATTTGGGAGTCACAATCTTCGCAGTCTCGCTCATGCCGAGGCCGCTGCGCATGCCGCCGGCCTTCCCGCACAGGCGTGTGAGTACCAGATGATTTTCGGGATGGCCGAGCCGCTTCAATCCGCCGTCGCCGAGTCTGGAAAACGGCTCAGGATCTACACGCCGGTCGGGGAATTGATCCCCGGCATGGCCTATCTGGTCCGTCGCCTGTTGGAGAACACGTCCAACGAATCGTTCCTTCGCAAGGAATACGTCGAATCTGCGCCGCTCGATCTGCTCCTCGCCCCGCCTAATGGAGCGCGGACGGCTCTCGACCGTGAAAAGGCCAGCACGAGTCAGACCCGCACGGCAGACGAGGCGGATCAAACCGATTCGTTTACCAATGAACCTCACACGGATTTTTCGAAAGCGGTGGCTCGCGATGGGATGGCACAAGCGATCACGGCCGTCAGGAAGCAACTCGGTCGCACGGTTTCCTCCACGGTGGGCGGCCGGACCGACCCGTCCGGTAATGACCTGGTGACACGGAACCCGAGCGCGCCGGCCGAGATCGTGGGCCGAATGCGCGGCGTGAGCCCGGCCGACGTGACGCGCGCGGCTGAGGCGGCGCAGAGGGCCTTTGGACCGTGGCGCGCCGTGCCAAGTGCCAGCCGCGCCGCAATTCTCGTCAAGGCAGCCGAGGCCATGCGGCAACGCCGGTTCGAGCTGGCCGCCTGGGAGATCGCTGAAACCGGGAAAGGCTGGCGCGAGGCCGACGCGGATGTGGCAGAAGCCATCGACTTTCTCGAATTCTACGCCCAGCAAATGCAGCGTCTTACCCAGCCTCGGCGCTTAGGACACGCCCCGGGGGAGCTCAATCATCTCCTGTGGTCGCCGCGAGGGCTGGTGGCGGTCATCCCGCCATGGAATTTCCCGCTGGCGATCCCGACCGGGATGGTGTCAGCCGCCCTGGTCACGGGCAACGTCGTGCTGTTCAAACCGTCAGAACGTGCGATCAAGATGGGGGCGCTGCTGGTTGAGTTGTTGTCGGCGGCGGGAGTTCCGGATGGCGCGCTCCAGTTTCTGCCCGGGGGGCCGGAGATCGGCCGGGCCCTCGTCGCCCATCCATCGGTCGAGGTCATCGCGTTCACTGGATCGAAGGACGTCGGGCTTCAGATCGTTGCCCAGGCCAATGCCGGCATGGAGGCGGAGCCGCGGGCCATCAAGCGGGTGATTGCGGAGATGGGCGGGAAGAATGCGATCATCGTGGACGAAACCGCGGATCTCGACGAGGCGGTCACGGGTGTCGTCACCTCGTTCACGGGCTACCAAGGACAAAAGTGCTCCGCGTGCTCACGTGCGATCGTCCATGAGGCCATCTATGACCAGTTCCTCCTGCGGCTCGCCGATGCCGTTATGAGCGTCAGGATAGGCCCCGCCCACGAGCCAGGTCACCGCATGGGACCCGTGATCGATGAGCGGGCCCGCGCCAAGGTGCGCGAGTACATCGAGTTGGGGAAGCGGGAGGCACGACTGGTCGTGGAACGCGAGGGAACCGGAGAGGGGTACTATGTGGGGCCCACCGTCTTTGCCGACGTGCAACCGTCCCATCGTCTCGCGCAGGAGGAGATCTTCGGGCCGGTGCTCTCCGTCATGCGTGCCAGCGACTTCGCGGAAGCGATCCGGATGGCCAATGCGTCCGTCTACGCCTTGACCGGTGGTGTCTATTCACGGAGTCCCGGAAACATCCTCGCAGCCCGCGAGACCTTCTCCGTCGGCAACTTGTATATTAATCGGCCCATCACCGGAGCGCTGGTGGGCCGCCAGCCATTTGGAGGCTATCGTCTCTCCGGCGTGGGCACGAAGGCCGGAGGCGAGGATTACCTGCCCCAATTCATGGTCGCCCGTGTTGTCAGCGAGAACACCGTCCGCCGAGGGTTTGCACCCCCCACGTGAGGCCGTCTCGGTCTTGACCTGTACCTCCTCCAGCTCCTCTGTGATCTCAGTGACCAGCCCCCGGTCCGTTTTTAGGCGGGGAATCTCCTGGTGCTCCACATACTTGACCAAGCCGATACCCCTGGCAAACCATGCGGTCATGGTATCGGTCCCCACCGCTGTCTGCGAGGAACCGGACAGATGAATACGCAACGTCATCCGGGCTTCGATGCGGACCGCGTCCGTGTAGGTGCCGGCCGGCACCACCACGGTCTCAGTGCCCACCACTGTGACTGAGGCTTGAATGTCCGACTGTTCGGATGCCTCGTCTCCGTCCAGGTCCGAACCAAAGTTCACGCCCTTCCGATCAAACTGCTGGAATGTGGACGGCCACTCGAGCGGGAAGCGGACGATCTGGTACGGGATGAGCTGCTTCTCGAGCGGAGTGCCCGGCTCGGACCCGTAATACACGATACCGGCCGCATCACGCCGGTAGTAGCTATCGGAAGGCCCATGGTTGCCCGGGTTCGTGTCGTGGAACACCTTGACGGTGACACCCTTGATGCTTTCGGTCCCCTTGACCGTCGACACATTCACGAACGCCTGAGCGGCGATCTTCTGAAGCGCTCCCTCGATGACCTGTCCCCGGTACTGCCAGCGGCTGCCGACCGTGTCGGGGAAGTACTGGTCGGCCTTGGCGACGGTTACAGTAGCCGGTGCGCCGCGCGCCGGTGAGGGGGCGGCGAGCGAGACCAAGATCAGCGCTCCAATACCAACTCGCCGCCATCCCGTGCGCAAGGTCGACTCTCCTCCAACTGTGTGCGGGCGCCACCCTACCATAACTCTTTCGCACCGGCAAGACCTCCTCCGTGGGCCCAGTGCAGGTTCTCCCACGATCGGCTTGCCTTTCCCTCGCGTCATCTCGGATAATACCGCGCCACGAGGTCCCCATGCCCATCGGCTCGCGTGGCCACCGTGCCGCCGCCCGTTCATCTCATCCAAACCTGCGGACAGTGCTGGTCACCGGCGGATCACGCGGGATCGGGCGGGCGATCTGTCTGGAGTTTGCCCGTGCCGGGTGGCGCGTCGGCATCCACTACCGAGAACGGCACGACGAAGCCGATCGGACCGCCCGAATGGTCAAAGACTGCGGTGGGGAAGGGACGACCTATCAGGCGGATATCCGGGACGGGCAGCAGGTGCAGGCCATGCTCAAGCGCTGTGTCGCTCGATGGGGACAACTGGACGTCATGATCTGCAACGCTGGCCAGGCCGCTTCCGGCCTTGTGCTCCGAATCCGGCCGGAGGAATGGGCCACGCTGATAGCGGTCAATCTGACCGGTACCTTCCACTGCCTTAGGGCGGCCGGCCGGCGCATGCTGACCCAGCGGGACGGCTCGGTGGTCGTCGTGGCCTCATTCGCCGGTCTTCAAGGAAATCCGGGCCAGGCGGCCTATGCCGCATCCAAGGCCGGGTTGCTGGGTTTGGTGAGATCTGCGGCCCGGGAATGGGGACACCATAACGTGCGTGTGAACGTGGTGCTACCGGGCTGGCACCCCACCGAGCTCTCCGGGACCACGATGCCGGAGGCAGATGACCTGGGTGACCACGTGCTGGCGCGATCGACCGATCTGGAGGCCGTGGCACGAACGGTGTACCACTTGTCACTCCTGCGCGACACATCAGGGCAGGTCTGGAATCTCGACAGCCGCATCTGCTAAAGAATCATCGATGGGGTGACGTGGTCATTGTGGAAGCTCAGGAGGGAGCACATCCAGAGGCTCCGAACGGCAAGGCACTGTCTTTGATCCGGTCATGTTTTCAATCACAAAATCAACAAATCACCAAATGACAAAATTCTGCCGCGGCTACTTCATCACCGGGACAGACACCGGCGTGGGAAAGACCGTAGTCACGGCCTCGCTGGCACGATGTCTGTCGCAACGCGGCCTCTCGGTCGGAGTCATGAAGCCGGTTGAGACAGGTCATCCCAACGGCCATGCTGCGGCCTCAGACGCGGAACGGCTGCGTGCCGCAGCCGGAACCCCGGACCCCATCGAGGTCGTCAGTCCGTACCGCTTTCCCCAACCCTTGGCTCCGCTGGCCGCGGCGCGGCTGGCCGGCGTGGCGATCGATCCCGATCACCTCCTGGGCCGCTTCGAACAGCTGGCCCGTAGACATTCGACCGTGCTGGTGGAAGGCATCGGAGGCGTGCTGGTACCGCTCAGCGCGGACTGCTCCGCGCGTGACCTGATTGTCCGCTTCAACCTGCCTTGCCTCGTGGTCGGACGGGCCTCCTTGGGTGGCGTCAACCATGCCCTGCTGACTGCGGAGGCTCTCCGACACTACCGGGTGCCGATGGTGGGGATTGTGCTGAACTGGCCCGCGGAGTCAGCCCGCGACGCCGTCCAAGGTGAGTCCACCCTAGAACTGGTCCGAGAGCTCGGCGGAACCCGTGTGTTCGGACCCCTGCCCCACTGCCCCCAGCTCGGCCAAGCTTGGGACACCGGGATCGCTCGATTGGCGAGGGACCCAACCATCATCGAGCTGGCGGACCTGCTGACGGCAGATGGGCCATGAAGGCCCGCACGGTCCCCGGGACATCCGCAGCGTCCATGATCGCTGAGATGACGGCCACTCCGTCGGCCCCGGCTGCAATGGCCTGCTGCACGGTCCCCGTCGTCACCCCGCCAATGGCAAAGACCGGGAGCGGCGTGAGCGCCCGGATCTCACGAAGCCCCGCGAGGCCAACCACGGGTTCGTGGTCGGGTTTGCTCGCCGTTCGAAAAATGGGCCCGAACCCGAGGTAATCCGCTCCCCCTGTCGTGGCTTCCTTCACCTGGTCTGCGCGGTGAGTTGAAATTCCGATCAGCCTGCCGGGTCCCAAGAGCGTCCGGGCAAAGCTCAGCGGCAGGTCCTCCTGGCCGAGATGCACACCGTCAGCCTCGACTGCGAGGGCAATGTCGCACCGATCGTTCACCAGGAACAGCGCACCCACCGCGGCCGCAATGTCACGGAGTTTGGTTGCCTGGCGGTACATTTCCAGGGGAGACGAGGTTTTGTCACGAAACTGAAAGATTCGTGCCCCTGCAGAGGCCGCCTCCTTCAACACCTCGACCAGCGGCCGTGCTCGGGATGCCTGCGAATCCAGGATCAGGTACAGGCCGGAAAGGGCGTGCCCTCGGGAGGATGGGGCTGACACAGTTACCCGATGACCAGGTCGCAGTTGGCAAGTGCGGTCAACATCAACCGGAGCCGTTGGTCAAAAAACGCTCCAGGAAACCGGTTGACACGCGACCCTTTTGAAACTCGGCGTCATTGAATATCCGGCGGTGCAGAGGGATGGTGGTCTTGATACCTTCAATCACAAATTCATCGAGGGCACGCCGCATCCTGGCCATGGCCTCCTCGCGATTCTGACCGTGGGTAATCAGCTTGGCAATCAAGGAATCGTAATTGGAAACCACGGTGGCCTGGGATTCCATCGCGGAGTCGACGCGGACTCCAGGCCCTCCAGGCGGGCGGTAGCACGTCACCACTCCGGGACAGGGCGTGAATTTCTCCGGGCACTCGGCATTGATGCGACATTCAAAACTGTGTCCGGTGATCTGGATATCCTGCTGCCGGTAGGCCAAGGGCATTCCGGCGGCGATCCTGATCTGCTCTTTGATGAGATCGATGCCGGTGACCATTTCGGTAACCGGATGTTCGACTTGAATACGCGCGTTGACTTCCATGAAGTAAAAATGGTTGTCCTTGTCCAGTAGAAACTCGACCGTCCCGGCGTTTCGGTAGTGAGCGGCCTTGACTGCCTCCACCGCCGTACGTCCCATTTCCCGTCGGAGTCGATCGTCCACGACCGGGGACGGGGTTTCTTCCACGAGTTTCTGGTATCGCCGCTGGATCGAGCAGTCACGCTCGCCGAGAGACACCACGCGGCCGCGCTCGTCGGCCAGGATCTGGACCTCGATGTGCCTGGGCTCCAGGAAGTAGCGTTCCAGATACACACTCTCATTGCCGAACGTCGACTTGGCTTCGGTCTGGGCGGCGTGGAAAGCCCGCACAAGCTCGTCCTCTTTATTCGCAACCCGCATGCCGCGCCCCCCGCCTCCGGCGGAGGCTTTAATAATCACCGGGAAACCGATCTTTTGGGCGGCGTTGAGCGCATCCTGCTCGCTCCGGAGTTCGCCGGGACTGCCGGGAAGCACCGGGATTCCTCGGCGCACCATGATTTCTCTGGCCTTTGCCTTGTCCCCCATGGTGGCGATGTTCTCGGAAGTCGGCCCAATGAATTTGACTCCGATTGACTCGCAAACTTCGGCAAAGTGGGCATTTTCGGCCAGAAACCCATACCCCGGGTGGATCGCTTCCGCCCCCGTGATCTCAGCCGCGCTCAAGACATTTGGAATATTCCGGTAACTGAGGGCATCGTCGGCAGGTCCGACGCACACGCGCTCCTCGGCAGCCCGCACGTGGAGCGCGTTGGCATCAACCTCAGAATGGATGGCGATCGTCTTGATGCCCAGTTCCCTGCAGGCTCGGATTACCCGCAAGGCGATCTCTCCACGGTTCGCAATCAGAATTTTCTTAAACACCGGGAGACTCCTGCGTGGGGTGACGACCGATCACGTAGCTGGGGCAGGGTCGATGAGAAATAACGGCTGCCCGTATTCCACGGGTTTAGTGCTTTCGGCCAGGATCGAGACAATCCGACCATCGACTTCCGACTCGATCTCGTTCATCAGCTTCATCGCCTCGACAATGCATAGCACCTGCCCCTTCTTGACGGAATCGCCTTCCTCGACATACGGATCGGCGTCTGCCGCAGGTGCCCGGTAGAAGGTCCCGACGATGGGAGACCGGATGGTCACCATGCCGGCTGTCTCGCCGGTCGCTGGTGTCTGCGGCTGCGGCACGCTGACCACCTGGCTCGCTCGGGCCGGCTCCGCCACAGTGAGAACCGGCGCGGTGGAGGCTGTCTCGCGCCGGAGACGGATCCTGACCCCATGGCGTTCCAGCTCGACCTCAGTCAAATTGTGTTGTTTCAAGAGCTCGACCAGCTGGTGGATCTCCTTCTGCATTTCCGCCTGAAGCATCAGGTCTCCGGTATTGACCGTGAGTTCGGCAGAAGACCCGGACATCCGGTCCAGCCCGCCGCGGCCCTTGCGGACCTCTGTGCGGATCCGTTTGCTCACCTCACGCGCTCCACATATTCGCGGGTCCTGGAGTCGATCTTGATGACTTCGCCGACCTCCAAGTAGAGTGGCACCTTGATGATCGCCCCGGTTTCCACGGTAGCCGGCTTGGTACCCCCAGAAGCCGTATCGCCTCGTACGCCGGGCTCTGCATCCACCACTTTGAGCTCGACAAAGATCGGGAGCTCGACGGCGATGGGCTGATGATCATACACAAGGATCTTGGCCACGATGTTTTCCTTCAGCAGGTCCGCATTCTCTCCTAGCTGTCGCTTGTCGTAGGTAAACTGCTCGAATGTCTCCGTGTCCATAAATGTGTAGGCATCACCCGTCGCATACAGGAACTGCATGGTGCGTTCTTCCAGATTGGGCTCCTCGAACCGCTCTCCCGATCGGAAGGTCCGATCGATCACATTGCCTGTCCGGTACGCTTTTAGCTTGGTCCGGACAAAGGCACCTCCCTTGCCCGGTTTGACATGCTGGAACTCGACGATGTAGTAGGGTTCGCCGTCCAGTTCGAGACGAGTCCCATTGCGAAATTCAGCCGTCGAAATCACAAACCCGACCCTCCCTCCTCCGTTGCCTGCCTGTTGGTCCCCTGCCCGATCGCCGACCGTTTTCCTCTCAAGTGGTCTTTGGCGGCTTTGATCGCGAGGAGGTAGCCGTTTGGGCCGAAGCCCGAAATCTGACCGAGCGCCACTCCCGCGATGTAGGATCGGCGCCGGAAACCCTCACGCTTATAAATGTTCGTCAGGTGAACCTCAACGGTCGGAATGGCCACCGCAGCAATGGCGTCGCGGATCGCCACGCTCGTATGGGTGTACCCGGCCGGATTGATCACGATGGCATCGTAGCGATGTGCCGCCTCCTGGATCCAGGTGACCAATTCCCCCTCCAGGTTCGACTGCCTAATGTCAACCTGCAGGCCCTCCTGCCTCGCCAGCTTCAGGATGGCAGCATTGATCTCCCGCAGGGACACGTCCCCGTAGAGGGATCGTTCGCGTTTTCCGAGCAAATTGAGATTTGGACCATGGAGGACGAGAACGGACAGCATACGTGCTGCCTTCCGGCCGCCGCCTAACGTCCGGAGCAGCATGGCTCCTCCCTGAGGTGTGGTGGAATGGCGCCCATTGTAACAGCCTCATTCAGTACGGTCAAATGAGCCCGCGCGGGCCCTCCAGGTCGGTGAAACCGGTTAGGCACATCACTCGACTCGGTGTTGACGGATCTTCGCCAGCCAGACGCGGAGGCGTGCGACCTTTTGGGCTATGGCATCGGCAGAGGGACGGTTGGCACTGGAGCCCGCCGTGTGGAACAGGTTCGGAGCCAGACCCGTGTCCGGGATCAGCGCGCCACCCACCTTCGCGGGAAGCAGTGGCTCCGTCGCAGAAGGGGCCCGACGTGCCGACGGCCGGTCTGGAGTTGATCGGGGCGCGGATGGTGCCGGCTTGGGTGGGCGACTGGCCGGGGCGGTGCTGTCTCCCTTGAGACGTTGTTCGATGATCGCCTTGAGGGCAATGATCCCATCGTCCTTGACCTGCGCCAGCACCAGCGAGCACGATTTCATCGCGGCATCCAGAGCATCCTCTTCGACATAAATCTGGGCAAGGGATCGATGGGCGAGTAGATTGTCTGGACTCAACCGAATGGACTCCTCCAGGAGGGTTTTTGCCTTTGCCACCTCACCCATCTGCTGGTACACACGCCCAAGGGCAACGAGGGCGGTAATAAAATTCGGGTAGACCTTCAGCCCGTCCTCCAGGACTGCCACCGCTTCCTTGAGCATCCCCAGCCTCACGTACTCCTCGGCCAGGGGAATGAAGGCTTTCGACTTTGGGTCTTTGGCGAGCTGCAGCGCCAGCCTGGTGATCTTGGGCGATTTGTACCCCTGTTTGGTGGGATCAACTGGAGCCATCACGCATCCGTCCTCTCGTGTGTCTTCGAAGGAGACTGGGGATGATGGCCGGAACTCATCCGCCCGAGCGCCTGGACGGCATCCAGAATGCGATCGGCCAGTTCCCGTTTGGGCATGGCCTCGAATCGCGTCACGCGGCTGGTACGATCCACCAGGATGGCAGCATTGGTGTCGGATCCAAACCCGCACCCTTCCGCTGCCACGTCATTGGCGACGATCATGTCGAGACCCTTCCGGACGAGTTTCTCCTGCGCATGGACCAGCACCGCCTCGGTCTCGGCCGCAAAGCCGACCACCACCTGGTTCGCGCGTTGCTTGGCGAGGGTCTCCAGAATGTCTTCGGTGGGTTCGAAGTCCATCGTCTGCCAGGTCGATCCCGTTTTCTTGAGCTTGTGGCGCGACGGTCGCGCCGGGCGAAAGTCGGCCACTGCAGCGGCCATGATGGCCACGGTCGACCAAGCAAAACGCGAGATGACCGCTTTAGCCATTTCCTCAGCTGTAGTCACCGGGACGTACTCGATGCCCGCTGGAGCTCGCAACGCGGTCGGCCCGCTGACAAGAACCACGTCGCCGCCCCGTTGGCGCGCGGCCTCCGCCACCGCGTACCCCATCTTGCCGGAGGACCGATTGGAAATGTACCGGACCGGGTCGATCGCCTCCTGAGTCGGCCCCGCCGAGACCAGGACTCGTTGCCCGGCCCAATCCTGACGTGAATAGAGTCGAGCTTCGATCGCCGAGAGAATCGTCGTCTCATCGGGCAATCGGCCCATGCCGATCTTTCCCGATGCCAACCTTCCCACTTCGGGTTGCAGCAGGGTTACACCCCTTGCGCGCAAGGTCGCCACGTGTCCTTGAACGGCTGGGTGATTCCACATTTCTCCGTCCATGGCCGGGACCACGATCAGTGGACACGTGGCCGCCAGTGCCATCGTGCTCAACACATCATCGGCCAGGCCAAGAGCGAGCCTGCCGAGTATGTTGGCCGTGGCTGGGGCGATCACGATGGCATCCGCCTGATCGGCGAGGGTCAAATGCCGCATGCCCTGGTTTTCGGCGAAAAGATCCGTCGTGACCGCTCGACCGGACAGAATCTCGAACGTCAGGGGAGTGACAAATCGAGTCGCGGATTCCGTCATGACGACGGACACCTCCGCTCCCTCCTGGACCAGTGTGCGCAAAAGTACTACGGCCTTATAGGCAGCGATGCTCCCCGTCACCCCAAGGACCAGCTGCTTTCGCAGCAAGCGTGGGGAAGGCGCTGGCGGTGCGGCTTGACTCACGTTTCCTCACTTTCCGGTTCGGGTTCGCCCTTGACCGAATCGTCCACGTAGACGCTGAGCTCTTTCTTGATCTCCCGAGCATCCTCTGCAGCCTCAGCCACGACCATCCGTTCGATCTCCCCCTCCCGGCCACGCTTAGCTTCCTTCATGGCCTGCCGGGCTTCCTTCCCCACGCGGTATTCGAGATGCCCGCCCAGCACTTCCTCCAAGGCAATGGTGGTTTCCTTCGTAAACTTCGAGACACCGAGCGGCTTGGCGCCTTGCATCAGGTACTTGGCTCGCTGCGATGCAGAAATGACGAGCCGATAGCGGGAGTCAAACTGGTCGGGACCGTACTCGGGCAGTAGTGCTAGTGCATCAAGCATCGTGTTCTGTTCTCCTTTCTACCGTTTCGGCTGCCGGGTGATCCATGGACTTCTCTTCCCTCTCTCGAATGAAATTTTCTTCCAACCAGCCTATATCCAGTCGTTTCGTCTTGATGCGCTCGGCCAGAATAATCGCCTCCAGTTCTTTCCTGGCTTGCTGCATATCCTCGTTCCGAACGATGTAGAAGTACTCGCGGTAACTCCAGATCTCGTCTTTGGCCTTTTGAAGCCGGCGCTGAATCTCCTCTGGCGAATCCCCTCCGCGCTGCAGGAGTCGCTGGCGTAACGCGTCAATCGAGGGCGGCATGATGTAGATATAAATGGCGTCCGCAAACTTCTTCTTGATGAGTATGGCACCCTGGACGTCGATCTCCAGGAGCACATCGATCCCTTTCTCTAGCGTCTCGGTGAGCGCGGCCCGGGGGGTGCCGTACATGTGACCATACACGGGTGCCCACTCCGCGAACTCGTTCCGTTCCACCATCCCTTGAAACGCGTCGTCGTCCACGAAATAGTACTCGCGTCCATGCACTTCCCCCGGCCGCGGTTTTCGCGTGGTGTAGGAGATCGAATGCGTCAGGTTCGGGACCACCGCCAGCACTTCCTTGCAGAGGGTGGTTTTCCCCGCCCCTGAAGGGGCAGACACGACGAAGAGCAGTCCTCTGCGTTCCATGCGTTCCCTTGTTCACGGTCGCCAGCACGGCGCTGAGAATTAAACTATCCGTCGAACCCACTCGTCCCGCCACACCCGCGAAGAGACCGCCGCGCCTCGTCGACCAAGCCTGACTCCTCCCTCCGAGCGCCAACCGACAGTGCGGTCTGGGTTGGGGATTTACTCGATATTTTGCACCTGTTCTCGAATCTTTTCCAGTTCGCCCTTAATGTGGATCACCAGAGCCGCGATCTCCGCATCATTGGCTTTCGACCCGATCGTATTGACCTCTCGCCCCATCTCCTGAATGAGAAAATCCAGCCTCCGTCCCACCGCTCCCTGGCCTTTGAGCGCGGCGCTGAACTGCTCCAGATGAGAGCCTAACCGGGTCAACTCCTCAGATACGTCGCATCGATCCGCGAAGAGCGCCAGTTCCTGGGTCAGGCGTGCGGTGTCGATCGGTCCAACACCGATGAGTCGCTCGACCCTCGCCTTCATCCTCTCGAAATGACCGGCGACGACGGTCGTGGCTTTCTCTCCGATTCGCCTCGTCGCGTCGCCGATCTCTTCAACGCGGGAGCGTGTATCACGGACGAGCACCGCGCCCTCCCGACGTCGCATCCCATCCAAATCCGACAACGCCCCGGCGAGTAGCCGCTTCACGACACGATCCAGCCCTCGATGCTCCACCGGCTGGTCTGATACCGAGATAATGTCGCGGAAGCTAGCTAGAAGCGCCAGGTCAATACTGCCGCTGAGGCGGAACTCGCGTTTGAGCACCGCGAGTACGTGATGGTACTGCTTTGCCACCGACCGGTCAAGACTCAGCGTTTTTCCCGTCTCCCTGGCCCCCGTGAATGAGACGGTCAAGTCAATCCTGCCGCGTGTGCAGCGACGCTGGACGGCTCGCTTGAACTCTTCCTCCAGGAGGACCAGCGGTCGAGGTAGGCGTGCCACAACCTCGCAAAAGCGGTGATTGACGGCCCGGACTTCGACCGCGACCGACCCTCCGGCCCACGCCGCCTCGCGTCTCCCATAGCCGGTCATACTGCGGATCATCGTGGTCGTTTGCCTTCCCAGGCGCATTCCCGGTACACCGGGCAGTCATGACATTTCGGCGTTCTGGCCAGACACACGTAGCGACCATGGAGCAACAGTCGCTGCGAGCCGACTGTCCATTGGTCACGCGGGATGAGCGCTTGAAGCGCCTGCTCGATCCGGTCGGGGTCCTGGCTCTTCGACAACCCAAGCCGCTGGGAGACCCGCTTGACGTGCGTGTCCACCACGACGGCAGGTTTCCCAAAGCAGTTGCCGAGGATGACATTGGCCGTCTTACGACCAACCCCGGGCAGTGTGACAAGCGCCTCCATGGAATCCGGGACCTGACCGTCGAATCGAGCGGCTAGCTCCCGTCCACACGCGATGATATGGCGTGCCTTGTTCTTGAAAAACCCGGTCGACCGAATAAGCTCCTCCAAGTCAGTCGGAGCGGCCATGGCGTAATCCTCGGCGCGTCGATAGCGGCTGAACAAGGCCGGCGTGACTCTGTTCACGCGTTCATCCGTGCACTGGGCGGACAGAATCGTGGCTACGAGAAGCTCGAGGGGGTTCTGATGTCCAAGCTCGACTCGAGCCGACGGCATCGCGCGACAGAGGGCACGCAGGATCCGCCCCATCCGCCGCCGACCCGCGGGATCCGCCTCTGAGCCCACTTGGACTCTACGCCGCCGGACCCGAGTACCCACGATCTCTCTCTTAATCAGTGCACCGCTCTCCGCGGTGAAGCCACGGGTTTCGCAGGGGTCGCCCGCTCGGCATCCCAGGCGCCCCGCTGACGCAAGACCTCCGGCAACATCCGGTCTAGCGCGTCACTCACCGGAGCCAGCGTCTTGGGATGAAGGGCCGAGACACCTATCGCCGCATAGCGACGGCACAACGACTCGGCTTCAGCTGGTGGCAAACGGTCGCACTTATTGAACACAAGGAGGCGAGGTATTTGTGCCAGGCCAAGCTCCGAGAGGATGGTCTCAACCGCCTCCACGTGTCCCTGGGGATCCCGGGTGCTGGCATCCACCAGATGGAGCAGGATATCGGCATCCCGCAACTCTTCCAGCGTCGTACGGAATGCGCCCATCAGATCCTTCGGCAGGTCGCGCATGAACCCGACCGTGTCCGTGATAATCACCTCGCGGTCGCGCGGGAAACGCAACCTCCGGCTGGAGGTATCGAGGGTTTCAAATGGACGATCCTGAGCGGACACCTGGCTGTGCGTGAGCGCATTCAAGAGCGTCGACTTGCCGGCATTCGTATAGCCTACGATCGAGACGATGGGGATCAGCTTGCGGAATCGCCGGGCCCGCCGCTGGTCGCGATGACGCTGGAAGGCCGCAAGCTCGCGCTCGAGGTGGGCGAGACGATCCCGAACTCGACGACGATCGGTTTCCAGCTTCGTCTCGCCGGGCCCTCTGCCCCCGATCCCACCGCCTAACCGCGAGAGCGCGGTGCTCTTTCCGGAGAGGCGTGGCAGCAGGTACCGAAGTTGTGCCAGTTCGACTTGGATTTTCCCTTCTCGGCTGTGCGCCCGCCTGGCGAAGATGTCGAGAATAACCTGAGTCCGATCGACGACCTTCATCTCTGTCAGTCCGGCGATGGCCCTGACTTGGGCCGGCGTCAGGTCTTGATCGAAGATCAGGAGATCGGCCCCCCGATGTAACGCCCGAATGACCACCTCCTTGAGTTTGCCACTGCCAAGCACGTACTTCGGATGGATGTCCTGTGAACGCTGCAGGACGGTCTCCAAGACGGTAATCCCATCCGAGCTGACGAGCTCGGCCAGCTCTTCAAGTCTCTCCTGGTGCTCGAGCCGGCTCCGTTTCGAGGCACTCACGAGGATCGCGGATTCTTCTCCGCCCTTCACCTCATGACCCTGTGCCGCGCGTGCCGACTCGGCTTCAAGGGCCTCCACGAACTTATCGCACTCCAGATGAAGGGTATGAAATGGCATGGGCTTCCAGACTTCACAAATCTGGCCTTGCGGGTTGGGAGGGAGGATATGGGCCAGGTAGACCTCGGCGGGGAGCCCTTCTGGCCCGACCCCGATCGCCACCATCAGATCCAACCGAAGCAAAGCCAGATCCGACAGATCATCTTGCGTCAACGGCTCATTGTGAAGGTGGGTGTGGACGAGCCGGACCCCGCGCAGGGACCGCCGACCGAGACGGTGTTGCGAAAGGTTATCCAGAATGAGTTCCCGGCTGTCCCCGACGATCACCTGGTCGATCGTTCCACGCCTGGTGATGAGGAGACCGATTTGGCAGCGGATTTCGTGCGAGAGTTCTGTGCATGCCCTGGCCAGTTCGGGCGTGACAACCTTATCGACGGGAACTCGACGACGATAGAGATGCTCCAGCCTTAAGAGCTGGCTGGCTTTGAGGCCATGCACATGTCCGTGGACCGTAGGAATGGTCTGGGCTCCTTAGTCGGCGTTCAGGCGTGGGCACGCCCGCGATGAACCTTGCGCCCGGCAGAGAGGGCTACCGGCCCCGGGCTTGACGATCTACGGGCCTGGCCTTGGAGCGGCCCTTGCCGCTCGACGGGCCCGTGACTCTCTGGCAGGGTCCAACCCGCATCAGCCTCCATGTCCCATGAATTGAACCGGCCATTCTCAAAAAGCCAGTGTCCCGCCATGGCGATCATGACGGCATTGTCGGTGCAGTAGGCGGCACGCGGAAGCGAAAGATGGACTCCGGCCGCCCTCGCGCGCTCGGTCAGGAGCGCTCGGAGCCTCGTATTCGCCGAGACCCCTCCGACGACTGCCAAAGCCTTCACGTGGAAACGTCGGACCGCCTCAAAGGCCTTATCCACCAGGACTTCAACGATGGCCTCCTGATACCCGGCTGCAATATCGCTCACCGACCTGGCCTTTCCGGACCGGTCCAAATCACGCAGGTAGTACAAGAGGGCGGTCTTGATTCCGCTAAAGCTGAAATCCAGGGTGCTCCGCTTGCGGTAGGGACGCGGAAAGCGGATGGCGGCCGCGTTCCCCATGCGGGCCATCCGGTCGATCGCCGGCCCGCCAGGGTAGCCAAGCGACAGCATCTTGGCCGCTTTGTCAAAGGCTTCACCGGCCGCGTCATCCAGCGTTCGACCGATGAGTCGGTAGACCCCGGCTGACTCGACCAGAAACAGATGTGTATGCCCTCCCGACACCACGAGGACGATGCAGGGTCTGGGGAAGTCGGGCTCGTCGATCCAGGCGGACGCCAAATGGCCTTCCAGATGGTTGACACCGAGGAGGGGAACCTTCAGGGCATAGGCCAGCGCCTTCCCCAAACTCACTCCCACGAGCAACGCCCCGGCCAGGCCGGGACCACGGGTGACGGCCACCGCACTCAAGCTCGACCACGGGAGGCCAGCCTGCTGCATGGCGGCTGCCACGATCCTCTCGACCGTCTCGATGTGCCGGCGCGAGGCCAGTTCCGGAACCACGCCGCCGTACTTGCCATGTACATCGTCCTGCGAAGAGAGCACACTGGAGGCCACGCGACCATCGCCGTCGACGACCGCGGCAGCAGTCTCATCACAAGAGGTCTCGATTCCGAGGATCCGGGGTTTGGGGTTCAACCTAGGGCCTCATGGAGGAGTGAGGTGCTGGATCGGGTGCAGTCGTGCCGTTGGTGCTGGGGCCGTCGCCCACCGAACTTTTCCACGCTCAGGCGTCGGGGACGGTCCGGACCGGAGAAGGGGAGGATAGCGATAGGGTGCGAACCGGTGGGAACGATGCGTGTCAAACTCCCGCCAGGGCCTCTGCTTCCATGAATATGGGGGAGTCGTCCCGCAGCACCACTTTGATTTTCCGGACATCCTTGAAGCGGCCCTTGATCAACTCTTCCGAGAGTGGGTCGCCGATGTTCTTCTGAATGATTCGCCGCATCGGCCGAGCTCCGTACAGCGGCTGATACCCCTCCTTGATCAACCACTGCTTGACGTCTTCGCCCACCTCCAGTTGAACGCCCCGTTCAACTAACCGTGCGTTCAGTTCCTTGATCAGGATGTCCAGGATCCCGCAGAGGTGCTCCTTCTCAAGCTGGTGGAACACTACCACTTCGTCGATGCGGTTCAAGAATTCGGGACTGAAGGCCCGGCGCAACTCCCCGAGCACTTCATCCTTCATCCGCCGGTTGGCTTCGGACTGCTCCGCGCGATGGAACCCAAGCGACACTCCCTTTTGGATCAGCTTGGTTCCCAAGTTGGAGGTCATAATCACAACGGTATTCTTGAAATCTACTTTCCGGCCCAGGCTGTCGGTCAACACACCGTCATCCAGCACCTGGAGCAGCACGTTGAAGATGTCGGGGTGGGCCTTCTCAATCTCATCGAACAGCACCACGGAATAAGGACGGCGGCGCACCTTCTCGGTCAATTGCCCGCCCTCCTCGTATCCCACGTACCCGGGGGGCGCTCCAAACAGACGGGAACTGGTGAACTTCTCCTGGTACTCGGACATATCAATCCGGACCAGGGCATCCTCGGTGTTGAAGAGAAACTCCGCCAACGCCCGCGCCAGCTCCGTCTTGCCGACTCCGGTGGGCCCCAGGAAGATGAACGACCCGATCGGCTTCTTGGCCTCCTTGAGGCCGGCGCGCGACCGCCGGATCGCCCGACACACGGCGGAGATCGCCTCTTCCTGACCCACGATTCTCTTGTGGAGAAACTCCTCCATGTGCAAGAGCTTGCTGGATTCCTCTTCCTCCAGCTTGAACAGAGGGATGCCCGTCATCTTGGAGACGACGTAGGCGACGTCTTCCTTGGTAATGACCGGTTTGTGCTTTTCCTGGTTCTTTTTCCACTCCCGCTTCGATTCATCGAGGAGTTTTCGCAAGCGTTCCTCTTCCTCCCTAAATCGCACCGCTTCCTCAAAGTTCTGGAGCGAAATGGCCAGTTCCTTTTCGCGCGACACTTTCTTGAGTTCCTGCTCAAGGGCCTTGAGCTCTCCGGGGAGCGCGTAGGTTTGCAGCTTGGCGCGTGACCCGGTCTCGTCGATTAGGTCGATGGCCTTGTCGGGCAGGAACCGATCCGTGATGTACCGGTCGGACAATTTAACGGCCTCAATGATGGCCTCTTCGCTGATCTCCACCCCGTGGTGATCCTCGTACCGGTCCCGGAGGCCCTGGATGATGCGGATCGTCTCCTCGATATTCGGTGGCTGAACGTAGATCGGCTGGAAGCGTCGCTTCAAGGCGCCGTCCTTTTCGATGTGCTTGCGGTATTCATCCAGTGTGGTCGCGCCGATACACTGGATCTCGCCGCGGGAGAGGGCCGGCTTGAGCATGTTCGAGGCGTCGATCGACCCCTCCGCCGCTCCGGCGCCCACCAGTGTGTGGAGCTCGTCGATGAAGATGATGATGTTCCCCGCCTGGACGATCTCCTTCATGACGACTTTCAGGCGTTCTTCGAACTGACCACGGTACTTCGTGCCAGCCACCAACGAGCCAAGGTCCAACGCGATGACGCGACGCGATAGGAGGTTATCCGGCACCTCGGACATCACAATCCGCTGCGCCAGACCCTCCACGATCGCCGTCTTCCCGACCCCTGATTCGCCGATGAGCACCGGGTTGTTTTTCGTCCGGCGACTGAGGATCTGGAGCACCCGCTCGATCTCGTCCATGCGGCCGATGACCGGATCCAACTGTCCTTCCTGGGCCAACTGAGTCAAGTCTCGACCGAACTCATCGAGTGCCGGCGTGTTGCTCTTTCGATCCCGTTCCCGAGGGGCGGACTTTCGGAGAAAGGTCACCGTCAACTGTCTGGCCGTGAGAAGATTGGCACCGAGGCTGCGGAGGATCTTCCCGCCGATGCCCTCCTCTTCCCGCAGCAAGCCTAGGAGGAGATGCTCGCTGCCGATGTGATTGTGCCCCAGCAGTCGAGCTTCCTCGACTCCGTATTCGATAACCTTCTTGACGCGGGGGCTAAAGGGGATCTCACCAAACGTCATGGTAGTGCCGCCGCTCGGCAGATTCCGTTCGATTTCAAGCCGAATCTGTTCCGAGGACAGCCCCATCTTCTTGAGGATCATGAGGGCGATGCCGTCCGACTCACGAAGAATGGCCAAGACCAAGTGTTCCGTCCCCAGATAATCGTTCTGGTGACGCTCGGCCTCTTCTCGTGCCAGGATGATGATCTTCCGTCCCTTGTCCGTGAATCGTTCGAACATCCTGCCTCCTTCGATGATGAGGATCGGGGCGCTCTTCAGACCGTCCGACCAACGCAACTCTTGAAAAATCTGTGGTAATTCTATCGGTCCCCTGCTTCGGTGTCAAGACCTGCTGATGTAGCTGACCGGCCTCCTGTGAGTCCGCGGCCCCATGGGTGCACGAGCGCGCTCGCAAATGCATTCATTGACAAGAAATCAGGCCTCCCGATACAATCCGGCACCCATTTCCGCACGTGGCGGCGGCTCAAGACCGCTCGCTGCATCGGGAGCACGATGAAATCAATCGGCATTCTGACCAAGCCGAAGTTTCCCGATGTCAAAACTATCCTGAAGGACCTGGTCGCCTGGCTCCGGGAGCGGAAAAAGGAGCCGTTGTTCGACGGCACGACGGCGGCTCTGATCGGCGAATCGGCGACGGCCCAAAAAGCTCAGATTGCAGCAACGGCTGACATGGTCCTCGTGCTGGGCGGCGACGGCACGATGCTGAATGCCGCCCGGCTCGTCGCGGAGCGCGCTGTTCCTATTCTCGGGGTCAACATGGGGGGGCTCGGGTTTCTCACCGAAGTCGGCCTGGAGCAGCTCTACCCCGCGCTCGAAAAGGTGCTGGCCAACGAGTACTTCCTCGATGAACGACTCATGCTCCGTGCAAGTATCCATCGCCATGGCGAGGATGTCGCGAGAGCGACTGTGCTCAACGATGTTGTCGTGAGTAAGGGCACTCTTGCACGAATGATCCAGATCCAGATTGCGGTCGACGGGCAATTCGTGACGAGCCTGCGCGGCGACGGGGTGATCATTTCAACCCCCACGGGCTCCACGGCTTACTCCCTCTCCTCGGGCGGACCCATCATGCACCCGTCGGTGCACGCGTTGATCATCACCCCCATCTGCCCGCACACGCTCACGCACCGACCCCTCCTGATCCCCAGCAATGTCTCTGTGGAGGTGACGCTGATCAGTCGAGACGAAGGCGCCATGACAACCTTCGACGGACAGGTGGTGGTCTCCATGTCCCAAGGTGACACGGTCACGATACGCGCGTCCGACCATCGGACCCAACTCATCCGATTCCCCGATCGAACCTATTATGAAGTCCTGCGCAAAAAGCTGAAATGGGGGGATAGCTAGCTGGCGGCGGGCACGGATGAGCCGGCGCGGCTGCGCTGGATTTGCGTCAGCATTTCCTGGTTGGTAGAGAATTTGAATTCACCGATGGAGTCCGAGGGGGTTCTCGCCTGCTTTTCGGCCCACTCCAAGAGGCGGAGCGCTTCCCTCTCAATGACCCGGCTCTGACGGGCCTCCAACCAGGCCCGGAGCTGGCGGAGCGCCCCGTTCAGGGCGGCCCGGTCTCGAACCGCCTTTCGTTCCAGGTAGCGCGTCACGACCTCGGCGCACCATTCCCCGTCTCGCTTGGCGATACCGACGAGCCCCTCGCTGGCCTTGCGCGCCCAGCCGGTCAGGAACACTCCTTCGATCACCTTTCCGGATACTTCATCATAGGCCTGAAAGAGGGAGTCATCCGGATCATTCCCGGTCGGCGCCGGACAGGTGACAAAGACGCCGTTCTTATAGGGAAGGCCGACGGTCTCGTCTACTCGGTCTCCCACCGCAAACACCACGCTGTCGCAAGGAAACTCGTAGAACTGCTTCAGCCCCACGGCGGCGAAGTCCTGTCCTTTGGGCTCAAGCTTGGTTTCTTCGATTTCAAGGGCGCGGACCCGGTTGTGGCTATCGGTCAGGACCCGGCGAGGCGAGGCCAAGAATCGGAACCCCATCTTCGTCTGGCTGACGGACGGGTCGCACTTGGTGAATTCGTCGACCATGCCCTTCAGGAGCTCATCCGGGTTCTGCCCGATGGCCTCCAGCCGTGGACGAATGCGCGAAAATTCCTGAGCCAAGGCCTCCTGGTCGATGTTCGCACAGACGGCGCGGATCTCTTTGGGGTTATACTTCCGTTCGGCCGGCCCACGGCGGGCAATGGCGGTCACCGACTCTACCTTCTTATACCGCACCAGCCAATGACTGATGTCCACCATCACATCGCCAACCCCGATGATGGCCACCCGGCGTCCCATGTCGAAGGGACGCTCGCTGAAACCAGGGAGGCGATTGAAGTGGTAGACGACATCTTTCGCGTGATACACCCCGGTTGCGGAATCCCCCTCCACCCCGATCGTTTTGGTTCCCTGCGCCCCTGTTGCAAACACCAGGGCGCTTGCGCCGAGACTCCGGAGCTCCTCGAAGGTCAGATCCTTGCCCTGACCGACACACACGTTGCCAAAATAGTGGACGTTGGGCCGATCCAGGATCTCCCAATAGGTCTTCCGCAACCCGCCGCGTAGTTTCAACTTGCTCGGGAAGATGCCATATTCCGCCAGTCCTCCGAACTTGATGTCTCGATTGAGGACCACCACCTCGTGGCCGGCTTTAGACAGGATGTTCGTCAGTGCCATCCCGGCCGGTCCGGCACCGACTACGATAACGAAGTGACCGCTGGGTCCCGCCGCCGAAGTCGCCATCGTCTCTACCTTCTGGTCATCTGCCCGCGACGACGCCTGCCTGGCCGGAAACTGAAAATTTCCGCGACATTAGCATAGGCGCTTTCCGGTTGTCAAAGCCCAAACGTGCTCCCGGAGCCACGGCAGGAGCAGGCGGAACCTGCCCCCCGCGGGACCGCGTTAACGTTTGCGTGGTTCCCCCTCAGCTCCCGTCATGCGCCACGGATCGAGCAGGGTTTCCAAGCGGGCCTCGGGCAGGACGCGCCGACTCCGGGCAATCTCGCGAACAGTCTTCCCCGTTTGATACGCTTCCTTCGCGATGGCGGCGGCCGCATCGTAGCCGATCTCCGGAGCCAAGGCTGTGCACATGGCCAGGCTCTCCTCGATCGACTCGCGGCACCGCTCCGCATTCGCGGCGATGCCTTCAACGCACCGCACCGTAAAATTCTCGGTGGCACGGGCGAGCAGCTCGATGGATTGCAGGAGGTTGTAGGCCATGACCGGCAGCATCACAATCAGCTCGAAATTGGCCGACTGCCCCGCCACCGTTACACTGAGGTCGTTGCCGATGACCTGCGCCGCAACCATGATCACCGACTCCGCGATGACGGGGTTCACCTTGCCCGGCATGATAGAGGAGCCGGGCTGCGTTTCGGGCAACAAGATCTCACCGAGCCCACAGCGCGGGCCCGATCCCAGCCACCGGATGTCGTTCCCGATCTTCATCAGGCTCACGGCGACCGTGCGCAGCGCCCCGCTGGCTTCCACCACGGAGTCCTGCGTGGATTGTGCCTCAAAATGATTCGCGGCTTCCTTCAACGAACATCCGATCTCTCGGGAGACGAGCGCCAGCACCCGGCGCGCGAACTCGGGGTGCGTGTTGAGGCCGGTGCCGACCGCCGTGCCACCCAGGGCCACCTCGCTCAAGGCCGTGATGGCCTGCTGGACTCGGGCCGTGCCGAGCTCGACCTGCCGCGCATACCCGCCGAATTCCTGGCCAAGCCGGATCGGCGTCGCATCCTGGAGATGGGTTCGGCCGATCTTGACGATTGGATCGAACTCGCGCGCCTTCGCAGCCAGGGCCCCATGCAGGTGCTTCAGCGCCGGCGCAAGCTCACGCTGCATCATCTCGATCGCCGCGACGTGGATCGCAGTCGGGATCACGTCATTGCTCGACTGACCGAGATTGACATGGTCATTCGGATGGACCAGCTTGCTGCCCCTGGCGCCGCCGAGCAGTTGAGCCGCACGGTTGGCAATGACCTCGTTGGCGTTCATATTCGTGGAAGTGCCCGAACCGGTCTGGAAGATGTCGACCGGGAACTCTCCATCCCACCGGCCGTCCACCACCTCCAGACTGGCTCGCCGGATCGCTTCGGCGAGCTTCTTGTCCAACAGCCCGAGGGCCTCGTTGACCGTCGCACTGGCCCACTTGATCAGCCCCATGGCCCGGATAAAAGATCGAGGGAAGCGGAGCCCACTGATGGGGAAATTTTGCACGGCCCGGGCGGTCTGGATCCCGTAGTACGCGCTGGCCGGGACCGCGAGCTCTCCCATCGTGTCCCGTTCGACCCGCGTGTCGCCCGGACTGGCTTGATCGACTTTTGACTGGAGGGGCATCGTCAGGCGGGACACCGACGCGCGTCCAACCCGCCCCCGCTTGCCCCGCCCACGCTCGACCCCTTTCCCTCTGCGTGACATCGATCTTCCCTTGCGCCTCTCGTCTTGAGGCAGACTGTCACTTCCGCTTGGGTTTCGAAGACCAGACCTCACGCAACAGTTCTCGCCACTCTGCGCGAGAGACCGCCGGCATCGTGGTGATCTTGATATGACCTAACGAAGAATTCAGTACGGCCGCTTTCATGGCCGCACGGTTGTTCGGAAACTCCAGGACCGCGACCACATCGTATTGACCCAGGCAATAATAGGCATCCAGGAGACGTCCCCCGAGGGATTCGATGTTGCGCTGAACGGCCTCGGAACGGGCAATGCCCTGTTGCTTCAGAGTGGTAATTCCGTGCTCGGTAAACTTCACGAGGCTGATATAGACCGGCATGAGGGGCTCCTTTCAGCTGCGGGGTGCAATGCGACTGGGCGGCCATCTTATATCTATCGAGCCTCTACGCACAAGACCCTTGTCGGCCAGTCCGGCATGGAGATCGACACCGTCGGTCCAGGCCAGGTGCGCAGGAAACGGGGGGGATTCGTGGGACCGTGGTAAAAAGAAAGGGCCCACCACTGCAGTGGTGGGCCCTTCTTCGTGCAGTACGCGGCTCGAAGCTTACCCGACCTTGACCTCAATGGTCTTCGGCTGGGTCTTCTCCGACTTCGGCAGGTGAAGATTTAGGATGCCATCCTTGAATTCCGCCTTGACCTTGGTGTTATCCACATAATCGGGCAAGGTGAAACTTCGCACGAAGCGCCCGTAGGATCGCTCCACGCGATGGTATTTCAGCCCTTTCTCTTCCTTCTCCTGCTTGCGCTCTCCCTGGATCGTCAGCACGCCATCCTGGAGAGTGACCTTGACGTCGTCTTTCTTCACGTCCGGAAGCTCGGCCTTGATCGCATACGCGCTCTCGGTCTCGCTGATATCCACGATCGGTATCCAGTCAGCGACGGTCAACTGCTCTTTGCCGTTTTCCCGACGCGCTGCTGGACGCCAAAACATCCGGTTGAGTTGCTCTGTGACCTCTTCCAGCTCACGAAACGGATCCCAACGGACCAGGTTCATTGTCAGACCTCCTTGTGTGGATGTGTCGGTGTGAAGTGCTGATTCATCGAATTCACCCGCGCGCTCCCACCTTCTGTCTAGAGAGCCAGTGCGCAGGTTTCGCTGGTTGTAATAACCTCTGCGGGAGCCTGGTCAAGGGGTTTCAGCACTTTCCCCCACGCCAGACTCGTGTTTGCCGAGGGCTTGACTTTTTTCGAGACGGGATTATGGGGCCGACGTTTGGGGAGCAACGGGACGGGCCAGACCCTTCGACTCAGCTAGTCCTGAGGATCTCGAAGGACCTGCCCTGACCTCGTCCACAAGACCGACAGGGCACGTGCCGATCACCGATTCTCGATCGGCACATAAGGCCGGTTGTGCTCTCCCTCGTAAATCTGATCGGGGCGGTAGAGTTTGTTTTCTCGCAGTTGTTCGAACCAGTGAGCCAACCAGCCCGCGACTCGGGCGATTGCGAAGATGGGCGTGAAAAACTCCACTTCGATGCCCATCTTGTCGTAAACGATCCCCGAGTAAAAATCGACGTTCGGATGCACATGCTTCCCGGCCAACAGCTCGGCCACGACCCGTTCCATTTCCACAGCCACTTCGTAGAGTGGCGAGCTCCCGCACTCCTTGAAGAGGCACTCACAGAGTCCCTGGAGAATCGTAGCGCGCGGGTCCTTCACCTTATACACCCGGTGGCCGAAGCCCATGATCTTCTGCTTGTCTTTCAGTTTGCGCTCGACGTAAGGGCGAACGCGCTCGGGCGTTCCGATCTCCCTCAGCATCTCCACCACTTCCTCATTGGCACCTCCGTGCAGAGGCCCCTTCAACGCTCCGATGGAAGAGGCGACCACGGTGTAGGGGTCTGCGAGGGTGGAAGCCGTAACCATGCCCGTAAAGGTCGAGGCATTCATCGTATGTTCCGCGTGCAGAATGAGGCAGACATCCAGCGTCTGAGCCGAGATCCGCTCCGGCACCCGATCGGAGAGCATGTAGAGAAAATTCTCGCAGAAGTTCAGGTCGTCGCGTGGCGGGATGTGATCATCACCGCGCCGGAGCCTTGCATAGGCGGCGACGATCGTGGGCAGCTTGGCGATCAGCCGCACGGCAGACCAGTAGTTGTTCTCCACATCCTTGACGTTCCGCCCCGGGTAGAACATCCCCAGCGCCGCCACGGCGGCCTGCAGCGCATCCATCGGGTGCCCCTGCTCGGGAAGACATTTGATCAGGTCCACGATACGATATTTGATTCGGCGGTGGTGCGTGAGGTCATCGCTGAACCGGTCCAGTTCAGCCCTACTCGGAAGCCGACCAAACAGCAGCAGCCATGTAGTCTCAAGAAAGGAGGACTTCTTGCAGAGGTCCTCTACCCGAATTCCCCGGTACTCAAGGATGCCCCGCTCTCCGTCAACATCGCTGATCGCCGACCTGGCTGCTGGGACACCCGCTAACCCCGGCATAAAATCATGCGGCATAGTGACCTCCGACGAAGGACGCTCCCTTCACTTCCTAACCCATTACCGCCAAACTTTCAACTTTTCAGTCTTCACTCTCGATTCAGCTTATCGCTGTGTGCGACCATTTTCAGCTCCAGGAGCGTGTCATGCTGTCTGACGAACTGAAACACCGTCTCGTTGAAGAGCGCCGGCCGCTCCAGCGGGCAGACGTGGCCGCAGGCCGGCAGGATCTGCAGCCGCGCACCCGGGATGAGGTCCACCAGTCGGCGCGCCTCCTCCAAAGGGGTGAGTCGGTCCTCCTCGCCGACCACGACCAGTGTGGGCGCTCGAGTCAGCCCTACCCGGGATTCCAGGCTGGGCTCCAGAATTCCCAACGCCAGGTGGCGCAGCGCGCCGACCGGCTGGCGGCCCACGGCTGCCCGGAGACCCTTCAGCACCTCGGGATACTTGTCGGCGTAGCGACGGGAAAACAGGAGCGGCTCTGCACCACGAAAGGCCTGGGCCCCTCCCTTTTCCTCCAGTGTTCGGACCCAAGTCCTGAGGAACCGCTCGAGGGCGACAGACAGCCGCGAAACAGCGCTGCACAGAACCAACGCCCCGGTCTGGGCAGGGTACTTGAGCGCGAAGGCCTGGGCAATCATCGCGCCGAGCGACAGCCCTACCACGTGCAGGCGGCGCAGGCCGAGACCGATCACCAGCCGGTGCAGGTCATCGGCATGCTGCTCGATACGATAATCCTGATCCGGTTTTCCAGATCGCCCCTGCCCACGGCAGTCATAAGTGAGGACTGTGTAGTGGGTCGAGAAGGCCTTCGTCTGCGTGCGCCAGCCCGAGGCCTCCATCGTCAGTGCGTTGACCAGGACCAGGGGTGGGCCGTGCCCCGTCACTTTGTAGTGCAGGGCAACATCCTCGAGCACATGCATCGCCATCCGCTGGATTCTACGAGGCGATCTTTCTAGGCGTCAAGAAATCGCGTCCGATCGAGACAACTTGCAATGACCACATCCCTGCGGCATACTGAACGGACAAATCGCCCAGCCGTACTGCACACCGGAGGACGGCAACAGATGACTCTGTGCTAACCTCATGAACCCTTCTGCTCCGTCCCTCCGAACCCCTGTGATCGCATCCGCAGTCGCTGTCCTCGGTGTGCCAGACCCGACGAGATTGCCCTGGGAAGAGGTGACCTGATGGCGAGGAGAGGAACGGGATTCGGGATCGGAGCGGGACTTGTGCTCCTGCTCGCAGCGGCGTTGGTGTCGGCGCAGGAGGATCCACTGGTCGTCTTTGCCGTCGTGACCAAGGTGCCGAAGGATAAGAAACAGGTCACAGCCCAACTCGACGTCGCCGGCTCCGTGAGTGAGGGCATTCTCATCGCGGGCGAAGATATGCTCGGTAATCCGATCTGGAGGAAGCTGGAGATCTGTCATTCCCTGAAGGTTGAGGCCTGGAAGAGCCAGGAGGGGTATCGAGTGGTGTCCGTCAAAGTCTTGGACGCCGGGATGCTCCCGATGCCCTTGCAGGGTGTGGCGGGTGATTGTCTGGTCAAGAAGGCAGTGGAAGTCGCGCCCCTGGCTGACTAGCTCCGCTCGAACTCCGGCGGGATTCTACCCTTACAAACGGCATTCAGGGCACGCGGTCGGTTCGTCCTCCGCGTTGAGCTCCTCCGTAGTGAGCGGGAATTGCTGCTCGCATTTCTGACACTGCCGAATTTCAAAATTGGCCACCCCTTTCTCGTCGATGTCAGTCGGCAGCAGCAGCTCTCCGGGATCATATCCCAGTAGCACACCGTCGGAGAACTTGACGACCGCGAGGCGGACATTGAAGAGCTCGAAGGCAGCTTCCTGGCCTTTGCGTTCAAGGACATGCCCCACGACGTAGACCGGTTGTCCCTTCCGTTTCGTCCGCAGATCTCTCAACGTGCGTTGCGTCGCGGTCGCGCAGGCAAAGTTTCCGGTTGAGCTGGTTCCCGCCGTGAGCATACTCGGATTCCCGACCCGCGTGTCAGCGGCTCGCATTCCCCTCGCATTGCACACGCATCCTGATGTGCTTGTAACACGCGGCTGAAAACGTCGTCAAGACGGCCCCAAGCGCAGGCGGCAGCGATGGGAAGCGTAGTCACGGTCGCCAGGAATCACCTCTTCGCAGCATTCCGATCCTCTCGTCGTTGTCGGCCAGACCGCGATGGAAGTGAATGCCACACGCATCGAGACCAGCATTGGCTTGGCGCATAGAGCTGTCGGAAGGCGCAGACGGTGACTAGGGAATGGTGATCAGAGTGCTGGCCGGCGTGTGGCCAGGGGCGGTGGCTCTGAGTGTCAGAGTGCCGCTGGAGACGCCGGTGACCGGGAAATCTTCGCTGAGCCGCCCTTCCGGAATGACCACCGTCGCCGGGACCGTCACGGTTCCGGTGCCAGTGGTGGTGAGCGCCACGGTGAGGCCTCCTGCCTCCGCCGGGACCGACACAATGACGGAGAGGTTCATCGTGCGCCCGACCTCTATGATCGCCGCCTCTGCCGACAGGGCAAGGGGAAGCGGTGTCAGGACCGTCAGACTGGTACTGGCACTGACGGAGCCTGAAGTGGCGGTGATCGCGGTGGTCCCGGCCGCCTTGGCCAGAGCCAGACCGTCAGGGCCGATGGTCGCGACCGTTTCGTCCGAGGAGGTCCACGAAACCTGCGTCGTGACATCCTGCGTGGTGCCGTCCGTGAAAGTGCCCGTCGCGGTGAAGGGCACCGTCTCGCCTGTAAATGCGGTGGGCGTGAGCGGAGCGAGCGTGAGGAACACCAACTCTGCCGGCGTGACGGTGATCTGGGCCTGCGCGATGCCGCCGTTGAGTGACGCCGTGACAGCCGCAGATCCCTCGCCGACGCTCAAGACAGGGAAGTCCGCGAACAAGGCACCAGCCGGAATTGTCACCATGGTCGGCGCTCCGGCGACCTCGGGGTTGCTGCTGCTGAGGTCAACCGGCGTGGCCTCTGCGGGGGCCGGCGAGACCGTGACCCGCAGGACACCGGGTCGGCCCTTCGGCAGGCTCAGCGAGGTCGGGGTCAGCCCTGTCACGACGGTCGGGGGAGCAGTGACCCCGACTGTAGCCCGGGCGGTACTGATCGTACCGCCGGCCAAAGTGGCCGTCACAATCGCGGTTCCGACCTGGAGGCCCTTGACGGCGAATCCTGCCTGTGTCTGGCCGGCCGGGACCGTCACGGACTCCGGTACCATGATCACCTCGGCGAGATCCGTCGTGAGCGTGATCCGCGTATCGGTCAATTGGGCGGCATTGAGCGTCACGGTTAATTCACCGGTGGCTCCCTCTTGGAGCTTCAAGGGTGACGGACCGAATGCCACAATGGCCGGCGGTGGCGGGGTAACGTGGACGATCGCCCGTTGGGTCGTGGTGCCATGTCCGTCGGTCACGAGGGTGGCGGTAACTACGGCGTCACTGACAGCCAGCCCGGTGACCGTGAAGCCGGCTTCGGTCTGTCCCGCAGGTACGGTGACGCTGTCAGGGACACGAAGCACGGCCGGGAGATCGACGGCAAGCGTAACCTCCGTGTTCGTGGGTTGCCCGGCATTGATTCTGACAGTGAGGGTCTCGATCGCCCCCACCGTGAGGCTGGACTCGGGCGGTTCCAAGGCGGTGAGAGCTGGGGGCGGAGCTGTCACGTGCACCGCAGCCTCCGCCGTCGTCCCGTTCAAACTGGCCTTCACCATCGCCGTTCCCAGCGCTACGGTGCCGATAGTGATCTCGGCGGTGGTCTGACCGATCGGCACAATGACCGTTGGTGGCACAGTGACGATCCCACCGGGCTCCGCGCTCAGGGCGACCTCTGTCGGCGTGGACTGGGTTGCGGAAATCGTCACCGCGAGGGTCGTATTCGCGCCCAGAATGACTGTCCTCAGGGGCGGGATCAGCGAGACGATGGACGGCAGCGCGGGCGTCACGGTAACCATGCTCGTGGCATGGCTTCCGTTGAGACTGGCCGTGATGTCTGCTGGTCCGGGCGTGTTGCCCGACACAGGGATCTCTGCGCTCGTCTGGCCGGCCGGGACCGTGACGTTGGGCTCAACCGACGCGACCCCCGGCGCGCTACTGGCCAGATCCACAAGGGTATCCGTGCTCTGAACGGCATTCAGCGTCACCGTGAGGGTCCCGCTGCCACCCTGCGTGATCGTCAGACGGTCAGGAATCAAGCTCGTGACCGTCGGATTAGGCGCGGCCACCACCACTGTGCTGCTGGCCCGACCCCCGTTGAGTCTGACCTTGATGAGGGCCGACCCCTCCCCCAGGGCCTTCACCGGCACACTCACGCGGCTCTGGCCCCGCTCGAATCGAACTATCTTCTTGGCGCGGGCCACGCGCTCATCTGAGCTCTTGGCCAGAAGGTACCCGGCCTTGGTTGGGACCGGCGCCAACGTCGCCGTCAAAGTCCCGGTCGCGCCGATGGTGAGCGAGAGAGGGTCCGGCGTGAGCGACGTGGGGGTCGGGGGGGTCTCCGTCCCCAGCACGCTGATCGTCACGACGCTGCTGCGGGGGCCCTTGAGCTTGATCTCCAACGTGTTCGCCGGAAGGAGGGCAACCGGGCGGTTGATGAATCTCGGGCTAGCGGGATCCCATCGGTACTCGTCGCCGTCGTCGTCATCATCACGATCATGATGATGGTGCCAGCGCCCCGTAAAATCCCCCCGTCCGATCACTCGCACCCCATTCAGCGTAACCTTGGCCCATTCGACCCGGTGCTGACCACGCGCGTCGCCGTTGACAAGGCGCAGCAGAAAAGGCGGGCCGACCTCTCCACCAGGAGGAGGCGCGGCAAACGTATCTGTAAACTGAGAGGTGTCACTCGTCCGCTCGTAGGCTTTCGGCCCGAAGACCGGCTGGTCCGGCAGACGCGACAAGTCGGCGAGCAAGTCGGCGAGAAGGATGCTTGGAAACACGAGCATGGCAAGGAAACAACCGATCAGACTAAGGGGATTACCCCGGAGGCACATTGAGCGGAACCGCGTAGCAGAAGCTCTGACGGAGGAAGAGGCTCGACACGGTGGTACTGGGCATCCGGACGGTAAAGCTGGGTAGCCGCGTGGAGATCCGGTGGGTTTGAATTTCACAGGCGCTTCTCGCGAATAAGCCGACGAACGCAACACAGCGTTCCCCTACCGACGCGGCAGTATGGTGGTCGCCCTCGGAATCGGAAGGTGAAACACGATCACAGGGCGGTCTCGTCCCCAGAAGCCAGCCTACCCTTCAGGGGTAAGCCCGGTACCATAACCCTTTAGGTCTTTAGTAGGCAACCCCTCCTTAGGGAGGGGGTCGCATAGGATTCTATCCACTCAGGGCCGGTTGCGCCCTTTGGAGGTTTCCGAACGAGTCGAACCAAGCGCGGAACATTCTTTTCATTTAAGAAACCAATAGTTGCGATAGGCGGCTAGTATCCATCGCGATCCCAGATCGACCTTAGGAAGTGCTTGAATGGGCTATGGCAAATCAGCCGACGTGCATGCTAAATAGAAAGGTCTTAGGGCCTGGGTTCGATCCCCCCATCGGTTCGACCAGGCCGTGAACGCACGTGGAGGAACAGCGCCATGACGGAGCTCACGATCTACCAGAAACCGACCTGCAGCACCTGTCGTGAGGCCATCAAGATTCTGCAGGGCAGCGGGCGGCAGTATATCTCCATCAACTATTATGAGAGGCCATTCACCAAAGCGCAGTTGAAGGCGTTGCTCAAGAAGGCGGGACTCCACGCGAAGGATGCCCTGAGAACCAAGGAGGATATCTACAAAAAGCTCAAGCTATCCACGAAGAATCTCTCCGAGGACGCGCTGCTGGATTTGATGATCAAACACCCTGACTTAATCCAGCGCCCGATTGTTGCGAAGGGCGAACAGGTGATGCTGGCCCGGCCGGCGGAGACGATCAAGCAGATGCTGTAAATAGTCATCAAATTGTCAGGGCGCAGCCTCCGGCCAGACGCACGCAGCTGTCGAGAACGGTGGGCGGGAGATGCGCACGTCGGGCTCACGAACAGCGCGGACGAGACACCGAATCGGGTAAAACGCCGGAAAATCGGTCGGCGGACTGGTGAAAGGAGGCATAGGGGGGAACGGAGGGCCCCTTACGAGAGCGGAAGTCGAGGGAAAGAGGCGCGAGGACTCACCGTCCGGAGGACACCAACCGCCTCACGGACATGCGGACGGGACACCGAGAGGGAAGGACGCCGGGCTCGCGGACAGCGCGGACTGGACACCAGCACCACATGTCTAGTTGTTCGAGTTCCTTGGCTTCGAGCCTAATCTATTCTCACGCATCCGTTTGGCGCGAGTCTCGACTATGTACACCACGACCAAGAGTAACAACCAGAAAAAGGCAAACCGATTGTTTCCGAACAGCAGGTTGATCAACCAGAAATCCGGAAAGAGGCCCGGAAGCAATGGCAGCAGAAACATGAAGGCGAGGAGGACAAGGATGAAGGACACCATCCCTTTTGAAACCTTCTGGTCACCTAGAGTCTTGTCATTCATGGGTGGTAGACGCTTTCTTCCATTTCCTTCAGTAGTGCCCGCCTCTAGCACCTTCCTCATCCAGACCTAAGGGGGGATAGTCCCGAGAAGATTGCCGACAGCGACAAAGGAATTGAGTACTGGATTGCCACCTGGCAGTTTATCAAGCCCGTGGTTTATGGTAGTGCCTATTTCCCAGCCACCCATTCCTGCGAGAATGGCACCAAAGACTGGCATTCCACCTAATGTTCCTAACTGACTCCCAAGGGTTATGGTCTGGACTCCACCAACGATACCAAGAGCGTCCAGAAATTCGCCCCCGTTTATTCCAATCACTGGCAGCGTAGCTTCTTCCAGACATCCTGGACGCTCACCAAAGGTAAGAATAAAGCCAATTGCTGAATCGGTAAGTTTGCCACGAAGCGCAATATCTTCTGCAGTTGCGCCTGCTCGAAAGAGCTTGTTGAGGCCTTTCTGAATAAGGGACCCGATCAAAAGGCCTGTCGGATCGTAGAATTGGATTGGATCACTGAGGACATAAGCATAGAGATTGGGATCTCTACCTTTGAACTGAATCGGATCTTTCGACGTCCACCGGCCTGTCACCGCGTCATAGTCTCTGGCGCCGAAGCGGGCGAGGCCGGTCTGAGAATCGTACAGGCCGCCGGCAAACCCGAAGGGCTGGAAGCCAGGATTGGTATCCGTGAGCACGTTGCCGAACTCGTCATAGTCAATCCGTTGCGCCACGCTGCCGTCACTGGTGTTCACGACCAGCCGAGGAGAGCCCAGATGATCACTGATGATGCGGTACGTGACGCCACTCTTGACCATGTAGTCCGGCACATTGGCTTTCGTCCCGTACACGAACCGCGACACGACGGCCCCAGTGCCGTCCAGCTCCGCCACCGGGTTCAGCTGATGCTGATAGAGCCAGCCCTGCACCAGCGTCCCATTCACCTTCTTGCCGATCCGCCGATTCTGCCCATCCACGACGTACTCGATCAGCGTGCCATCGGGGAGCGTGGCCGATTTCAGATTTCCCAGCACATCATAGACATAGCTGCTCGTGGTATTCGGCGTGCTCTGGTAGCGCTGGGTCAGCAGCTCGCCGTTGGCGGTGTAGGTATAGACAAGGTCCCCGTACTGCGTCAGCCGGTCCTGGTTGTCATAGAACCCAAGGACGGTGCCGCCGCTGTTGGTGACGCTGAGGCGGTTGCCGTTCGGATCATGCAAATAGGTGGCTGTCGTCCCTCCATTCTTCTTCACTTCCCGCAGTCGTCCGGCAAGATCGTACCCGTACTCGAGCGTGTCGGTCACGCCGCCGATGGTCTCCACCTTCTGAGTGATGCGGCCCAGCTTGTCACGGGTGTAGGTAGCGGTAAAGACAGGACTGCCGCTCGCTGTGGCCGTGTATTGGCTCAACTCACCAAAGCTGTTGTACGTCCGGCTATCCGTCACCGCACCGAGGGTTGTCGCCGTGATCAGTCCGTGCTGTGGGCTGCGCGTGATGCTGAGAGAGCCAGCGGACGTCAGTAGACTGTCACCATCGTAGCCGAACGTGACCGAATTTGCGCCATTCACACTCTGAGAAGCGATTCTAAAGTTGTTGTCGTAGGTGCGGCTGACGCTCCCAGCCACCGTGCCGCTCCAAGTGGAGGTCGTCAACAACGAGCCGTCATAGGCATACGCGAGCGTGCTGCCGGGGGCCGTGATGGAGGAGAGATTCCCGGTGGTCAGATGGTAGGCATAGGTCAGCACCTGGCTGCCCGGCAGCGTGAGCGTGCTCAGCCGCCCGCCGGTGGGTTCATAGCCGAGCTGGAGGGTCTGCCCATCGGACCGGGTGACCAGCGTGAGTTGGCGATCGAGGTTGTAGGTGTGTTGGGTCGTGTCGGTTGGCAGGCCGATATTCGGCGGATCGTAGGTCTGCTCCAGATCAACTGGCGTGTAGGCAAACGTGTGCGCGGGCTTGCCGGGCGGGGTAATGGCGGTCACATTGCCGTTCGCGTCATATCGTAACCCCATCGCGAGCCGGACGAGCGTCGGGCTCTTGACCCACTGGCGGTGGCGAGGTCGAGACCGCCGGCGCCGGACGCTCGTGGCGACGAGGAGCATGAGGCCGCATTGTAGCAGCGGCGGTGCGCCCTGCCTAGCGCAGAGTGAAGAGAAGAGTGAACAGAAGAGAGAAGAGGAGGAGCTGCCGTGGAGCGCCGCGCGCGAGCGGCGGCGGGGGCCGGCGGCCACCGGCGCAGGGCTCGGCCACGCAGGCCCCTCCCCGGCCCTCCCGCGTGGCCCGCGCCCCTGCAGAGCCGGCTGTCGGATAACCGGCCGGTTATCCGACCCGCAGACCTCGGCCCCGCCACTCGCCCGGCTCGCGCTCGTGTCGCGGACACGAGGGCGGCCGGGTTGACAGAACGCATGTTCTGTCTCCGCTGCCGCAACTCGCGCGCGGCGAAGAGCCCGCGCCCCTCCGCTCCCGCGTGCGCGCTCCAGCACGCGGGCCGGGGCGCATCTGAGGCGCGTCACGCGGCGTGCACGACCTCGCACGGCGCGCGCCGCGCGAACGACTGGAAGAAAAAACCGGCCAACGTGGGCGTGCGCCGACAAAACGGCGCACACACTGGCCCTAGAAGCAACGATCGGGAGGGGACGCGACCCAGAGGTCGGGGGGAAAGTCCGCCACTCTCGACGCGGCGCGACCGTCGGCGGTGGCGCCGGCACACGTGCGGCGCGGGGGGACGGCACCGTCCGTGCGACCGCGCCGCCCTCGTCTTCGTCAGAGCGAGCCCCCGCGCGCGGGGGCGGACGGGATCGCGGGCGCGCTTGCTTGCACCGGCCGGGCCCCGGAGGGCGGCCGGGGTCGCGGCCGCGCCACCCGCCCCCTCGAGGCTCCACGCGCTCACGATGCGCGCGCGGGGAGAGGATGGGGGGCCCCCCTTGGGAGACCTTGCTCTGGTGGGGGCGCCTCAGGAGGGGGCATCCAAAGGGGGCACCCAAGGCGGGGGCGGGGTGGCCCGGCCGATGCGCTGCGCCCGCGGGGCGGGCGGGGGTGCTCAATGAATTGCGCTCCGGGGCGGCGCGCGGAGGGAACGGAAGCGGCGACGCCGCTGAAGCCGAGCACGCCGACCCGCACCTTGCTAGCACCAAGCAATAAGAAAAGACCAAAATCTGACGGGCAGAGTTTGGAGCTCCCTGATCCGTGTGGATCACTTGTCGAGTAATTTCGTTGATTCGATCAGGTGGCGATGGAGTCGTACGAGGCTCGTGCAGTCGTTCACAGACAAGGGCTAGGCGGCGGCCTTAGACCAGTACCTCTTAAGGGCAATACCGGGATCATCATTGAAGAAGTGCTCCGCGTGGGCGGTTCTCATGAATTCCAAAAACTGTATGATGACTCTCCTTTGCTCCGAATTCAGACCCTCAACCCGCGACAGAAACCAATCCATATCAGGACCCGGATGTTCCGGTGCAGTCAGCTTCCACACGAGGGAATATGGAATGACGTCGGATTCCTTGAAGCGGTCGATTGCGATGAAGAGGTAACTTGGGAGATAGTACCGAAATGCTTCTGGGGTCATAAAGTTGAGGCAAGCAGAAGCATCGCCATTGTACCCTGCTAGCAAGGCGTCAAGGGTTATATCCAACCAGCTCTTACCCTTAAAAAACTCGCGAACTTGATTGCATTCGAAATGAGCGCCGCTGCTGTCGTAGACCAGATTAGCATCACCTGGATAGACGAGTCCGCCAAAAGCGGCCTTGACCGCCTGCTTTAACCTCGCACCGCTCTCAGCCCTCTCATCCATGGGACACCACCGATGCCGATTCAGTTGTCACAGAACACACAACCCTTCTTCACGATCAGCTCCTCACATCTGCGGGCAGCATTGCGAGCTTCGGTTGCAGCCGTCCTATGCCCTTGATCGCCTCCGTTGAAACACTGATTGTTAATGGCATCCCGCGCTGCTGCGCAGGCGAGGTTTCTTCCTAGATTGACCTTCAGTGTCGAGCAGTCCTGGCTGGCGTCGCAGGCCCTTTTGCCTATCTTGCACGTGATCACAACCGCACTCTGCAACAGGATAAACTGAGCCGGAGTGCAGCGACCTTTGCGTCTCAGCCCATAGGGATCAATGGAGTTCACTGGGTTGTCGCCTACATATTCATAGAGGTTGATGCCACCGAGGAACCCAATCGGATCCTTCTCTAAGAACCGTCCGATCGTGGGGTCATAGGCTCTGGCTCTGTAGAAGTAGAGACCACTCTCCACATCGACCTCCCGCCCGGTATAGGTGTACGGGTTCTCGACGGTGCCAGTCGTCTCGACCTGATTGCCCCACGCGTCATAAGCGTAGGTCTTGGCCGTCGCGCCGGTGGAATCCGTGAGGTCAGTAACCGTGCCTAGCCCATCCTGATGATAGAAAAACGTCGCGCCGCCGCGCGTCATCGCGAGCGGTTCATCAATACCAGGGCCATGCGTGTACCTAGCCTGCAGAGAGTTGGTCTCATCATACTCCAGAAGGATATCCTCGCCGTCGTATACGTAGCGTCGGGTGATTCCGTTGCCGACCTTCTCAATCCGCCGGCCGAGGCCATCATACCGATAGGTGGAGGTGGCGGCTGGCGTCGTCGCCCCCGCGGCAAACTCCTCCACTTTGATCAGCCGGTTCTCCGCATCGTACGTGTAGTCCGTGTGCACGCCGCTCGTTTTCACGGTCTTCCTGGTCAGATTGCCATTGTTGTCATAGGTGTACGTGAACCCCGCGTCTTCCGTCAATTGATTGCCGGCATTGTGCTGGGTGGTGTTATTCAAGCGGTTCCCGACCGCATCATAGCTAAACGTCTGATCGAGCGTCAGAGGATGCGTGGCGGAGGTTAAGCGATCGAGCTGGTCATAGCCGAAATTCTGCACACCGCGCTTGTCCGTCAAACTCGTCCGATTCCCGACGTTGTTATAGACATAGTCGGCTTTGTTGATCTGGGCACTGGTGGCCGTGAGCTGGTGCAGGATATTCGTCACCTGACTCGCGGGATCGTACGTGTACGTCGTCTGGGTCCCGTTCGGCAGCGTCAGGCTCGTCCGCCGGCTCAGCGCATCATAGGCGTACTGGATCGTGGGGCCCGTCGCCGGAGGCTCGACACAGGTCAGCGCCTCCACCTCCCCCGCCGTGAGCGCCCGATCGTAGAGCCGGA